>WNFL01129709.1_pt1 | contig 15299 bp, 9 predicted proteins | sample 5400361 | NCBI WGS metagenome assembly WNFL01 (sample SAMN13153351, study PRJNA577476) | soil metagenome | isolation source: 40 cm soil on Douglas fir-dominated hillslope | place: USA:California | collected 2013-09-17
TTCAAGAAAGTGACGACGACCGACCAATACGGAGTTGCCTCGGCTGAATTTGGATTGGCCGATGAGGTCAACCTGGGTACATATCACCTGCGCGCGTTGATGGGCGACTCGGAGGCGCCCACGAATACGGCAGAGATCGCTCTCAATGTCGAACGATACGTACTTCCAAAGTTCAAGGTGGCTGTGGAATTCGTGGATAACGGCAAGAAGAGGAAGCGTGGCTATCAGCCTGGCGATCACGTGACCGGCACGGTCCGATCGAACTATTTTTTTGGCAAGCCGGTGGACCGTGCCGAGATCAGCATCAAGGCTTCCGCGATGGATGTCGCGGTGGTTGAAGTGGCGTCCGCGCAAGGGAAGACGGACTCCGACGGTTCTTATCGCTTTGACCTCCACTTGCCGAAATACTTTGCCGGGCGGCCGCTCAGCCACGGCGCGGCTCGTGTGCTCATTGAGGCCACCGTGAAAGACTCCGCCGGTCATTCCGAGACTCGCGGCGAACCGATCACTGTCAGCGAGTCGCCACTGCTGATCACAGCGGTTCCGGAAGGCGGCACTCTGGTTCCGCATCTGGAGAACCAGGTGTTTGTCCTGGCTTCTTATCCCGACGGTACGCCCGCCAAAGCCGACCTCATTGTGCAGGCTGCCGGGAATCCCGATCAACATGTCGCTACCGATGACGGCGGCGTAGCTGTGACTCGCGTCAATCCGGGAACCGGCAGCGAAACCCTGGAGATTGAGGCTACCGATCAAGAAGGGAATCACTCTTCCAGCAAAGTTCAACTCGAGGCTCGCGCCGGCGAGGACCAGATATTGCTACGCACAGAGCGAGCTGTCTATCGCGCAGGGGATCGCATTCAACTGAAAGTATTTTCCACCAAGGCCCGAGGGGCGGCGTACGTGGACATCGTCAAGGAAGGACAGACCGTGCTGACGCGCGACGTGGAGTTCGAAAACGGCAGGGCGGAGCTTTCCCTTACCGCCACGCCGGAAATGGCGGGGACGGTGGATCTCAGTGCGTACCTCTTCGGAAGGAACGCACAGCCTGTTGGAGACCATCGGTTGATCTTCGTGCAACCGGCGGATGAGCTGAAAATTGAGACGGTGGCGGATGGCGCCGTCTATAAACCGGGCGGTGAAGCGCGAATCCGCTTCCGCGTGACCAACTCTCATGGCGAGGGTGTCCATGCCGCGCTCGGTCTGCAAGTGGTCGATGAGGCCGTGTTCGCGCTGGCGGAAAAGCAGCCGGGGTTCGCGAAGGTCTTCTTTTATCTCGAGCAGGAGGTGATGAAGCCGCGTTATGAAATCCACTCGATTGGCATGCCGGAAATCGTGGAGCCGGTTGAGAAGTCGCAACTCGAACAGCGCAATCGCGCAGCGCGAGCATTGTTTTCGGCGACGGAGATGGTCAACCCGAATAAATTTGAAACAGAATTTGGCAGGGACGTGCCCATGGCGAAGTATGCAGAATATGCGGGGCGCTATCGGGCACATCTTCAGAAACGGGCGGATCAATTAGCCGCAGCGCTCAACCACGCTTACGTTGGAAATCCAACGTTGGGCGAACCGACTCGCATCTATGCAAAATTCGCAGAAGCAGGAGGGGCCGAATATCGCGATGCATGGGGCACAAAGCTTACGTTCGAGGCCGCGCGGTGGGATTCCACGAAGACCTACTATGCATTGCGCAGCGCCGGACCGGATCGGCTGTTCAACACGGGCGATGATATGCAGGCTGTTCTGCTGGTTCATCGCAGGAAGGTTTTTGGTCCTCCTTCGGAGCGCACTGCGATCGATCTCAACATTGAACACGATCGCGGACCGTTTAACGGTCGGGCTGAGATCGTGGGAACCGTCATTGATCCGTCGGGCGCGGTAGTTGCGGGAGCCAAAGTCGAATTGCGCGGAGTACTTGCTGGTGGTAAGGCGCGCAGCACCAATACCAATGCTGCTGGACAATTCAGTCTAGCGGGCGTGCCTGCCGGTGAGTACGTTGTTGAAGTGTCCATGGCTGGCTTCAGGATCGCTTCGCGGAGCCTCACGCTGGTGACTCTGGCGGTTGGGCAATCGTCCGAGGTGGTTGAGGTCAGCGCGGCAACCCCAACTGTCGAGACTCAATCCGCAATGCTTGGTCTCCCGGCCGCCGTCCCAGGTGGTGCGATGGGCGGCGTCAATGGGGCTCAGATCGAGAACCTGCCGCTCAATGGGCGGAATTTCGCGCAACTTGTAGTGATGGACAAGGGGATTCTCACGCGGGGCAAGAGCGATTACAAAGACGAGGAGAAGGGGGCCGGATCAGCTGCTCCGCACGTACGGTCGTATTTTCCCGAGGCGCTGTACATCAATCCCGAGATCATCACCGATAAGGACGGACGCGCCAGCATCGTGATTCCGATGGCCGATTCGATCACGACGTGGCGTATGGCGATGATTGCTTCCACCCAGCACGGTGCACTCGGTACATCGACTTCAAGTTTGAAAGTATTTCAGGATTTCTTTGTCGATCTTGACTTGCCGGTCACGCTCACGCAGGGCGACCGCGTTTCGCTGCCGGTAGCTATCTACAACTATTCGGATTCGACCGGAGCCGTGGACTTGCATCTTGAAGAAGATAGCTGGTTCTCGCTGGTCGATGACGTCGGCGAAAAATCCGTCACAGTAGAATCGTCGCGCGTTGGAAGTTCGCAGTTCACGCTCGAAGCCAATCGCATTGGGAAGTTCAAGCTCACGCTCACGGCTCGCATGAAAGGCGGAGCTAGTCGCGCCGACATCGTGGTTCGGGAGATTGAAGTTATTCCGAACGGTCGTGAAGCGAATCTGGTGTTCAACGGACGTCTCGAAAATACAGTTCAGCATCAAGTCGATTTCCCGCCAAACGCCGTTCCTGAGGCGAGCAAGATCTTTGTCCGGCTCTATCCCGGGCCGCTGAGCCAGGTTGTTGAAGGCATGGACGCCATTCTGAGCATGCCGGGTGGCTGCTTTGAGCAGACGTCATCGAGCACCTATCCCAATGTGCTTGCGCTCGATTACATGAAGCGCACCAAGAAACTGACTCCCGAGGTGCACGCCAAGGCTGAAGGTTACATCGCTAATGGCTATCAGCGGCTCCTGACTTTCGAAGTGCCGGGTGGCGGATTCTCGTGGTTCGGCAGCGCTCCGGCGAACAAGATTCTCACCTCGTATGGACTAATGGAGTTCTCCGACATGTCGAAGGTCTACGACGTAGATCCGAGGCTTATTCAGCGCACGCAGCAGTGGCTTGCCGGACAGCAGCAGTCCGATGGAAGCTGGAAGCCCGACACGTCATTTATCAATGAAGGCGCGACCAATCGCTATAACACCGACGTACTGCGGATCACGGCGTACATCGCGTGGTCGCTCGATAACACGGGCTACCAGGGAAGTGCGGTCGAACAAGCCAAGAAATTCGTCGAAAATCATATGAGCGCGAAAATGGACACTTACACTCTGGCCGTTGTGGCCAACTTCGCGACCGACTATGGAAGAGATCGGGACTTTAGGCGGCAGTCGATTCAACTTTTGCTCGACGCACGCACAGAAAAAGATGAACAGGTCTGGTGGAACTCCGACGAGACCGGAGTCTATGCCACTGGGCAAAGCGCCAGCGTGGAAACCACAGGACTAGCGGTGCAAGCTCTCCTCAAGTCGGGTGAGGCGTCAGGCGTGGCGCGCAAAGCCATGAGTTACATCGCGTCTAAGAAAGATGCTTCGGGTACATGGGGCACCACACAAGCGACGATCATGGCTCTGCGCGCGCTCCTGCTCGCAACCGAAAAGGGCGCGGCGGACGTTCGTGGCACACTGCTCGTCTTTCTCAACGGTAAGCCCGCTGAAAAACTCGTCCTGACGCCCGAGAACAATGATTTGCTCCATCAATTCGTGTTCAAAAGCATCGATTCGCAGAGTGCCAACACAATCGAAATCCAGTTCGAGGGGAAGGGCGGCCTTGCATATCAGGTCGTGGGGAGCTACTTCTTGCCGTGGGATCAGAAGCCGCCGAGAGAACCGCTCTCCATCGATGTCGCCTATGACCGCACGCACCTGGCGCAGGACGACATCGCCACGGCGAGCGCGACGGTAAAGAACAACATGGACAAGACTGCCAACATGGTGATGGTGGATCTAGGCATCCCGCCCGGCTTTGACCTGCTCAGCGAAGACTTGCAGGCCTATCAGGACAAGAGCACCGGTCTGAAGAGTGGCCACTTATCGAAATTCAACCAGACGGCGACGCAGGCGATTCTCTACTTCGATTCGTTTGCCGCGGGCGACACGGTCACGCTGAAATTCCGTTTACGAGCCAAGTATCCAATCCGTGCGCGGACATTCAAGTCGAGAGTCTATGAGTATTACGATCCAGAAGTGAGCTCGGTCGCACGGCCCGTACAACTGGAGGTACGTAAGCGCTAGCTCACTCAGCGGAATCGCGCGGTGTCGCGGATTTGGCGGGCGGCGGCTTCGAGAAAATCATCCAGCGATTGAGTTGGATCACGCTGCAAGCCCGTTTTTTCGATGATTCGAGTGGCAATTTGGTAGGCGACCTGATCGCGAAGTACCGGATCCATCTCGGCTCGGCGGCCCAGATAGGTCTCGATCAGTACGAGTTCTTCGGACGCAACCTGCGCCAGTTTAGGATTAGTGCCGGCGGATTCGGTGACCGTGTTCCAATCCGGTTTGACCTCCCCCGTGCGCTTATCGTGCACCACGACCGTACCGGCCACATAGTCGCCTACGCGGCGATTCTGGTTGTTCAAAATCATGCAAACGATCCCTACGCCGTACATGCCAGGCAGTCCGTCGATCACCCGAAGCAAATTGCGCCCGATCGCCTCGTAGACATTGATCGGCCGGCCCGACGCATGGATCACTCTGATTTTCGCCACTCGCTTGCCCGGTGTCTGACCCTTCCAGATAATCTCGAAGAAGGCAAAGTATCCCCAGTACACACAAAAAACGAAGAGGATCGCGATGGCTGGTGCCCAGCTCACGGGAATCCATCGGAAATAGCGGTACATTCCCACTGCCCCGGCGATTCCTGCTGCGAACGCTAATGCGAAGAATCCGATGATGTAAAGTACCACTTGAATTAAAGTATCGATTGCCAGGCCAAGGAATCGGCTACCGATTCCGGCCAGGGGTAACTCCAGGGCAATTTGCTCGGGAGTATCAATCTGTAATTGGTCGTCGGACAGCACTCATGATCTCCACTCGTTGGTTGGAAAAACGTAAGCCGCACTGGAGCAGCTTGGAAGCGCTCCTCGATCGCGCCACTAACAAGGGATTCAAATCCCTTTCACGCTACGAATTACAGGAACTGGGTCTCTTGTACCGCCAGATCGCCGCCGATCTGGCCGCGCTTCGCCAGGACCGCGGGTCCGCGCATTTTGCCCGCTATCTGAATCAGTTACTGGCGCGCGCCCACAATACCATTTATTCCGCTCACAGAGCGAGTCCGTCTGCGGTCGTTGAGTACTTCCGGTTCGCCTACCCGCGAATATTTCGTCAGAATCTCAATTACTGTCTCGCCGCCTTTTTCATCTTCCTTGGGTCGGCCATCGTCGGAACGGCGTTGACCTACCAAGATCCGGATTTCAAAGTGAAGATATTGGGGCCGCAGATGGTGGAAACAATCGACCGTCATGAGATGTGGACGCATTCCATCGTGGGAATCAAGCCGGTCGCGTCCAGCAGGATCATGACCAACAATATCGGGGTGGCCTTCACGAGTTTTGCTGCGGGCATTACCGGTGGTATCGGCACAATCTACATGATGATCTTCAATGGACTCCTGATCGGAGTCATCGGAACCGCGTGCTGGTCATCGGGGATGAGCCTGCAGTTGTGGAGTTTTGTTGCGCCGCACGGTGTCCTCGAATTACCAGCCATCTTTATTTCGGGCGGGGCCGGATTGCGCCTCGCCTATGGATTGCTCTTCCCAGGCTTTCTGCCCAGAGGCGAATCGGTGGCTCGTGCCGGAACCGAAGCCGTCAAACTATTGCTTGGGACTATCCCCATCCTGGTAATCGCCGGAGTGATCGAAGCTTTTGTTTCTCCGACAGGCCTGGCACTTTCCTTGAAATTCGGAATGGCTGCTGCACTCTTTGTACTGCTCCTGTCCTATCTGTTCTGGAAACCGGTGCCGCCTGCTAAAGCTGACTTCGTTGCTTGATCTCAAGATATGAATTCACCACAGCGGTCGAGAGTTTGCCCGAACTGGTTTCCATCGCCAGGCCGCCACGCTCGCGCAGCCGGGCCAGCAATAATTCACGCCGATGAACAACTTCCTGAGCGGCGGCAATTTGATACATCTGGTCGACATTTTCTGGCCTTTGTCCCGCAAGTTCATTTAGGTCAGGCTGGCCGATAACAACAAATAACACCAGGTGGCGAGGCATGAGTCGCGATGCGGCCTCGATCACTTCTGGAGTCATCGCCGTTTCTGCCAGATCGGTGATCCAAACCACCAGGCTGCGCCGCTTCTGATCGTTGAGTAGCCGACTCGCAGCCTGCAGGTGATCGCCTTCCAATTGGTCTTCCTGGACCAGCGCCAGCTGGGACATCATCTGCATCAGGTGTGCGCTGCCGCGTGCCGCCGGAACGCGCTGCCGGATCCCGCGGCCGTACGCCAACAACCCGACGCGGTCTCCGGAATACAAAGCGATCTGGGTTAGGGTCAATGCCGCATTGACGGCATAATCGAGCTTGCTCAGTCCTGCGACCCGGGTGCGCATGAGCCGGCCGGAATCGAGCAGTATCCAGATAGATTGGCTTTTTTCAATTTCGTAAAGACGAGTCACTAACTTGCCGCGTCGTGCGCTCGCCGTCCAGCAAATATCGCGAAACTCATCTCCCTCGCGATATTCGCGGAGACTCTCGAACGCTCGTCCGGCGCCGCGGAAGCGCGTGTAACGTTTTTCGAGTTCGATTTGCCGGCTGCGTATCAGATAGACCGAGTGACGTTTGGCCTCATCGAGGTTCGGATACGTAGTGACCGTTTGGGTCAGCGGCACTTTCGCCCAACGTTCCGCGATTCGCATCGGACTCTGATAACGAACGTACACTTCGCCGACATTGGCCTTCCCACGCGTCGTAGGATGGATCGAGTATTGTGCTTCTGCGTCATTACGTGGGCGAGCGCTAACCTCAACCTGTGCCGGCTCAAATCGCAACCCATGCGGCAGGTCATCGAAAAGTTTCGCATGTACGGTGGAATTCGATCCGTTGATCAGCGTCAGCCGGACCTTGGATTCCACTGATAGAGCCGATGGAGAAAGCCACGACCGGCGGACTTTCAGTTGTCCAGGCCGCGGCAGCCTGTTCATGTCCACCAGCCAGGCAACAAATACGAGTGCATCCCATGCGAACATGGTGAAAACAAAACGACTGTCCGCAAATGCCGGGACCAGCCAGACCAGGCCGATCAGCAGAAGCAAGAAAAAACGTTTCGCAAATGCGACTCCGACTCGCTTGAAAGCATGGGCCTGACCCTCGATGGATGAAGGAATCAATTCCCCTGAGTGGCCCGGACGTGGTTTGTCGGTGGTCGCTTCCGAAGAGTGTCCAGTGCCAACATCTCTGTCTTCAAAATGGGCAGCGACACCGCTCATCGGGGGACCTCGACGGATCGGAGTACGTCTTGCAGAACCTGGTCCGGCGTGATGCCTTCGAGGTCGGCTTCAGGCTTCAGCACGATGCGGTGGCGAAGGACCGGTAACACGGCTTGCTTCACGTCATCGGGAAGAATGTAGTCGCGGCCGTCTAGAGCCGCAATCGCTTTGGAAAACACCATCAGACTCACGGCCGCTCTCGGACTCGCTCCGAGAGAAAGTGCCGGCCATGTGCGTGTACGCCGCACTACCTGCACGAGATAAGTGAACAGCGACTCCTGAACCTTGACTGTCTTCACCTCCAGCCGCGCTTGCTTAAGCAACTCGGGCTCAATCGGACTGAGGGCCGCACTGTTCAGGTCATGGGAATCAAATCCATTCTGGACGTTCGTAAGGAGTTGAACTTCTTCGCCCGCTTCCGGATAGAGCACACGAATCTTCACCAGAAAGCGATCGAGTTGCGCTTCTGGCAGTGGATACGTGCCCTCGAAATCAACAGGGTTCTGCGTCGCAAATACTGTGAAGAACGGAGAGAGATCGTGGCGCGTACCGTCAATCGTGACCTGGCGCTCCTCCATGCACTCAAGAAGCGCGGCCTGGGTCCGCGGGGGCATGCGGTTGACTTCATCCACTAGCAGCAGGTGAGTGAAGACCGGCCCGGGATGAAGCTGAAAAGTGCTGTCCGCGATGTTGAGCACGTTAGTGCCGATGATGTCAGCGGGCATCAGATCCGAAGTGCATTGCACGCGCTGAAAGTCGAGCCGTAGAAGATGCGAGAGGGTCTTGACTGCAAGTGTTTTGGCGATTCCGGGCACGCCTTCCAACAAAGCATGACCCTGGCAAAGCAAAGCGATCAGGCACTGCGTCTTGAGCTCTTCCTGGCCAACCACGACCTTGCTGATTTCATTCCGGAAGTGCTGCACCAGCTGCGGAACGGCTTCCATTAATTCCTCTCCTTGCCAGGCTTGGAAAACAATTTCAACTTGGACGCGTAATCGTCCAGAGACCTTACCAACCGCAGAGCGGCACGCGGCTTCAGCGTGTTGTCGTAGACAGCGGACTCGCACTCGCGAAGAGTTGCGCTGAAATTCGCGTCCTGAAAATTCCAGCGCTCGCCCACGGCTCGTTCTAGTTCCTCGATCGGAGCGTTACTGGTCATTCCCAGACGTCGAGTCAGCCAGTAGCGAAAGCGGTGATAACTGATGTCGACCACCACCGACGCGGCATTGGCCTGTTTATAGAGGGCACCCAGGGTTCTCACAAACTCCAGGGGCGAAAGCCGGCTTTCCCCGGCCGGAATGCTGATCGGTCCGCTCCGCCTCGAATACGTCAGAAGGATGGTTATTGCAAACAATGCGAATTGCAGAAAGATCCATTTCACCGGCGAGCTCTTAATCGAAGCAGTGAGCGAGCGCCGATGCCCATGAAAATATTCGTCCCACAGAATTCGGGTTTTCGGTTCGCCAATGCAGGCCAGAAAAAACTCGAGGTTGCCGGACTCTTTTAGCCCGGCGTTGGTGAGTGGGGTCGCAGACGCCCACCAGATAACTTCTCCCTTTCCAAATTTGTATTTCACCACTAGTCGTTTGCCGTCGTCCCCATACAGTGGCAAAGCAAACGACTCGGGTTTCCAGTACGCCTGCGGAGCAAGGGTAATCTGCGGCGCGGCATGCGTGATGACAGAGGGCGACAGCGCGCTTACCTTCTTCCACGTGATCCCTGACAAAGGATCTGGCACAATTCCATTCTCAGGAAGGAAGTACCCCACAAAAGGCCCGGTAGCAATGATGTGTCCGCCGTTTTCCACGAATTGGCGCAGTCGGTTGCGTTCGTCAGTCTTGGGGGCGTCCGACGGTTCGGCAAGAATTAGCGTTGCGTTCGCCGCTTCCGGCAGTTCGTTCGGAGACTGCTCCCATCGTTCCACCGTGTACGCCGAAGCTTTCAGAAACAGATAAGCAGCTTTGGCGCCACCGGAGCTTACGGAATACGTCGTAGGAATTTCATCTGTGTTAGCTGGCGCCTTGGTAAGAATTAGAGCCGCTGTCACCAGGAACAAAAATAGTCCGCCGGCAATCAAGAACAACTTTCGGTCGCCCGCGCTCAATTGGATTGGCAACCAAGTTTCTCCAGGTGGGTTATTGTTTCGGAAAACGCCTTCGCGTCGGCCTCCTGCGTGCCATACCAAACTAATTCGAAAGTTCGCGTGAGAGCGCCCAGCGTCTTGCGATGGTCGCTGGCGGGGGGCAACAATCGCAAGTATTCACGCGGCGTGCGAGCTGTGTCGGGCCGCCACAACTCCTCCGCTTCAAGGAAAGAAATTCCGCACCAGTACGCGAGATGGATTGCATCACGCCAGTTTCCGCTGTCTGCCGCCCGCCGGGCCTCGTTCATCCAGAGCTTCCATCCCTTGCTGGAGACTGGCGGAGCGTGCGAGCCGATCGTCTCCAGACCGGCATTATTCCGGATTGTCCGATACATCCAGTACGCCACAGCCAGGAGCGCCAACGCCATTAGTCCGTAAACCACTACATTGCCGATGGTGGGAATCGCCGACGACCGAAAAACCCGGCTCAGCAATCCGATCAAGGCTTGTAGCGCTCGTTGCTTAAGCCGGTCGAACCATGTCGGTCCGTGGATATTCTGGAATTCCCGACCGGCGAGAATAGCGTTCAGAAGTTCTCGTTTCTGGGAAACGTTCGCCGGGGAGTCCTGAAACGAGGCCGCTTCTGAACGCAGGATTTGCAGCCGTGCCAGAATGCGATCCTGAATGTCGTGGCTTGGATCTTTTTGGTACTCATTCAGGTCAAGTCGTAGCCATTCGGAGCGCACCTCGAATGTTTGTTGCGCGCCCTGGACGCGCCACACGGGAGGAATGCTATTCAGCAGGGCCGGCACTTCTTCGGCAGTTGCCAACTGCTTGACAGCGGAATCCAGACGGTCGAGCTCGGCAACGTAATCGGAGACCGTATGCGCGTCTGGCTGCGGTGGCGCAGGCTCCGTCCGGGCAAAGCAAGCGGTGCACACGAAGAGTGCCCACAAAACGAACAGGCCACGCCGGCGCATTGGCCGCCTATACCGCGGCCGGCGCCGCCGTACCGCCTTGCGCAGCATCGAGCGTGGACATCATCAGTTGAAGGTCGAAAGCCTCTTTCTTCACTCTCTGATCGTAATAAACCAGTGACAGTGCAATCGTGAGCAATGGACCCACCAGGCATTGACTAAGGAAGGTGCCTACTGGGATCGCGATTTGACTCCAGACTGGCAGGGCAGTCATCGGTCGCTGGCCTTGGGCGAATATGCCGATCGCCGCGAGAATTGGTATTTCCCAGAGCATATAGACGATGTAGGTGAGAATCACAAACAGGAAATAGACCATGAAGATCCGTCCGCGGCTGCCCTTGGTCAATTCCGCACTGCGTGAGGTTGCGTCACGTAGTCCTTTGTCTTCCAATACAGCCACAGGAATCGTCAGCGCCCACATCAGCGCCAGAATAATTCCCGGAACGATCAGGAAGATGAAGCCAATCCCGACCCCAATTCCCACGCCGATCATGATCAGCGCAAGGTACAGAATTCTCCCTTTCACTCCCGCGAAGCTCTCGGAAATGCTGGTGTTCTGTCCGAGGTGAACTCTGGAAACAGCCAGGACAGTGGCGCCCTGCGAGGCAGCAACCGCACCCAGGTACACCACAATGCTGATCAACGACCAGACAATCGTCGTTACCGCGAAGGTGATCGTAGACTTTCCGGAACGAACCGCAACTCCGATGAGCTGGAAGGCAAGCACCGCAAGATGTGGCAAGGCGACGATTCCGACGAACAGTGCAAAGTGTTTTCGGTACAGGAAGAAGGTCCGGTCGAGCAACTCGCCTAGACTCATGGGGCGCAACGAAGTGGTCATAGGTCCTCCGCTCCTCGCGTAACTGCAAATCGGGAGGAGGATAACACAGACTCTGCTGTTTTTTGTTGATTACGTCTAAATGTTTATGGCGTTGATACCCGAGACTACCGCTCGCTATTTCGTAGAATTATTCCATTCCTGTTCGCCTCTACGAAGTAAGGGTTCGCGATCTTCAGGCAGGATCCAACGCTCCTTGATCAGAGCGTCTAACGCGGCTGAATACCGACTCATGTATTCCTCTTGACCTGAATAACGTTCCGCGATGGATTCGCGCGGATCGCCGATCCTCCGGCGTTCGTCGGCAGTCTTGGGAAAGGGAATGTAGGACCCCTCAAAGGAAACACGCTGATCGGGCGCGCCAATCGACAGGTCGCGGAAATTCCAACCAGTGTAGGTGGCCAACGGAACTGTGATCTCCGGCAAGCGCACGCCGTCCAATTCGTTTCCATCATTATCGACTTGAGGCACAAGCACAGGAAATGACTGACGTACTTTCGGCGGTTGTACACTCAGAATTCCATCCTGCCATTTCGGACCGAAGTCGAGACGATAGGCCGAATTGGCTTCGTGTGGTCGACTAACACCTGGCAGCTTGGGAAATGCATAGCCTGGCAGCGCCACAAGCGTCCCATTCGCAACCTTGGGATAGTTGCTTACAGGCGGGAGCGTATTGCTGCGCACCCAGGCGTCCATGTTAGCGATCATGGATCGCCAGAAATATTTCACTGGAAGAGGCGACTGCGGCTCCCGCCCCAGCAGGTCGCCCGTGCCCTTTTCTGGAGGAAATGGACCGGAAAAATGTTGCAGACCAGTCAAGTGATAGACGCGGACACCGTCCGAGAGGGAAGCATCCTTCTTCCCATCGGGGGTTATGTGAATCAAAGCAGCCGCACGTCCCCAATATTCGTATGATGTGTTCGAGAAAAAAATCTTTGGTACGACCTTTTCAGCCACCGCGCGGTCGAGCAACCCTTCCTCTTCCCCCGTGAAAGGATCTTTCTCGGGTTGATCGGTAAACGGAAAAATGTCAGTCGGAAAGAACGCTGCCGAAGTCGGCTGCGCATCGCGCGATGGTTGCGCGAAACGGTAGTTGAAGCTGCCGCGTCCCGCTCCTGCAACATGGGCGAGGACTCCATCGAGCGCAATTCGTCCGTCCTCGTCCGCATTGAATCCTTGATAGAGAAAGTCGCGGAGGAATCGCCCATTTTGCGAAATGCCCTCGCCGTACACCCGCACCGATCGAGTTATTGCGTCAGGGGCGTGCTTGGAATAAGACGCAAAATCGCGTATGGCAGCGAAGCCAAGGCCCGCCACCATTGGGTCCGCGACCACATAGACATATTCGTAAATCCTGCCGGCCTGAAAACCATTTTGCAGATGAATATAGCGATCGCTTGGAACGAGTTTGCCATCCACAGTGTGGGCGAATTGCCAGTCAGTACGCGGAATGACGACTCGTTGATCGTCGCGCGAGTTCCGCACGGTCAACATGTTTCTGGGATCGGCTGGTGCAGCGACCGGATATTCAGTCCCACCGATATTTCCAATGATGAGATGCCCCAGCGGAATCTCTGGCATCTCTTTTGCAGGCATCAGATCTCCCCGCAGTAATCCTGTGATCGTCTTTCCGTTTTCCTTTGCAACCGGAGCATACAGACGAAGAGCATCTTTGCCATCCGCGTCCCATTGCCACCCAAGGCTCACGATGGTAAAGCCGTTGCGAAGTAACCAGGCATCGCCGGCATTCTTATCAAGATCGAAGTCCCCACCATCGACCAGGGCGACGATGCGTGCCCGACCGCGATTAGGAACTTCCAGGAGCAGGGAACCATTGCCCTTCCAAGGACCCTTTGGACAGAAGGCGATGAAATCGGAACTGAACTCGACTTCACCATTCTTCAGGTTCACTGCGTTATTCAGATCGACGATGCGCCGATTGTGCGGACTGGAGACCGCGACCGAAAAATAGATGTGTCCCACTATGCGCTCATAAGATCCTGCGTCACCGAATTTCTGTCCTTGCAAGACATCGGTGCGAGAACTGATCTCGACACGGGTAACGCGCGCCTCGAGATGCGCGGAAAACAGAGTCAGAGTAAGCAATAACGAGCAAAAGGCGAGTCGCATGCGCGAAAGCATAGCATGGCCTCCTTGAGCGTTTCTGGCCAGCCTGCGACACAAATTTCACGGTATTTTCGGAAGTGATCCCACTCCGAATGGCATCTATAGATGGCATGAAAGCTCCTTGCGATGAAGCCAGAATGCGATCAACTGCTGACGAGAACTCATGCGGAGCAGCGGCAAGAGTCTGGATTCTCACCGCTACCATTCTCGGATCCAGCATGGCATTCATCGACAGCACGGTCGTCAATGTGGCTCTGCCTGCAATCCAATCCAGCTTTCATGCAACTGTGGTCGATGTGCAATGGGTGGTCGAATCTTACGGATTATTTTTAAGCGCACTGATCCTGGTAGGTGGTTCGCTTGGCGATTTGTTTGGACGCCGCCGGATTTTCCTTATCGGTGTAGCGATTTTTGCCGCGGCCTCCCTGGGTTGTGGAGCAGCGGCGAGTATCGATCAGTTAATCATTGCCAGAAGTGTTCAAGGCGTCGGCGCTGCACTACTCGTGCCCGGAAGCCTCGCGATTATCAGCACATCTTTTGACGAGAAGAGTCGTGGCCAGGCGATAGGAACGTGGTCTGGCTTTACAGCGATCACCACCGCAGTCGGCCCTGTGGGCGTTCCTGATCAATCTCCCGCTTGCGGTGGCCGTGATCATGATCTCGCTCTGGCGAATTCCGGAAAGTCGCAGCGCGACGAGCGGCCGCATCGATTGGCTGGGAGCCCTTCTTGCGACCGTCGGGCTCGGCGGTGTGGTCAACGGTTTCCTCGAATCGGTCAATCTTGGTTGGACGAATCCATTGGTTGCTGGAAGCTTGGTCGTTGGCTTCGGTTGTCTGATTGCGCTGGTGTTCGTCGAACGCCGCGGCACGTCGCCGATGGTACCGCTCAGTCTTTTCAAGTCCAGAAGCTTCAGTGCCACGAACTTGCTGACGCTCTTTCTATACGCTGCGATCGGAATCTTTTTTTTCTTGTTCCCATTGAACCTGATTCAGGTCCAGGGATACTCCGCAACTGCAGCGGGCGCTGCGATCCTGCCGTTGATTCTCCTGATGTTCCTTCTTTCCCGATGGGCCGGCGGACTCGTGGCGCGCTACGGTGCAAGAGGTCCGCTGATCATTGGACCTCTTATAGCTTCGATTGGCTTCGTTCTGTTCGCCGGGTCTTCCGTTGGAGGCAGCTACTGGAGAACATTTTTCCCGGCAGTGGTTGTTCTAGGCTTCGGCATGACCGTCACCGTAGCCCCTCTCACCACTGTCGTGATGGGCTCCGTCGATCAAGATCGCGCCGGCACCGCCTCCGGAATCAACAACGCAGTTGCGCGAGTCGCAGGTGTTCTGGCGATTGCTGCCCTTGGGATTGTGATGGTAGACGCCTTCGGTTCTCGCCTGAATCACGTTCTACATCGCCTCTCGCTGCCGCCCGACATTTTGCACGCCGTTCAATCGGAAGAGAGGAAGCTCGCTGGCATGCAGGTTCCCGACGGCCTCGATCCAGCTACGGCAGCCGCCATTAGAGAGACGATTCGCGGGGCATTTGTATTTGGATTTCGCATCGTCATGTTGATTTGCGCCGGATTGTCCGTCGCAAGTGCCGCGGTCGCGCAGCGGATGCTTCCGAACAAAACTTAGATTTTCCATGACTCCCT
>WNFL01050001.1_pt3 | contig 15296 bp, 16 predicted proteins | sample 5400361 | NCBI WGS metagenome assembly WNFL01 (sample SAMN13153351, study PRJNA577476) | soil metagenome | isolation source: 40 cm soil on Douglas fir-dominated hillslope | place: USA:California | collected 2013-09-17
TCCGACCAGTTGGCGGCCGATGTCGGGTCCTGCGTATAGGCGCCGTCGGGAACGCTGTTCTTGTCGCCGTCAACGCCATAGTCGAATTGCATCTGCTCGATGCCTTCCACCAGCGGTACGACCGTCATCACGCCGTTCGACGAAAGCTCGATGCGCTTCAGGGTTGGGATCGGCCGGCCGTTGTCGTCGGCGGCGCCGGTGCACACGGTCGTTCCGTCCGCCGGCACGCTGCACGGAGCGATGAAGTAGATATGCAGGTGATAACGGCGAACCGGCGCGTAGCTGGTGGCATCCTTGTTCTTGAGCGGGAAACTCGCCTGGTCGGTGGCCGCCACGCCAGAGCCGACGGCAAGGACCGGCGTCGCGGTCGAATCGGCGTTGGCCTGCAGGTAGAAATTGTTCGCCTGCAGCGCGCCGGTGATGATCGAATTCGCCGGCGTGGGGTTGGGCGCGGGCGCGCCCTCGCCGGCGGACACGTTGGAATCCAGGCGACGCACGACCAGGATATCGGTGCCGGCGAGGTAGTTCGCCGTCGGCAGGCAGGTCGTGAGGGGTGCTCCCGGATGAGCGTTGTTGTAGCCCTGGACGGGGAAATAGAGCGCGGTCTTCAGGGTCGCTGTGTTGTTGTTCACGCACGGATCCGGCGGAAAGCCAGTAGGAGTGGGCGTGACGGCATAGCGGCCGTAGAAGCCGGCCTGGCCGATGTCGTCGGTCAGGATCTGCATCGCGAAGCGGCCGTTCTCGATCTGCTGCGAAGCCTTGCCCAGGTCGAGATAGGCCTGATTGGAGGTCGCGAATACCGACACCAGGCCGATCATGAGGAAGAGCGCGATCGTGATCGAGATCATCAGCTCGACCAGCGAAAGCCCGGCTTGGCGCATCAGGGTCACTCGCATGGCTGCGATCCTCATATACCCGTCAGGACGGCGATGCGCACCGCCACGCTGACCTCGCGCCGCTGCGTCTCGGCGCCGTAGAGGTTCTTGCCGCAGGTCGCTGCCGCGTCGGCGGCGTCGGGGCGCACTGTGGGCGCCATGCCTTGCCAGGCAACGGCGACGCGATAGCTGTTCGTCGTCACGTCATAGGTGATGCAGCCGCGCGCTCCCAGTACCGCGCCCACCGAAGTGCCCCCGGTCTGTTCGGCAGCGCCGGTGAGCGCGTTGTGCCAGGCGCCGAGGTCGGCCGTGGCGACGGCGCGCGTTGCCGCCGTGCCGACGGACGCCGTGCAGGTCGGCGCCGCGGCGCCGGTGCCGGCATACGGTGTGCCCGCTGACGCGCTGGTGGTTATCGCATAGCAGCCTGCGGCAACGCGATTCGTCGACAGCCGCTCGGCCATGTCCTGCGCCAGGATGATCGCCTGGCCGCGCTGATACGACTCGAAGGTGGCCACCTGCGTATAGGCCTGCAGGCCGATGAGGCCGAGCAGGCCGAACACGAGGATGACGAGCGAGACCAGCACCTCGAGCAGCGTGAAGCCTTGTTGCGCGAAAGGGAAAGTGCGCGTGCTCATCAGTTGCATCCGTTTGCCGCGTTGTAATCGCCGTCCTGCCGCACCGCCGGCCGGCCGGCCGGATCGATCACCACGCAGCGCGCCTGGATGGTGGCGTAGTCGGGCGAGCTGACGACGAACATGACGCCGGCGGCGTTCGCGGGGGGGAGGCGCCCGGTGCCGGTGTAATCGACGCTCGCGAGTGGGTTTATGTTGGCATTGGCGACCGTCGCCGTGCGGAAGGCTACGTTCTGGTAGGCATCCTGCTTGCCGAAGGTCTGGTTGGCGGCTGCCAGGCTGCATGGCTGCACACCCGCGCCGCAACCCTTGATCGACCAGCCGAGCGCCCAGTTGCTGCCGTCGACCGGCACGACGTAGACGCTGGCGTTGTGCTTGATCGCCTCGCTGCGCGCGACCATGAGGCCGATGTGGAGGTCCCCTGCGGCGGTCTTGAGGCGCACGCGGACGACGAGGTCGCGCATGCTGGGCGCGGCGATGGTGGCCAGCACCCCAGCCACGACCAGCACGATCATCAGCTCGATCATGGTGAAGCCGCGCCGAGGAGCATTCATGGCGCTTCCTTACCAGCCGAGCTCGGTGCCGCCGGGCGCGACACAGGTGCCGGCGGTAAAGCGGCGCTTGGTGCCGTCGCTCGTGAGGGAGAGAGTACCGTCGGTCGCCTGATTGGCGCCCGGAACCGCGCAGACCGTGTAGCTCGGCGGGGTCGCGGCATTGTTGACCGCCGGGCTGAATGTGATGGTGTACTTGCCGTTGATGCAGCTCGCCGCCGAGCAGGTCCAGCCCTGCGAACCGACGTTCAGCAGGTCCGGGGTCGCGGCATAGGCACGCTGCTCGATCAGAAGCTGCTTCTGGCGCGAGTCCATCTTCACCATGAACTGCTGCGCGTCGGAGCGGTACGAGCGCTGCATGTAGCGCGTGTAGGACGGGTAGGCGATCGCGGAAAGAATGGCCAGGATCGTTACGACGATCATGACCTCGATGAGCGTGAAGCCGCGGGCCTTGCGCATGGTTCTCCCTTTCTTGTCGTGGAAATGCTACGAAGCGGTGTCCGCCACAGCAAAGACCGGCGACCGGCGGCCCTTATCCCGGAGCGAACGGCGCGGCGGGGGGCGGGATAGCGTGACCGAATCCACGGTCTGTCAAGGCTGCCGGGAGGCGGGGCGTATAATCCGCGCTCCCCGCTGGTGTAGCTCAGTTGGTAGAGCAACTGATTCGTAATCAGTAGGTCGCCCGTTCGAGTCGGGCCACCAGCACCGCCTCTGGAGCGCGCCCACCTTTCCCCCGATGCCCGCCAGCATCCTCGTGGTCGACGACGACGAAAGCATCCGGGAGCTGCTGCGCCTGCACCTCACCTCGGCCGGCTACGCGGTGCAAGTGGCCGAGGACGCCATCGCCGCGGGCTACCTGGTGCTGCGCAGCCCGCCCGATCTCATCATCTCGGACGTCAACATGCCGCACATGGACGGCTTCGAGTTCATCGCCGCGCTGAAGGCCGACAAGGCGGCGTCGCGCATCCCGGTGATCTTCCTCACCTCGGTCGAGGAAGGCGACCATCGCGGCAGGGAGCTCGGCGCGGTGGGCTACATCACCAAGCCGGTGCGCGCCGACCGCCTGCTGCAGCTCGTCGCCCGGCACGTCCCGGGCGGGGCGCTTCCTATTGGTTAGGGTTGGGACACAGCCTGAGCTCGGTGCTCTCGGTCTGGGCCGTCAGCTCCCTTAGCTTCGCCTCCAGCGGCGCGTCGACGCCTTTCACCTGCAGCCACACCTTGGGCACGATCGTCTCGCGCGGGCCGACGCGCGCGCTGCGCACGCCCTGCGTGCGCAGCGCGGCGAGGTGCGCCTGCGCGGCGTCCTCGGTGCGGAACACGCCGAGCGAGATCGCCCAGCGATGCTCGCCTTCCTCCTGGACGATGAAATAATCCTCGACGCCGAGCTTCCTCAGCTCGGCTGCCTTCTTCAGCGCCGCCTGGCGCACATTCGGCGCGCGCGTCTGGCGCGGGATGAACACCCACCAGCCGGCCATTTCCTCGCTGTGCCGCTGGGCGAGGCGCGGGCCGAGCGCGAGCGGCTCGAGGATCTTTTCCGCGCGCGGCGCGTCGGCGATGGTGAAGCTGCCCCATTCCAGGCACTTCAGAGCGACCGGCACCGCGGGCGGCGGCGCGGCCTTGCGCGCCACCGGCGGCGGCAGCCTCTCCGGCGGGATGACTCTCACCTTCTGCGGCTCGATCTGGCGGCTGAGCGGCGGCGGCTCGGCCGCCTCCTCATAGGCGAGGGAGCGCCACCAGGCGAAGAGTGCGGCGTTGGCGAGCAGCAGGAAAAGAAACGCCGCTCTCATTTCGCCACAGCGCGCTCGGACAGCGCGATGCGGGCGAGGCCGTCGAGCACCAGGTTCTCCACGTAGCGGCGCGGCATCGACAGCTGGTCGACCAGCGCGCGTCCCGCGCCGCCGGCGACGATGCACAGCGGCGCGCTGGCGAGCTCGCGGAACACGCGGTACATGCGCTCCACCGCGCCGGCTTGCGCGTGGCGGCAGCCGGTCTCGATGGCATCGATGGTATTGCGCGGCGTCTCGCGGTGGGCGCCTTCCTGGATCGGCAGGCGGCCGGTGTGCTCGTGCAGCACGAAGCGCATCAGCTCCACGCCGGGCAGGATCGCGCCGCCGAGGAACGTGCCGTCCTCGCCGAGCATGTCGACCGTCGTGGCGGTCCCGGCGTTGACCACCAGGCTCGCACCATTATGGATGGCGCGCGCGGCGATCAGCGCGGCCCACCGGTCCGGGCCCAGCGTCTCGGGCTTCTCATAGCGGTTGCGTACGCCGCAGCGCTCCGCGTCCGCGCGCAGCCACATCGGCTCGGCCTCGAAGATGCTCGTCCAGTTGACGATCAGCTGGTGCGCGCCTTCGCCGGCGACGTTGGCGATGACGATGCGCTCGGGGTCTGCGTGCGTCATGGAGAAGGGATTGACGTGGTCGCTCGACGCCGCGAACTCGATCAGCGAGACGGTGGCGATGCTGGTCCAGTCGTTGCCGTCGTGCCAGCCCCACTTCACCCGCGAGTTGCCGGCATCGATCGCGAGGATCATGCCGGCCTCGCCCGCGGCGCGGGTGCCGCTCGTGCGGAAATGACAGTGCCGCTGCGCACCGCGCGCAGCCCCTCCCGGGTCGCAAGGCGCAGGCCGCCGTCTGCATCAAGCCCGCTGGCGATGCCGGTCAGGACCCGGCCGTCCGCAAGCCGCACGCGCAGCCGCTGGCCGGCATGCGCATCGAGGCTCTCCCATTCGCGCCGCACCGCCTCGAGGCCGTGCGCCTCGAATTGCGCGAGCGAGCGCAGCAGCTCGCGTGCCGCGAGCCGCACGATGCGCTCCTTCGCCGGCACGTCGATGAACTGCTCGAGCGCCGCCACGCGCCTGCGAAGACGGATCGCGAGCTCGGCGGCGCCGCGCAGGTTGATGCCGACGCCGATCACCGCCTTGGTCGCACCGCCGCCGTTCGCGCGGGTCTCCACCAGGATGCCGCCGAGCTTCGCGCCGCCGACCAAGAGATCGTTCGGCCATTTGAGCGCCGCGTGGGCGACGCCGAGCGAACGCAACGCGCGCGTCACGGCGACGCCGGCGACGAGCGAGAGCGCCGCCAGCTCGCGCGCAGGCCGGCGCAGCGCGATCGCGAGCGAGAAGGTCAGGCCGGCGTCCGGGGCGCTGTGCCAGCGCCGGCCGCGGCGGCCGCGTCCGGCGGTCTGCTCGTCGGCCACCAGGACGACCGGCCCGCCCGCCAGCTTCTCGTCGAGCAGCACGGTATTGGTCGAGGCGCAGCGCGCGACGCGGCGCATCTCCATCGGCAGCTCGAGCGGCAGGCCCATGGCGCTAGTTTACTGGCTGGCGAAAGCGAAGTTGCGGCCGGGTGCCGCGGCGACCAGCGAGCGCGTATAGGCTTCGCGCGGCCGGACCAGGATCTCGCTCGCCGGGCCGTGCTCGACGATGCGGCCCTCGCGCATCACCGCGACCTCGTCGCAGACCCGGGCGGCGACGCGCAGGTCGTGGGTGATGAACAGCATCGCCAGGTCGAGGCGCTGGCGGATCTCCTCGAAGAGCGACAGCACCTGCGCCTGCACCGAGACGTCGAGCGCCGAGACCGCCTCGTCGGCGATCAAGAGCTCGGGCTCGACCGCCAGCGCGCGCGCGATGCAGATCCGCTGGCGCTGCCCGCCGGAGAACTGGTGCGGATAGCGGCCGAGCGCCTGCGGATCCATGCGCACCAAGGCCATCAGCCGGCGCGCGCGCTCGAGCGCCTCCGGTCGGGGAACGCCGTAGTTGAGCGGGCCCTCCATGATCGCCTCGCCGACCGTGCGGCGCGGGTTGAGCGAGCGGTACGGGTCCTGGAAGACGATCTGGATCTTCGAGCGGAGCGGCCTTAGCGCAGCGCCTCGCAGCTCGGCGATGTTCAGCTCGCCGAGGCGGATCTCGCCCGCGCTCGGCTCGATCAGGCGCACGATGCAGCGCGCGACCGTGGACTTGCCCGAGCCCGACTCGCCGACCAGGCCGAGCGTCTGGCCCTTGCGCACCTCGAAGCTGACCTCGCTCGCCGCGCGCACGCTGCGCCGGCGTCCGAGCCAGTGGCGATCGACGTAGGTCTTGGAGAGCTCGCGAATCCGCAGTACCGTCGCCGCGCCGGGCGGCACCGGCCGGCCGTGCGGCTGCAGCGTCGGCACCGAGCGGATGAGCATGCGCGTGTAGTCGTCGCGAGGGCGGGTCAGCACGTCCATCTTCTCGCCGAGCTCGACCAGCCGCCCTTCGCGCAGCACCGCGACGCGGTGGGCGATCTCGGCCACCACGCCGAAGTCATGCGTGATGAAGAGCACTGCCATGCCATGTTTTTTTTGTATTTCGATAATCAATCTGAGTATCTGCGCCTGCGTGGTCACGTCCAGCGCGGTGGTGGGCTCGTCGGCGATGAGCAGCGCCGGCTCGAGCGCGAGCGCCATGGCGATCATGACGCGCTGGCGCTGGCCGCCCGAAAGCTGGTGCGGATAGGAGGCGAGGATGCGCTCCGGCTCGGGCAGCGCCACCTCGCGCAGCAGCGCGAAGGCACGCGTCCGCCGCTCGCCGGCAGGCATCGCCGTGTGGTAGCTCAGCACCTCGTCGATCTGCGCGCCGCAGGTCATCACCGGGTTCAACGCCGTCATCGGCTCCTGGAAGATCATGCTCATGCGCGCGCCGCGCAGCTCGCGCAGCCGTGTCTCGCTCGCGTGCGCGACGTCTTCTCCCTCGAGCCGGATTTCTCCCGCGCCGAACGCCAGTGTCTTCGGCAGCAGGCCCATGATCGCCTGCGCGATCACGGTCTTGCCCGAGCCCGATTCGCCGACCAGGCAGAGAATCTCGCCTCGCTCGACGGCGAACGACACATCGCTTACGGCCTGCGGTCGGTCCCCTCCGGTCGGCAGGCGGATCGTCAGGGAAGAAACTTCGAGAGCGCTCATAGCCGCTTCGCCATCTTTGGATCGAGCGTGTCGCGCAAGCCGTCGCCGAGGATGTTGACGGCGAGCACCGTGATGGCGAGGAAAATGCCGGGGAAGAACACGTTGTGCGGGTAGGAGACGAACTGCACCCGGCCTTCGGCCATGATGTTTCCCCAGGTCGGGATGTCGGGCGGCAATCCCACGCCGAGGAACGACAGCGCCGCCTCGGTAAGGATGGCGAAGGCGACGATGTAGGTGCCCTGCACGATGAGCGGGGCGGCGGTGTTGGGCAGGATGTGGCCGAACATGATCTTCGCTGTCGGCGTGCCGAGCGAGACCGCCGCCTCGACGTAGGGCTCCTCGCGGATCGAGAGCACCAGCGAGCGCACCAGGCGCGTGACGCGCGGGATCTCGGGGATGGCGATGGCGAAGACGACGGTCGGAAGGCTCGCGCGCCAGAGCGCGACCAGGGCGATCGCGATCAGGATCCCCGGGATCGCCATCACGCCGTCCATGACGCGCATCAGCGGCCCGTCCAGCCAGCGCAGGTATCCGGCCGCGAGGCCAAGGACGATGCCGCAGGCGAGTGCGGCGAGCGCCGAGCAAAGGCCGACCATCAGCGAGACGCGCGTGCCGTACAGGACGCGGCTGTAGACATCGCGCCCGAAGGAGTCCGAGCCCATCGGGAAGACGTGCTTCACCGTCTCGCCTTCGAGCGTGGTGATCTCGCCGGCCTGCAGCGGCAGCAGATCGCGGCTCGCGGCGTCGAAGAGCGTCGGGTCGACCGTGCCGAGCAAAGGCGCCGCGAGCGCGAGCAGCAGCAGGACGACGAGCGTGCCGCCGCCGATGCGCACCGACCAGTTCTTCGGCAGCATCAGTAACGGATCCGCGGGTCGAGGAAGACGTAGGAAAGATCGACCGCCAGGTTGACGAGCACGTAGACCACGGAGAAAAAGAGGATCACGCCCTGGATCGTGGGAAAGTCGCGCGCGAGCACCGCGTCGACCGTCAGCCGGCCGAGGCCCGGGATGGCGTAGACCGATTCGGTCACGACCACCCCGCCGATCAGGAGCGCGACGCCGATGCCGATCACGGTGACGATCGGCACCGCGGCGTTGGCGAGCGCGTGCCGCACGAGCACGCGCAGCTCCGGCAGGCCCTTGGCGCGCGCGCTGCGGATGTAGTCCTCGCCGAGCGCTTCGAGCACCGATGCGCGCGTGACGCGCGCGATGAGCGCCATGTAGATCACCGACAGCGTGAACGCCGGAAGAATTAGATGTTTTAAAAATAAGAAAAAACCATCCGAAATGCGGGCATAGCCCTGCACCGGCAGCCAGCCGAGGTGCAGCGAGAACAGCCAGATGAGCAGGTACGCGAGCACGAACACCGGCACCGAGAAGCCGAGCACCGAGAAGCCCATCAGCGCCCGGTCGAGCCAGCCGCCGAAGCGCCATGCCGCGGCGACGCCGAGCGGCACTGCGATCAGCACGGCGATGAGCACCGTCAGCGCCGTCAGGGCGAGCGTCGGCTCGAGGCGCTGGCCGATGAGAGTGGCGACGTCGATGCGGAAGTAGAACGACTGGCCGAGATCGCCGCGCAGCACTTTGCCGAGCCAGATGCCGAACTGCACCACGAGAGGCCGATTGAGCCCGAGCCCGTCACGGATGCGCTCGATCTGCTCGCTCGTCGCCGCGTCGCCGGCGAGGATCGCAGCCGGGTCGCCGGGCGTGAGCCGCAGCAGCAGGAACACCAGCACCGCCACGACCAGCAGAACCGGGATCGTGGCGCCCAGCCTGCGGGCGATGTAAGCGATCAGTTCTTTTTAATGTTCCAGTAGACGTCGGCGAGGCCGATCTGCGCCCCGGTCACGCCCTTGCGCACCGCGACCGGCTGCACCGCTTCGCCGAGCGGCGCGTGCGTGCCGATCTCGAACGCCCGCGCCTGCACCGCCTCGGCGAGCTTCTTCTTCTTCGCCGCGTCGGTCTCGCGCGCGAACTGCCCGCGCAGCTCCTCCAGCCGGTCGTCCTTCGGCCAGCCGAACCAGCCCGACTTCTCGCCGCGCGCGTCGAGCGCGGCGTTGTTGATCGGGTTCCAGATGTCGGGCGCCACCCACTGGGTCAGGAACATGTGCCAGCCGCCTTTCTCGGGCGGGTCCTTCTTCGCCCGCCGGGTCACGACCGTGTTCCAGTCCATCGCCTGCAGGTCGACCTTGAAGCCCGCCTGGCGCAAGAGCTGCGCCGCGACGTCGGGCAGCTTCTGGATCGCCGGCAGGTCGGTCGGCTTGAGGATCACGATCGGCGTGCCGTCGTAGCCCGACTGCTTCAGCAGCTCCTGCGCCTTTTTCAGATTCGACTTCGACTGGATCTCGCTACCCGCCGCGCTCGCGTAGGGCGTGCCGCAGGTGAAGATCGACTCGCAGGGATGGTAGAGCTCCTTGATCCCCACCTGCGCGCGCAGGAACGGCTCCTGCGCGAAGGCGGCGAGCGCGGCGCGGCGCACGGCAGGATTGTCGAACGGCTTGTGCAGGTGGTTGAAGCGCGCCATGTACTGCCGCCCGATGGCCGGCAGCAGCACCTGCACGCCGGAATCGGCCTTGAGCGCGGGGATGCTTTCGAACGCGGGCTGCTCGAGGATGTCGACCTCGCCCTTGATCAGGGCGTTGACCTGCGCCTGCGGATCGCGCAGCGCGAGATTCCATTCGACGCGGTCGACGAACACCTGCTTGCCGCCCGCGGTGCCGGAGGCCGCTTCCTTGCGCGGCACGTACTTCGCGTTCTTGCGGTAGACCGCCTTGTCGCCGGGCTTGAACTCTTCCTTGACGAAGAGGTAGGGCCCGCTGCCGGTGTAGTCCTCGATCTGCTTGAACGCATCGGTCTCGGCGACGTGCTTGGGCATGATGAAAGGCACGTTCGAGGAGGGCTTGCCGAGCGCCTCGAGCACGAAGCCGCAGGCCTCGCGCAGGAAGATGCGGAACGTATTCGGCGACGGCGCGTCCATCCGCTCGACGAAGCTCATCAGCTGGATGCCCATCGAGTCGCGCTTGCCCCAGCGCGCGAGCGAGGCGATCACATCCTCCGCGGTCACCGGCTTGCCGTCGTGGAATTCAAGTCCGCTGCGCAGCGTGAAGGTCCACAGCCGCTGATCGGCGCTCGCGCTCCATTTCTCGACCATCTGCGGCTGGATCCGGCTCTTCGCGTCGGTGGCGAAGAGCGTGTCGTAGATCATGTAGCCGTGGTTGCGCGCCATGTACTGCGTGGTCCAGATCGGATCGAGGATGTTGAGGTTCGAGTGCGGCACGACGCGCAGCACCTTGTCTTGTGCCGGGACAGCGCCGGCGAAACCCGCCAGCAGCAGGGCAATGAGGAGATTGCGCAGCATGCGAAAATCCTCCGATGAAACGACGCGCAGCAGGTTAGCACATGAGAGAGTCGCTCCGGCTGCCGCTCGCCTTCTTTGCCTCGGGTGCGGCGGCGCTGCTGTTCGAGGTCCTCTGGTTCCGCGCGCTCGGACGCATCGTCGGCAATACCGTCTGGACCGGAACGCTGGTGCTGACCGCCTTCATGCTGGGCATGGCGCTCGGCGGCGTGCTCGCCGCGCGCTGGGCGCACTGGATTCGCCGTCCGGCATACGCCTTCGCAGCCGCCGAAGCGACGGTGGCGGTCGCCGGGACGCTGCTCGTCTGGAGCCTGCCCGAGCTCGAGGCGCTGGTCGGCGGCGCGCTGGCGCCGCTCGCCGAGCACTCGGGGCTGCTCGTCGCCGTGCGCCTGCTCCTTGCGCTCGCCGCACTCCTCGTGCCGACGACCGCGATGGGGATGACTCTCGCTTTCGGCGTGCGCGCTCTGGCGCGCAACGACACGGCCCGTGCACTGGGCATCCTCTACGCGGCCAATACCCTGGGCGCTTGCATCGCGCCCCTCGTCGCCGAATACCAGCTGATCGGTGTGCTCGGCTTGCGCGGTACCGCGCTTGTTGCCGCGAGCCTGAACGCGCTCGCCGCCTTCGTCGCGTTGAGACTGCAGCCCCGTCAGCTCGCACCGTCGGCCACCGCGCAAGCGCCGACCGCGGGCTTCCCGCCGCGTTTACTCGCGGCGGCGGCGATCGCCGGCGCGCTCGCCCTGGGGCTCGAGGTCATCTGGTTCCGCCTGCTCATCCTCTATGCACCGGGCAGCGACACCGCATTCGCACTGATGCTCGCCATCATGCTGTTCGGGATCGCTCTGGGCGGTGCCGCCGCGCCGCTGCTCGCGCGCGCGGGATTGGTCTGGGTCGCAGCCGGCAGCAGCCTGGCGGTGGTGTTCGGCTATCTCGTCACCGGTCCGCTGCACATCCCCGGCCGGCCGGAGCTGCTGCATTACGCGCTGCCCTTGATGCTGCCGGCAGCGGTCATGTCCGGGTCGCTTTTCACGCTGCTCGGCGCGCAGCTGCGCGGCAGCGCCGAGAATCCGCAGCCCGCGATCGGCCGCCTCACCACGGCAAACACGCTCGGCGCCGCGCTCGGCGCGGCATGCGCGGGTCTGGCGCTGCTGCCGTTGCTCGGCATGGAGCGCAGCCTTTTCCTCTTCGCCGCCGGATACGCGTTCCTGCCGCTGTTGCTGATCGAGTCACGCGCCTGGAAGAACCTGTGGCCCGCGCTGCCGGCAATCGTCGGCCTGGCCCTGTTTCCGTTCGGCCGCATGCAGACACACCTGGCGGAAGCCGCGCTCCCCTACCAGGGCGTCGACACCTCGAAGGTCTTCCGGGTGACCGAGGGGCCGACGATGACGCTGCAGGTTCTGCGGCATGAGCGCTTTGGCGAGGCGGCCACGTGGCGGCTGCTGAGCGACAACTTCTCCATGACCGCCATCGACCGCTACGCGCAGCGCTACATGCAGCTGTTTGCCTGGTTGCCGCTCAGCCTGCACCCGGGGCCGAGGCGCGCGCTTCTCATCAGCTACGGCGCGGGCAACACCGCGCAAGCGCTGCTCAGCGATCCGCAGCTCGCGCAGCTCACCGTGGTCGATGTTTCCCCGGAAATCATCGCCGCGAGCCCGCTGCTGCACGGCGACCAGGATCCGTTGCGCGACCCGCGGGTACGGCTGGGCGGCGGGAGCAGTTCGACATCATCACCGCGGAGCCGCCGCCGCCGGTGATCGCGGGCGTGGTGAATCTGTACACCAAGGAATACTTCGCGGCGCTCGCGCAGCGGCTCGCGCCCGGCGGCCTGGCGACCTACTGGCTGCCGGTGTTGCAGCTCGACCCGCTGGGCGCGAAGGCGGTCATCGCCGCCTTCTGCGAGGCATTCCCGGATTGCACGCTCTGGGTCGGCGGCCGCTACGACTGGATCCTCATGGGGGGGCGCGATTTCCATGACCGGCCCGACACGCGGCACTTTGCTCGCCTGTGGCGCGATCCGCTCGCCGGGCCGCGCCTGGTGGCGAACGGCGTTGAGCAGCCGGCTCAGCTCGGTGCGGCGTTCCTGGGCGATGCGGCGCAGCTGCGCCCATGGGTCGGCATAACGCCTCCCGTGACCGATGATCGCCCCAAGCGCCTCGCTGCCGAGCTGGTGGTTGACCGGTCTTTCGGTGAATACGCGCTTTGGCTGGAGCCCGACCGCGCGCGCCGCCGCTTCGAGGCATCCGCCTGGGTCGCGGCACACTGGCCCGCCGACTTCATTTCCTGGACGCCGCAATACTTCGCGGTGCAGCCGGTGCTGAATGCGCAGGTCGTCGCCGATCCGGTGAAGAGCCTGCCCGATGTCGACACCCTGCTGCGCAATACCGATTTGCGCATCCCGGTGCTCTGGCTGCTCGACACCGACATGACGGAGCAGGCCATCCTCGAGCGCCGTCTCGCCGGCGGGGCGAAAGCGATGCGTCCCGAATACGCCTTCGCGCTGGGAGCGAGAGCTCTCGCAGAGCGCGACTACGCGCGGGCCGGCATGCTTCTTACGCAGGCCGCAGAGCGCAATTCACGGGCGGGGGCGGCCGCCGCCTATGCTCTTTGCCGCGCCGGCGCGCCGCGGCGTGCAGCCGCCGTTAGAGGTGCGCAGCAGCTTACGCCCGAGCTGCGTTGCTGGAAGGACTGAGCGCCGATGGCAGCGGCCACGCAAGCTGCGCCGGGCGGATGCGCTCCACCAGCCGCGCGAGCTTCAGCACCCCGGCATCGTCGAAGCGTTTGCCGATGATCTGCACGCCGATCGGCAGCCCGTCGGCGCTCGCCGTCCAGTTCACGGACGCCGCCGGCTGCTCGGACATGTTGTAGGGCACCGTGAAGGCGATGTGCGGCAGCGCGTCGCGCGCATCGTTCCCCGGCGCCGGAAGCTCCGCCTCGTAGGGCAGGATAGGCGAGGTCGGCGAGACGATGAAATCGTAGGGCTCGATCGCCGCCACCGCCGCCTCGCGCATCGCCATGACCTGCGTGTAGGCCTGCATCACCTCGCGGCCGGTGAATTGCGCCGCACGCCAGGTGCACCACTCGGCGATGAAAGGCAACACCTTGGCGCGCTTTGCCTGCGCAAGCTGCATGAGATCGTTGTGCGAGCGCGCCTCGAAGAAGCGGCACATGCCGTCGAGCATCTCCTCGGTGAGGAAGGAGCGGATCGACTCGACTTCGCACCCGGCGCCGGCGAGCGCGGTCGCGGCGTCGTGGCATGCCGCGCGAACCTCGGGGTGCACGGCGAGGCCGACGCCCATGTCGGGAAGCAGCGCGATCTTCGGCTTGCGCGGCGAGAGATCGTCGAGCACCGTGCCGAAGATGTCGGCCGGCGGCAGCGACATGAAGTCGCGCGGGTCTGGCCGCGAGAGCACGGTCATCAGCACCGCGGCGTCGGCGACGCCGCGCGTCATCGGGCCGACGACCCGGCCCATGTAGGGCGGATAGACCGGCACGCGGCCAAGCGAAGGCTTGAGCGCGAAGATGCCGCAATGCGTGGCGGGCAGGCGCACCGAGCCGCCGATATCGGTGCCCAGATGCAGCGGCGCATAGCCCGCCGCTGCCGCGGCACCGGCGCCGGAGCTCGAGCCCGAAGTATTGCGATCGAGCCGCCAGGGGTTGCGCGTCACGCCGTGCAGGCTCGACACGCCCGAGGAAAGCATGCCGTAGTCGGGCATCGTCGTCTTGCCGACGATCACGCAGCCCGCCTCGCGCACGCGCGCTGCGGCGGGCGCATCGTGCGGCTGCGGCGGGGCGTCCTCGTTCGCGCGCGTGCCGATCGGCGCCGGATCGCCGCGCGTGTAGATATTCTCCTTGATGGTGATCGGCACGCCGTCGAGCGGCGAGCAGGGCTGGCCGGTGCGCCAGCGTCCTTCCGCGGCGCGCGCCTGCGTGAGCGCGCCTTCCTCGTCGATGCGGTACATCGCATTCAGCCTCGGCTCCCACGCCGCGATGCGCTCGAGGCAGGCGCGCGTCGCCTCGAGCGGCGAGATCTCGCCGCGCGCGTAGGCCGCGGCGAGCGCTTGTGCCGAGTCCGGAATCGTCACCGGTCCACTATATACTGGCCCCATCCATGAGGACGTTGCTGCTCGCGCTTGCTTTCGCCACGGCGCCGCTCGCCGCGGCGGCGCCGTTCGAAGTCCGCCTGTGGCACGCGGTGGGCGGCTGGCCCGGCGTCGAGCTCGAGAGGCTGGTGGCGCAGTTCAACGCATCGCAACGCGATGTGCGATTCGTGCCGGGCTACACCGGCGAGGCGCAGGCGGCGTTGCGCGAGGCGCGCCGCCGCGGCGCCGCGCTCCTCGTGCTGCCCTACAACGCGAGCACGGTTCTCTACTACAACCGCGATGCCTTCCGCCGCGCCGGGCTCGATCCGGACGCGACGCCGAAGAGCTGGTACGACATGGCGCCCGTGCTGGGCGCGCTGCGCGCCTCGGGGCTGTCGTGCGCGTACGTCGCTGCTTCGCCGGCGCGGATGCTGCTGGAGAATGCGGGCGCTTGGCCGGAGGATTCGCGCGTCGCTTTCGACAATGTCATGGTGCGCTGGGTGGCGATGCTGGCCTCGTGGCAGCGGACTGGCTATTTCGACTACGCCAAGCGCAGCGAGGACGCGGAGCGGCGCTTTGCCTCCGCGCCACGCCGATCTGCGGTTGCGGGCGAGCTTCGATCTCGCGCTCGCGCCGCTGCCCCGCTACGACGACGACGCGGGCATCGCGCCGGCAGGTGCCGGCATCTGGGTGATGCCGGGGCGCTCCAGAGCGGAATACGCGGCGGTCGAGCGGCTGCTCGCATTCCTCGCGCAGCCGCAGGTGCAGGCCGAGTGGCGCGACCGCACCGGCGGGGCGCGCCTCGCGCGGGCCGGCTACGACCTGGTACGCCTGCGGGAAGTCGTCGACCGCGAGCTGGAGAGCGTGTGGAGCGGCAAGCGC
>WNFL01370744.1_pt1 | contig 15295 bp, 17 predicted proteins | sample 5400361 | NCBI WGS metagenome assembly WNFL01 (sample SAMN13153351, study PRJNA577476) | soil metagenome | isolation source: 40 cm soil on Douglas fir-dominated hillslope | place: USA:California | collected 2013-09-17
CTGGCCAATTTCCTGTTTGAGAGGAAAAAAGGTCACTGCGAGTATTTCGCCAGTTCGATGGCGGTGATGCTGCGCTCTTTGCGTATCCCCTCACGAATTGTGACGGGGTTCCGCGGCGGGGAATTCAACGACCTCACAGGGCAATATGTCGTGCGAGCCAGCGACGCCCATTCGTGGGTCGAGGCTTACTTTCCCGGCTCCGGATGGATCAGCTTTGATCCGACTCCCGCGGGCAGTGTGCCGACACGGACCGGTTGGTCGCGCATGCAACTCTATATGGACGCAGCCGCCTCTTTTTGGCGCGAATGGATTATCAACTACGACGCCAGCCACCAGCGCACTTTGGGGAAGGATGCTGCTAACAACAGCCGGCGTTTCTTTGATGAAGCTCGCCGGTGGATTGCACGGCAGCATCGCGCCCTGCTGCGAACGGCACGGCGCACGCACGAGCACATGATCCATTTTCCGGTGCGATGGTTGGGCGGGATATTCGGGGTCGCGGCACTCCTGCTCACGCTGCTGAATCTCCCACGTGTGATCAGAGGACTGCGTAACCACAGGCTGCGGGCGCATCCCGAGCGCGCGCCGCGCGAATCCGCCGCGCTTTGGTATGACCGAATGGTCGATCGCATGGCGCGGCTTGGTTGGCGCAAGTCGCCGTCGCAGACTCCGCTGGATTTCGTCGCCGCCATCCAGGAAGCGGCACTGCAGAAAAAGGTCGCCAGATTTACACGCGCTTACGAGTCTGCACGTTTTGGGAAGTCGCTGGACGACGCCCAAAGCCTGCCCGATCTCTTTCAAGACATCACTCTCGCAGAAACGGCGAAGTCCAAAAAAACGATGGACGGCGCAGCGGCCAGCTAGAAGCGGTGAACGACGCCGACACCCACGTAGTAGTTGTGCTGCCGGCTTTTCCCGGTATCAACATTCAGGGCAGGAACTCCGGAGTAGAAGTCGCGCGCTTCGAACCGCGCGCCCCACCGCTCCCATGGCCACACATCCAAGCCCGCTCCGAATTGGACGACACCGGTGTTGCTGCCGGTTGGCCCGGGGTTCGCTCCATAGAAATTGAGACGCGGAGCTTCCCGGAAGCGACCATACCCTCCGCCTACGCTAACCCACGGTGTGACTGAGTCACCGGAAAAAATGTTCATACGCACGGACGGAGTCACGAACAACGCCCCGATATCCTTGGGAACCTGGTCAAGGTTGTAGTTCAGATCCATTCGCGGATAGATCGCAACCGGCAATTCCGCATAGAGTCCGAAAACCTTAAAGGTCTTGAGGAGGCGACCGTAATTGAACGCCACGCTTTCCTCGTTCCCGAAGTGAACTGGCAACCCCGTGCTCTGAACCGTTTGGGTGCTGACGAAACTTCGTCCGGCCGTGATGGAAACCTCATTAACTTGTGCCAAAGCGCTGGCAACCAGAACCAAAACTGGCACAACAAGCACTGCGAGCCGTTTAGCCGACATCTCGCCTCCGGAGCATTCGGGTATGTAATTTTGTCCCATAAGATTAGCACGCCCACAACGATTGGCGGAAAAGTCTAGGATATCCTCCTTGGTGCCTGCTCTCGGCGTCCTGCACGCGCAGACACAGCCATTTTAGATGCTAGAATTGTGTAGATCTGTTTCCCGCTGATCATTATTCCTCGTGCCCTTAAAGAAAAGCATATCCGCGATTTCGACGCCGACTGTCCCGGCCAAGGTGGGCTTTGTGAGCCTCGGCTGCCCCAAGAACCTCGTCGACAGTGAGGTGATGATGGGTATGCTGACCCAGGCTGGCGCCGATCTTACTCCCAACGCCGAGGACGCTGACGTCATCGTGGTGAATACTTGCTCGTTTATCGGCAGCGCGCAGCAGGAATCCATCGACACCATCCTCGAAATGGCCCGCCACAAAACGGGCGGCAAGGCAAAAAGGCTGGTCGTTGCCGGTTGCCTGGTCGAGCGTTTTCACGATGAGATCCGAAAAAACATCCCTGAAGTAGACGCGGTCGTTGGTACCGGCGAACTGGAGAAAATCCTTGCCGCTGCCGGACTGGCGGCAATACCTCGCGCGCCGAGTCCGTTCAATATCCTGACCTCGCGGCCCGAGGGCGATCATCGCCGCGCACAGGGGCGCTTCGCGCGCGATTCCTGGGACGGCGCCGTCGCCGACCTGCCCAACTACCTTTACGACGACCACACGCCCCGAGTCCTGACCACGCCCCGATCTTCTGCATATATCAAAATCGCCGAAGGCTGCGATCATCCCTGCACCTTCTGCATCATTCCCCAGCTTCGGGGACAGTTTCGCTCGCGGCGTTTCGAATCCGTGATCGCCGAAGCCGAGCGACTGGCGCAATCCGGCGTTCGCGAAATCACGCTCATCGGACAGGACACCACCTGCTATGGCGAAGACCTCGGACTGAAAGATGGCCTGGCCGTCCTTCTGGAAAAACTCGCGCGCGTCGAAGGCCTTCAGTGGATTCGATTCCTCTACGCCTATCCCAACAAAATCACGGGGCGGCTGCTCGAGACAATCGCAGCCCATGACAATATTTGTTCGTACATCGATGTACCCCTCCAGCACGCCTCGGCGCCGGTGCTGAAGCGAATGAAGCGCGGAGGCGGCGCCGACTTGTTCTTGCGCTCGATCGAGAAAATGCGCCGTGTAATCCCTGGAGTTACGTTACGAACTTCGTTCATTGTCGGCTTCCCGGGCGAAACCGAAAAAGAATTCGAGGAACTTTGCGGCTTCGTGAAAGAAGCCGCCTTCGACTGGATGGGCGCCTTCGGCTACTCCGACCAGGAAGGCGCCGGCGCCTTCGATCAGGAAAAGAAGATTTCTCCGCGCGAGATCGAGAGCCGCCGCAAATCTTTGATGTCGATCCAGAGGAAGATCAGCAAGTCAAAGAAGAAATCGCTGATCGGACGCGAATTCGATCTGCTGCTGGAAGGCGCTTCGACCGAGTCCGACCTGCTACTCGAAGGTCGCACAGCAATGCATGCGCCGGAGATTGACGGCAAAGTCTTCGTCAACGATTATCCCGAGGGAAACGAGCCCAAAGAGGGCGAGTTTTACCGCTGCCGCATCACCGCCGCCCACGATTATGACTTAGTTGCCGAGATCGTTTGAGGTTAGAGGTCAGAGGTGAGATTTCAGAGGTCAAAATCACTCATCGCAGAAATGTTCTCACCTCTACAATCTGACCTCTGACCTCTGCAATCCGATTATGCCAAGTAAGCGCCCCATTAAGCTCCGCTGCCCGATCTGCAAGAAGCCGGCAAAGACCTCGGACGCCGACTTCCCTTTTTGCAGCGAGCGCTGCCGCCTCATCGACCTCGGCAAGTGGGCGAGCGGCGGATACGTGATTTCATCGCCCGTTACCGACGCCGACGAAGCAATCCCCGACAACATCCACGACGATGAAGACACGCCGTGAAACCCACGCCCTCGCCTGTCACCAACGACCGTAGCGCCGGCGTCCCGCCGGCTACCGCGCAATCGACCGCTCCACTATGGGCCACACTGGTCGCGACTTTCTTCGGCATAGGACGCCTCAAACCCGGTCCCGGCACATGGGGATCGTTAGCCACGGTTATCGTGTGGGCATTGGCAAGTTCCCGGATCCCGGTCGCGAACCGGGCTTGGGCGACGATCGTTGCCGCCGCCGCCGTAACGCTCATCGGAATTCTCGCTGCTACCCGGATCGCGCGCGCGTCTGGCTTAAAAGACCCGCAATTCGTCGTCATTGATGAAGTCGCCGGGCAGCTGGTTGCACTCATCGCCGTCCCGCTCGCTTGGAAAACCTTTCTCGCGGGCCTTATACTCTTCCGTGTCTTCGATATTTGGAAGCCGTTTCCAATTCGGCGATTGGAACAGCTTCCCCACGGCACCGGTATAGTGGTGGATGACCTGGGAGCAGGACTCTATGCGCTCGCCGTTATGCATCTCTTATTGCACTTTGGTCTTCTAATCAGGTAACTCGGTTTCCCTCCGGGAACAAACTCATGAGCATCTCCGACCGCCTGCTGGGAAAAAAGAACGTTAACGGCAAGCCACACATCGAGGCGGTCGCGCCAGGCTTCGCTTTGCCTGGGGGCGAGGTTCGTATCATTGGAAGGGGACTGCGTCCGCCTGAATTGCGTCGCCCGAGCGTGCGCTTCGGCGAGATCGAAGGCGCGGTGTTGATCAGCTCCGACGATTTCCTGATCGCCCGCGTACCCGAGGGAGCAGCCTCGGGGCCGGTCGTGGTTAGCACGAACGCGGGTACGAACGGTGTGGGCACCAGCGGGCACGTCAGCAATCCACATGTTATTAAGATTGCGGTCCCGGTTGCCGACAATCTGCATCCCGTCACCAATCCCGCGCTCGACCGCGAAGGCAATCTCTACGTAACTTTCTCCGGATCCCGCGGGCAGAAAGTTCCCGTATCGATCTTCAAAATCGACACGAATTACAACATTAAGCCGTTTCTCAGCGAAATGATGAACGCCACCTCAATGGCCTTCGACCGCGAAGGCCAGTTGTACGTTTCTTCGCGTCATGATGAGGCCGTCTACAAGGTGGCGCCGAATGGCACCGTATCGACCTACGCCGAAGGCATGGGGGTCGCGACCGGGATTGCCTTCGACGCGGCGGAGAATCTCTATGTCGGCGACCGCAGCGGAACCATTTTCAAGATCGCCCGCGACCGGCAGATTTTTGTCTTTGCGACGCTGGAGCCAAGCGTTTCCGCTTATCACATCGCCTTCGGTCCCCACGGCGATATGTTCGTCACCGGTCCCAGCACTTCGAGCTTCGACTGCGTCTACAAAGTCGACCCCCACGGAACCGTCTCGGTGTTCTACCGTGGTCTCGGACGTCCGCAGGGCCTCGCCCTTGATGTCGAGGGCAATGTTTATGTCGCCGCCTCTCTCGCCGGCAAACGCGGCATCGTGAAGATCACGCCCCAAGGCGAGGCCGCCCTCGCAGTCTCCGGCCAGGGCTTGGTGGGACTGGCGTTCGCTCCCGGCAAGTCGGCTATCCTCGCCACCAACAGCGCCGTACACCACATTTCCTGGAATATTCAGGGACTGCCGCTCTTCCCAGAGTGAGCATAATCGCGTGATCCGGTGGAGCAACGGGCGTCTCGCCCGTCCACCTAAATAAGCGATATTAGTCGCTGCCAACCTTGGCCGCACCCAGATACGGATAGGGGAACAGCGTTTCCTCGTGCTTTTTCAGTTCCTGTATCCACGCTCGAATTCCCTGTTGAGCAATCGAAGACAGAGGGTAGAACTCAAATCCAGACTTGGCATCACTACTATGGCGGACGGTCGCTAGCATCTCGATCGGAGCATCTTGCAAGGAAAGGACGATCACAACCGTTTCGCCCGCCCGTGGCGCTCCACAGACCAGAGCTGACATTCCCCGCAGACTGATATCAAGCGTGACGCCCCGGGTGACGAACGGTCCAAAGCGCAAGAACCGCTGCAACCCGACCGGGACGCTCGAAACATAGCGCGGCTCTTGCCGGCGGACGTTGTAATCCCGGGAACGGGCCAGCGCTTTCCCGTTGTCGACATACATAACCCTCTCTCCTTCCCAGACCGTGACCGCCAGCGATCGGAACCGCTACGATGGCAAGGCTCCGCCCCAGCCCAAGCCAGCCTGCAGGCTGGCGCGAATCACTCCCAGCAACTCTTCGTTGTCGGCCGGCTTCTGGAAAAAAGCGATGGCGCCGGATTCGAGCGTACGTTTTTCGTTGACCTCCGGATCGCGAGCCGTAAGCACAATCACCGGGATGACCGAAAGCGCCGGATACTCTTGCAGGTTTTTCAGCACCGCAAATCCGTCGCCCGCCGGCAGACCGAGATCGAGAATGATCAAGTGGGGACGTTCCTTCTGAGCCAGAGCAATGGCGGAATAACCGTCACAAGCATTCACGGTATCGAAGTTGTTGGCCCGTAGACGCAGACTCAGGGCCTGTCTGAGATCGGGATCATCATCCACGACCATAATCTTCGCTCGACTCATGGACTGTTCCTCGCTGTAATTTTCAGTGCGCATTCTCGTGGTTCTCCTTTTCGGTTAAATTTTGTTTGCTCCCAAGACCTTGCTGAATGACTTCCGTGACGTAATCCGCAATTCCCCACACTTGCTGTTCCAGGGTATTTGGGTCGGTGGCGGACGGGGTAGGAATCCTCTCCGCCGTGACCCGCAGAGTGCCTCCGGCCTTCAGCCTGGGCACGGACCCGATTTGATCCCGGATGCGGTCCATCAGGATGCCCACCCGCTCCATGTCGGTGGAGGCGACCACAAAAAACGTTTCGACGGGGCCGCTGGTTCCAGTGGCTGGAAGAACCAGATCCTTGTCCACGTAGATGCAAACGCGCAGGCGTTCCAAACACTGCTCGCAGGTCTCCTTCCAGCTTCCGCGGAGAGACTTAGACAGCGGAGTCAGTTCCACGCGCACCAGCACTAGAGACTCCCGCAAGCCGCCCTGATAAGTGATCACCGGGAGCAGGAGCTTGGCCAGGGAATAGAGCGGCAAGGTGAAAGAGAACGTGCTACCGGCGCCGGGTTCGCTCGCAACCCACATCCTTCCGCCGTGAAGAGTAACGATCTCTTTGGCGATGAAGAGTCCCAGCCCGAGTCCGGCGCGGCTGTCGTCCACCGAGTCCGGATCCTGATAAAGACGTTCGAAAACCTGCGGAAGCGAGTCTTGCGGGATGCCGCGCCCGGTGTCGCTCACCGAGAGGTACACGGCACTCGGGTCTGTCTCCACCATCGAGGCCAGCACGGCCACTGAGCCATCGGCGGGAGTGAACTTGATGGCGTTGTCGATCAGGTTGATGAGAACCTCCAGCGTACGGTCGGGATCCGCATAGACGAGCGGGACTGCCTGATCGAGCGTAGCCTGCAGACCGACGTGTTTTTCGGCGGCGGTCGGCCGCATCATCGCGACCGCCTGCTGCATCAGTTCGCCTATATCGATACAACGCTGGTCAACGCGCAGCTTGCCGCTATCGGCCCGGGTGGCTTCGAGCAGGTCCCGGATCATGGCGTGCAACTGATTCACACTCTTGAGGATCGTTTTGAGATGGTCAGTCTGGTCCGGCTTCATGGCCCCAGCCAACCCATCCAGCAGAATCGTGACGTACTGGTGAATGCAGGTCAGCGGTGTACGTAATTCGTGCGAAACGTGCGACAGAAACTGATTCTTGAATTCGAGTTGCTGTTTGCGCGTGATTTCCAGAGAGCGCAGCAACCCCTGCCTTTCCACCGCATAGCGGAGGGCCCGTTCCAGTTGTTTGCCGGTGATGTCGCCCTTGACCAGATAGTCTTGAACGCCCTGGTGGACGGCTTTGATCGCCAGCGCCTCATCGTCCTGACCCGAAAGGATCACCACTGGTACATTCGGAGCCTTCTGCATGATCCGGCGAAAGGTTTCTGCGCCGTGGCTGTCGGGCAGGTTTAAGTCGAGCAATACCAAGGACGGCGTTTCCGCGTCCAGACAAGCAAGTGCGTCCGAGAGCCGGGGCACACAGTTCACAAAAACGTCGGACTTACTTTCAACCAGGCGCAGGCGCACCAGGTCGGCATCTCCCGGGTTGTCCTCAATCAGCAAAACATGAGCAGGTTGCTGTTCCATTATTTATTTTTCCTCTCGGGGCAGGCTCGCGGAGCCGAACCAGAATTCTTCTATCGCTTGCATGGCTGAGAAATAATCTGCCAGATTCCCAGGCTTGTGGACGTAGCAGTTGGCCCCCAGTTCGTAACTGCGTGCTATGTCCAAGGTCGAGCGCGAGGTACTGAACACCACCACCGGGATGGTCCGCAGAATCTTGTCGGCCTTGGCTTCCGCCAGTACCGCTCGGCCGTCCTTCTTCGGGAGATTCAAATCGAGGATCACCAGGTCGGGACGTAGTGCATCCAGGTGCTGGCCGATCCGATGCAGAAAGGCCAGAGCCTCCTCGCCATCCTGCACATTGCTGATGCGGCTCTGATGCCTGCCCCCGGCCAACGCCTCACGTGCAAGAACAACGTCGGCCGGGTTGTCATCGACCAGAAGGACCTGTGGCAATTGTTTCATCGCCCGGGCTCCCCCCTTCTCATCGCGATGACCGGCCGGCACAATGAACTTGAAAGCGGAACCGCAGCCATCCTCAATCGCGTCCATCCCTTCCACCGGAATGTTCGGTGAACGCCACCAGATCCTTACCCTAACGGCCGTTTGCGCCGCGCACTCATCCCTACATGGTCATAGCTATCGGCACCGCCCAAATGGACTTGAGACCCGAAGGCCAACTCGTCTATCGCAAGGGGACAGATGGCGACCTTCTAGCTGGTCATGTCCCAATAGACGTACTAGTGAAAGTGCGGAAACGACGCCGTTAAACGACCAACCCAGAACGGCCTTTGCGAAGCCGTCCGCGCCAATCGGTGTCGTGGGAAGACGACGAAGAAGAAGAAAAAGAAGAAGACGGGAATCAGCCGCACTGAGAGAGCGGGCTATTACTTCCTGTACACGGTGGGCTGCGGACCCTTCTCGAGTGTCTTGAGGTCCCAGATCATGCCTTCGCGAGTGTAGTTCGCGAGCTCGAAATCCTGGGTAAGTTCAAGGGCGTCGGTCGGGCAAGCATCTTCGCACAGGCCGCAGAACATGCAGCGGCTCAGATCGTAGGTAAATTTCGTGAGCTCCTTGCGGCGGGTTTTTTCATTGCGCTCGCTGGTAACAACGATCAGGTTTTCCGGGCACGCCACAGCGCACAAGTCACAGGAGATGCACAGAGTCTCGTCGGTATCCGGGTTGACGTTCAGCCGCGGCGCGCCTCGATACCGCTCGGCTACCTGCGGCCGCTCCAGCGGATACTGCTCCGTATAAATTTCCTTGGGATTCTGATATCGGAACGTCACCCCAAGTCCCTGGATCAGGTCGACCAGAAAAACTTTCCGCAAGATGTCGCCAATTCCCATATCCCGCCTAGAATAACACTGACTGGAAACTGGCCGGCGTGAGGTGACTCCCAAAATTGGACGCCGAAGACTCGAGACCGAAGCAGCGCCGGGAAGGAACTTTATCCGCACTTTCGGCGCGGCCTCGATCATCGTGCAGGGTACCAGGCTACGTGTCGACCCTAAGGGTTGACCACTTGCGTGACACTGTACTTAACGGGAAGATAGTTTGCATTTCCGCTGTATTTTGCCACCACGACATGCGACCCCCCCGGAATGGCCGAGGTTGTGAACCGGGCGACACCACCTTTTAGTGTTGCCGATCCATACACTGTCCCGCTGACCACAAACTGCACTGCCTCGCCGTCTGCCGGCGGTCCCGCGATCGACGACACGGTGGCCGTAAATGTGACTGCCTGTCCCGCCACGGAGGGGTTCGCTGACGAAGTGACTTTCCCTCTCATCCTCGGGACCAACAAATAGCCGCCCTTGTTGCTCGTCATTGCAATTACGCCGAAGTCATTCACCTGCATCGCGTAGGGCTGGAGGGTCGGCGACAGGCCCGCAAGGGCGGTAAAGTCTCGCATGCCTCCCGTTGAAGTCCACAAGAAGCCGTGCTGAAGGCCGTTCAAAGAACTCGTAAGGGAGGTTCCTACGATCCATCCCCGGCTGTTGATGCTGAGAGCAGAACTGTGTCCGCCGCCCAGAGTGCCCAGGTCCCGGATTCCTCCGCTCTGCGTCCAGGAGAAAGCATGCCCACTCCCATTGGCGGCGGGCGATTGCCCAACCACCGTGGCCGCGTCGTTGACCGCAAATGCGAGGGTGCCAGCCGAGCCTAGATTTTGTAGACCGCCGTCTTGCGTCCAAATGAAGCCAAGCGTGTTATGGCTGCCGTTGGGGAAGTAGTAGCCAACCACTTCGTTCGAGGAATTAACCGCCGCTGCCGTGGCGCCACCGATGCTAGTGAGGTCAGGTGTCAAATCTTGCAGGCCGCCGCCCTGACTCCAGGCAAATGCGTGCTGCGTATTTACAGCGGTGTAGGAGAACCCGACCACCGTGCCGGAATCGTTGATCCCTCTCGCCCCGCTCAAGTTGCCCCCGAGTGAACCCAGCCACTGCGCACCGCTGGTCGGGTCCCAGATGAAGGCTTGAAGACCGCCCGAATTGTCGGGATCCCCTGCGCCAACGATATCGCCAGAGCTATTGATGGCAGCCCCGCCAGTGTTAGTCGCGCTCAGCCCCAGGATCTGGGCTCCGGCGAGACGGCTCCAAATCGAGACCTGATTCGAAGTGACTGTAGCGGTATTCACCACTACTTCACCGCCATTGTTGATCGCAATCAAAGAGTTTGGACTCGATCCCGAGAGCTTCACCGGAATAAACGCTGTCTGCGAAAACGCGAAACCGGAAAACACAAGAGCCAGCACCGCAACGATCGCCGCTTTGTTCGGATTCTTCACAGTAATACCTCCTCAGGTGAGCGCCGATATTCTCGCGACTCCGGGGGGAAGCGGGGAATCCGCTACTCCTATAACAGCAAGTACCGTGCCAAGTTTTGTGGTCAAGTTGTGATTGAGTATTCAATGCTAACTGCACGTTTTATAAGGAGTTACATAACACCGAACGCCTTGACTCCCACCAGCTCCTGTCAGTGCAGTAAAACCGTTCCCCCTTGAAGTAGGAACAAAAGTTCCCATACCCGGGATGGCCATTCATCCGCTACAGCTACAATAGATCGGTCGCCCCAAGTCCAAGCCCCATGCGCTGCTGAAGGGAAAGCCACCCTCCATTGAACGAACCTTCCTCTCACGATCTGTCCACGGACAAACTATCCACGGACGAACTTTGGATGGAAGAATCCCTGCGCTGCGCCCAGCGCGCTCTGGAGGCGGGCGACGTGCCCGTGGGAGCGGTCGTCGTTTGCCAGGGCCGCGTGGTTGGACGAGGATGGAATCGCAACCTCATCGATCACGATGCAACCGCTCACGCTGAGATCGTGGCGCTGCGCGAGGCGGGACGAAACCTCGGTAATCACCGCCTCATCGACTGTGAACTGTTTGCTACAATTGAGCCGTGCGCCATGTGCGCGGGCGCGGCAGTTCTTGCTCGCGTCCGCCGTTTGGTGTATGGTGCCGATGACCCAAAGGCGGGCGCCGTTCGTTCAGCTCTGCAAGTGCTGAATCACCCCAGTCTGAATCATCAAATGGACATCCGGGGCGGGGTGCTGGCCGGACGTTCGGCGGAGTTGCTGCAATCATTCTTTAAAAACCGCCGTTAGCAGTTGCTTTTCGCTGAGAGCTGACGGCTGAGAGCTGACAGCTGTTTCCGGAGAGGTGCGTGAGTGGTTGAAACGATCCGCCTCGAAAGCGGGTGAAAAACTCCAACGCCAACGAAAATAAACAACTTATCTCGCCGAGTATAACCGAAAATGCCGTATGTGCGGCGAATTTTGCACCCTTCCTGCACTCTTTTTGAAAATCATTTTCAATTTCAGTTTCTTCGAAAGTGCTCCGCTCTTCTGTCTGGGAACCCTCTCGATTGGCTTCCCTGCCACTGGCTAACCAACAGTCGGTTAGCATGGCGCGATGGTTCAAAGCAGCGGGCGGATTTGTTCTCCGTTCCCGCATCGATTCCACGTAACTTATTGATTCTCCATCCGGCCCAAAAAGTTAAACCGGCAACAACGGTGAATCCTTTCATTCAGTTTTCATTCAGTTTCCGCCTAACTTGCCCTAATCCACTCTTGCTAGGGACGCAGGAACAGCAGTTCCGCCAAGGACTGTATCACCTGTTGGAGCGAATTGGGATTCTTCGAATCGCCATTCTTCGAGCCATGGATAGGCCCGTTTCCGGATGGACAAACTCAGCGACGGAGTCTGGCAGGTCAGAGAACGTAATGCATTTAATGCATTCGCGAATTTTCGCAGACGATCCTCTTCCTCCCACTTTCCGTGACGAACTCTTGCGAGAAGCGCATCGACGGCGGGAGCAAGCGCGGAAACAAAGCACAAGCTGGGCAAGATCGGCGCTCCCACCATGTGCATCGTATGATGGTTGGGCAAGTTTGCGTTTATAAGAGGATCGATGCATGACAGCACTGAAACTCCGCCCCAGCGCTCTGGAACTTTACCCTGGCCGTGGGGGCAATCAACGCGAACAAAGACCGATCTTCATTCAGCAACTACGGAACGACCGGCAGAACCAATACATCATGATGCCCGGCGGCGAAGAGAGGCAAGGATCGGTTACGGAATGGATCGGTGAAGCCAAACAAAAGTGCTACGGTACTTCGGCCTCGACTGCATATGCGTCAGGAGTACTGGCACCAGACATCATCCCAACACCGGCACAGACACTTCTTCCAGCAAGCGGTGCATTCTGATGCCGGAGACTGGTACAGGACTGGCATCCGCTTGATAGAAGAGATGCCAACTATCCGACGGTGCGACTTTACGAATGTTGGCCCACTCCCAAGCCTCGTTCAGAGTACCGTCTGAATTTGCGGGGTTTCCGAAGACTGCCTCGATCTCGCTTCGGCCATCCGGTGTTTCCATCGCTCTATCATTCCTTCAATCACATGTCGTCGAGCGATTTCCAGCCAGTATCGGCGTTGGGCTTGCAGTTATTCCCGGTCTCACAAAACTCCAGCTTCAGAACCGGGTGGATCTCCCAGTTATTCACACGAACAAGGTGGTTTTTGATGAAGTGTTCGGAGTCAAAAAGTAGCTGGCCAGTGACGCGGACCAAAAGTGCCTTCTGAGGAGTCGCGTCTATTAACGGCTGCACTTCCTCCCGCGTGAAGTTGGGATGCGTCAGCCTTACCCTCGGCGTAAACTCCGCCGTTTCCGACTCCAGCTCACGTGCATGGAATACTGTCTTGTTTGCGGCAGCAGTACTAGACAGGGGAAACTTATCCACTGTCGTTTTCGTGACTAGGACCAAGTGATTGTCCGTTTCCGTTGGAGTCTGAAGACCACAATTACAGGATTCACCGCCTAGTTCTGGCTTAGCTATTAGCAAGTACGCTGCGACGGTAATCTTTTCGCCCTCTCCTAATGCGGTCAACTCTTCGCGGCTATCGCCCTGGGCAAAGCTTTCCGGGTCATCCAGTTTCTTCATCCAAGTTAGGCTCTTCATAGTAGCCGTTTGACTATCAGTGCGGATGTTCTTGAGCCGGTTCAGATTCGCATCGAACGTGCTGCCGCATCCTTCGTCCGGACACGTTGCGAGGGAAGGCTTGCAGGATTTTTTTAACTTCTTAGGCTGAGCGCTTAGGGTTGTGGCAAGCGCAATGGCCAGCAGCAGAAGTGCGACCAGGGATCGTTGCATGGGGTGATTCTCCTATTGAAAGCAAAATCAATCATTCGGCCGGGTGCGATTCGCGTTCGAATTTGGACAGAGCCCTCATTACCTCGGTCCTTGCGCTGCGCTGGAGGACTGAACTGATGAAAGGATCTTCCCTAATAGCGCGATGCCGCTGCCACCGCCAATGAAGCCCCAAAGAAATGCCTCGAAGACCTTACTGGAGGTCTGGAGGTCCACCGGCTTCAGAGACAAGCTAACTATCAGCGGAAGAAGCAGGTAGGTTAGCAGACCAGTCACAATACCGCCCCCGCACTGAAGAAGAACTTTTTTGATAGAATGGTCTGCGCCGATAGCATTTCTTACCCCGCCACCGATGAGGCCGCCGAGTGCAGCCAGAAGCCAAAAATACGGGGAGGCATACTTGAACTCTATCTCGGCGGGCTCAACAATAAGACCCTCTCCCACGATGGCTTTTATCGTCGACTTGCCTTCGCCAGCGGGCGCAAATGTCGTCTCTGCTACCGAGTTTCCCTTGGGGATGGTGACCTCTACCTTTCCGAGTACTCCGCCCGTAGACGGTTCCACTCGCAGGAGGACCGTACGATCTTTGTCGGACGCGATCCAATTGCCCTGAACATCCACGAGCCCGATCTTCAGGGCAATCTTTGGGTGTCTTACCCTTTCCGAGTAAGACGGATCGGCTATTAATCGTAGGCCGACAATTGGGCTTACAAACTCAACGGAATTCGCGTCGCTAATGATGGAGATGGGCGGAGACGGGACTGGGTTCAAAGGAATGATCTCGGCTCGGTTATCCGTCAAAGTAGCCTCGCCGAACGGCGCTCCCGATGGAATACGGAGGGGATACGGCGATATTTTGTCTGCCAACCCTGGGAACGCAACCTGAATGCTTCGTCGTGCTGGAATCGAAACCTTTTGACTGTCTATATATCTAACGATGATCTTTGCAGTTTCTACGCCCGCTTTGAGTTTGGCGTTGGGCTGAACGCTGAGCCACAGACTCAGTGGACTAACCGGCGTATAGGTGTCGGAAGGCAAAAATCCAATCTGCGCATTTGCCTTGAACCCGCCCGTAGGGTCGTCTATCTGCTCGACCCGGATATCTGAAGTGCCGGGCCTCTCTTTAGATACTCCGACTTGCGCTGAGGTGGCGCCCTTCGGGATCGTGATTGTTTGATGGTCTACAACTGCTCCGAGAGCATCCACGTGCAATTTCATGTCCGCATCCGCTGCCGTAGGCTGGCCTGCGGCATTAAGCAGTCGTATGGCAACCGTCCCTTGTTGCCCCGCAACCACCGTCGGGGGCGCTCCGAGAGCGATCCTTGCCACGCCTTTCGGTGCCTGACCAAATAATAGAGGTCCGAACGCGATCAGACTGGCAAAGAGGATAACCGAGGTCCTCTTGAGCCACCGAGGAGGCGGGAGATACCGTGCGGGCCGCGTGTTGATATTTGCCACGTCCGTACCTTGTGAGATCGGAGGAGGGGCCGTATCAAACAAAACCTTCCCCATATTGTGCCGCTTCAGGCACTGAACAAGCTAACTTACTCTATGTTTCCCGGAGCGGTTAAGTATAGAGTGCATATTTCAATTGGCGCTCGCTATATAGAACGAGAGCGCCCGCCAATCCCCTTCACGTGGAGAAAAGAAAAGCTTCGGCTCGCGGCGGTCATGATCTCTGGTCTGGCTTCGACGCTCGGTGTTCTGAATCTCGCGCCGCCGACAACCACGCAGGCCGCCGCCGCCACCCCGACGGCATTGGGTGACGCTGGCGCAACTGGCTGGCGCTTCAAGGGATATCTGCAGGAGAGGCAGCGATCAATTCGCGGTTGTTTCGCGGACCATCGGCGGAGCCTGCGTCACTGAATTCCCTGCTAACAGAGCTACAGCTTCGGAAAAGCACTTCAGGTCAGTTGTGTAGGCGCTTTCTGCCCTGGTTCAGAATAGAGTACCTGCCACCCTCCGAGACGCATCGCGGCTCCCACCACCTGCCCAATGACCTCCGCCGCCTGGGGATGCCTCAGCGTGCGCACTGGAACGG
>WNFL01374130.1_pt1 | contig 15294 bp, 15 predicted proteins | sample 5400361 | NCBI WGS metagenome assembly WNFL01 (sample SAMN13153351, study PRJNA577476) | soil metagenome | isolation source: 40 cm soil on Douglas fir-dominated hillslope | place: USA:California | collected 2013-09-17
GGTCGACGACATCGCGGCGCGCGCGCGGCTCTCGAAGGGCGCGATCTACTGGCACTTCGCGGGCAAGCGCGAGCTGTTCCTCGCGCTCATCGATCGGGCCCTCGAGTACGACGCCCTGCTCGCCAAGGCGGTTGCGGAGGCGCCCGACTGGCGCGCCGGGCTGCGCGAGCTGTTCGTGCGCTCGCGCGAGTACCTCGAGGGCGAGCTGCCGCTGGTGAAGCTCTCGCTGCAACACCTGCTGCAGTCGGGCGTGGACGACGGCGTGCGCGCGCGATCCGAGCAGAAGCAGGAGCGCTGGACCGCGCTGATCGAGAAGCAGCTCGCGCGCGGCGTGGCCGAGGGCACGTCGCGTGCGCTCGCGCCGCGGGACGTGACGCTGGCGATCGGCTCCGCGATCAGCGGGCTCACCTTGCTGCGACTCACCCGGCCCGAGATCGACCTGTCCTCGGTGTGGCGCGAGGTCGAGGAGATCTTCGCGCGCGGGCTCGGCACATGACTCGCCTGTGCGCGCTGCTCGCGGCCGCGTCGCTCGCGCTCGGCGCCGCGCCTGCGCGCGCGGAGACGCTCGACGCCGCCGAGATCGTGCGCCGCGCCGAGGACGCGCTGCGCGGCAACACCGCGGAGATGAAGCTGCGCATGACGATCACCACGCCGCGCTGGACCCGCGAGCTCGTGATCCGCAGCTGGGACGACCGCGCGCACGACCGCAGCTTCTCGCGCGTGCTCGAGCCGCCCAAGGACAAGGGCACCGCCTTCTTGCGCGACCACGACGCGTTCTGGACCTGGCTGCCGCGCGTCGAGCGCGCGATGCGCATCCCGCCGTCGATGATGCTGCAGTCCTGGATGGGGAGTGACTTCACGAACGACGACCTGGCGCGTGAGTCGTCGCTCGAGAAGGACTACGTCGCCGTGCTGGCGGGGGAGCAGGAGCTCGACGGCGTGGCCGCCTATCGGCTCGAGCTGCGGCCGAAGCCCGAGGCGCCGGTCGTGTTCGCCAAGCTCGAGCTCGCGATCGACAAGGCGAGCTACGCGCCGCTCCTCTACGTGTACTACGACGAGCCCGAGCCCGGTCGCTTCGAGGCGCTGCGCGAGCTGCGCTTCGGCGACGTGCGCAGGGTGCAGGGCCGGCCGCTGCCGCACTTGTGGGAGATGACGCCGCTCGACAAGCCCGGTCACTCGACCCGCGTGGTCCTGGAGGAAGTCGCGCTCGACCAGACACTCGACGACGAGATCTTCACGCAGGCGAACCTGCGCCGCTCCGAGGCCGCCCGCTGATGCTCTTGCTGCGGCTCGCGTGGCGGAACCTCGGACGCAACAAGCGGCGCACCGGGCTCACGCTCGCGGCCGCGCTGTTCGCGACCCTGCTCTCGCTCCTCAACCTCGCGATCTCCGCCGGCAGTCAGAAGCGCTGGGTCGCGAACGCCGTCGAGCTGTATCCGGGTCACTTCGAAGTCAGTGCGCGCGGCTACCGCGACTCGCGCTCGCTCGACGACGCGCTCGTGCTCTCGGGCGAGCAGCGCGCGGCGCTCGACGCCCTGCCCGGCGCGGCGGGCTGGGCGCCGCGGCTCGAGGCGTTCGGCCTGATCTCCGCCGACTCGGAGCACGCGACCGGCCGCGGCGTGCAGCTGTTCGGCGTCGACGCCGCGCGCGAGCGAGGGCTCTCACGCCTGCTGCGCGCCCTGCGCCCGGACGGCGCCGCCCCGGCGCGCGCCGCCGCGGGCGGCGCGCGCCAGATCGCGCTCGGCGATTTGCTGGCGCGCAATCTCGGCGCCGCGCTCGGCGACGACGTGATCGTCGTCGGGAGTGACGCCTTCGGCTCACAGGCCGCGGACCGCTTCCGCCTGGTGGGCACGTTTCACGTCGGCGCCGACGAGCTCGACGGCTACGGCGCGCTCGTCGATCTCGGCGAGCTGCGGGACTTCCTCGCCGCCGGCGAGGGGCTCTCGCACGTCGCGGTCTTCGCGCGCGACACGCGCGCGCTGCCGGCGATCGCCGAGCGCCTCGACGCGGCGTTCCCCGCGGAGCGCTACGAGGTGCTCGGCTGGCCCGAGCTCGTGCCCGAGCTGGTGCAGTTCATCCAGATGGGCGACGTGGGCGACTGGGTACAGAACGGGCTGCTCCTGATCGTGGTGGCGTTCGGCCTCTTGAACACGGTGCTGATGTCGGTCTTCGAGCGCGTGCGCGAGTTCGGCGTGCTGCGCGCGATCGGCATGCGGCCGCGCACGGTGTTCGGCCTGGTGTTGCTCGAGTCACTGCTGCTCTCGCTGCTCGGCATCGCGCTCGGCTTCGCCGTCGGCATTCCGCTCGTGCTCTATCTCTCCGGCCACCCGATCCCACTCACCGGCCGCGACGTGCGCGCGGCGATCGAGGTGTTCGGGATCGAGCCGGTGATTCAGTTCGCGCTCTCGCGCTCGTCGCTCGTGGCGCTGCCGCTCGTCCTGCTCGGCGTCGGCGCGCTCGCGTCCGTCTTGCCCGCGATCCGCGCGAGCCGCGGGCGGCCGGTCGACGCGCTGCGGGCGACGTAGGTGGGAACGCTGCTGCGCATCGCCTGGCGTAATCTCTGGCGGGGCTGGCGCCGCAGCGTGGTCGTGCTCTCCGCGCTCAGCATCGGGCTCGCGGCGTGTCTCGTGCTGGTCGGCTGGAGTCACGGCTGGGTCCGGCAGATGGTGGACGGCGCGGTGTCGACGCGGCTCGCCCTCCTGGCCGTGCACGCGCGCGGCTACCAGGCGAACCCCGACGTCGAGCGCACGCTCGGCGAAGGCGGGCGCGCGCTCGCCGCCGCCGTGGAGCGCTTTCCCGGTGCGGCGGCGTCGCCGCGGGTGCTGGGCGACGGGCTCGCGCAGAGCGCGCGCCACAGCGCCCGCGTCGTGCTGGTCGGGGTCCTGCCGGAGCGCGAGGCGCGCGTCTCGGACGTGGCGCGCGCGTTCGTCGCCGGCGGATTCTCGGAGGCGACACCGATCGGTGTAGCGCGCGCCCTCCCGGGCGTCGCGCTGGGGCAGGCGCTCGCGGAGAGTCTCAAGCTGCGGCTGGGCGAGAAGCTCGTGCTGCACGCGCCCGGTGAGTCCGGACTCGGGGCGTTTCGCGTGGCGGGCGTGTTCCGCACTTCGTCGCCGGGCTTCGACCGGAGCTACGTTTTCCTGCGCCTCGAGGATGCGCAGCGCCTGCTCGGCCTGGGCGACGGCGTGCACGAGATCGCGATCGCGCTCGACGATCCGCGCCAGCTCGGCGCGCTCGCGGCGTTCGCGCGCGCGGAGCTGCCGGTGGTTCGCCCCGGCGAGGCGCTCGAGATCCTCACCTGGAAGGAGCGCGAGCCGCGGCTCGCGGCGATGCTCGACTTGATGGCCAACACCGCGTGGGTCGCGTACGCAATGATGTTCGCCGGCATGGCGTTCGGCATCGCCAACGCGCTGCTCATGTCGGTGTACGAGCGGATCCGCGAGTTCGGGGTGCTGCGCTCGCTGGGCCTGCCGGCGTGGCGTCTGGTCTGTCTCGTGCTGCTCGAGTCACTTCTCTTGACCTTGGGCGGGGCGCTCGTCGGGGTCGTGCTGGGCGTCTCGGCCGTGTGGTTCCTCGGGCGGGTGGGCGTCGACCTCGCGAGCTTCACGGGTGGGCTGTCACAGCTCGGTGTCGGGTCGACGATCTACCCGCGGCTCGAGACGCTGGACCTCGTCTCGCCGCTCGGGCTCGCGCTCGCGACCGCGCTCCTCGCTGCGGCCTGGCCGGCGTGGAAGGCGGCGAGGCTGCGCCCCGTGGAGGCGGTTCGGCACGTGTAGGAGGGATGCTTGGCGGAGACCGTGCTCGAGGCTCGACAGGTGACGAAGATCTACCGCGCAGGCGCGATCGAGACGCTCGCGCTCGCGTCGGTCGATCTCGCGCTCGAGCGCGGGGAGTTCTCGGCGCTCTCCGGTCCGTCGGGCTCGGGCAAAACGACGCTGCTGAACCTGCTCGGCACGCTGGATCGCCCGACGAGCGGGCGCATCTTCGTCTCGGGCGAGGACACTACGGAGATGCGCGAGGCCGCGCGCGCCGAGCTGCGCCTGCGCAAGCTCGGCTTCGTGTTCCAGGCGTACAACCTGGTGCCGGTCTTGTCCGCGCTCGAGAACGTCGAGTTCGTGCTGCTCTTGCAGGGCGCGCCAGCCGCGGAGCGCGGCGCGCGCGCGCGCCAGTGTCTCGAGGCGCTCGGCCTGGGCGAGCTCTGCGACAAGCGACCGAACGAGATGAGCGGCGGGCAGCAACAGCGGGTGGCCATCGCGCGCGCGATCGCGTCCCAGCCGGAGATCGTGCTCGCGGACGAGCCCACCGCGAACCTCGACTCGAAGACCGCCGAGGACTTGCTCGACCTGATGCAGCGCCTGAACCGCGAGCGCGGCGTGACGTTCCTGTTCAGCACGCACGATCCGCGCGTGATGGCGCGCGCGCGGCGCGTCGTGCGGCTGGTCGACGGTCAGATCGCGAGCGACGAGCGGCGCGGGGAGTGAGCCGCATCGCCGTCGGCCTGGGGCTCGGGCTCGCGCTCGCTGCCGCGCGGGCGCACGCGGTCGAGGTCGACTACGGCGACTGGAAGCTCGATCTCTCCGCGAACCTGCGCGAGATCGTGACCGAGAGCCGCGACCTCGACGCCGGCGATCTGCCGCTCGACCCGAACGCGCCCGTGCCGCTGCGCTCGATGCTGCTGGCCACGACGCGCGCGCGCCTGCAGCTCGAGGCGCGCTACGGCGACCACTGGACCGGGCAGATCGTGTACGACAACGAGCTGTTCCTCGGCACCGGCCGCGACTCACTCGCGTTTCGCCTGGCCGAGCAGCTCGGCGCGCCGACCTGGCTCGACCTCGATCACACGATCGCCGACTCGCGCGACGCCACCTGGCGCCATCTCCTGTACCGCGGCTGGGTGCGGTACCAGGCGGATGCGCTCGAAGTCACGGTCGGGCGGCAGCGCATCGCGCTCGGCCGCGCGCAGCTCTGGAACCCGACGGATCTGTTCAATCCGATCCCGCCGCTCGCGGTCGAGCGCGACCAGCGCATCGGGGTCGATGCCGCACTCGCGCGCGTGCGCCTGCGCGACGACCTCTGGGCCGCGGCGATCTTCGCGCCCGGGGTCAACGACCAGAATCCCAGCAGCGCGTTCCGCCTCGAGCTGTCGCGGCGCGAGCTCGACGGCGCGCTGATGTTCGCGCTGATCGACCGCGACCGGGTCGCCGGTCTGGACTTCTCGGCCAACGTCCGCGACGCCGCGCTGCGCGGCGAGTTCACCGAGACGTGGCACTTCGCGGGCCGCGCCACGCTGCAGGCCGTGGTGTCACTCGACTACACGTTTCCGCTGGGCACGGGTCTCTACGCTCTCGTCGAGCACTTCTACAACCAGAACGTCGCGCCGCGCGATTCCTTCAACGCCGCGCTGCTCGCGGACGTCGGGCTGCAGCGCCTGGCGGCGCGCTTCCTCTCGCCGACCCAGATCACCACGGTCTCGCGAAACCAGACGGGCGTGGAGCTGGGCTACGACCTGACGCCCCTGTTGCGTGCGAACTGCCTGTGGATCCACGACTGGAACGGGCCGAGCGAGGCGTTCGCGCCCTCGCTCAGCTGGTCGCCGCGGAGTGACCTCGAGCTCTCCGGCGGCGTACAGCTGTTCGGCGGCGGGGCGGGCAGCGGCGAGTACGGCGGGCTTTCGCCGCTCTATTTCCTGCGCGCCGACGTGTACTTCTGAGTCTCCTGCGCACACCCGCTCAAGCTCAAGTCGGCTCGCGACGGGGCCGATTGCCTGGGACGGAGGGGCGGTCGCGATCGCATCGCGGAAGCACAGGAGTCTCGGCTTGCGCAGCCTCGGCTTGGCCATCGCGGTCCTCGGACTGTCGTTTCTGTCGTGCGCTCAAAACGCCGCGTTCCTGCCCCCGGTGACGCTCGACTTCTTCGTCGCGTCGCCGCGCGAGGACCCCTGGAACGCGAAGATCAAGAACTGGCAGTCGCGCAATCAGCTCGATCAGCTCGCCACTGCGGCGCGCTCCCCCGCGGGCTCGAAGCTCGGCGAGGAGTACGGCAAGTTCGAGCTCGAGCTGCGCCGCAAGGTCGCGGCCGAGGCGGTCGCGTGGATCCAGGACGAGAGCCGCCGCCACTACATTCCCGATGGCGAGACCGATCACTGGGCGACCTTGTCCGAAGTGATCGCGCAGGACGGCGACGACTGCGACGGCCTCGACCTGATGACGTTCCTGTTGCTGCGCAAGCTCGGTTTCTCGAAGGACGAGATCTTCCGCTCGATCGTGGTCGACAAAGAGACCGGCCAGCATCACATGGTGACGCTCTGGTTCGAGAGCTCGGACCGCCGCGACCCGTGGGTGCTCGATCCGACCGGCGTGGTCACGAGCCAGCTCGTGCGCCTGTCACAAGTTCCGAAGTGGAGCCCGATCGAGATGTTCGACGAGGCGCGCCACTATCGCGTGGAAGAGTCGCCCAACGCGGGTGCGGTGGCGCAGCGCTGAGCTAGATTGCGGCGATGCCGCTCGAGCTCGCCGAGACCGACGCATCGACACTCGCGCTTCTCTCGAACGCTCCGCTCGATCCGGCGTATCCGGTCGCGATGCCGCCCGACCCGGTCTACCCGGGGCAGACACGCGCGCCACTCGCGCACCCGCTCGACGAGATCGCGACGCCCGCGATCTGGTCGCGCCTCGCGCTGCCGCTCGAGCGCGCGCTGGAGTCGCTCTGGGAGACGCTCGCGCTGCGCGACGGGGCGCGCCCCTCGCTCTGGGTCGCGATCCACTACGGGCGCATCGCCTTGAACGCGCACGCCTGGGAGAGACTGCGCGCCCGCGCCGCGGGTGAGGCTCCGGATCCGGGCCTGGTCGAGCCCGCGCAGGGGATCGCCGGGCGAGTCTCGGACCGGCTCGAGTCTCTCCGCTCCGGGCTCGGACGGCGGCGGCTCGCCAAGCGCATCGAGCGCGCCGAGCGCTCGCGCATCGCGCTGTTCCGCCGCGTCGCGGAGATCGAGCCCGCGGACCTCGACGCCGGCGAGCTCGCGCGCGGGCCGCTCGACGAGCGCAGCTGGACGGAGCTATTGGTGCCGGGGCTGGGCCGGCGCCTCACGGACCCGCTCGATGCGGAGCTCGACGCCGGCCTGCGCGCCGCTCTCGCGCTCGAGCAGCGCTGCACGGCCGAGCTGGGCCTGCGGCTCGCCGCGCGCTGCACGCTCGCGAGCCCCGCTCAGGCCGTGTTCCTCACCGTGCCGGAGCGCATACGCGCGGCGCTCGACGGCGCGAGTCACTGGTCGGAGCTCGCCGCGCTGCGCCAGGAGCGCGTCGAGCAGTTCGCGAAGCTCGACGTGCCGCGCGAGTTCTTCGGCCGCCCGCGCGTCGGCTCGGAGAAGACGTGAGCGAGACCCGTTCCCCGCTCGCGGTCCTGGAGCTGCCGCTCGTCACGCTGCCGGGCGCGCACCCGTGCGCCAACTGCGGCGATTGCTGCACCTACGTCGCCACGCAGATCGACGACCCGGGCACGTTCAAGGAGTACGAGAACCTGCACTGGTATCTCACGCACGAGAACGTGGGCGTCTACATCGACTGGGAGGGCGACTGGTATCTCGAGTTCAAGACCCGGTGCAAGAACCTCACGGACGCGAAGACCTGCGGCATCTACGAAACGCGGCCGCTGGTGTGCTCCGACTTCTCGTTCAACGACTGCGAGCGCAACTCGGGCGAGTCGGCCTGGAAGCACTACTTCAGCTCACAGGAAGAGCTGGTCGAGTTCCTGCGCACCAAGCGGCCGCGCGCCTACGAGCGCTACCAGAAGAAGCGCCGCGAGCTGCTGCGCAAGCGCAGGCCTGCCGCCCGCTCGCGAGCCTGAGACTCAGCGCGCGGGGGGCACGGGCCGGTCGACCGACACGTCGACTTCCTTGCGCTTGTCCTCCGCCTTCTGCTCCGCCTTCTTGCGCTCCTTGTCGATCTCGACCTTCAGCGCGCGGCGCGTGTCTTCGTTGGCCTCGGCCTGGATCTCGACGTTGCGCCGCTGCAAGTCGAGCAGGCGATTCTCGAGCAGGCGGTTGCGCTGGCCGAGCAGTCGCGGCGAGAGCTCCTGCGGATCCGCGCCGGCGAGGAAGCTCACGCTGACCTCGCGCTTGCCTTCGGTGCCGTCGGTGGAGCGCGCGTAGACCTCGACCGTGTTCTTGCCCGTGTTCATCGGCACCAGCGCGGAGAACGTGCCGTCGGGATTGGGCACGACATACTCCGCCATCTTGCCGGTGGTCTTGTTGCGCACCTCGAGGCGCTCGATCGACGAGAAGCTCACGTCCTCGAAGACCGCGCGCAGATCCTTCGGGCTGCGCACGGGGGTGAACACGCCGTTCGAGACCCGCGCCATCTCGACCACGACCACGGGCTCGGAGAGGGCGTCCTCGCCGATCGCGAACGTGTCGATGCGGATGTCGAACTTCGCGGCGCGCACCGCCTGCTGAATCGCCATCTTGGCGTTCTGCAGCTGCGAGCTCTCGAGCGGCAGGGTCGGCTGGCCGTCGGTGAGGAACATGATCACGCGCTTGGCGCCGTCGCGTTTCTGGCTGTACGCGCTCTGCGTGCCGAGCAGCTCGATGGTCGCGAGGTTCACCGCGGTCACCATGTTGGTCATGCCCTTCGGGCCGCGCCGGTAGATCGCGTCGAGCCCGCGCTCGACCTTCTTGAAGTCGGTGGTGAGCGGCACCTCGGTATAGGCGTCGGGAGTGAGTGCGTCGCTGTCGCCGGCGAACGCGACCAGGCCGACGCGGGTCGTGCGCGGGTCGAGCTGAGCGAGCAGCACGCGGCAGCCCGCGACCTCCGCCGCGAGGATGCTGTCGGCCTTGTCGGTGTTGGGCAGGGGCAGGACCTGGCCGAGGATCGACAGATACTTCGCGCCGCGCTTCTCGCCGATCACGCCGTTGCCGTCGATGTCCGCACCCGATGGCTCCGCGGTGCTGTCCGACGTGTCGACCACGAAGATGATGTCGAAGGTCTGGTACTCGCCGAAGAGGGCGATCGCCGAGCCGGCGACGAATGCCATGCCCGTCGGGTCGCCGATCACTGCGCCGTTCGCCGGTGTGTCGATCCCCATGCGGAGCTCAGGCGGCTTGTCGGCCGAGCGCTTCGGCGCGTTCTCGTCCGGCTTGGCTTCGGTCTTCGCGGGCGGAGCCTTAGGCGGCTGCGCCGGCGTCGGCGCCAGGCACAGCGCCGCGGCGAGCAGCAGGAGCGGCGGGCAGGTGCGAGTCAGGGGCGCTCCGCGCCCCGCGCCGCGGTCGCCCCGGAGGCGTGCGCCGCCTCGGCCACCGCCTCGGCCACTGCGTGGTGTACTTCTGGGTCCAGGATGCTGGGCACGAGCTCACCGGCTGCCGCGAACTGCGCGATGACTCGCGCGGCCGCGATCATCATCGCGTCGTCGATGCGCCGGGCGCGCGCTTCGAGCGCGCCGCGGAAGAGCCCCGGGAAGCCGAGTGCGTTGTTCACGGCACGGCCATCCGCTGCAAACACCGCGCCAGCGTCGCGCGCGAGCTGCGGGTCGATCTCGGGAATCGGATTCGAGAGCGCCAGGACGATCTGTCCCGGCCGCACCAGGTTCGGGGAGATCAGCCCCGGCCGGCCGGTGGTCGCGACGACGACCTGACCTTCCGCCATCACGCGCGCGAGGTCGCCGGTCTCGCCGCGCATGGCTTCCAGCCTGCGCATCCCGTCCGCGCGGATGTCCGAGCCGATGACCTTCTTCACGCCGTACGAGAGCAGCAGTCGGCTGATGCCGAGCCCGGCCGCGCCCAGGCCCACGACGCCCACGTTCAGGTCGCCGAGCGCGATGCCGGTGAGTCGGGTCGCGTTCAAGAGCGCCGCGAGCACCACCACCGCCGTGCCGTGCTGGTCGTCGTGCATGACCGGAATCGGCAGCGCGTCGGCCAGCTGCTGCTCGATCTCGAAACACTCCGGCGCCGCGATGTCCTCGAGCTGGATCGCGCCGAACGACGGCGCGATCTGGATCACCGTGTCGACGAAGGTGCGCACGTCGCGGGTCGGAATCAGGATCGGAATTCCCGACAGGCCCGCGAGGCGATCCATCAGCACGGCCTTGCCTTCCATCACCGGCAGGCCCGCGTGCACGCCGATGTTGCCGAGCCCGAGGACGGCCGTGCCGTTGGTGATGATCGCCACAGTGCGACCCAGCGCCGTGTAGTCCCAGACCTTCTCCGGGTGCGCGTGAATCTCGTTGCAGACCGTCGCCACGCCCGGCGTGTAGATCATGCGCACGTCGCCGATGCGCTCGACGGGCACGGTGGCGCGCATGTGGATCTTGCCCCCGCGGTGCACTTCGAGCACCGGGTCGCGCAGCGACTCGATCGTGATGCCGTCGAGGCCCGCGACGGCCGCGCGCAAGCGCTCGAGCTGCTCGTCGTCGTCGACGTAGACCTCGAAGTCGCGCACGGTGAACTCACCGGCGACGCGCAGCTTCGTGATGTCGCCGATGTTCGCGCCGACGTCACCGAGCGCCTGGGCGAGCTTGCCCAGATGTCCGGGCTGGTCGCGGATCAGCGCTCGAAGGATGCGGACTTTCTTGGGACCGCCTCGCACGGGACTCCGACTCGAGCGTGGGTTTCAGGAGGTGCGGCCAAAGTAGAGGATCCGGGGGGTGGCTGCTACGGTGCACATCGGGGGAACGGTGAGCGGACTCGAGGCACTGCGCGAGTGGCTGCGCGTACCGCGCAGTCTGTCGCTGCCCGCGTGGGCGGCGGCGCGGCTGGGCGTGGATGTCGCGCGCGAGCTCGATGCGCGGCGCGGACTTTTGCTCGAGCGCGCGGTGTTCGGCGTCGTCGACCTGGAGACGACGGGCCTGTCGCCGCACGCCGCGCGCATCCTCGAGATCGGCCTGGTGGTCCTGCGTGGCGAAAGCGTGCTGGCGCGCTTCGGGACCCTGGTCGACGTGGGCGGGCCGGTGCCGTCGGGAATCACCGCGCTCACCGGCATTCACGACTCACTGCTCGAGGGCGCGCCCTGCGAGGCCGAGGCGCTCGACTCGTTCGCGGAGCTCCTCGCCGAGCACGCCGTCGACGCGCTGGTCGCGCACAACGCGCGCTTCGACCGCGGCTTTCTGCTGCGCGCCTGGCGCGCCCACGAGCGACCCGAGACCCTGCCGCCGTTCCTGTGCTCGGTGCGCGCGGCGCGCCGCTTCGTGCGCGCGCCGCGCTACGGGCTCGACGCGCTGATCGCGCACCTCGCGATTCCCGAGCGCGCGAGACACCGGGCGCTCGGCGACGCGGAGATGACCGCCGACCTGTGGCTCGAGCTCCAGGGGCGCGCGCGGCTCGCCGGGGTACACACTTTGGAGTCGCTGCGCGAGATCGCGACGGTCGGGCATGCGAAGCGCCGGCGCCGGCGCGTGCACGTGGTGGAGATTCGCGCATGAGGCGCGGGCCGTGGGCGCTGCTGCTCGTCGCCGCCGCGGCCGCCGTCGCCGCCGCGGCGGGGGCGGACGAGTCAGCGGAGGCCGCCGCGGCCGTGGTCGTCGATGCGGGTCACGGCGGGGCGGACTTCGGCGCGCGCGGGGTGGACGGCACGCTCGAGAAGGACCTGACTCTGGCCGTCGCGCGCAAGCTCGCCGCCGAGCTGAGCGCCCGCAACGTGCGGGTGGTGCTGACCCGCGACGGTGACGAGTTCGTGCCGCTGGCCACGCGCACCGAGATCGCGAACAAGGCGCGCGCCCGCATGTATGTCTCGATCCACGCGAACTCCGCGCCCGAGCCCGAGGTGTTCGGCACCGAGACCTACTTCCTGTCGGTCGACGCGAGCGACGCCGAGGCGATGCGCGTCGCGCTCACCGAGAACGACGTGTACCAGCAAGAGGGCACGGCCTCCGACAGCCGCGACGTGGTCGGCACGATCCTCGGCGACCTGATTCGCACCGAGCACCTGCGTGAGTCGAGCGACCTCGCCGCGACCCTGCAGCGCGGGCTCGCGAAGCTGCCGGGCGAGAGCCGCGGGGTGAAGCAGGCGCCGTTCGTGGTGCTCACCGGCGTGAACATGCCCGCGGCGCTGGTCGAGATCGGCTTCGTGACCAACGCGGCGGAGGTGAAGCGGCTCGGCCGGCGCGACGTGCAGACGGCGCTCGCGAAGGCGCTCGCGGCGGCGCTGATCGAGGCGATGGGGCAGACTCGCGAGATGCCCGCGAGTAGAGACGAACCATGAAGCGCTCGGATGGACGCGCGCCCGACGAATTGCGCGCGGTCGAGATGGAGCTCGGCTTCACCGAGAATCCCGCCGGCTCGGTGCTGATTCGCACCGGCAAGACGATCGTGCTGTGCACCGCAACGCTCGAGAAGTCCGTCCCGGGTTGGCTGCGCGGCTCGGGCAAGGGCTGGGTCACCGCCGAGTACAGCATGCTGCCCGGCTCGACCGACACGCGCAGCGAGCGCGAGGCGCAGAAGGGCAAGCTCTCCGGGCGCACGCAGGAGATACAGCGCCTGATCGGCCGCTCGCTGCGCGCGGTGATCGATCTGAACGCGCTCGGCGAACGCGCGGTCTACATCGACTGCGACGTCCTGCAGGCGGACGGCGGCACGCGCACGGCCTCGGTCACGGGCGGCTACGTCGCGCTCGCCGCCGCGTGCAGGCGACTCGTAGAGGTGGGGCTCTTGAAGCAGAGCCCCCTACACGATTCCGTGGCGGCCATCTCCGTCGGCATGCTCGACGGCGAGATCCTGCTCGACCTGCCGTACTCCGAGGACTCTCGCGCCGAAGTCGACATGAACGTGGTGCAGACCGGCAGCGGGCGCCTGGTGGAAGTGCAGGGCACGGGAGAGGGCGGCACGTTCGACCGCAAGCTCCTCGATCGCATGCTCGACGTCGCCGAGAAGGGCATCGCCGAGCTCGCTGCGATCCAGGCGCGCGTCCTGGGCGCTTGAAGCGCTTGCTGCTGGCGACGCGGAACGAGGCAAAGCAGCGCGAGCTGCGCGCGCTGCTCGCGGTCCCGAACCTGGTTCTCGAGACCTTCGCCCAGCACCCGCTGATCGGCGACCTCGAGGAGGTCGGAGTCACTTTCGAGGCCAACGCGCGCGCCAAGGCGCTCCACGCCGCGCGCGCCAGCGGCCTGCTCGCGCTCGGCGAGGACTCGGGCCTCGAGGTCGACGCGCTCGGCGGCGCGCCGGGTGTCTGCTCGGCGCGCTATTCGGGAACGCACGGCGACGACGCGGCGAACATCGCGAAGCTCTTGCACGAGCTCGAGCGCGCCGACGACCGGCGCGCGCGCTTCGTCTGCACCGTGGCCGTCGCGGAGCCCGACGGCGAAGTCACGGCCACCGCCCGCGGCGCCTGCGAGGGTGCAATCGCGCTTGCCCCCCGGGGCGCCGGCGGCTTCGGCTACGACCCCATCTTTCTCCCCGACGCGGCCCTCGGCCGCACCATGGCCGAGCTGAATCCCGACGAGAAATCCGCACTCAGTCACCGCGCCCAGGCGCTGCGCCGAATCGTGCCCTTTCTGCGCTCGATACTCTGATAGGCTGGTGACCGGAGGCGGGACTCATGGGCGCTCGGAGGGTTCTGTGTCTCGCGGCGGTCCTCGCTCTCGTCTGTCTCGGCCAGGCTCGTGGGTCCGCGGCCGCAACGCCGGAAACAGTCGATCTCACACCGTATCTCGATGGGTTCCCGGAGATCGGGGACTTCCACATGTTCAATCGCAGCGACGGCCAGACGCTCCGAGCGGAAATCCTGGACGTTCGCGAGGGCAAGAAGTCGACCGGGTACGAGACCGAGTACGACGAGGCCGGCGACCTCGAACAGGAATTCAGCGAGACCGTGCACGGGCAGGAGGAGCGCCTCGGCAGCGCCATCTCCGGCGACCTCGTGTTCGCCACCCGCCGCCCCAAGCGCGTCCAGTCCTTCGTCGTCGTCCCCGGCATGCCGCAGAGCTTCAAGGTCGGGTCCGCGCTGTTCTACCATGGGCGCCGTGCAGGCAAGGCGACGCTCGCCGGCACGAGCACGTTCGTCGGCTTCGAGCCGGTCTCCACACCGCTCGGCGACTTCGCGGAAGCCGCCCACTTTCACCGCGAGCAGACGTTCACCATCAAGGTTCACCACTCGGTCTTTCAGACCATCTCGATCTCTGACTCGTGGATCACGGTCGAGTTCGGCACCGTCTTCGCCCACCGAGAGGCGCATTCTTACCAAGACGGCTTCCCCCTCGAGACCTTCGGCCCGTTCGACTACACGCTCGACCACGGCCAGTACCAAGGCGTCCCGTACCCGTAGCCACCGCCCTCGATCGCGCGCGTCCCCGCGAGATTCGGTAGCCTGCCCCGCGTCACCGGGGCGTAGCGCAGCTTGGTAGCGCATCTGCTTTGGGAGCAGAAGGTCGTCGGTTCGAATCCGACCGCCCCGAAAGGACCTAGGCGATCGGCCGACCCCTCCGTGGTGTGCCGTGGTGCCAAACAGCGGGAAACCCGAGCCCGCTACCCGCCGAGCACGGCGATGCCCCTGAGCACAGAAGCGCTGACTCAGTTGCAGGTGCCGTTGATTCCAGCGGCGCACACAAGTGGACACGTCGGGCACTTGCCGCTGCCTGCGGGGTTGTGGCCGCCGGCCGGAAAGCCGAACAATGCGTTGAAACGCGCCTGGTCAGGCGTCCCGATGTTGAGCCCGGTTCCCTCGTCGAGGTCAAAGATCGCGCACGGCCGGTTGCCGGCGGTCCCGCACGTGTCTGTGAGCCGCGACTTCCCGAACGAGGCGTTCCACTGCGCCGTATCCAACGTGCCGACGTTAGACCCGGCAGCGGGTGTGAAGTCCGCGTCGCACTTGTTCCCGTAGCCATCGTGATCGTCGTCGCGCTGACCGCCCGTCATGGTCGCCCAGCACAGCCCATTGTTCGTGCAGTCACCCAGCAACGCCATGTTTACCCTCGGGTTCGAGTCGTACACGCAGTTGTCGCAGGCATCGCCGACCCCATCCACGTCGCCGTCTGCCTGATCATTGGGGGTCAGTGGACAGTTGTCATTCGGATCGATGAATCCGTCCCCGTCCGGGTCGCAACCGAAGCTCGTGCAGAAGTTGTACGGCAGTGGCACTGTGTCGTTGGTGATGCGGTAGTCACTTCCAGAGGGGGGATCGGTTGCGCCGCCGAGATACGGGTTGTGGGCCGTGATTGTCGCTGTGTTTGCAATCGGATCGACCTCCCACGAGGACCACCACGAATAACCCGAGTGGTCAGCACCGCCCGGTGGTCCGCTCAGGATCTCCTGAAAGTTCACTGTCAGCACATCGGTATCAGGCATTCCGCCATGATCGAGGACCCGACCCATGAACTGCG
>WNFL01020748.1_pt1 | contig 15290 bp, 13 predicted proteins | sample 5400361 | NCBI WGS metagenome assembly WNFL01 (sample SAMN13153351, study PRJNA577476) | soil metagenome | isolation source: 40 cm soil on Douglas fir-dominated hillslope | place: USA:California | collected 2013-09-17
CATCACCCTGAGCCCACACTCCCTATCCACCCCGCGCATACAGGTGCGGTAGCAGCAGTCATGGGTAGCGCAGGGTTTGGTGTCGCTACTGGTGGAGACGTTAGCGAGGAAGAGGACGAGAACCTCGGGATGGTCCCTGGTCCTGGCGCCCTGCCGCGCCGGAGCTTTGCGCGCAAGGCCGGCCAGGTCGTAGGCGAGGCCCAGGAGGGGGTTGTAAGGGGCCTCTGGGTGAAGGAAGGAGGGTATGTGTTTCCCCGTCCACAGCTTGGAAGGCAAGGGGACGGCTTTGTTGTTCGGGGTGGGGAGGAGACGGAGAGTGATGGAGACCGACCAAGGGCAAGGACAATACCACGGCGTGCTGGGACTCTCCAGGCGCCCATTGAACTTGATCAAGAGCAAGTTACGATGCCGTTACCTGGGGAGACACCTGCCGATGCGCTCAGGAGGATCAAGGGAATAGACCTCGGTGTGCTCGTGGGCGGCTCGAGGGGTGTCAAGGTGCTCAAACCTGAACATGGCGGGATGCATGGCGTGCGGATTGATGAGTGGTGGGGGCATGTGCGGAGCGGGGATGTGAGGAACCGTGGACAAATACAGCGCCGACCCTCGATTGTTACCGTAGGCGCAGACGCGGATGAGGCGCTTCTTGGAAGGGAAAAAAGGAAACGAGTAGACGAGGAAGAAGGACCGGTGAGGAAGAGGGCCCGAAAGGACGTTGAGATGGCTATCATTGAGCAGGTAGAGGTGATTCAAGACGAGAGGTGCGAGATATACATGCCTCCCCGGGCACGCAAGGGTTGGAAGTCGTTTCGCCAGCGGTTTGAGCAACGAGGTGTGTGTCTATCTGGTTTAGTCCTCAATTCAGCGACTGAATATACCTTCGTGGGTGCAGTTCCACAGCGTTCTTCGCCTCGCCGCTCACCCGAACGCATGGAGGTCGACAGTCCGCTTCCCATCCTCGTCCAGCCACAATCGCACCACCAGCCCCAGCCGCCGTCCCTGCCGCTTCAACAGTTCGTCGTGGTCTCCCCGCAACTGCCAGCAGAGCAGCCGCGTACCGCTCGACCACATTCACGACCACAATCCCAATCCCAACGACCGGCGTTTACATCGTTGCCTTCATCGTCATATTCTCACAATACCCACAGCCAATCCACTGAAGCGCCCACGCCGCGTTCGGAGATCCTCTCCTCGGCCCTTTATACACCCGGCCCACCGCGAGAACCACAGGAGAGGAATCATCAGTATCCGTTTCCGAGCGCCAACCTCTCGAACGTCACGAAACTCATTCACCCTACGCCCCATCATATGCAGAGTACCCAGCCTACACCGCAGGTATTGCAGATGGATGACAAGGAATTGTCGCCACCACCGGTCGCCCGGAGGCTCTCAGGGCTGCCGCAAGTTCAGCAACACCCTCAGCTTGTGCACGGGAGAGGTGGGTCGGTTCCACAGGTTTCGATTCCAAGGCCAGCAGCTCCGGTCAGCGTTGATCTCCTCAATCTAGTGACCCTAATTGACATTGCCTTGCAGACGCCCGCAATCCAAAGCCGATCTCGCGGTGGGATGAGTCTGGCGGGAATGCTCAACTCGCCCGTTCAGAGCATGCGATACCTACCTTCGACAAGCACGCCAGCTGCAGTATCCGCCTCGCTTCCTGTGCAGCATTCCATGTCTAGCGCGTTCATCCTCCCTGCTCGAGAATCATCGTATGCTGGTTATGCAGTCGAGTCAACCAGGGCGTCTATGTCGACAGGACGGGACTCGATAGTCAGCTCTGGTCCGCCGCGACAACGTACCGAATCGTCCTCTACTGTTGCCCCGAGTATCCAGAACGGACCTATGTCGGCAGGGCTATATCCATCACAGCCGCTCATATCGCAACGCACAATCTCGGTCGGGTCTCCTCCGCCAAACGTCCCCCATTCGCGACTATATGCTCATCGACCTCACTCTGTTGGACCTCGTGGAGTCTTACATCCGCGGTCTCCACCGCATCCTCCCCCGCAACACATCCACGCTCAGCCAGTTGTCGTCCATCAACACCCCCCGGTGGTGAGACCTCGGACTGCTCCCAGTCCTGTCCAGGCCATGCCCTCCCCACCTCCTGCTTCCGCTACACCGGCCCCGCCCCCAAGCCTACCTCCGCGTCCTACCGGTACCCGCAGTCCGTCCACGCATGCCCTTGACTCTGAGTCTGTATTGCAAATGCCTTTGGAGGTGAAGATGGAGATTGTGGAGGGCCTCCCGATGGAGGAGGATGTAGAGGAGCCGCAGGTGCATACGGACAGCCCGGCTGCGTTTCAAGTGCCGCCTTCGTCAAATAGTTCTGCGATGGTCACCCCTGTCATGGTTGATCCACCTCCAGAGCCGTTTCCTATCTGCCACAGGGAACCTAGCGCGCGTATTCAAGAAGCGACCCAGCCTGCACCTGCACCTGCGGAGCCTCCTCGGGAGGCCTCGGTTGTGCCCGCTTCATGTCCATCTCCGGTCATCCCCGCTCCTCGCCAAGTTTCAGTGGCCCCTTCTATTGCCTCTCAGGCCCCAACCGTTACTCCTGACCCAACTGCCGACTTTCGTCAACCGTCTATCCCCCCTGCTTCTCGACAGCAATTGGTAATACTGGCGCCAACACCACGTCAAATCTCTGTAGCTCCTGTACTTTGTCAACCCACGGTTGCCCCGCTTCCTCCACTGCCAGCTCAAGGGCCAACGCCAATTCCACAGCGCCAGAAATCATTAGTACCCGAGCCTTATGTGACGGCTTCCCCTGCGCCAGTTTACCGTTCGCCATCGCTGCCGCTTGGCGAGGTCGCTGACGACGTTGCGTTGGTTCCTCCGCAAACACCCGAACCGCCTCCAAGCCATAATCCCAAACCTGAACAGGCAGTTCGCCCTCACACTCCCGTCCCGATGGTCCTACAGACTCGCCAACCTCTTCTGGATGATATTTGGAGCGATGCAGCCGTTGTCGTGCGCCCAGAATCGTCGAGTAGTAGTGGAATGAGACCACCGTTACAACCTACGCATCCAAACGAGAGGCTCAAAGTAGAAATACCGAAGCAGGACGTCAAGATGATTTCACCCGCAAGCAGCAGCCCGTTGAGTTCGCCTCCGGAGGAGCATGACGAGCAGGGCAGCTCGGAACCGGAAAGCGATGAAGAGAGTGACGAAGAAGATGACCACAACGAAGACGAGAGCATGACAGGGTCGAATGACGAGGAAAGTAGTGAGGGTGCATTCATCCGGATCCGGAGAGGAAAGAGCACCACCACAGTTGAATCACCGCTCTCCGGTTCACCTCCGCCTCGTAGACTATCGATCGCTGGTAATCGAACAGTAAGAAACGGTGTCTTGGAATCGCCAGAGGAAGGTGAAGTGCCTGTTGGTGATGGTCATACTTCTCCGCCCCCGCCTCTGAGGCCCACCACCATTCGCACCACTCCACCCATCCTTCCTATTCCCAAGCATGATGATTTGATGGAACTCGATGAACAGCCACAAGCAGAAATTCCATCCACCGCCAACCGGCCACCCGCACCTCCCAAACTTCCCAAACCTCTTAAACCTCCTAAACCTCCTACAACCACTGAACCAACTCCACCTCCCACCGCCAAGACTGCGACACCCCCCAAGTCTCTGGCCCTGGAAGAGGCGCCTACAGCAGCGGCAAGACAACCTTCTCCTCCCAAGGCACCTTCCGTTCGTCGCATTCCATTCTCGGAATACAAGAACCGGAAAAAAGAGCAAGGGGTTAAGTCAAAGATGGTGTCACTACCTGAAACCACTGGCGGGAGTATTGCCCCTCTCCTCGGCCTCGCCGCTTCCACTCCAATCCAAACGCCAACCACGACAACCGGTCCGCTGAGTGGACCTTATAGTTCCGTTCTTTCTTCCCCATCCGCAATGAGCGGCCTTGGGCCTTTCATGACTGGCGGCTCAACAACCCCAATGGGCGAGCCAATCCCCGCTTCTCCTCCCAAGAAGGACGTCCTCCCCGGTCTAACTCGCCTCAATACCGGAGATCCTGTCCCACCATCCCTCATCAGCCCTTCAGTGGCAATGCCAGCTCTCGCGCCAGCTCTATCGCTTGTTAATTCGGGTTCCAGTAGTCAGATCAGCGCCGATCCTCGTCTGCGTCCAATATCACCTGTGGCCGCATCAGGTGTACTGATGAAACTGAATGGACACTCATCGACGATTCCAGTTGTCGTCCCTTCCGTTCAACCTGCTACGACAGTTCCCCTTGTCCGTGCTTGTACAACTCCTGTGCGGCGACGCACGCCCCCTACTGGGCCTAAGGCAGACCGTGAACGTCGGCCGCCCATTTCTCCACGTACGGCCCCTGCAGCTCCTACGGCTCCAACATCGGCGAAACCGCCACCGAAACTGGTACCCCCCACCACGAAGGAGGATGGTGAGATAGACCCCTCACGTCCAAGCTCACCACTGGCAACACCGATTCCAAGGCAGGTTCAGAGAGGATGGGAGGAGGCTCCGAAACAACCCCGTGCATTCAAGCTCAATGGCCCCAATGCTACCGGATCTGCTTCACCGGCCTCGCCCGCTGTCTCACGTGATGGTCATAGCTCGGGTCCTGGTCGTGCCAACGCAGGCTGGCGTGGGGGAAGAGGTGGTCATCCACCGACGGGCCCTCGTGCACACAGGGAGAATGGCCCGTCGCGTTCGAATACTCTAGGAGGTGGGTACGGACCTCGCGGTCCCCAAGATAGGGATTGGGATCCGGATAGGGACAGAGATGCAGGGTGGAGGGAACGTGACCGGCGCGATCATAGAGAGCGAGAGTGGGATAGAGAGCGTCGCCGGAGGTAGCTCTTCCTTCTTGGTGTACGTCTTCCCAATCCCGAGCGTAAATCTTGTGGCACTGATCCAATTTTCTTGCAGCCTCCCACCTGTAGATACATTATCGTCGTCGGTTCTCCATTTTATTCTCCTGCAGGTCTTCGTGCACCTCTCGTCCTGTATCCTCGATACAACATTGATTGGTCTGGTCTTCGATCAAGTCGCACCTCCTGCTTATCCTTATTCCATCTGGCTGTTTGTTTTCGTTTCACGATCGATCCCCTCTCGTTCTATCCTATTCGGTCCTGTGTCGTCTTGGTCTTATGTGTTTTGCTATTTCGTGGTCGACTCTTTTCGAACCGGTTGTTTCCTTTACTTGTATGACTTTGATCTGTGCACTCCTGTTACTGATTGACTCGTGTATGGATTGAATCAATATATGGCTCATGTTTTGCCAGCAAGCCTTCCTTGGCTATTACATATTACACCAGAGCAGAAAATACTCGACAATTTACAATACAATGCACTCAGAGCACCACCGTTATCTCCATCAGGTCTTTAAGAGTTTGCAATCTCCTAAAACAGTTGCTTTGCCGTTGTGCGCGTGAAGCACAAGCTCTCGGGCTCCTCGGGCTCCTCGGGCTCGCTCTGGTAAACTCAATGGGGTGGTTGTGTTTTGTGTTTGTTGATGGACATGGAGAGATAGAGAGTAGAATGGAGCTTGCATGGGTCGCGGGTCGTGGTGCGACTTGTGCGAGGGCCGGTTGTCTTGCTGGGGATATTAATTTCCATTTTGAGAGTTGTCACTAGCACAGATGGAAGCCAATAGAGGTGTTTTTGTCCCTGTAGCAAGCTGTGGCACTTGTACCTTGTACCCCTGTAAATTACCTGTATTCCCTGTGAATTACTTGTTCTGGCTGGCAGCGGAATGAATGGAATGACCGGCAAGCTCGGTGAGGCGTCGCCAGTCGCCCAGCCACATGGTTCCATGTGGTGGTGCCGCAGCCGCCGTCATTCTAGGGTTGCCAAATAAGGGCAAACAAACGGCAACCTTTTTAAAAATAAATTCATCATTCCATCTCCATCCTTTTCCGTCCCTCCGCCTTCCGTCCTCCCGTCCTCCCGTCCTCCCGTCCTCCCGTCCTCCGTTCTTCGTCCTCCTTCCTTCTAACCTCCTCCTTTCTCCCCTTCTTCCCTTCTTCCCTCGTTCACGACTTGTCTGCTTGTCTGCTTTACGACTGACTCGCTTCTGTTTCTGACGATCCACATACGATCTCCCAACCACGCCGCGCGCTTTTTCCTTTTTCTTTTCACGAAATTTTCCTCTAGTTTCCAGTTTTTTTACTCACCTTTCATTCACGATGCTCTTTGCACCCGTTGCCCTTTTCCTGGCTTCCATCCTCGCCGTGGCCGACGCGGCACCAACGAAGCTACTCCCAATCATCAAGAGTCCCAAAGTCGCCAAAGTCGAAGACAAGGACCCGTCCACTCCATCTTCGTACATTGTCGCTCTCAAGCCGGACACCGTTAACCCTTTGAACCGCGGCGCATGGCTTGACGAAATCCTCGCTGCTTCTGATGCTTCCCTCTCCGATGACGAAAAGTCCACTCTCCATCTTGGCTGGAATGTTTTCAATGGCATCGCTGGCGACTTCAATACCAACGCCCTCAACGTCCTTCGTGCTCACGAAAACGTAGAGTACATCCAAGAGAGTGCGCATCTCTCTCTCTCACTCCCATTGCGATATCTCCTGCCTTTCCTGCTAACTCTGCTAACTGTACTATTTTATTTTATTTTATCCTCCCAGGCGTCACCATGAACAAGTACGACCTCATTCGTCAACTCGACGCGCCTTGGGGCGTCGCACGCCTCTCTACTGGCTCTCAGCAATTCCCACCAAATAGCGACCCATTGGACAACTTTCCCTTTGTCTTCGACAACTCTGCCGGCGAGGGAACCGATGTTTACATTTTGGACACTGGCATCCATACTACCCATGAGGACTTTGGTGGCCGTGCTGAACTCCTCAAGAGCTTTATCAGCGGTGAGGATAATTCCACCGACCTTGATGGACGTACGTAGTTTTCACAAGTCTGAGGATCAAACTAACTAGTTAATGACTATACTGTACTCCTTCCAGATGGTACCCACTGCGCTGGTACCGTCGGTGGTGCACACTTTGGCGTCGCCAAGCGCGCCCTCCTCCATGGCATCAAAGTCCTTGACCGAGACGGCGGCGGCTCCGATCGTACCATCATTTCCGGTATCGACTTTGCAACCAAACACGCCCTCGCACACGGCCGCCCCTCTGTCTTCTCCCTCTCTCTCGGTGGCGGCACTTCCCCAGCTCTCGATGACGCTGTCCGTAGCGCGATCGACGCCGGCATGCACGTTGTCGTCGCTGCCGGCAATGACCGCGAGGACGCCTCGCAATCCTCCCCCTCCCGCGTGAAGGAGGCGATCGTTGTTGGTGCGACCGACATCAACGATAAAATTGCTCGCTTCAGCAACATCGGCAACCTTGTGGATGTCTTCGCTCCTGGTGTACAGATTACCAGCGCTGGTATCGACAGTGATAAAGATACCAAGACGCTCAGTGGTACCAGCATGTCTTGGTCAGTGCTTCTGCTTTGCCTCCCCTGGCCAAAAGCGTGCCATCTAAACTCAGTGAATCATCCTTACTGACTTTCTCCCAGCCCTCACGTTTCCGGCCTCGCCGCTGCCATTCTCTCTCGCGAAGGCCGCATGACCCCTGCCCAACTCGAAGCTCGCATTAAAGAGCTCGCGACCGCGTCTGTCCGCGGTCAGCCAACGGACACCACCAACGTCCTTGCATTCAACGGCGCAGTCTTTAGGTCACCCTAAGCGACGTCGAATAATTTTCTTTCCCTCTCCCTCTCCCTTGTGTAGTGGCTCGAAATAGATTAACCCTCCTTTAACCCTCCCTCTTGACTCACGAACGACCTTACGAACAACGCGCGCGTGTCCTCCTTTATCCAGTCTCTTTCCGACTTGTTCTCCAACTTTCCTGGTGCGGTGCTCGATGTGCCCCTCCCGCTTCTTCTTCCCAGTCTCCTGTCTACCTTGTTTACTCCACTCCTCATCGTCACGAAACAAATTGGAACCGACCTTGGACGGCCCTCTGTATCCTTAGGAATCGCGGGGGATATCTAACTAATGTAGCATTCATTGGTTATGCCCTTCTCTTACCTTCCTGGACTGTCCATTGGAGGCGTTGAGAATAATGAGCCCAGGCTAATCTAGACCGGCCACAAAGCGTCGGTTGCTATGGGCGAAAACGCTTCTGAACAACATAACTAACAGCAGATTTTCGAATGCACACCGCTGAGCTTATGGTTTGCTAACGGTAGCCCTATGCTATTTCCACACCCAGAACAGTACTCAAGGGAGCTCTACTGCTTTACACTTTAGTAGTGGCTGCTATCGCCGTGCTCCAACTACAATACCCGAGATGCTCGGACTAACTCTGTCCTTTATCTGCAGCTGGTGAAGCGATTCTGGTTATTTGGTTGCCGATCTTGAATATTGTCGCGTCCAACAGTAGCCAAACCTCCGCAATAGAGACAGACCATAGAGCGAAACTAGCATACATAATACAAATACAATCAACCAATGTTCTCGGGCTTATCTGCCCCCTTGGATTCTTAAATTATCAACGCCCTCTTGAACGCCCTTCCCTGGCTGGCCACCCGCCCCAGTGCGCTTGGGCAGACGATGCATAGGCCGTAAGCCGGGACTCCCACCTGAGCCAGCACCCAGTCCAGAACCCATCATGTAAAGACTCATAGGGCCCCCGGGACTCATGCCCATCCCGATGCTGGACGCGGGGGTATGCAGAGGAATATTAATCGGTATTCCCCCCCCTGCCCCACCCCCCCCTCCATTCCCGTTGCCGTTGCCGCCACTCCCGTTGCCATGAGTGTTTGTGTGTTGTAAACCGAGGAGAGAGCTGCCGATGGAGATCCCGTTCAGGCCAAGTGCGCCACCTAGTCCGTGACTGGACGTTGGCCTCAATATGGGTGAGCTTTTTGCACTCATCGCGCCGTCCATGAGGTCTGAGCTTGCGTCCCTGTCCCTGTCTCTGTCCTTGTCCCTATCACGGCCAGAGAGCGTGGACGGCATGCGTGCCTGCCACGGGTTTGAGTGGTTCCTACCATGAACCACAGGAGAGCGCGGTTGCGGGAACGGTGCGGGTGAGCCACCACGGCGGCGTTTGGAGAGCGGCCCGCTGCCGTTGCTGTTGCCGCTGCCAGTGAGTGCATGAGGGTCGAGTAGCTGCGCCTCAGAAAACTTGCGTTTCCCTGGGCGGTTGTATGCCGGGTTTGAACGTTCGCGCCATTGGAATGGCATGGAGATCGACGAGCGGGGGGAGGAGAGGGCCGACTGGTACACCAACGTCAGTCACGGAAAGGAATGGGGACAAAACGCAGGGGAACGTACTCGATCGTTCATCTCAACATCCATCAAACTCCCCGCTTCCATTAAAAGCCCCCTCTCAAGACCGACACTCCCTACCTGCAATTCCATGTCCCATGTCGCCTCCTTCTGCAACACAAAAGTCTCATCTCCCTCTCCTTCCTCGCTACTCGTGGTGTCCTCGTCTGCCTTGGTCCCTCCACCACCGCGGTCGCGGCTGCCAACGTCCCTATCGCTCTCCCCGCCGCCAACAGACTCGGGGTACCGGTTTCCAAGCCCGGACTTTTTGCGCGTACGCCCACGCCTCGATCCTGGGATCTGGAGGCCTAGTGTTTGGGCAAGGTCGGACGAGGTCGAGAGGAGGCGTTGGAAGGCTGCTTCGCTGCGGGTTTCAAGGTCTGTGGGCGGCGCAATGAGTTCGGATTGAAGCATTAGAAGGCGGGAAGGTTTCAGCTGCCGACGGAGTTAGTGATTGACTAGGCTTTTGTAGGCTTTCGGCGGGGAATACGCACTGGCATTCCACGCTTGAACCCTGGAATAGGAGTAGGGAGGGAATTATCGTTCATGGCCCTCGGTGGTGTCTTGGGAATGGGCAAGTCCCGCACAATATCCTCCCCTCGACCGATAATCCCATTCCGCCTATCCCTGGATCTTCCTCTGTCACGACCTATGTCGCCAACAGGCAGGTTTAGGGATGGTTCCTCGAGTGGGGTGATCATCCCCGAGTCTTCTCGTTGTGAATTAGAGGAAGTGGGTGAGAGCATGGTCGCATCGTTACTGCCTCCGCCCAATGAGAGCGAGCTGTTAGAACTAGACGTGGGGAAGGTAGCCGTATAGCCGCGCGGACGACGGATTGGCGCAGGCGAATCGATGAACGCAGCGGAACCCAAGCCTATACCGGAGCCATTGCCATTTGCATTGCCTAGACCGACTGCGGCAGGTGGTGGCTTATTCGTACGCTCGATAGCAAGACTGAGCAAACTCGGGCGGCGGGTTCGCGCGAAGGCTCCGGGACGGATGGGCGAAGCTGGGTAGTTTTGTACACTTGGGAAGGGAGTCGAGCTTGGAGGTTGGGGAAACTGGATAGAAGAAGTTGATGGGAGAGATGTAGATGAAACTACTGGCGTCGAGGATACGTCCATTGGGCATGGACTTGTGGGTGTCCGAGGACGGTTTGGGGGCGTTGAGGGACGGGGAAAGGGCATCGGCTGAGTTGGAAGGCGGAATGACATGTTAGGAATTCCTTATGGTTATGCGGGTCGAGGCCAGTATATATCTATCCCACGATGCGAGTCGAGTGGCAAAGCCGAACGCGAACTCGAGCGCGAGGATGAAGGGAGACGGTCTGAAAATGAATCGGCAGTAAAGCGGCTTGGTGATACCGTACGGCAGAAAATTAAATCCGCTGGAAAGGATTAACTGATTTATGCGGCGAGGTCGCTGTAAATGAGACAAGTTCAAGTGAGCAAGTGAACCAAGTGAACCAAGTGAACTAAGTGAACCAAGTGAACCAACTGTACAAGTGAACAGAATATCCGTTCAAATAACGTGTTTACTTTCACTCACCAGAGCCTGAAATCCTGAAATGGCCAAGGGCCAACGGCGGAGTGGAAAAGGCGTGCAGATACTAGTTGGTCGAGCGTTCGAGGTCGGAGGTCTTGATGAACACGGTAGTAGTCCGTCTATGTACGTCAGGCCTGCAAAGCCGAGCCGAGCAGAGCAGCAGGGGTGGTGGTGGTTGGTGGTTGGAAGCAACAAAGAAGTCGATTATTAGTAAACCGATAAACTATGCGTATGCGTATGCGTATGTGTATGTGTACTGCATGCGTATACCGATGCGTATGTGTATGTGTACTGTATGCGTATACCGATGCCTATGCGTATACCGATGCCTATGCGTATACTGATGCCTATGCGTATACCAATGCCTATGCGTATACCGATGCGTATGTGTATGTGTACTGTATGCGTATACCGATGCGTATACGTATACCGATGCGTATACCGATGCCTATGCTGATACCGATACCTTCCTTTTCCGGCCGGGACTCTGTTCGCGCTGAGTGGCACTTTGATCTCAGCACTTGGCCGATGAAAGAAGAGGTTAGGGTTTTAATGGGGTGCTCTGTAGGCACATGAGGTCACTCCTCATTCGCCCTTAGCCCGTGGCCCGTGGCCCGTAACCCGAGGCCGTAGGCCGTAGGCCGTAGCCCGCAGCCCGCAGCCCGCAACCCTTACCGTACACGCGACCCACGACGAGTGTTAGCTTACCCGGTAAACATTTGGCCGCGCACCGCACCCGACACACCATACACCACACACCACACACCGCCACCGCACTCAGACTCCACTATCTACGGCCACCACGTCAGCACACTGCTTGGACCGCTAGAAATAAACTAGAAATAAACCCAGAAACTTGGAGTAATCATTGGAGGGTTGTACATGTCGACAGCCAAGGCCAATTCAGCCAAACCGACAGTCAAGTGGCTATCTTGTTCCGAGATTATCAGGGTGCAAGAGGCAACCAGAGAGGCCCGCAGTGGACCTCAGCCATGGATCTTGCGCAAACTCACTGTTGGTTTCGTCTTCCTCATCATCGCTTGGGCGACATATGTCTATATTGGTCGTGTTTGCCTAAGGATGATCAGGCGTGAGGACGGCGTTGTTGGCTCTCGTGGCCTAGGAAGTAAGCAATAAATACCCGATGCAAACCAACGCTGCAGAGAGCTTATAATATGTAGTCACCTTCCTCGTATTATTCTCCCTGCTCTGGTTCATCCTTACCTGGTCCTACGCCAAGGTCCGTGTCCCCGTCCGTGTCCCCGTCCCCGTCCTCGACCCCGTCCTCGACCCCGTCCTCGACCCCGTCCTCGACCCCGTCCTTTTCTCTTCACCTCTATTTTCAACGTCCCCAATGACCTCCCTTGCTCCCCTAGATTGTCATCACTCCGCCCGGCTTTGCACGCGACCATCTCCCAAAGTCCCCTCGTCCAGGTCCTCCCACCTTCGATACCCCCCCTCCACGGCGTCGAGATTCTCCCAACATGTCCTACTCCCAGCAAACTACCCCTTCATATCCCCCAAAGTTCCGCACGCGTAAGCCCTCCGACTGGTCATTCAGTGACGAAGGCTGGAACCCTGAAGGGTTACCGGATCCGAGTACGTACGCCATGGCTAGAGAATCTCCGCGTGATATACAATCCTGTATATCAGGAGAACGGGACAGGGACCCAGGAGCGGGACGTGAGCCATCACTGTCCACACGAGACTCCGCGGCGGCTGCACAATCGACGGGAGGGAAAGAGCTCGTTATAGCCGAGGTCGGGGTCGAGGATCCTGAAGGAAACTCTGGGAGGAAGGAAGACTCTACAAACGTCAGATGGCCCAGCACCGCCGATTCGAGGAAGCTTACGAGTTCACCATCACCGAGAAGGAGCAATTCAGCGACGCGGAGTTCACCAGCTGCGACTCCCATGTCGCCTGTTTCCGATCACCGACCTAGCACGGGTTCGAACCCTTATCCCCATCCCCATCACCCGTCACACAGTATCACGTCTGCATTGTCGATGCAAACAGCATCAACGCTTATTCACCAAGAATCAATGGATAATCGCGGTATAGATGCCACAGATACAGACGCCGACCACGATGAAGCTGACCAGAACGGTGATCCGAAGGAGCGGGGGAATGGGAGCAGCCCAGCACCCAGTCAGTACTCGCGCGAGCTACGAAAGAGCGTGTCAAGTCGAGCAAAGTCGCCCCCTCCTCCAGTGTTGCCGGAAAGAGCAAACCAGGACGAGTCCATTGCAGAAGTCCTCGCCGACGGTACTCTACCATCCTCGTCCGCAACACCTCGAGCATCTCAGCATCAAAGCGAGCAAGGGGACTCTTTCCAGCCAGTGAACGGTCGCCACGCACCCACCGGCGAAGCCATGGGTATGCACAGCGAGGACGACCTACCACCTCCTTTGTACTCGCGACGACCACCTACTGTCCGTGTTTTGGACACGGAATTTAGGTACTGCTCGAGGGACGAGCTCGTAAAGCCATACAGGACACACCACTGCCGGACTTGCGGGACGGTGAGTGAAGGACTCTGCTATGGAGGTGCATTGTAAACGGTGTTCACGATACCCCCGGCAGTGTGTACTATACTACGACCACCACTGTCCGTGGATCGGACAGTGTGTTGGCGCACGCAATCGAAAGGTTCGACCAATATTGCTCCCAACCAATAAAATATGCTGATTTCTTTCACCAACACTCTTCTCTATCGTCCCCGTGACTTCAATTGCGACTTTCATCACCTGTTCGACCGCCTCTATCCTTACCGCCGGAAAAACTTTTGCAGTTCTTTGTCAACTTCCTCATCTGGTGTGTGGCCTTCACAACCTATTTGTTCGCCACACTGCTACCAATTGTGGTTATTACTGGCAACCGTACTTTGGTTGGTGGGGACCTTATCGACGGACAAGTAGTCGGAGTCATGATTGCGTAAGTTTTCCCTTTTCGTGCTTCACCCAAGGTTCCTATCTGCTCACGCCTTGTGTTTCTCTTAGTTCAATCGTCTTCCTTCTCTTTTCCTCCTCACTCCTCGGCACCCACGTTCACCTGCTTATGCACAATGCTTCGACGGTGGAGTGGTACGGGTTCCAACGAATGCGCCAAAGGGAGCGGTTGTTATTGGGAGAGATGTTCCCGCCATGTGTGGGCGGCCCATGCGGCGATAGGAGAGACCATCCCTTTGGAGAATATCATGAAACTGGTGCATTTGTTCCCCCCCCTGTTGCACCTTCCACGCTGTCACTGACGTCTTTGTTCACACAGCCCACACGGACGACAAGGGCGGGTCGAACAACTGGTGCTGTCACCCCAACGCGTCGGCGTACAAAGACAAGAGGCATACACGCAAAGCGTGGGATGCGGAATGGGGTAAGATAGGAAAAGAAGGTAACCTTTGGTGGGTGGATGCGTCCCCGGACGATCCACACTCGCAGCATATTAGCGGGAAGCGGAGGCAGTGGGAGGAGGTTATGGGCCGCTCGGTATGGGAGTGGTTGCTGCCTATCGGAGATACAAAACAGAAAGGCTTGGATTATCGGCCCAACCCACGATTCGATGCATATGGGCGGTGGAGGAAACGGAGGGAATGGCCCGCTGACCTTAGGTAGTAGCGAAAGCTTCAAAGGACGCTCGCGGATCTTGGATTGGTGGATTTTATTTACGATTTATTTTACACTAATAAGGACGGTCAATTACCATTTGGATTTTTACCATCAGATCTTACGGAGGGGAGGGTCTTAATTCATTTTTATAGGACATTCAATACCGGTGAGTCGATGCGAAAACCTATCGCTCTCCGAGGAGCACCAAAGATATGGGAGTGCAAATATCCCTTGTCCTAGCTCAGCGCCAACATCGAGCAAGTGGGCCTACTCACCTTCCAGGTGGAGTATCAATCCATTAGTTCTAGGAGAATAAGGCCAACATGGGACCAGGCTACTGTTTAATAGATATTGGATGAGGGCGGCTGCTGGAAAAAAACTTATTCCATTAGCCCGATGCGGGGGTCGAACCCGCAACCTTGAGATTGACCCTTGTTAAGAGTCTCACGCTCTACCGATTGAGCTAACCGGGCAACCGATACGTGATAGAGATCTAAATTTATTTCATCTGCCTGGAACTTCCAGCACTGGAGTCCCCATGTCAAAGAGGACAGGGTGCACGAAATTTCGCTTTTCCCAAGCAATTTATTCCTGTTCACTCATGGCTCATGGGTAGCAGCCTTTGGAGTGCCACTTTCCGATGCTTTCATGAGTACACCTATCATTCACCAGAAAGCAGAACATAACTGAAATATAAATACGCCATAATATATATACTATATATTGTACATCAACACCAGAGATCTGGCAGCAAGCCGGCCCTGCCGCAATCATCATGGATACTACAGTTGAAATTTCTATAATGCAAGTGGTCCGTCGACACCCAAAACGGTTGCATTATCAAATATTTGCAGTATCGGATATGGCACGTATTACATGAA
>WNFL01443398.1_pt1 | contig 15283 bp, 16 predicted proteins | sample 5400361 | NCBI WGS metagenome assembly WNFL01 (sample SAMN13153351, study PRJNA577476) | soil metagenome | isolation source: 40 cm soil on Douglas fir-dominated hillslope | place: USA:California | collected 2013-09-17
CCTTCGACGTAGGCGTTACACCCGGCCTCGCTGTTTTCGACCCGTTTGGCAATGCACAGATGGGTGATCCCTTGGTGACCGGCAGCGTCTTTGCCCTCGGTAGTGGACTTACCGGTGACGGTGTAGTGGGCACAGCGAGCGACCCGATCGAACGCGGATCCACGACGGTCGCTGTTAATCGGCTCGAAGTGGTAGCGGGCGGAAGCGATATCTGGAATGCCGCCGATGGCTTCCGTTACGTGTATGGACAATATACAAACGATTTTGACTTCAAAGTTCGCGTCTCGCGACTCGACCCGCGGGACAACTGGTCCAAAGCCGGCTTTGTCATTCGGCAGGATTTGACGCCCGGATCTCCCGATCTTAGCGCGATCATCACGCCACATGAAACGGCCCTGGACGGATCCGGCCCAGGAGCAAACGACTACGAAGCAGGCATGCGGGCTGCCGCGGGGGGCGCGACAGCCGATTGGGGCAGTCGCCCGACCAATTCACCACCTTACACCAACGCCTGGATACGCGTTCAGCGAGTGGGGAGCCTCTTTAAAGCATTTTTGGGCACCAATGGAGTGGATTGGAGGCAGTGGGCAACCAACACTGCCAGCTTGCCGAATATTCTGTATGTCGGTTTGGGAACCACCGCCCACAACAATGGTGTCGGCCAGACAACCACAGCAGCCTACGAAGATTTCGCCAGGATTCTCCCGCCGACTATTATCACACAGCCACAAAGTCAAATCATCAACCAGGGGGGCATTGCGACATTCACGGTCGCGGCGACCGGAGAGGCGCCGTTTACGTATCAGTGGCGCAAGAACGGAGTGAATATCGGCGGGGCGACCGGCGATACTTACGTCATCAACAACGTTCAGCCCGGCAATGAGGGCGACTACGACGTTATTGTCTCCAACGTAGATAGTTCAGCGACCAGCTTGGTTGGGACACTCGCTGTGCGAACACGTCCGGCCATTACCGGAAGTCCCCAGAGCCAGACGGTCCTGGAATGCGCTACGGTGACATTCAGCGTGGCGGCTACGGGAAGTCCTACGTTGAGCTATCAATGGCGCAAGGACGGAAACGACATCATCGGCGCAATAGCCAACACCTATACGATCAATAGTGTCTCCCTGGCAGACGCGGGCAACTATAGCGTTAAGGTCCAGAACGATCTTGGAGAGGCAATCAGCGATGACGGAGTACTCACCGTGTCAACCGACACTGTTCCGCCCAGCATCCAGTGTCCGGAGACGATTGTGGCACAGTGCACTGGCCCGGCTGGAGCGGCTGTCAACTTCTCTGTTACGGCGACTGACAATTGCGACTCGTCTCCCGAAATCAACTGTGTGCCGGCCTCGGGATCAACATTCCCACATGGCATTACCACCGTTCAATGCACGGCGCGTGACCACATTCGCGGAAATACAAGTTCCTGCAGCTTCAGCGTGAATGTGCAGGACAACGCACCGGTAAGCCTCCGCATCAGTCTGGACGTCTCCAACCTCCACATCGCCTGGCCGGAGACATGCACGCGTTATACGCTCGAAGGAAAGCCGGTGCTCGATAACAGCATCAACTGGACATCCATCGGCGATGGGGAACTCGGGAATGCCAGCTATCTGATCACCGTGCCCATTGACAGTGACGCTAAATTCTTCCGCTTGCGTGCTCACTGATCAGCCAATTAGAGAACAACGCTAACAAGCGAACCGGGCTTCGGCCCGGTTCGTTTTTTTATGCAGAGGGCTCGGCGCTCTTCACCAGAACTGCCATTGATCTTTGGTCGCGACCCAATATCCCAGCAGCGCATTCGTAACCGCATGCGCGGTGATCGCATCTCCCAGCCTCTTCTTCCAGCAAACCAAACCTTGATAGGCGAAACCGCAGAGAATGCCCGCCAGCCACTCGCGGTGCTCAAAACCAAAAAGCACCGAAGTCGCGACAAACGGCAGCCAAAACAATTTTCCGATTGGCACCGATTGAAAGTCGGGCTTGGCCAGATAACGGTAGACAAATGACCGGTAAAAGACCTCTTCCAACGGCGGCACAACCGCAGCCGATCCAATTGCGCGCACAGCGATGAAAAATACCGCCAGCGCTGACCCTGCCCCGAAATGTGCAATGGGATTCCAGGCGCGGCCACTCAAGCGCCACTCGCCAAACGAATCGAAACCGGCGGCTCTTATCACGCTGCCAAGTTTTACCCAAACTATAAAAACCACGGCGCCCACCAGCAGCCCCTCCCAACCCGGTTTCCAGCGCATTTCCGGAATAAGAGAGCGCGCTTCCCAAAGCATTGCGCCCACCACCGAGACTTTCAGGAAATAGATCCAGTAGGCTCCTGCAGCCCCGGCGTATGGCTGCAGAGCAGTGAGTCCGACCAGAATAATAAATGGAAAAACCCGCACTGAAGCCGGCGAAGCGCGAATTCGCGCGGGAATAATATTCATGAGCGAACCGGTCTGGCCGGAACGGAATTGGGTGTAGCCGGAATCGGCCGTCCCGTCAATTTCCCGCCATTGGAACACGCGGTCCCCGACCCGCGGGTTCAAGCAGGGACCATTGCACCGGTTTGGACGGGCGCGATGATTTCCCTCAATACAACGTGAGGACCTGAGTCGTTCCCTTGAATTCGACCGTTACACTGTCCTTCGTAATTGCTATAATCTTCGCATCGGAAACGCGATCGCCGACAAAGACAGTTTTGGCGTTAATCACCGCGGCCGGATTCTTCGCGCGATAAAAGATGCCCTGAACCTTGAGTGGAGGAAGCCCATTTGTCCCAAGCACGGGCAAGGCCGGTGGATTCGCTGCGGCGGCTACAGGAGCATTGGGGGCGCCTGCGGGTGCCGTATTTGCTTTTGGCGCAGTTTTTGCATTGGCTGTTCCAGCCAGGTCACTCGTATTGTCGCTGGGACTAGCGGGGGTCTGTTGCGGCTTTTCCCGGGCAAAGACCGGTTGTACGGAATTTTGCCAGCCGCTTGTCTTTTTCCGGGTCAATCCGCGAACCAGGAAAAAGCTGGCCAGTGCCACGATTAGAATCAGTGCTGTCGAAGAAATGATCACCGGCAGTTGCGATCCTTTAGGTGGCGCCAATTCCCTGAATTTCACCGTCCCGGATGGAGGCAATGCAGGCGGCGGCGGAGGCGGCGCTGGCGCTTCGCCAGCCCGTTTTAACGCATCATTTATCAGGCTCATTTATTAACCTTTCCTTCCAGTTCAGCAATCGCTTTCCCGACCAGGCGGTAACTGATCCGGTGCCGCTGTTGGATAGCCCCAGCCAGCAAACACCTGTCGCACACCGCATTAACCAGCCGCGGTATCCCTTTCGAGTAGCAATAAACCCGCCAAATTGCCGCCTTGGTGAACTCAGGCGGTTCTTTGGCGCCGGACACCACCAGCCGATGCTGCACATATTGGGCCACTTCCCGGAAGGAGAGGGGCCCCAAATGGTATCGCACGGTGATCCGTTGGCGAAGCTGCCGCAGGTTGTGCTGGTTCAACCGATCCCTCAATTCCGGTTGGCCGAGTAGAACGATTTGCAGCAGCTTGCGCGCGTCGGTTTCCAGGTTCGAGAGCAGCCGAATCTGCTCCAGAAGCGCCGCGCTGAGGTCCTGGGCCTCATCAATAATCAGCACTGCTTCGCGTCCCGCTTCAATTTCGTGCAGCAGAAACTGATTGATTGCCGATACCGTCTCCAGCCGGTCCAGTCCCCTCACGTCCAGCCCGAATTCCATCGCGACCGCCTTGACCAACTGATCCGCATCCAGAACCGGATTAAGGATCAGCGACGTGGAGTGGTCCTTTCCCAACTGCTCGAGCATCGCCCGGCAGAGCGTTGTCTTACCCGCACCCACTTCCCCAGTGAGCTGGACAAAGCCTTTGCGTTCCCGAATGCCGTAAAGCAGATGGTTAAATGCTTCCCGATGCTTCAGGCTGAAAAAGAGGAACTTCGGATTCGGTGTAATATCGAAAGGCGGTTCCTTCAGCCCATAATATTCCAAATACACACCTCCCCGTAGCAAACCCTTTGCCGTTTCCAAACACCGTTCCTGCCTCTTTGCCTCTTTGCGTTAGTTCTGCGGGAAGCTACAACAACGGCCATGCCGAAGTGGGCCAAAATGGTCGTTGCGATTCTATTGCTCCCGCTCTGCGTGGGAGCGGTGAAGGCGCTCTTTCTTGTGCTCGCCATGACCCATCATGCCGAAACCCTGTGGGTAGCCGCTCTGGGGGGGGCAGCTTGCTGGTTTGTGATCTTTCTGCTCGTGCCAAAACCGATGCGGGTCTACGTTTTTGGACACGAGTTAACCCACGCGCTTTGGACCTGGCTCTGTGGAGGCCGTGTCAAAAAATTCAAGACCGGCGCAGCCGGCGGCCATGTCGTCGTGACGAAAAACAATTTTTTGATCGCATTGGCTCCTTATTTTTTCCCGCTTTATGTTGTGCTGATCGTTGCCTGCTTTGCTGCCGGGCATTTGATCTGGGGATGGGAGCGGCATTTGGTTTGGTTTCACTTCCTCCTTGGCGCTGCCTATTGCTTTCATGTCACGCTCACAACGCATATCCTTCAGACTCGCCAGACAGACATTACCAACCAGGGGTATCTCTTCTCATGGGTCATCATTTTTTTTGGAAACATCTCCGTTTGGCTAATCGGCGTGCCTCTTCTCACACGCGAAGTGTCGGTGCTTACCTCGCTCGGACTCTGGTTGCATGAATCGGGAGCCGTGCTTTTGCGGCTGCGACCGTGGCTTTAAACCCGTCGCCGCTGGAGCGCGGACCTCTAATCCCGCGAGGCTCCTGCCGCTGGTCATCGCGCAGGTTTGGAGACTTGCCCTCCGGCTGTGCACTTTAAGCGTTGCATTGACCAAATGGTTCAGGCGAAAATTCTCGCACAGAACTGGTATGGACCTCGACCGACCGGTGGGAGGCGATTGACGAATTGATCAATCGCCTGGTCGATTGCGGGAAGATCAAGCCCGAGCATCGGGATGCGATTGTCGCCGTGGTCAAGAAGCGGGAATCGTCCATGAGCACTGGCATCGGCTTTGGCGTTGGCATTCCGCACGCCTCAACCGACCTGATCTACGAGGTCGTCGGCGCGTTCGGCCGTTCCAGGCAGGGCATGAACTTTGATGCGCTCGACAATCAGCCGGTAAGTTTGGTCATGCTCTTCCTCGTTCCGCAGGGACAGTTCCAAAAACACCTCCATACTCTCGCCAAGATCGCCAAACTTCTGCACAGAAACGAATTTCGCGACGCCCTCAAAAGCGCTCCGGACGCCCAGGCCATGCATCAAATCATCCGGTCCGAGTCTGGAAAATAGCTCGGCCGCGACGGCTCGTTTGTCCGACTGCAATCGACAACTCTTTAGATACCGTGCTTCATCACCTTCTCGAAAAACCGCTGCGCGCCGCCGTCCTGGCTGTTTTGCCCGAAGTCTTACGCGACTGCATCGTGGTGCGGCCCTGCCCCGATCCGAAGTTCGGAGACTATCAAACGACCTCCCTGATGGCACTGGCCAAAGAGCGCAAGCTGAACCCGCGGCAGTTGGCAACGGACGTCCTCGCCAGGCTCGATGTTTCCGCCTGGTGCGACAAGGTCGAAATCGCTGGCGCGGGCTTCCTGAATTTTCGGCTGCGACCGGATGCTCTTGCTGAGATCCTCCAGCAGGCGGGCCAGGGCCGTCATTTATTTTTTAACGAGGGAATGTGGCCAAACCGATGCACGTGGGCCATATCCGATCTACTATCCTCGGCGATTCTCTCGCGCGTACGCTTCGCTTGCTCGGCCATCGAGTCATTACCGACAATCACATCGGCGATTGGGGTACACAGTTCGGCAAACTCATTGTCGGTTGGAAGGAGCAGCTCAATCGCGAAGCCCTGAAAAGAGCGCCGCTTTCAGAAATGGAACGGCTCTACAAGTCCGTCGACACCGCCAGCAAGGCTGATCCCGCAGTGTTGGAACGCGCCCGTCAGGAACTGGTGAATCTGCAAAACGGCGATCCCGAAAACCTCGCAATTTGGCGCGAGATGCAGACCCTTTCCCAGTATCAATTCGAGACGATCTATACGCGGCTCGGCGTCAAGTTCGACCAGACTCTCGGCGAAAGCTTCTACAACCCCCGGCTCAAAGACGTTGTCCAGGAGTTGCTCCATGCCGGAATTGCTCGCGAGAGCGAAGGCGCTATTTGCGTCTTTTCTGACGGCTCGCTCGCGCCGAAGCAGGATCCCTTCATGATTGAAAAGGAGGGGGAATGGATCTCAAATCCTGCCATCATTCAGAAAAGTGATGGCGCGGCGAACTATACGACCACCGATCTCGCGACTCTGCAGTATCGGCTGGAGACATGGGGTCCAAACGAAATCGTGTATGTCACCGATGGCCGTCAACAGCTTCATTTCCGGCAATTGTTTTCAATTTTTCGCCGCTGGCATCCTTCAGTTGCCGTCACCCTGGCTCACGTTTGGTTCGGCTCGATCCTTGGCGATGATGGCCGCCCTTTTCGCACGCGCGAGGGAGAGACGATTAAACTCGCCGATTTGCTCGACGAAGCGGAACAGCGGGCCTTTGCGCTTGTGTCGCAAAAAAACCCCGAACTGCCGGAGGCTGATCGCCGTGAGATTGCCCGGGTGGTGGGGGTCGGCAGCGTGAAATACGCCGACCTTTTGCCCAATCGCCAAAGCGATTACGTCTTCAGTTGGGACAAAATGCTGGCCCTGAGCGGAAACACTGCTCCCTATCTGCTCTACGCTTATGCGCGCATCCGCAGCATTTTTCGTAAAGGCGAAGTCACGGCCGAGGAATTATCCTCTTCTCGATCGCAACTCATCGCTCCCGAGGAACTGGCGCTCGCAAAACATTTGTTGAACTTTGGTTTCGTCATCGAGGCCGTGGCCGACGAATACCGTCCAAACTACCTTTGCAACTATCTCTACGAACTGTCCGGACACTTTGCTCGATTCTACGAGTCCTGTCCCGTGCTCAAAGCCGAGGGATCCACCCGCGCGACCCGGCTTCTGCTCTCCGATCTCACCGCCAGAGTCTTGCAGCGTGGCCTGGACCTGCTCGGCATCGAAACCTTGGAGCAGATGTGAGGTTTGGAGTCCCGGCTTCAGCCGGTTGGGCGTGGAACTCGCCTGAGTCACCTATCGTGGGCGCGGCCGGCTGAAGCTGGGATTACGAATCAAGCTCCCGACCCGCAATCACAATCCGTGGACCCACCGCGGCAAAATGAGAATCACGATCCCCAGCACAATCCGGTAATACCCAAAAATCGTGAACGTGTGCGTCTGCACATAGCGCAACAACCATTTCACGGCCGCAAAGGCCGTCACCGCCGCGGCCGTAAATCCGATTGCCACACTCATCCACTCGATGGTCGCGCCTTGTTTGTGCGCCGTATAGACCTGCAACGCGCCCGCAGCCAACAACGTCGGAACGCCCACCAGGAACGAAAACTCCGCCGCAATCGGCCGATTCAAACCGAGAAGGAGGGCTGCCAGAATCGTTGCACCGGAGCGGGAGGTTCCGGGAAAGATCGCAGCCACCAACTGCCCAATGCCTACTGCTATTGCCACGGTCCACGTGACACGGTCCTGCAGGGCCTTTCCTTTCAGCCAACGCTCGACCACGATAATCAAAACCCCGCCAATCAGCGTTGCCCAGGCCACCGGGCCTGCTGTTTCAGGCAGACGCCACCCCATCCTCTTAAGCATGACGCCACCAATTCCGGTGATCACAAAAGCCGTCATCAGCTTAAGCAAATAATCCTGCGCATCCGGATGGCTCCAGCGGAGCAATAAATCCGCGAGGCGCCGCCAAAATACAAGGATCACCGCGAGTACCGCACCGGTCTGGATCACCGTGTTGAAAAGTTCTGTTCTCATCCCGAGCGCTTGCTCGGCGATGATGAGATGGCCCGTCGATGAGATCGGCAGAAATTCTGTGATTCCCTCGATCACTCCCAGTAAGAGCACCCTGATCCAATCCGGCACATTCAGCACGCGTTCCTTAGAAGCGAAAGCGGGCGATAAAACAAGCGCCAAATGGAAACAAAAAAAGTCTTGCCTTCGACCTTTGGACCCGTAAAGTGCGATTGTTCCACGAAAGACAATACTTTATGAAAACGCTCCTCTCACTATGCGCGCTGGCCGCCGGTTTGAGCTTGGCGCAGGCGCAAAACTACGTCGCTACTCTCACACCTGCCGATGATGGAGGCGGTCTCCGGACCGGATCTGGCTCTGTCTTTCTCACTCTCTCAGGCACCACCCTCAGTCTGAATGGTTCGTTTACTGGACTATCGGCCAATTGGAACAATGACCATATTCATGGTCCCGCTCTCAGTCCACCGCCTGCTTCGGCCGGCGTCCTTTATGGCATTCAGTCCATTACGACGCCGGCGCTCGGGACATCAACATTTGGCACCATTAATGGCAATGTTACTCTCGTCGACGGTACCGGCGGGTTCACGTTGGCCCAGCAGCTAAACCAGCTCAACAGTGGTCAGTGGTATGTCAACGTTCACAGCACGGCCTTTCCTGGTGGCGAAATCCGCGGGACCATCACTGCTGTGCCCGAACCTTCCACGCTCGCCCTGGTTGTTCTCGGAGCTGCGACTCGCCTTTGGTACATCCGCCGCCGCAAGAACTGAATCGGGCGCTGCATACCCCTTTGGACTCAGCCGGGTCAGACTAAAGCCCCGCAATCTTTTGCAGTAACGAAGTTGTTGATTTTCCAGGCACGTGCTTGAGGAGCACGATTCTGACCCGGGCTTGCTCGAGCATGCGGCGTTCTTCCTGGACGAGTGTGTCGAGCGTATAATCGCCACCTTTGACGTAGACTTCCGGTTTGACCCGCGAAAGAAAATTTAAGGCGGTTTTGTCGGGGAAGATGCAAACGCCAGTGACGCTTTCCAGGGCGGCCAAAACCAACGCGCGATCATTCTCGTCATTGACCGGACGCCCGGGGCCTTTGATGTCTCGCACCCAGCGATCGCTGGTAAGGCCGACCAGCAGAGCGTCACCTTCGTTACGTGCCGCTTCCAGGTAGGTCACGTGCCCGGCATGGAGGATGTCGAAGCAGCCGTTGGTGACGACGAGCTTCTGCTTGCGCGCTTTCCATTCTGCCCGCCACGGATCCAATTTGTCCCACGGCACTATCTTCTCCCGAAAGTTCATATCGGAATATGGAACAAGTGGGGGGAGACGCGCAATCCTCTGTAACGCTGATTTGCCATCGCCTGGGCTTGCTTTAATTGGCACCGTTGGCAGAGCCATTCGTGGCTGACCCACTGACGAAAGGGCAGCAAAAGTAGGCTAACGGCACACTTGTTTTTTAACCGGTGCCAAATAGACTGTGCCTATGAAGAACGATGTGGTGCCGGTCGAGATACGCGGCATTCTTCCCGCCAACAGCGGCTGCGCCATCTTTCTGGGAAATGAACAGAAGGTCTTCGTCATTCAGGTGGAACATAACATGGGCGCCATTATCGGCATGTTTTTGCGCGATACACCCAAAGAGAGGCCCCTCACCCACGACTTGATCACCAGCATCTTCAAAGGATTTAATGTCACCGTGGAACGGGTGGTGATCACGGAACTGAAAAACTCCACTTATTACGCGCGGCTGATCCTCCAGCAACAGAATGAATTGGGCCGCAAGATCGTGGAAATCGATGCCCGGCCGAGCGATTGTTTGGCCCTGGCGACCGCGCAGAAGCGCCCCCTGTATGTGTCCGCCCCGCTCTTCAACCAGGTCGAGGACATGTCCAAATGGCTGGAAGAGATCAATGAAAACGGCGGCACCGCCACCGGCGAGAACGAGTAATTCGAGTTCATGCCTGCTGCGGCCACCACCAGCGCGCCTCTTTTGCTCGTTTATGGCGACGATGAGTTTGCCGTCAAGCAGCGTGCCCGCCAGATTTTCCAGCAGTGGTCTGCCGAACTGGGCGGAATGGACCACGAAATCATCGATGCCCAGGTCTCCAATAGCGGTGAAGCGCTAAAAGCATTGGCCCGCCTTCGCGAGGCTCTTCAAACTCTTCCGTTTTTCGGCACCGGCAAAGCCGTCTGGTTGCAAAACTGCAGCTTTCTCGGAGATGAACGCACTGCCAGTTCTCAATCCGTGACCGAGACGCTGGGTGATCTGGCGCGGGAAGTGAAGAGTTTTGACTGGCAAAACGTGCGGCTTTTGATCAGCGCCGGCAAAGTCGACAAGCGGAAGGTCTTCTACAAGGCCATCGAGAAAATCGGTGCGGTCGAGGCGTTCGCCGCGTGGTCGCTCGACGATAAGAATTGGGCGGCTGAAGCCGAGGCCGCCGCCGTGCGACAGGTGCGTGCTTTGAAAAAGGAAATTTCGGACGAGGCCCTGGCGGAACTGATCAACAACGTGGGACCGAACAGCCGCCAGTTGGCGAATGAGATCGAAAAATTAGGCCTCTATGCCGGCGCTCGCAGCGAACTGGAACTGGCAGACGTGCGTGCCATCGTCACTCGTAACAAGCAAGCTCGGGCCTTCGCTCTGGGTGATGCTTTGGGCGAACGGGACCTGCCGCGATTGCTTCGCACGCTGGACGAAGAACTCTGGGGGATGAAATCTGACAGCCAAAAGTCCGAGATTGGGCTGCTTTACGGCTTGATCGGCAAAGTGCGGGTGATGATCTTCCTGAAGGAAATGCTGCGCGAAGGCTGGATCAAAGCGGATGTCGATTACCCTCGCTTTAAATCTCAGCTCGAACGAGTGCCCTCCGAAAAATTGCCCGAAGACAAGCGCTTTAACCCGTTGGCCCTTAACCCTTATTTGCTCTATAAAGCGCTCCCGCATGTGCGCCGATATTCAAGTGACGAGTTGATCGAGGCGATGCGCCTGCTCCTGGAATGCAACCAGCGCCTGATATTCAGCAACTTGGACGAGACACTTGTGCTGCAGCAGACACTGGTGCAAATTGTCCGTGGGGTTGGCGGCCAGCCGGTTGCCAAGGTAAAGAAGTGAAAACCCGAAAAAGTATGTCGCCTTGTTCGCTGCGCAGCTTTTGCGGCCTCACCTCTGCTTCCAGACAAACGACGAAGGTATGAGTGCTTCCTCCAATAGCATGTCCGTGTGGGTCGAAGAGAAGACCGCCTGGATTCGTATCGAGGGGCGGGCGAATTTCAATTCCAGCGTCGATTTCAAGGCCCTGATCAATGGATTGCTTGAAAAAGGGTATTGTCGCTTCGTCCTGGATTTAACCGAGTGTGTTCTCATGGACAGCACTTTCCTGGGCGTTTTGGCCGGCCTCGGCATGCGGTTCAGCAGCAACCGCAATGGGGGACCGGCTGCCACCATCGACCTCCTTAACCCAAATGCGCGGATCGCCGATCTGCTCGATAATCTCGGCATCGAACACTTGTTCAAAATCATCTGCGGTCCCGAACTGCACAACAATCGGCTCGAACGGCTCGAACACACTACCGGCTCTCACGATCGTAAAGAAGTCTCCCGCACTTGTCTTGAGGCCCACGAGACGCTGATGCAGATCAATCCCAACAACGTTCCAAAGTTCAAGGACGTCGCTCAATTCCTGGCAGAAGACCTTAAGAAAATGCAATAGCGCAGCGCCGGTGGCTCGCCCCATCACACGTTAAATTTAAATAGCAGCACGTCCCCGTCCCTTACCACGTATTCTTTGCCTTCCATCCGATAAAGTCCCTTTTCGCGAGCCGCTGCGATAGAGCCACACTTAAGGAGGTCATCGTATGCGACCGTTTCAGCTTTGATAAAACCCCGCTCGAAATCCGAATGGATAACGCCGGCAGCCTTCGGAGCCGTATCGCCCGTATGGATGGTCCATGCCCGAACTTCCTTTTCGCTCGCCGTCAGGAACGTGCGCAAGCCAAGCAAGTGATATGTGCTGCGAATCAGTGCGCCGACACCGGATTCCGAAACGCCCAGTTCCTTCAGAAAATCGCGCGCTTCCTCGGGCGAAAGGTCGATCAAGTCGCTCTCGATTTGCGCGCTGATCACCACCGTCTCGCAGTCGTGATGCGTGAGGGCATATTCGCGCACCTTCAGGACGTAAGGATTATTGTCCGCGTTCGCCAGGTCTGTCTCTTTCACGTTCGCCGCGTAGATCGTCGGCTTATCGCTGAGCAGGAAAAAGCCTTTGGCCAACTCCTTCTCCTCAGCGGCAAGCTTCAGCGTGTTGGCCGGCTTTCCCTGGTCCAGATGCGGCTCAATTTTCTTGAGCAACGTCTCCTCAGCGATGCCGGCTTTATCGCCGCGCCTGGCGTCCTTGGCAACGCGGTCCAGACGCTTTTTCACCGATTCAAGGTCCGCGAGCACCAGTTCGGTCGTGACCGTCTCGATGTCGCGCACGGGATCGATTGCGCCTGCGACATGGTGGATGTCGGGATCATCGAAACAGCGCACCACCTGAATAATGGCATCCACTTCCCGGATGTGGCTCAGGAACTTATTTCCCAGTCCTTCACCCTGTGCAGCGCCCTTGACCAGGCCCGCAATATCGACGAACTCGACGGCTGCCGGAATGATGGTCGAGGTCTTTGAGATTTTCGCGAGGGGCTCCAGGCGCCTGTCCGGGACCGTCACGATACCAACGTTCGGGTCGATCGTGCAAAACGGATAGTTCGCCGCTTCGGCTTTGCGTGTTCGCGTAACCGCATTGAACAACGTTGACTTGCCAACGTTTGGCAACCCGACAATTCCAGCTTTGAGCATATCCTGATTCCAAAAAGGTGGAAGAAGGTCCACGAAGTTGGAGCCTCTAGCAACTGCTTTGTGCTGGGATTTACCCGGACCGGCCGAAATCGGCGACCAGCCGGCGCCTCAGCCCCGCTTGCGAAAGACTACAATTCGATTGCTGTTGGTCCCCTTGGTATTGTTATCGACTCCCCAGCAGTTGGCCGTCTTGGTGAACTTCTGATCGTTGATCATCACCAACAGCGGTTCCAGATTGGCTGCGTGTCCACATGGGACCACCGCGTCTTCGAGGCGAGTCTTGCCGCAATGCACCTCGCCGACTTCGAATGCGACGTGGCCACCCGGTTTCAGAACCCGAGCCAATTCCGCGAATACTCGCGTCATGACCGACTGCCAGTCTTCCATCTTCTTTGGAACCGTTAGGTGCACCGTCCTGGGGTCAATTCCCAGGAACCAACAACGCAGCCAGTTGTCTCCGGCGTAATCGACAATGTTCAGAAACGGTGGCGAAGTGACGACGAGGGAGACCGAACCGGGTTCGATTTGGGGAGTGCTATCGCAACTCCTGGTGAGGAACAGTGCCCGGTCAGCCACTTGAGCCAGGCGTTTTCGTTCCTTCGTTCCACATTGGCTCAGTAATTGGCGCGACTTCTTGAGAATAAGCTCAGGAACGCTTCGGGGTGGGGGAGTTTGTTTTCGCCGTTCATTGATCTTTTGTTGTGATTTCGCCGAAACGGCCTGGTTGGGAGGCATCGTATAAACCGAAAAAAATCCTTTGGAATGACCGGTCAACCGATTCAGTGCGACCAGTTGAATCCATCGATCCACTGAATCAAGTTTGTCAGGTCGGTTGAGAAGATAGTTCTTTAACGCCGTGATCTGATCGAGTGTTTCGCGGTGATAAAAGACGAGGAGCTCTTCTGGCGCCTCCTCGCATTTGGTAAAGTCGATTTGTCCCAGTCTTTGGGCGATCTCCTCCAAAAAGGGGGGAGTCAGCCGCGGACGTGTCAGCACGATGCTCAACGGATTGACATCGCATCCTAACGGGATTCGGCCCAGCAAAGCTGCTTCCAAAAGGGTGGTGCCTCGTCCCATGAATGGGTCATAGATCCGGTCTCCAGGCGCGGACAGCCGGTCAATGAAAAAACGCGGGAGCTGTGGCTTAAAGCAGGCGCGATAAGAGATTTCATGTAGTGAATTGGCTGCCCTTTGCCGGGCGGTCCAAAACTCGTTGACAAAAACCGGCATCGCCATCCTTTCCTGGGAAAAACTCTCGAAAGTCACGCTCAATTGGCGCGATTTCTCCCCGAAATCCTTAAAGGCGGCTAGTTCTTCCGCAAGCGGACGCTGCGGGCGATCAGTCGCTGCGGGCTTACGGGCGAAAAAGGGCAGTTCCGGCGTATCTGGCAATGGCCTTCGCATACTCGGTGAGCAGTGTCGTTCGACCGCGAACTAAATCAAGAACAGCCTCCAGTCTGCCGATAAAAAGTGAGCTAATGATGATGCGATCCAATGGAGCTGCGATATGTCCGGATCGGTCCGTCGTCGCACGCGAAATCGATTTTACTTTGGTCGGAAATTGGACTACTATGAAGTGTTATGCACCACGGTTCCCTGCTTGACTCTTTTTGTGTGCCCTTAACATATTCGCTTACGAGCAGGGAATGACCTCCTGATTGCGCGCTTGATGCTATGCTTAAGCCGAAGCTGACCCCTTCTGCCGGTAAACCGGCGAAAAAACTTCACCCTATTCGCTCCAAACGCACGGAGGATTCACCTCCTGAAAACGCCAGTTCCAACGGCCATCAAAACGGCCATGCGCTCGCCGCGCCGTCCAATGGCGAAGCGAGCAACGGGAAGGCGCCTTTGCTCGCTGACAAGATCAAAGAACTTGTTCGTCTCGCTCAGGAGCAGGGTTATCTGACCTACACCGACATCAACGATGCGCTGCCGGATAGCGTTGTCAGTCCGGAAGATCTCGACGAGATTTATATCAAGCTCCGCAGCCTGGAGGTCGAAATCGTCGATCAGGCCGAGGTGGACCGGGTGAAACAGCCAGAAGTTGAAGAGGAAGAGGACAAAACCAGGCTCGATATTCTCGATGATCCCGTGCGCATGTACCTCAAGCAAATGGGCCAGGTCCCGTTGCTCACGCGCGAACAGGAGGTGGAGATTTCCAAGCGCATCGAAGATGCCGAGAACCAGCTCAAGCGCTCAATTTATAGCTTCGGCTTCGCAGCCAAAGAGCACATTGCTTTGGCCGAAAAACTCATTTCCGAGCCCCCCAAGGAACGGTTCGACCGCGTGATTGTCGACAAAAAAGTCGAAAACCGCGATGAGCACCTCAAATATCTGCGCAAACTGGTGAAATCTGTCCGCACCGTTGATTCGGAAGTCGACGGGAAATATTCCCTGGTCGAGAGCGCCCCCACCAAGACAAAGCGCGACAGGGCTCTGTCGGTCTTCAAGAAGCTCGATAAAAAACTGCAGGAAACGTTCGGCAAATTCTTCTTTAAGCAGAAGGTCATCGAAGAGATGGCGCTCGTGGCGGAAAACATCCACGATAAAATCCAGCTCAGCCTGC
>WNFL01363545.1_pt3 | contig 15276 bp, 12 predicted proteins | sample 5400361 | NCBI WGS metagenome assembly WNFL01 (sample SAMN13153351, study PRJNA577476) | soil metagenome | isolation source: 40 cm soil on Douglas fir-dominated hillslope | place: USA:California | collected 2013-09-17
GCATGGTTCCATACATGAGATCAGGGTCGACAAAGCTGAATGTAGGTCTGGCGTGCAGAGGAATGGTAAAACCTCCGCCCGTTCCTGCTCCCGGCAGGGCACTGATGAACATAGTGGACGGATCGAAGCCGAACGCGAGGGGTTTGTTCTGTTCGCTGACCAGGAAAAACTTCCGGCTGTCGGCGCTCCAGGCATTCTTCTCACTCTCAGGATTGCGGAAGTAGCTGTGGAGAACCTTCGGGTTCGTGTTGTCATCGGTTGCCCGGACCATGAGCGCTCCGAAATCAGGATCCTGAAACACCGTGTTGATGGGTGGCGGCGCCATGGGAGTCTTCAGATGTACTTCACGGTCGGTGAACGCATTCGGGTAAGGCTGAACACCCTGCGCCCACGCGGCAGCAGACGCTCCGAAAACAAGGAACAATGAAACGGGTATCACGAATCTCTGAATGGTCATGGGACTCCTGGCTCAGCTGCCGGGTGGGGGGAGAGAAAGTAGCAGCTACTGAAGACAAGGGATTGTCCTCGCACTCGATGCGCACTGTCAAGATGAAAGACTCGCTAGTTGCTGTGCAGTTGCAGGGAAAGCATGACCGGGAGGGCCCACTCCTCGCCCGGAGGAAATCACTACTTGGTTAACAATCTCGGAGTAAGTAGATAGAACGTCAAATCAAGCAGCGGCTCAACGGTACCGCGATTCACCCTCGAAAGTCCGCAGCCCCGTTCCATACCAACTGCACCGCGATCGCCAGGATCAGGAATCCGAAAATGCGATTGATCGCGCCCACTGCTCCCGGTCCAAGGCGTTTGACGAATGGACCTCCCAGGCAGAGCAGAAGATAAACAGTCAGACCAAGGGCAACAATTCCGATCACCATGCCCACATAAGAGAGAAAGTGGTCGGCTTGCGCGGCCAGTCCCATGACGACTCCGATCGAGCCCGGTCCAGACAGCATCGGCATGGCCATCGGAGTAAGCGAAATGTCCTCCTTCGTCAGGGCCTCGCTGCTTTCTGCGGTCGTCATGCGGCTGGAGCCGGTCACCATGCCCCACGCCGTATTTGCCACGATCAGCCCGCCCGCGATTTTCAATACGGGCAAAGAAATTCCAAAGAAGTTGAGGACGAACCGGCCAAAGAGCATAAAGGTGACCAGGATCGCGACTACATAAACGGCAGTCTTCAACGCGGTGCGCCGGCGTTCTTCCGGGGCGAAGTCAGCGGTGAGAGTAAAGAAAACCGGAATGCCGCCCAGCGGGTTGACGATGGGGAAAAGCGCGAGGAATGTCGCCGTCGCTGCGCCGGGCAGGTCGTGCAATACGTGCTGGAAGGCCATCTGCGCGTCCATGGTTTCCGTGCAGTCTCGCGGAAATCGAGTATACCTCGCGCTCCGAAGCTGGTCGCCCGCGTCGTAGACAAAAACGTCCAGCGAGAGTACGGGGAATTCGGGAGCAGAGAGCACATCCGTCGCGTGAGCATGTGCCACGCGAAATGCTACTTCAGATCTGAGGAGCGCTTGATGCCGGAGTCCTGTCTTGCCGTTCTCGCGGCTGGATTGTTGTTGAGAGAGGTGGCGGTGTTTGCTGCGATCACTCCGTCATGCTTGCGCTGATTCCGCCTCCGGCGAGCCGAAAGCTGCGAGGTCTGGGCCCTGAATGCCGCTTCGGCGGTGGGCCAGACTCTCGATGCCGTTGCATTGAAGGTATGCTGGTCGAAATAAGTGACGGTGTCGCGCGCGATCGACCTGTCCCCGTGCCTGCGCGGGACCATCGCCCCACTACCGGCGGTCGTAGTTCCGGCAGTCGTATCTCCGGAGGTTGTAGCTCCACCGGTCGCAACTTGCGGTTCCTTCGGTGTGTGGTCGGAATTGTGTTCCGATTTTGCGGCTGGCGGCGACATTGGATTTTCCTTCGCCTCTGCCTTGGGAACCATGGCACTCATCAAATTCATCTCGGTCGACGCCCCCGCAACATTCTCCGCTGGCGATGATCCGGAACTCTGGCTGGAAGCCTTGCCGGTCTGGCGCATGCCGAAGGCAAGAACCATGGCCATTAGCACCACACTGGCAAGAGCCAGGGAAACGCGCCACGACCATCCCGCGCGATCATGCCGTGGCGACGCACATCTTGGCCGGGCCGTCGTTGGCAGCGCAGTCGGCCGGGCAAGCGTTGAGCTCCCTGCCGCAACATGGCGTGGTGGTTCAACCGGTAGCGATGGCGATGGATCCGGCGGCAAGATCAGCAGTGCGCCCTCTTCGGGGTCGGGGTCGAGTTTCGGATCGTGCAGAATTTTGGTTGCCGGGGAAACAGTTTCGGGCGTTGCTTGCAGAGCGACCGCGGGTAGCTCCAGCTCTCCAACGCTCTGCTCGACATTGATGCTGACAGACTGTTTCGGTAGGCGAACCGCTTCACCACTCCCAGGCGGCCTGCGGATGAAGTCCGCCATCGGTGCTTTCAAACGATGCATAAATTCAAGCGAAGCCGAACGGCCGCCATTGTGCGCTTCCACGCTCGCCACCAACTGATTTCCGGGATCCTCTTCGACCCGCAATTCCAAGTCAGCCAGGTTATCGGGGATCGAGTCTGGAGAGACAATTTCTACCGCGTACCCGCGACCAAGCAGATCCAGCGCCAGTTGTCGCGAACATGGATTCGAGCGGGTGATTATTCTTGCCAGTGCCATAAAGCTCGTGTCGCCCTATTCAGTGCGTATCTTGTTCGGGTCTTTGATGCCGAAACTTCGTCTGCGGTTAGCGAGATTGTTCGAGAATCATAGCGGCCCGGTTCAAAGCAGCCGCCAGTAAAGCGATTTGCTGTTCTGTCCGGTGTAGGTCTCCCCGATCGATCGCCTCATTCACCCCCGGAATCACCACGGCTGCGTATCCGGTGTACTGTCCCGGGGCATAGATGGCATGGCGAAACCACGGGCGGTTCGGTAACCCCTCTGGAATCAATAACGCACGCTCTGCCTCCCGGAGTTTAACGTTCATTCGATCCGTCGCTGCAAGCACTTTTCGTTGCTTTTGCAGCATCTTGGCCCCCGCTTCCTCCAGATGCCGCGCGCCTTCCAGGGCCGCCGAGAAGTTCGGCGCCTTGTCTCCAAAGCTCTCTTTACTTTTGCTCCTGGCAGCATCAAGGTAGACCGCAATTTCCTTCCCGTAGTTCTCGAAATCGTAGGGAAGCACATCGGCGCTGGACATGCGCAGGACTTCCAAACCAAAAATGCGGGCCATCTGCTGCTCGTAGCTGAAGTCGGGATCGCCAAACTTCTTGAACCAGTTGAAGTTATCGAATGCCGAGTGATACACGCCGTAGTCGCCCGTCGAACTGATATCGGTGGAAGGCACACCCAGATGCTGCAGAAAGACGGTGTAGTCGGAACCACTGCCCAGATCTCCCACTGGGACGTCGTTGTGCATGGCCGCCGGGGGCGGGCGGAAGGTGCTGGTTTCCTGCGGCCGCGAGTTTTCTGGACCCGGCTGGCTCGTCTTCTTCCAGGTGTCGTATACGGTTCCGCCTTGCGGCGAAGGCACCGCCTTCGCAATCTCGCGAATAAACTCTTTCAAACTGGGCACCGCGGAAGCTCCGAACTTTTTGCCCGAAACCGCCACGTCCATGTTGAAATAGGCGGCAGCGTTCGCCAGTTCCTCCGCATGGTCCTCGCCCCACTCGGTGGAACCGATCAGTCCTTCCTCTTCCGCGTCCCAGCTTCCGAACACAATCGTCCGCTTGGGCTTCCAGCCCGACTTCAGCAGTTCGCCCAACCCGTGCACCGTCTCCAGCATTGCCGCCGTGCCGCTGTTTGGATCCACCGCCCCATACACCCAGGCATCGCGATGATTGCCCGCTACCACCCACTCATCGGTCAAAGACGTTCCCCGAACTTTGCCAATGACATCCCAAATGGTGCGGAACTGGTAATCCTGCCTAAGGTGCATCTTCACTTTCGCGGGACCGGGACCAACGTGGTAGGTAAAGGGCAGCGCTCCCTGCCATTCGCGCGGTGAGAGTGGCCCGCCGAGGTGCTCGAGAATCGGCGAGGCGTCGGCGTAGGAAAGCGGAGTCACGGGAATCTTCGGCAGTTGCTCGGATGCGGCGGGAGCCACGCGTTTGGCATCCGGCAGAGTCGGAGTAGACGCCACTCCCGGCGTAGTTGGGTCCCCGGGAAACTGGAACATGAATCCGACCGATCCCCGCTGCACTCCGCTGGCCGGGCGCCACGGCCCTTTCGGATAGGCGTCGCCGCGGTAGTAGCCATCATCTTTCGGGTCGGAATAAATGATGACTGCCGCCGCACCGCGTTCCTGCGCCACGAACTCTTTCACGCCGCGGAAATTCTCGCCGTAACGAACGATGACAATCTTGCCGCGCACATCGACGTTCATCTCTTTCAGCTTGTCAAAATCAGCAGGCGAGCCGTAGTTCGCATAAACAACCTCGGCTTCGGCATCGCCTGAGGGCGACATGCCGTTGTAAGCGGTCACAACCCGCGGATCGTCCGCAAACGAATCGCCGTCGACATGCTCGCGCCGCGGCCCATGCATCTCCACTCCGTCCGGCGCGGTCAGGTCCACGCGAATCTCCGTGGGATAGTTAAGCCACACTTTGTATTCGACAATTTCGGTGTCCAGTCCGGCGTCGCGAAACTTCTTAGCCACATAATCGGCTGTCGCTTTGTCCTCTGGAGAGCCTGCAATGTGCGGCGCTTGCGTCAGAATACGCAGATGCTCTTCCGCCAGCTTCGGATCGGGCACAGCCATAAACTTCTTTTCGACTTCCCGCTCGCCGGCGGCATCGCGGAACCCGCTGATCGTCGGGTGCTCCGCCTGGACCTTGTTGTCTTTAGCGGCCTGATCAAACGCTTGCAGGTTCGACCCAATCAGCACGAAGAACAGAAAGGCAGCCGAGAGAAGTTTCATGAAGCTCCTTGTAAGAACCGTCGTAACAAACGTCGTAAAAGACAGAATCAGATTTTTTTCAGCACCGTGAGAACTTCGTCCACCGGCGCGACGCGGTCCCCGGGGTAGGTCTTGCGAAAGACGATGCTTCCGCCGCGATCCACTACGAACACCGCCCGTTCGCTCGCTCCCGTACCTTCTCCCGACTTCCGCAAAACACCGTAGCGGTCACACACTTCCCCGTGCGGCCAGAAATCGCTGCACATGGGAAATTCGAAGGGGCCGATGACGCGTTCCCAGGCCGTCGTGTTCATGACCGAATCCACTGTAATGGTCACGATTTCCGCGTTCCTCGCCAGCACCTGCGGACGTTGCACCTGGTAGCTGACCAACTGGGCCGCGCTGACTTCCTGCCAGTTAAAGGGATAGAACGCCAGCACCACGCTTTTCTCTCCGCGATAGTCGCTCAGCCGCAATGGCTTCCTCACGCCCGCAATCAGGGCGGGCAGTTCGAAGTCAGGCGCTGCATCCCCGACGCCAGGCGTTCCGTTCTCGAGAACTCCGCGTACGCGCTCTTCTGACATAGACTTTGGCACGAAACCCGGCACAAAAGGAAGATTGTACCGTGCGGAGGGAGCCGCGAGTTGAACGCGTTACACTAAAGAGCGATGAGTAAGTCGCCAACGGCTCGCTTTTCTGATCGGGCGGAGAACTACGTCCGCTATCGCCCGGGATACCCGCCTGAAGTTCTGGACCTTCTTCGCGCCGAATGCGGACTGCGGCCGAGTCACATCGTCGCGGACGTCGCGTCCGGCACAGGCGTGTTTACCCGCCTCCTTTTGGAAAACGGTAATTCTGTCTTTGCCGTCGAACCGAACACCGAAATGCGTGAAATGGGCGTCCATCAACTCGAATCCCTCCCGTCCAGTGACCGGCTGGTGTCCGTTGCCGGAACCGCCGAGGAGACGACGTTAGAATCCGCCTCTGTCGACTTCGTCACCGCCGCGCAGGCCGCGCACTGGTTCGACCTGCCTCGCGCCCGTGCGGAATTCGCTCGTATTCTGCGACCCGAGGGGTGGTGCGTGTTGATATGGAATGAGCGGCACACTGCCAGCACACCGTTCCTGCAAGACTACGAGCAACTCCTGCTGACTTATGGCACGGACTATAAAGAAGTGCGCCACCGCACGATCGCCACAATCCATGAGTTTTTCGCGCCCGTGCGGTCCGAGGAGCGCGTGTACAGCCTGCGCCAGCAGTATGACTACGAAGCACTCGCCGGACGACTGTGGTCGTCTTCGTACGCGCCGCTCGAGGGTCATCCCAGCTACGAGCCCATGATGCAGGAACTCCAACGAATCTTTCGCGCCCATGCTAAAGATGACACGGTTGAATTCGAATACAACACGCGTGTGTTCTACGGACACTTGTAATTTGCGATTTGTAATTTGTAATTTATGGGCATTTAGGTTTCAAATTGCCAAGTACAAATCACAAATTACAAATTGATTCCCCATGTCTGAACCCAAATCATTCCACATGTCTCCCGAGGAGTTCCGCCGCCAGGGCCACGCCGTCGTGGACTGGATCGCCGACTATCATTCCCGCATCGAAAGCTTCCCGGTGTTGCCCCGCGTGCAGCCCGGAGAAATTCGCTCGAAGCTGCCACCGAACGCGCCGGAGCACGGCGAAGCCTTTGATCAGATTCTCGGCGACATCGAGCGCATAATCCTCCCCGGCATTACACACTGGCAGTCGCCTAACTTCTATGCCTACTTTCCGTCGAACGCCTCCGGACCGGGCATTCTTGGCGATCTGCTTTCCTCCGGACTGGGCGTGCAAGGCATGCTCTGGTCCACCAGTCCGGCGTGCACCGAACTCGAGACGCATGTGCTCGACTGGCTGGTTCCCATGCTGGGCCTGCCGGACAAGTTTCTTTCCCGCAGCGACGCCGGCGGCGGGGTAATTCAGGACACAGCATCGAGCGCCTCGCTCTGCGCTCTTCTGGCCGCCCGCGAGCGTGCAACCCAGTTCGCCAGCAATCGCAAAGGCTGCGATGGACGCCTGATCGCCTATTGCTCCACGCAGACGCATTCCTCCATCGAGAAGGCGATGAAGATCGCCGGCATGGGCTCGGACAACCTGCGCCAGATTGAAGTCGACAAGAACTTCGCCATGCGTCCGGAAGCACTGGCACGCCAGATCGAGTCCGACATCAATATCAAAGCCGGTCTGATTCCCTGCTTCGTTTGTGCAACCGTCGGTACGACATCTTCCAACGCAATTGATCCGGTCAGGGAAATTGCCCGCATCTGCCGCGACCACAATCTCTGGCTGCACGTGGACGCCGCCCTGAGCGGCACAGCCGCGCTCTGCCCCGAATTCCGCTTCGTGCACGATGGCGTGGAATTCGCCGACAGCTACTGCTTCAACCCGCATAAATGGATGTTCACCAACTTCGATTGCAACGTTTTCTATGTCGCCGACCGGAAGCACCTGATCCAGACGCTTTCCGTCCTGCCGGAGTACTTGCGCAACCAGGCAACGGAATCCGGCGCTGTCATTGACTATCGCGACTGGCAAATTCCACTCGGGCGCCGTTTTCGTTCGCTCAAGCTTTGGTTTGTGATCCGGCACTACGGGATCGAAGGCCTGCAGCACCACATTCGCGAGCACGTGCGCCTGGCCCAGCAATTCGCCGCCTGGGTGCGCGACGATTCGCGCTTCGAACTCGCCGCGCCCGCCCAGCTCAACCTCATTTGCTTCCGTTTGCGCGCGGCGGATCGTGCGGACCAGGGTTGTGCGAACCAGGATCATGCCAATCAACTCTTGATGGAGCGGCTGAACGGCAGCGGCGACCTGTACTTAACTCACACCAAGCTCGATGGCAAATTCACGCTTCGATTCTGCATCGGCCAGACCAACACTCAGGCTCGCCATGTGGAACGCGCATGGCAGCGCATCCAGGAAGAGACTGGGAAGCTTGGGAATTCCTGATGCTGTGTCTAGATGGCTCGTGTGGGGGCGCCCTCGCGAGCCTGCCCTGAGCGAAGTCGAAGGGTCCAGGCCCAGCGCAGCTCGGCAGTTGCCGATGGTCACCGCAATGTTGGATCCGCGATAAGGTATCTGTGATGGAGCGGGAAATTTCAGCGGGCGGCGTCGTGCTTCAGCAAATTTCTGGAGTCTGGCACGTCGCTCTGATTGAGCCGCGAAGAGAAGAGCCGCAGGTACAAGACCAGAAACCCGCAACTGCAAAGACTCCGCGCAAGCGCCGCGCCATACTAACCCTCCCCAAAGGCCTGGTGGACGCCGGCGAGAAACCGCAGGCTGCGGCCCTACGCGAAGTGCTGGAAGAGACCGGCATTTTGGCCGAACCGGTCACAAAGCTGGCTGACAACAAATATGGCTACGTCCGCACCTGGGGCGATGGCAAACGCGTTTTTAAAATCGTGAGTTTCTACCTGATGCGCTACGTATCCGGCGAAATCGACAACCTCGCCGCCGACATGCGGATCGAAGTCAAGCGCGCTCTCTGGGTGCCCCTCGCCGACGCGACTAGCCAGCTTGCATACAGCAACGAACGCAAGGTGCTTCGCCAGGCAGAGGATTATCTTAAAACGCAGGGCCTCTCTTCGTAGGGAATCCGCAATGATCTTTAGCGCAGCTCCCGATCGATCGCATTCTTTTCATCCGCCGTCAACCGTCTCACTGAGCCCTTCTTCAGATCGCCCAGTTCGAGCGGCCCGATCGACACTCGCACCAGGCGCAATACTCGAACATTGAGCGCTTCGAGCAGACGCCGAATCTGCCGGTTCTTGCCTTCGTCGAGAGTAATCTCCAACCAGCTGTTCTTGTCACCGTGGCGCAGAAGGCATACCCCCTTGGCACGTAAATGCTCGGCTGGTTTGTGCTCAAGAGAACTGCCCTCAACCGCGCACCCGCTAGCGATTTTCGCGAGCAGATTGTCGTCCGCAACGCAGTCGATTTGCACGTGATATCTCTTATCCAGATGACTGGATGGCTCGGTGATCTTCGCTGCCCACTCCGAATCATTGGTCAAGAGCAGCAGCCCCTCGCTCGCCTTATCCAGCCGCCCCACGGGACCAACCCATGGCAACCCCGGCTCCAGCAGATCGTAAACCGTCTCGCGCCCTTTCTCATCGGACGCGGTCGCCACCACGCCCCGCGGTTTATTCATGAGGAGGTAGATCGCCGTCTGTTTGTCGAGAGGCAAACCGTCGACCGCGATCCGATCCTGAGGCATTCGCACCGGCAGTTCGGGATCCCGCTCGATGCGGCCGTTCAGCGTGACCCGTCCAGCGCAAATCAAAACCACCGCCTGGGACCGCGAGCAGTAGCCCATTTTTGAAAGCACTCGCGCCAGACCAATTCGTTTTAGTGTCGTCACGTCCCCATGCTAAACGGATCCCGGCTCAGTAGCGAAAGCGCGTCCGGGTCCGCCGTTAAATCCGGCCAGGTTGGTGAAAATACGGCAACCTTCTTAAGAGGAATTGCCATCCTACGCCCGACGCCCACTTCGACAAGGAGCGTTTCCCATGTCAAAGACACTTATGCTAGCTGCGGTTCTTTTGCTTTCGGCAACTTGGCTCCAGGCGCAACAAGACTCCCAGATGGGGTCTGCAAAGCCGGAATCCAACCAGGCTGCCGACCAGACCAATTCGGCTTCCAGCAACACGGTTCAGGGCTGCCTCCAGGGCTCCAACGGGAATTTCACCCTGACCGATAATTCCGGGACCACGTATCAGCTTGCGGGTGATACCTCAAAGCTGACCGAGCACGTTGGTCACGAAGTCCAGATCAAGGGCTCGACTTCGCCGTCGAGTTCGGCCAGTACCGGCACGAGCTCACAGCAAACCTTAACGGTAGACAGCGTGAAGCATGTCTCCAAGACCTGCAAAACGATGGCCAAGTAGCATCTGAGCTTCCGGCGGAGCGCCGGATTCGAAAACTCACTCGGGTCGGATTTGTGTACCCGCCTCCCGCAACATCGTTGCGCAAGCGATTCGGGACCGTCTTCGGACGGTCCGTTCTTATTACCAACTTTTATTACGTAGGGAGTCAAGGGATTGGTGCGCGGAAAGGAATCGCGAACCTTCAATCTGCGGATTAAGAGTCCTACTGATAGTGAACCTAGAGCAATCCGAAAACCGTAATTCCGCTGTTCGTCCCGATATACATCTTCCCGTTCACCGCCATCAGCTGGGCAAAATGCGGAATCGGAGGTAGAGTGTCACGCCCATTTGTCTGCGATATCGCATACAAACTGACCAAGGTTGTAGCATCGTAAGCCGTCAGATTTGCGCCATTGAGCTGCCACAAGATCCCGTTCGTCGTGCCGTCAGAAGTAACGATGGGAGAATGTCCTCCGGCCTGCGGCGGCGTTTGCACCACGGGCGTGGTCGACAACATGCCATTGCTGAGCGCCCATCCCATGACGGGATATCCGGTGCCCGTTGAGTACACCATCCCATTCCAATAGACGAGGCAGCCCGTGTGCTTCGCCACCTGCGGGAGTTCCTGCACGATTTGCGTGTCTCCGGCCGTGCAACTGGCGCAGTACTTGCCCATGTTGTCGCGGTCGAGCAAGTACATCGTGCCTTCCTTTCCCACGGCCACGGCGAGGTGGGGATGCGAGCCGGTTTGATCGGGAAGTAACAGCACCGCGTCGTTGAGGTCCAGATCGTTCTGGCTGAGAAAAGCCTGGTTCCAAGGCGTGAACCAGTCCGCGACCTGCAGGCTGTTCCCTGATTGCGTGAGGCGGAATACACTGCTGCCGAAGTTCGTGCCCGGCGTAAGGTTCCCTTCAGCGGCTTCACCGTAGATGTTGGAGGCGCTGTCGGCCGAGAGACCTCCTCCTTTCATCCAAATCGAGGCCAGCGCTTTGCCGGGCTCGGTGTTGAAGGCGCCTTCCTGGACGAGGGTGGAAGCGTTGTATGAGATGACCCATCCTTGATCGCCGTAGGCATTGCACCCGTTCGATCCGAATGCCAGGTAGACATGGCCATGCGTCAACAACAATGCGGGACGGTTCGTCTCGGCATTGGGAACGAAGGTATCGGTTTGGCCGTTGACGGTGTAGGTTGCCGTGATTTGCACTGCGCCGCCGAACTTCTCGCTGCCATTCGTGACGTCAAGAGCATGCAGGCGGAAGACCGTGTTTCCGTTCTCATACGTCTTAGCGGCAACATATATCGTTCCGGTTGCGGAGTCGATAACGGGCGTCGCAACCACGCCAACTTCGGTCCATGCAGTCACGTTGGAACAGCCTTGCACGCTTATGGGAACGGGCGTCGCGCCGGGAGGGAGCAGGCTCACTTGCCAGAGCGGGCTCGCGTTCGCGCCGGTATTGCCGTCGGCATCGAAAGCGTAAACGGAGTCGTGCATGGTCGCTGCGTACACCACGTTGTGTTTACCCTTCCCCTGGATCGAGACGTTGGGAAGGTAGAGGCTTTGTCCGATGACCGCGCCGTCGGCGGCCATGTCGAACAGTTTCCCGAACATGTTCGGATTCACGTTGGTGAGGTTGAGGATGGTTTCATTGGGGTTTACACCAGTGCGCGCGTTGTCGTAGTGCCAAGTGGTGACCGTCGTCGAGCCAGGGCCAGTGGATGAATGTCCACCGCCTCCGCAGGAGCAGAGAATGGCGGCAGCGACAGATAAGACGAGCCTGCAGTAGTAGGAGTTCATCGCTCGCTTGCGCGGACACCGCGGCCGAGGCTATCCGGGCTACGCTTCGGCAGACGGAGACCGAACTACCCCCTTCTCGGCCATATTCTATTCCGCCGCAGCGCCATTTCTAGCATCGTTTTGAACCCAATCCCGCGGCCGGCAGGTCTTTTGGAGTCTCTTTGATAATGCGGAAGAAGATTTGGTTGCCCCTCACTTTTCCACCGCTTCGCAGCCTCCACAATCGCGAAAGGTGTTGAAGGAGAATGGTGTTGAAGGAGAAAGGTGTTGAGGGAGGATGGTGAGCGCGGTAGGAATCGAACCTACAACCTACTGATTAAGAGTCAGTTGCTCTGCCAATTGAGCTACGCGCCCGCGTCTGCGGCAAGGTGGGAATAGACTTTGATTATATCATCCGTTTCGCGCCGTCCCGTGCGTGATTGGGCGGCTTGCTGTTTCAATTTGTATATCGCGGTGACAACTTTCGCGGCTACCCTGGGTTTGGGGTTCCAGGAGGAGAGACCTATGCCATGGAACAAGAGTGCCCTTACAGCCCTGTTGGCCGGAATCATTCTCTCGGCGGCGCTTGCCGAAAACGCCGCTGCCCAAGCCCCCATTCGCGCCAGGCCCTCCACCATTCCCGGAACAGTCAGACCCCCGCGGCTCGAACCCTGCTGGGAGGTCGCGGGCCTTTCCAAGTCCGCGATACGGGAACGCCGAGCGATTGCACAGCAAGCGCGCCAGCAAGTTGAAGCGGTGTGCGCGAACTCATCGCTCTCAGCGCGGCAAAGGCGGCAGGAGATCCAGCGGATCCATCAGCAGGAACAGCAGCAGATCGAGGCCATAATCACGCCGGCACAGCAGGCTGCTATGCGCTCTTGTCAGGAGAGCCGCAACGGCGGGCATGGCGGCGGACGTCTCGGAGGCGGCCATGGCGGACCCTGCGGCGAAATGCCTGCTCCACACAACTCCGCTCCGCACCGTTCCAATCCGCAGCAGGATGACGGAACGCCTCCGAATGGAGCGGCCAACCCCAATTGAAATTAGACACAACTTGAATTTGACACTGGCCTGAACTGAACGCAGTGCGGTCCCACGGCGTCCCACCGCGATTATGCGGAGGCGGCTTCCTGGCTTTGTTCCACTACGGCCGGGTTCGAACTGGATATCGGTCTGCGAATCGGCAGAACCTCGGCCTGAGCCGGCGCTCGCCGCTCGATTTTTCCGATGACCGGTCTGTCCGGCGCACCCGCCGTGGACGCGGACACGAATCTGTTCTCGCTCCACAAACGATCAATCAATCGGCGTTCCCACGGGCGCAGAACTTGTTGCGGCAGCGAAAAGAAATTTCGGAAGGTCCAAATCAGATACGCGCGTTGCACAAGATTCGGCTCGATATATCGAGGTCCGATAGGCGTGTCCACTTCAAGAACGCCATCGGTAAGTTTTTCAATCCACATGACCTGGTTCACCTGGAGAAGGCGGCCAAACGCCGCCGCGCTTAAAGCGGGCAATTATTGCACCAGAAACGAGCATTGGGAAGCAATCTTTTTATCTTATGAACAAACTATTTGCGATTCCCTCCGGATCAACTTGAGAAAAGGCGCCCGATGGCAGCTTGGCGTTGAACTCAACCTATCGACTTTCAGCTGATCTCCGGCAACAAATCGATGCGGTCGATGGTAGCGGCAATGCCCATCCCCTTGCCTTCCGATTCCTCCACGCGCACGACCGAGGCTTCGCAGAGCGTCCATCCGCCGGGCCCCAATCCCAGGCCAGGAGGCAGCATAATGACCAACTCCAGTTTCGAGCCCGCCTTCATCCCCGACTCGGAATAGAGAAAGATCCCCGATGAACTCAGATCGCGAGTCAAGCCCGCGTGTTCACCGCCCTCGTGACGCACCTTAACCGGGACACGAACCGGCGTCCGCTGGCGCGAGCGCCTCTCGTCGGTTGTAGGTTTCTCAGTCATATGCTGTGGAAGTGTACCCCAGTTCCCTGAAAAAGACGCTCCTCCCGAATTTTAGCGGGAGGAGCCGGGGAAGAGGCGATAGAAAGCTAGAAAGTAAACTTGACGGCCAACTGAATGCCGCGCGGACCGCCGCCGCCGATGAAGGGGTTGCCGATACCGACGTCACCGGTGGCGGTGATGACGCCGCTGCTCGTTCCAGCGGGATTGCCTACTTCACGCCCGTTCGCTACCTGGAAGCCGTGCACGGCCGGGTCGGCGAGGAAGGCTGGCAGGTAAGGATTGGCAAAGTTGGGGTGATTGAAGAGATTGAAGAAATCAGCGCGGAATTGCATATTGATACGCTCAGTAATCGCTGTGGTTTTGTAGATCGCGAAATTCAGCTCCTTGAATGACGGACCGTGCAGGGAATTCCGCCCCATATTGCCGAAGTGACGCGTGCCGGGAACGCAGTCTTGCGCCGAATTCTGCGGGGCGGCCAAGGCGTAGGTCGTTAGAGTGCATGGGATTGCAAAGGAACTGAGGTCCACGAAATTCAGAGGATCGTGGGGATGATAACGGATCGACCCGACCACATCTGGGCGATCGAAGCCGTTGCCACTGCCGCTGAAATCATCCTCGAAGTTGTAGTTGAAGTGGAAGGGCTGGCCGTCCTGCAAACTCAGCACGCTATTCAGACCCCAGCCATTCTTCAGGCGTTGCCAGTCGCCGCCCATTTTCGGGAAGTCATAGCTGAAGTTCCAAGTAAAACGGCGAGGGATGTTGAAATTGGATGGGCCATACTCGAGCTGAGGGTTGGTGCTGTCATTGGGCTGCGCGGCATTAGGCACGAAATCTTCACCGTCGCTGGAGTTGTCAAGCGACTTCGAATACGCGAAATTCACAATCGAAGTAATGCCATGCCATCCAGTAACGCGGTAACTGGCCTGCAGCGCGTTGTAATTGGACTTGCCAGTCGAGTTCTCGTTCAAAGTGTAGAAGGCGCCGTAGGGGTTCCCACCGTAATTTCGCGGTACCCCGTAGCTGGGAATGCAGCCGGGACCGCCTCCGGGATAGCAGGGGCTTGAGTCCTGCGTGTTGACGTTTGCCTGTGCGAACGCGATGTCCGCTGCCGTGATTTGGGCCAAGCCGGGCTGGCTTATGTCAAAGAACCTCCACAGACGATGCCCTTGCGACCCGACATAGCTCACCTGCAGTACGGACTTGCTGGAGATCTGCTGCTGAATATTCAGATTGTAATTTTCCATGTACGGTGTCTTGATATTGCGATCAAAAGCGAAGGCATCGCACTCGAAGCCACAGCCTGAAGGGGGCTGAAACACGGCGCTGCCGGCAACGATAGTTCCAACGTTCGCGCCGCTCGAGAGGATCGGAGAAGGACCAACATTGTTATAGGCGGGGCCGGGGTCGAAGAAGGGCGAATAGGGCAAGTGGCCGAGCACCATGTCCTGCGAGAAGGCATCGTAGAACATGCCAAAGCCGGCGCGAATCACAGTCTTCCCTTTTCCAGTGACATCCCATGCGAGGCTGACGCGCGGAGCGAAGTCCTTCTTGTCCGGATTGTAGAGTTGGCTCAGTCCTGGCTGACCCACTTGTGTAAGGGTGAAAGTATCGTTGACGGCATCGAGATTCGTGATGTTGCTGAGAAGATTGTTCTTCTCGCGGACGACGCCGAAGTAGTCCCAACGGAGGCCAAAATTGAAAGTCAACCGCGGCGACAGGCGG
>WNFL01021210.1_pt1 | contig 15270 bp, 18 predicted proteins | sample 5400361 | NCBI WGS metagenome assembly WNFL01 (sample SAMN13153351, study PRJNA577476) | soil metagenome | isolation source: 40 cm soil on Douglas fir-dominated hillslope | place: USA:California | collected 2013-09-17
CGTATCTATCCCCCGCCGCTTTCGCTTCTCCATTGGCGCACTGGCTAATCCCTCGAGTCTATGTGCAGTTTCTTTGGGTATGTATCTCTTCTCTTTGCAACCTCTACCGCCTTTCGAGTCCTTGGCTTCATTGCAAGCAACCACATGCTGATGCGGCTGCTCGAGAGACCCCCGATGATCTGCGTAGTCACGTATCGATAGGTGTGCCGTTTCGCCGGCTTTGGCGATGCCCACGAGCGAGCGAGACCAGTCTCATTCGCTGCTTTCCTTCTCTCCGCCCCCACCCTTGACATCGTCGGTTCCTCGGCTCGATACTCGATACTGACGCATACCCAGTCGATAATCCTACAATAATATCAGTATTCCTGCAATGTCCTGGACGACCGCGGCACCTGTACCTTCCTTAGACTCGCGGAAAGATATCCCGCCGGGGCCAAATCCACAACCACCGTCGAGCAGCAGCACACCGCTTTCCCCAGCCCTGGCACCAACACCAACACCAACAACAGGACCGAAGCCCCTCTCTCTGCTTTCTTCTTCGCCCTTCAGCACCCCACGCTCACGGACTCCCATCACACCAGCCAAAATCGCCAAACTCGCCAACGCCCTAGGAGTATCGACCCCTCATCCCCCCTCATCCCCCTCCCCGTACCCACTACGCTCCCCCAGCACACAATCACTCCCTTCCTTCAGCACATCCACCACATCCAACCCGTCCACACCATCGCGGCATCTCTTGCACGTCATCCCACCCACCCACCTCCCGTCGGGCTGTCCAGAGGACGACGATGACCCGGATTACCGTGCACAATTCCGCCGCGGGACGCTCGTGGCTGTCCACCCAACATTGCAATCCCAGTTGGGGGCTATTGCGCGCGAATACGCGCTCCCCAGCACAGGTGGGATGATCCTCTACCTCTTCACCGACGGTCCTGGCCCCCGAATTACCGACGAGGCCTGGAAGATGCTTTGGTTGCGCACTGTACGTGCCGATCGCGAGTCCGCCGTCGCGTCAGGACTGTCAATCTCTGGGGGGAGCAATTATTCGTCAAGGAGCTGTACGCCTGCGTTGATTACTAATGGTTATCCGAGCCCTGCCAGCCCCGCGGAGAGCTTGAGGAAGCTCAGTCGGCGACCCAGCGAGTGCGAGTCGTCATACGACTCGCAATCACTATCTTCGCCTTCCCCCAGTATCGGTGCGGCGAGCATAAATGGTCTGGGGATCGGCGGGAGCGTGGGCGACCTGCCGGCTGCGGCGTTCAACTTTACCAACGCGAGCGCGCTGCCCATCCTCGCAAAGGTCGAATTTGACATTGACAAACGCAAGGCACCGTGGTACGAGCCGTGGCGCCAGCGCCGCCGCCGCCAGCGCGTCGAGTCGAGCGCATCGACGTCGTCTGTGGCCGTGTCCGCGAGGGAGCTCGTACTAGGCAATGCGAGGCGGAACAGCGGCGGGCTCGAGGAGGTCAAGCGGCGACTGGTCGGCACGACGCATGTCCCCCCACCGGCCATTGCGCACGCGATGGAGATTCAGCAGCCCAAAGCGCAGGCCGCGTTCGTCATGCAGATTGATCAGGAGGTCGAGAGCGAGTATGGAGACGAGGAGCTTGGGTCTGGTGGTAGCCCCAGTGGGTACTTGCAGCTCCCTGATACAGAGGAGGAAGAAGACAAGTTTATGGCGTCACCCCTTACTGGCCGTGCGCTCCGGAGGGAGAGCACGATCCCACTTGATTTCGAGATTGTCGTGCCGAAGCATAATGGTGCGCCCGAAGACGCTGATCCGAGTATCACGCATGTCAGTATCGCGCAAGAGCAAGAGGAAGAGCAGGAAGAGGAGGGAGATCACGAAGAGGAGACTGTTGGTATGGACGGGGAGCAACTTCTGAAGGAGGGCAAGGACCCGCTTGCGGGCGTGTTCCCTTCGGATGAGCAGACTTGGGCACAGATGGCCGACGATGGGTTTTCGAATGCACATGGGCGGCATACGCCCGAACAATTTATCATCCCAGAGTTTTCCTTTGGTGGCTTAATTGTGCCGCCGCCCGCTGCTCACCAAGGAGAAGCAGTGGACTCAGGTGTCTCGGATGGCGACGACGACGACGACGACACAGAGGATGTGGTTGCACTCTGGAAGGCTAAGAACGAGCCCAAACTCGACGCGCAAGATCAGACACTGCCCGCGCACCCACCGGCGAACCTGGACAAATCTCTCCCGCCCAGTCCCACTGAACCGCACCGTTTACCACAGAAAGGTCATACGGCCAGACACGTCCCACCTCCGCTCGTTCTCACTCCGTCCATCTCGCCACAAGTGATTATCGCTCCCCCTTCTGCTGATCTCGAGCCAAACCGGGGGAGGAGTTATCTCGCGTACCTCGACGAGAAGAAGGACACCGATTCTGAATCGCCCGAATTGGCCCCTACCCAAAGCCAGACACCCCGCCCTCCGCTCCCGGGGATTGAGGCCATTGAGATTCTGGTCAACGCTCCTTCTGGTACGGTACTTTTGCAAGACGAGGATGGTGACGATGAGCTTGGGAGTGGAGGCGGGCGATTGGCGTTTACCGATAATAGCAGCAGTGAGGGACATGACCATGAGCGCTCTCGCTTGCGAGCTGGGAGCCTGGTTGGGAATGAGGAGTTTAGGAGCAGGGCGTTGGATGAACTTGAGAAGGTCTGTATCCCCTTCCTTCGTTTTCTCTCTCTCGAGGATGCATGAGCGAGACTCTGATTTGGCATTCACACAGGAGATTGTCGCTGTTTCCCCTAAGAAGTGGGAGGACAATGCGGGTTTTGAGGGGAGCACGTTTGTGGCAACTCAGGGAACCGCGCAGACGCCTGGCACTGTGGACGATCCTACGTCTGCAAAGGCATTACCACCCACACCGCCTGAGGTGACTCGTGAGTAAGTAGGCTAAAAAAGACAAATTCAGTTTACCTGACATGCTGTCGTTAGGGGCGATGAAGCCACACACAGGAAAGCGAACCACACAGTCCCATTGACCCCTCAACCATCAAGGTGGTCGACGAGTAGCTCCAGCGATGGCAAGGCACCGTCACGGGTCACGCCTCCAGGCAGTCCGATCAAGAATAAAGGCTTACCGACCTCTCCTTCTGCGGAAGGTACCAGCGAGAGTGAACATCAGCCAATAATGCAGACACCGCCACCCGTCAATAGTCCTCGCGAAGCGGGCCCTTCTGGGCTTGACCTCTCCGCAGACCCATTCGGCTTCAGGCCTCACCGATTAGGATCAGAGGGCCCTGAGGGTGGTGTTGACAGCATCGAGGCCTTTTCCTCACCGAGTGCTATCCCTCGCCCACCGCCAGCTCGCCAGTCGACTTCAAGCTCAGCAGCCTCGGTCACTTCTCTCCCTCATGTTGATGCTCCGCATCACACGGTGACCAGCCGATTTTCCCAGGACTCAACTACTGAAGACGACTCGGAAAAATCTAAGAAGACGTCACGAGAGCGAACTAATTCTATCATCTCGCTTAAGGGCGTACGTAACCTCTTGCGAAGGAGCGGTGGCGGTATCATCCCCTCCAACACTGTAGTTGTTAAACAGAACGGTCTCCCGCTGATGTCACCAGGCTTGAACGGACATACGACCCCTCAGACCCGTTTCAATGAGGAAGTTCCCCCGGTCCCCTCGATGGGCTTCCTTCACCGCGGATCGGGAATGATGGCCACCTTACCGTCCGAGTCTCAAGCGCCCACGAGAGAGAAACACCGCCGTGCAGACTCTGGTCTGGATCCATTCCACTTCGATCAGGATTCGCGTTATCCGGTCCGTAGCAGTCCGTCCATTAGTGGGCATATCTCAGATCTGGTGCCCCTTGCCTCGAGTCCGGCGGTAGCTTTTTTCCCTCCTCCCACACCGACGACGCCTTCTGGCAGCAGTATGAAGACCAAGGGTATTTTGAAAGCATGGACTTCACGACCCAAGCGTGCGCGTGCGGACAGCGCCGCCTCGCATTCGATCGGTAGCCTGTTCGGTAGCCCGAGCGAGCCTTCGGCCTCAAGTCAAGGCAAGGACAGTACAAGCAAGAAACGTCCGGGCAACCTTGATACCTCGGTAGTGGTACACAACCCGAGCAGGACTGAGTTCACTCCGACACCCCACACGGCAACAACGCCTCGCGAGCTCGTCGGCTTAGGCATTGCTGAGAAGGAGAGTCCTCCGACGCCATTGTTTCAATCCCCGGTGTTCAGCGAACCGAGGGAGAGCATGGACACCATGACTCGCCTTTCCGACTTTGAAATCGTCTCGCCTGCTCCTCCCGGCCGGCCACGGCGAGGGACAGAAAATAGAATTTAAAAGAGAACCCTTTGATGTCTGGTTTTTGCCTTCCTCCTTGTCTTGATATAACGCTTTTTTGTTTTTGTTTTTTTTTGTTGGCGGCCGCCGCCTATCTTGCAACCGACTCGTTTCTTGCACACTGTAGTAATACACTAGTACTGTCCCGCCCGTGTTTCGCGTTTGGCCCTTGCTTTCCGCTGGCCAGGTTTCTATTTGATATTTGAGGCTTAGCCACGAATCTATAGCATATCGTTCTTGTGCGTGAATGTGGATTCTTTACTCTACTGGATCGAGTTTCCCCGAAGCGCACCCCCGAAGCAGCGCGTTTGAAGGATGAAGTCCATTGATTTGTGTTTCGTCGAATCCTGGAAGCCGGAGAACAACCCCACGCCACCATCGTTCATAACGCAGTTTCCATTCTGGGCGTAGAGACAGCCCTTCTGTCGTGTCTTGTCACATATTATATTGTCCTGGACGACGGAATACAATAAGCATTTCAGTGCGTAAAAAGCAAACACTCCCAAAACCGGGCTCACGCAATGACGCCTTGTCACAACTCTGAATTGAAAGAGCTTTGTACGTGCGGCACGAACAAAAGGAAACCGCGGGACGATTCGGCGTTTAGCGCTATTTAATATTTAATTGGGGCGAGCTCTTGTGTTTTCTTTCCAACGATCCATAAATATTATTTGACTTCCCTTTTTGGGTCGACGCACTCTTGTAGCGCGTTCGTCACTTCCCGGAACTGGATGCACTTTTATTATGGCACGACCGTGCGAGGAAGATGCGGATGCATGGCGCAGCATGGTGCAGGAGTGTGGGTTTGGATGAACGGTGCTACAGTCCAAATGCACCTCCATTGTTCACCGGTTTCCTCGTGATATCTTTGAAATAAAGCTTTGCTACTAGACCTGTTGCTACGGTCCTTCTCAAGGTCTCCTTCTAGGACTTGGCCGCACAATCTGGGTTCAGCGTGGTGACAAGTTTCAGTTCATTTAGCAGTGACATAATATTTATTTCATTTAACTTGTGTTTGGAGGTCCAAGGAGTGTGCCAATCCTTAGTTTTATCGAGGAAGCTGTAAACCCTTACTATTTGACTTGAGCAGAACCGTGCGTGAGCAGATCTCGAGTTCTTGTCACCATTGCTACCAGTGCTATTCTCGCAACTCCACCAAAGAAATCCATTCCACACAAATCCAGGACGCTCCTCAAGCCTATTGCTGCTCGGGCTCCAGTTCCCTCTTCTTAAGTACAAGGTCATGGCCCGTGACGCGCTTGTACACATCCTGGACGTCATGTACAACAGTTTCGAAGTGCGAAGTGGCATCGTACGAGCGGGTAATGAAGATGTTGTCATCACGGCCGCTCGTGGTAGGGGTGTATAAAGAAGTAATGGAGACGAACCTAGATCGTACGACGTCAGAATGGGAATATGGTATGAAGGAGAGAAGAACGAATAAGAACGAACTTTTCATGAATAGGGCCTAAGAGTTCAAGACCTGGACGGAGCTCGAGCTCGGGGGTGCTCGTCTCGACAATAGTGCTGACAATTGCAATGTATATATCCTTGACACAGACGTTGTGTGTCGAGGATACCATCGCGATGTAGATATCTGCGAGTGTGCTATGTGACCTTCCAGTACACATGAAATTCTGGCTCACATACCGTTCTTTCGTCCAACCTGGTTCTGAGGCACGATGAGCTGCACCGAGTCGGAGTCCTCTGTTCCAGGGATAGGATGCTTGAGGATGCAAATGGCACGAACGACTTTCGCCTCTTCCACGGTGCGAAGTTTGCCTGAACTGGCGCTCCCACTACCAAAGTAGCTGGGATCACCAATCACTTGCTTCGCTTTGGCAACCTCTTCGCCGCTCCTCACACCTTTAAACTTGCCATTCTCATCGAGCACAATCTCGTCTACCTTCTTGTCCAGCATATAGGTGCCACCATAGATGGCGGAGAGGCGCGCAAATGCTTGAGGGAGCTCACCGAGGCCATATAGAGGGTAGATGTATGGTGACTTGCCCCATCGCGCCATCGAACTCGTGTAGAGGATGATTCGGTTGTACGCCGGCCGCGCTGGCTTGTTCAGGTATTCGTCGTCGAGATAGAGAGCCATTGCGTGACCAATGAAATCCTGCGTGCCGGCCTCGAGGCTAAACTTCTCATAAACACTCTTCATCGTGTCGTTGTCGAGGTTGACCCCCTGATGGGTTGCAGGGTCATCATCTTTCCAATTCTGGAGGAAGGAAAAGAAGTTCCTTGCCCGCCTCTTTTCAAAGAGGCCCATTAAGGGCGATTTGAACGCCTCTGCTTCATTCGAGGGTACCTTGGAGATTTTGCCATCGCGATAGACGAAGGAGCCGGCGATTTGCTTGAACTCAAGGTAACGGGTGACGTCGGTGTGGACGAGGATCTCGGTGAGTTCACCAGAGGCGATGATGAACTTCGGGATCAAGTCGATTGCGTAGTCGCGGTCGCGACCGAGCTCTTTTGGGGGCTCATTAGGTCGCTTGAAGTGACGGTAAAGCTGTCGAAAGGGTGGTCTTAGTCACACATCCGGAGTGGAGGGTTCGAAGGTGGAGATTTGATGGCATCTCGATGGGGGTGAGGCAAAACACACAGCTTGTGGACGGTGTTAACAAGCATGATGTATGATCGTAAGATCATGTAGTCTCTCTTGCTGCTTTCCGAGTAGGTGGCCCGATGTGCGAGTAGACATGGAGGACGAGTGGCGACATACCTGGGTCAAGTTGAGTGATGCAGAATCACCGCCATAATAGTCGTTACGGTCCATATGGAGGACCTTCTTGCCATCTACAGACAAGAGGCCGCTGAGGATGCATTCCGTGAGACCAGTCCCGAGAACAATAACCTGTGATCGGCCTGATTATCAGCAACGGCGTCTTCATCCTTGAGATATACATACGTCGTATTCTTCGTCCATCGTAGTCGGTTGTCGTTGGTACGGATGAGGTCGGGTTCAAGCCGCGGAGTTTCCTTGTCCTTGTCGATCGGTAGCATCTTTCAGGTTAAGGATGATGCTGCCGTCTCAAGAAACAGTCCACTCGTTAGTGGAATGGCTCCATCATTGCCTTGATCGGAACGGAGTGCTTCGACCTGCAGTCACCGAACAGTAGAGGGACACTCATGCTCAGCATGGGACCATAGATCACTGCACACGGTCCCAATGATCGGTGAGATTTGTTCGTCAAGACCTCCACAACGCCGAAACAAAAGGAGACTCTTACATGTATTGTCCTTCTTGTTGGTGTATGGTTGCTCTCGTCACATAGAGCACTCAGTATGGTTCTTATCACGCAATTGTTACAGCGCGACTGCTACAGCGCGACTGCCACGGCTTCGACCTTGTTCTCTCGAACGGCCTGGGCTTCACCTGCATGTATATAAACTCCCTAAAGAAGAGAAGCAGTTTCTAGCATTGTCCTTCGAACCAGAGTCCCATATTCCGCCCCTTCTAACTACATTTATCGTCTCCTTGTACAAAAAATACAGTCAGAATGTGAAAATACAAACCAATTAGTCCCTAAATGTGAGCCCAAAGTCTCTTCAAGATGCCCTTCCTTGGTTGTCCTCGTCTTGCCTCCGTCTTGGCCTCCTCATAAGCGAGCTCCTCCTGATCAATCTGTTGCCTCCCACTGTCAAGGTCCATCTGCTTGGGAGCAACGGTTATTTCGCCGTCTTTCCATTTCCATATCCAGAAAAGGAGGGCGAAAAGAGGAAGCGGGAGATAATCACTATTTCAAAGAGGTTAACTTTTGTCGTGATGCCCTGGGGAACATAGGAGCACATACGAAATGAGAAGTCTTGTCTTACTCGAACCTTCGATCGACGCAAGTCCGTCATTCACGCCTCGAAAGACGAGGATGATGAACAGTCCAGCTATTCCAATATAGGACGCATAAGGTTGGAATGCTGCCCTGTATGGGAGGTTCCGGCGATCGACCCCCTGAGCTTCCAGACCCCTTTGGAAGCAGATATGCGTATAGAGGATGCACACTGCTCAACGCAAGTTACGAAATTATCTTAAAAAGGCAGATACAGGACTTTACTCCATGTTAGTATTGCCGAGGTTGCGGCAATGTTCTGGATGAACAGGAACACTAAGGCATTTTCTCATCAGCACTTATCTTCTACGATGTCAGAAGATCTCACCATCCTTTGTAGTATTATTCAATTGCAACAATCCAAGGAGGGCGAATAGAGATGAGAATGCAAGCGCCGTTATAGGCACTCCTATCCGATTGACCCTCCGAAAGACCCTTGGCGCCTGATTCAGGAGGGCCAATGCATAGACGCTTCGGGATGCAGTATAAAGGTCCGAGTTCGCCGCAGAGTAGAGAAAGACGATTACTGCCCCGTTAATAACTGGCGAGAGACCTTGCACAGCGACGGATTCAGCGGCTACAAGGCTACCATCAAACTAGGAAGCTTGAATACCGGGAACTTGGCTTACCAAAAGTCCATGGAGACTGCTTCGCTTGGTCAGAGGCGGAGAGGTAGAGATCCGGGTCGATGAAGTTACTCGGAACAATCAATCCAATCACAAATACCGCTCTAAATTAACCTCAGTAGTGGATATGGGAAAGATCGCATCCAACGAACCCGATATAGAAGATGAGAATCCGGAAACAAGCTGAACATGGGTCAGTTCTATGAGTGAGTACTGATGAAAAAGTTATTACTCCGTTTAATGGCTGGTAGGAACTTTGTGAGTGTACTTATACCCTTTGCCAGGATGAGACCCACCGATAGGAATAGTTTTGCGAGGATTTTCAGCCTCGCCGACAGTTACACCAATCTGAATGGGAAATGAATCAGCAACAGAGCCTGCTGGAATAACTGGCTGCCTACCAGTTCCGTTCCAATATACGCGTTCATCGCCCACACTAAAAAGAACCGTACTATTGGCCGTGAAATGCAAAACGTGACTGGAAGAATACTTACCCAGCACAGTCCCAATACCTACAAACCTTGCCAGGTCTGTATTACCTATAATTCTATCCCACCAAGTTCCCATTGGTCCCGGGTGAACCCAATAGCGGAAACCAATGACCTCTCGGGAAGGGTTGCCGCCAAGGTCTATGATGAGCCCAAAGAGCATCAACCCTACAAGAGTAAGGATTTTGAAGCTGGAAAGCCAGAATTCTGCTTCTCCAAACACGCGTACCCCTCTGAACGAAGACAGTGAGTGAGTGAGCGGCGAAAAGAGTGCCCGTGGCACTTACAGCGAGTTAATGAAGATAACTGAGCAGAAATGGTCAAGCGAGGTCCGATAGAGAAGGAAGGGGTTGCTCACTCCCGAAGATGAACGGCCAAACCCAGTAATGGATCTGGAGGTTGGGGTTCCAGCGATTTAATATGACGTTTGCCGCTTGAATCTGTAGTCAACTTGATTAGCCAACGTCCATTGAACCAGCTGACCGATGAACTTGGCTTGGAATCCATATTAGCCATTCAAATACATAGCTCCAGCCCATAGCAAAGCCAGCACTTGTTAAAAAGTGGGTTTAGCTATCAACCAAGGGATGAAAACAAAGTAGCCCTTACGCGGGATGCCAGAAACGCGCCGCGTAACCCGCGAACCCCCTCTTATGCGGGAGGAATGTGCACATCTATGAAGTGAAATTTCAAAATTAGGTCCCAACGATCGATCTAGGTATTTTTGGAATGCTCACTTCACCGAGACTGATCATGACGCACCAGCTATGCAGGTGGTTAGGAGGTGCCCACCATTACAGTATCTATGCTCACCATATAGCACCTGCAGGATATGGGTGCTTCATTCTAAAATCATGAAAAACGATTCGGACATACCGACGAAGATGTACCCCAACAACAGGCCTAGCGGTCCACCTGCAGAGATATCAGAGTCCGTTGACGTATGAGAGCAGAATCTGATACCTCTGCTCAGAGCTGTACCAGTTCCAACCATGAGTCCAGCGCCCATTGACCCTAACACCGCAATCATTTAGTTGATCAGAAGTCACCGTAGAGCAAAAGTGTCAGACCTCCCAGGGCAATCATCCACATCTAAAAGCACATGAGTGATAGTTCCGGAATGCTCGACTGGCTCACTTGTCGAGGCTTTAAAGTTTTATGGAGTGTCCTCTCCCCGCTTGACCCCGTCGGCTCTGACAAATTCCCCAGCAAATGGTGTTCATATACCACGTATTGTGATCCAGGACGCTGCATTTTCCTGTCGTGCGAGTGATTCAACGTGGAGCAGGGTGTTCCAGGGTGAGGTGGGAGTCGCAACGGACCCGCCGCCAAGGCACACAAGGAGTGCCTTATAGGTCTGGGTAGGTACCTGGACGATCACGCCTTAATGTCGTCAGCAACTTGTCAGAGCGAAGGGCGAATCGTGGGTAAGAGCTGGCGAGTATTGTCCCGGGAGGAAGTCAGCCTGACGTGGACATGCTCCAAAACGGGGTGCACTGTCGGATTGAGGGTGTTCAGGTCTGGTCGCAGCACGGGCAAAATAGGCGCTCAAGAAGTGTAATCCAGACACATTCGTCATCACCTGAAATCAAGTTTTTGGGGTTGCTATGCAACTTGGCAAGTTCAATATCTCGAATACATCGTATCGGCCGCCCAGGGTACCAGGAATCCCCGATGTTGAGATGAACGTTTTGAGACTGGTAATTTGTGACGGGAGTGTGAGGGCGAGAGAACCGTAATAACGAGGGAATTTGAAGTCGTATTGTGCCTTGGTGGGAAGACGCAAGTTCATTCATGCCTTATGGCAACCATATCTTGCATTCTCCTAACTCAGTTGTGGCCGCAGCAACAATTAGTCTTCGACGCATTACGCACTTCAATCAAGCCAAACCGGACCTTGATATGTCGCCATTTCACATTCCCAATAACGCCATTTCGATCGTGGGTTCCGCCCATGCTTATTGAGCACTGGTGTTCAGGGTCACAGATGAAGCCATCTAAATCTCAGAATTGTGTGACCCTCCTTCCGTTCACAATATCCAGAATCCTGCCTTTGTTGAGCTAGGCATGCACAGGTCGTGGTATCGAGCTGAGCTGATACCGGTTTGCCGCGAGCCTGGTGTGATTACCCGGTACCTGAATTGCCCGTGGTTGAATGACGGCTGCTCGCAAGGGTCTGACGGACCCCTCGAAGACGGCCTTCCTCTTCTGAGTATTTCGGTCTACCATTCTCCACAAAATGAAAGATAGAAGGCGCTCCTGAGTGACACCTGTCAAGGACTCCACATCCATCGAAGCCCGACTAATGCGCAGGCGAAATAGGCGCTCCAGGAGTTTATCCAGAGATATCCGACACCATCTGAAATCCGTCCGATTCAAGATTTTTGGGGTTTCTATATAAGTTGGCAAGCGAATACATCTTATCGGTCGTCCAAAGGAGCCAGGAATCTCGATAAATTTTTTGAGACTGGCAAAAACTGTGCGTTGGGACAGGAGGGGGAGTGGGAGGTAAGAGAACCGCAATAAGGCGGAAATTTGAAATCGTCTAGGTGCCTTTGGTGGGAAGAAATAGGTTCTTTTATGCCTGGTGGCAAGTCGGCAAGTTGAGTACCTTGAACCCGACTTTCTCCTAACTCAGTTATGGCCGCGTGGCCGCTGCAACAGTCGGAGATCAGTCTCCGATGCACCACACGCCTGCCAGCTGCCTTTCAACGATAAATTGAGTGATGCAAATACAAACCGAAACTATAAATTGCCATTTCGATCGTGGGTCCCATCCATGCTTGTTGAGCACTGGTGTTAAAGGTCACAGAGCTACCATCTGCATCTCATATACAGATTGATACCCCGGTTTGCCGGGAGGTTGGTTAGCCAGTACCCGAGTTGCCTGTGGTTGAAAGACGGCCGTTCACAGGGATTCCTCGTTGAAGTCTCATCTACTTAGTAAGATGAGAGACTGCACTTCCATCACCTGATCATGATGAAAAAGACTTTCCATAACAGCGATCGGTCGAAAAGGGGTAAAGAAGGTACGATCCAGGTGTCTATTAACCAACCTACTACCATAAACAAGACTGGCAAGGCAGCATGACCCTGGAACCGTCGAAACAAGGAGGCGCGTCCGTGTCAAAGTGCAAAAGAAAGACATGAAGACTGACAGTGGGAAATTGTTCAATAAACTCGAGGGAGAGGGTCGTGAAGGTGAAGGCATTGGGGAGATAACCGTCAAACGACGGATTAATTGTGCGAATCCAATCGCCAGCTTGCGAGTGCAATGCTTGGGGGCTGTACAGCCTTGAAGTTCTGATCGTTCCATTGCGGTGTCCAGAGTACTTGTAAGGTGGTAGTGCCGGCGGGAATGTCAATCGCGAGCACGCGCGCAGGGGAGTTGTCTTGGTCTGTCGTGCCGGCGATTAATTGTGGTGCATTAGCCGTTCGCGATGACGGTAAGTCAAGGAACTTGGCTGAACTGGGACCCGACAGTATTTGCACCTGCATCTTCTTGTCCTCAATTGTAAGGGTGGCAGTGGAACCCGAAGAGTCGATGGTAATTGTTCCGTTGGTTTGGACACGCCACTGCGCGGCTGAACCAATGGTCAACTCATCCTGCAAGAGGATTTGTTTGCGAGAGTTGATGAAACGAATGCCGCGCTTGACGTCCCTGGAAGAAAAAAGGTTGAGACAGTTTGCACAACTAATTGCCATACACTCACTGTCCACCATAAGCAGTGCTCAGGTCGACGACCATGTAAGCGGTCGAGCCGCTAGGGACATCGAAAACGGTTGAGCTACCCTGCTGAGTGCCACTCGACTCGCCCTTGATCATCGTAGGCCGGGCATTAACATCCTGGTTCTGCCCATTAATGGCAATAACGTTCTGTCCTTCCGTCATGGTCCTGTAATAGGTCCACCTTTGACTCGCCTGAGTCTCGTTACTGAAGTAGTTAGTGCTGAGGTAATCGCCGGAACCGTATTCACCCGCAAACCGCTGGCCCATAGCATCGATGACGAAAGTACCGGCGTCAAGGTCACCGTGGGCCTGATGGTTAAGGAGCGCACCGGCCTTGAAGGCCATGTACATGCCGGTGTTATCGGTCCAGCTCGAGCGGAAGCTACCCCAGAGATCGGTAGGATCTTGGAAGAAATTATCCAGTGCCAGGCCATCCCACCAGGCACCTTCAACTGAGGGGTCATACCAGAACATGGACCAGGGCTCAGAGGCATCATACCGATCACGTTGGAAGAGCGTGTAGACTGGTTGCTGGTATACAGAGCCATAGAAGATCATGCTGTTGGCGGTAGTGGAAAACTTGTTTGGACCATGGTCACCATAGTTGAACAAGCTGGTCATGCCAGTGACGTAGATGTGGTAGAGACCGGTAAGTTTGAAGCCAGCATTGTTGGTGAGCAAGCCGAAATCGCCTCCACCAGTGGCGGTCATGAGTGCGGAGGTCATCTCTGCATGTCCAGTGGTTCCGACTAAAGCAAGATTAGTTCTGAAGCACCTCGGAAGTACGTAAAGCACGCACAGTACCAGTAGTTGGGCTAGGCGGGGGTTTATTCATTGTAATGAGCGATCGTCGCCGAGGAGGATGGGTAAAGGCAGCACCGAATGGGCCGATATTATGAGAAGGTGGTAAAGGAACACGTCTCAGCTCAGTGCGTTCTGAGTAAGAAGTGACTTACAGTCTCAGACCAGGTTCCATCCGTTGAAGGACCATTGGCACAATTCTTCCCAGCATTCGTGACCGCAAGAGAAAGGACCTGAGCAGCGGTGCCGGTGGTATCCTCGTCGATGATAGCAAGTGCTCCAAGGATAAGACCGCCGTTACTGACGCAGTTCCAGTTTCCGTTGACGCCAGTCCACCAGCTATAAGCGGTAGTGCTGGTGTGAGCCAAAAGACCGTAGCGAAGGCCAAGGTTGGTGATAGACCATCGAATAGCCTCGAGCTGTGAAGGGGTCCAAGCTTTGTAGAGCCAGTCATAGGCAATGGCGAAGGCGGCAGTTAACTCGGCAGTATCGAGGAAGTGAGCAGTGTTCCAGTTGTCGCCAGCGTCACCCCAAGCAGAGGTCCCGTTGCCGGCGGCGTTCTACCAAAGAAGGTAAGTTCGGAAAATATTCCGTCGTCGAAAGTTTACCTGAAGTTCGAGCCAAGTGCGATCAATCCACTTGGTGTCGTTGGACATGAGGTACGCATAACAAAGGTGCTTGATCTTGAGCTTGACTTCGCGGGCAGGGTCGAGAATACCCGAGTCCGCTGGGCCGCCATCATAGACATGGGTAACGACGGGCGCATTGTAGAATATAGTGGCGTTGGCCATAATGGTCTCGTGCCATCCCCGAAGATAAGGGTCGCTCTTGATCAGGTCTGGCAAGGCGGCCCATTTGTATGACGGGGCGATCAGCCGCGGGTGGCTGGGCCGGAGGTTAGTCAATGAAGGGGAAGTTTGAACAAAGTCGTCTTGAGGCCATTTATTCTTGCTCTGGACATCAAATGTGGGCTGTGTAAGGACAGCGGTGTCGGTCTGCCAGCCGGTTGTTCGTTAGCGCCAAACTAATTGAAGCGGGTGAGTGACTGACAGTAGATGGGTAAACGGGTTGCATCCATGTATCTGTGCTGATAGCCAGTCGGGAGTCTTCGAGGTTGATGCTAGTACCGCCGTTGTTCCCGTTCCCGTTCCCATTGCCGTTCCCGCTACCCTGCTTGTCTCCATTCGCACTTGCGTTGCTCTTGTTGCGGAGTCCAAAGTAGGCGCCAATCCCTATACCAGCAAGGACGACGACCGCCACTGGAACACCAATTTTGACCCATTTCGATAAGCCTTTCTTCTTTGGGATGGCGTATTGGTTGGGAGTCGATTCTGCAGCCACACGACGACACGGACAAGGTCAGCCCAACCTCGAAAATGCTTTTCACCCAACATACCGTAGTCAGGGTTCTGGAGAGGCCTAATGGCCGAGTCATTTGAGTATTTGTACATCCCGAACAGTCAGAAGTACTAA
>WNFL01105403.1_pt1 | contig 15270 bp, 15 predicted proteins | sample 5400361 | NCBI WGS metagenome assembly WNFL01 (sample SAMN13153351, study PRJNA577476) | soil metagenome | isolation source: 40 cm soil on Douglas fir-dominated hillslope | place: USA:California | collected 2013-09-17
AGTAGGCGCTCCGCGATCAGTCGGTCGGCATCGAGGACAGCAACGAGGATCTGCAGCAGCTCGTCGACGACATCGTCGATGACGCGCGCCAGCAGTGGAACGACCGCTACGACCTGACCATCGAGTGGGAACTCTCCGGCGACGCCCCGGCCGGGAAGACTGTGCAGGACATGGTGACCGAAGCAGGCGTCACCCTGCCCACCACGGTCATGCCCGGCTGACCTGGGTCAGGCGCTTGCTGGTTCGCCCGTGCTAGCAGCCTGGCGGCCTGCGGCTAGTCCCCCCGATAGTCCCACTGGCGTGTTCGGTTTGTTCGAAATGTTGCTTCTACCTGAGCCGCCTGTCGGAATCGAACCGACGACCTGTTCATTACGAGAAACACGCGCCGGAGCACCAGACGCGCTAGCTGCACCGATTGCACGCCTGAAGGCCCAGATTGCACACGATGCACCCGTTGAGCACCGCACCTGGTCCACGACCCGTTCCACGATCGGCCAGCGGGGCCGGCCTGAGCCCGTCACCGTCGGTAGCCAGCGCCGCCATCCGCTTTGGCAACGGCGGCCAGTCGGCTTTCGCGGTCAGCCGGGACGCCCGCCGGGCTGCTCGCCGGCACTGACGCCAACTCAGGAACCGCCAAGCCACGAGCCACCTTCTGGACTGCGGGCGGCGGAGGTGACCAGGTGACCGCCGGGCGCGAGCTGTCCTAGGCCTAGGCTGTCATCGCCATCGGCCGTGGCGAGGGAGAAACGCGATGAGATACCTGGTAGCTGCGGTCCTGGTCGTGCTCGCCATGGCCGGGTGCTCGGCCGCCGGGAATCACTCATATGAGTGGCACGCGGGGTACCGCTTCGGCGAGAAGGTCTACAACCAACTCAACGACACGAGCCTCGCTTCGCACGTGAAGAAGGACCCAAATAACCTCCAGCTCGTGAATTACTGCGACCAGCAGGCCATGGGCATGGGGCCGACTGTGAAACCTACGGACCCAGAGCAAGTCCGAGCAGAAGAAGCACGCCGACATGATGGCCCAGTGGGACGCCGGATTCAACGCAGGCTGCTACGGAGGATGAGCCGGGACCTGAGGCGTCATCCCCGGCTCCGTCCCAGTCATTGCGCGGAAAACCGCGGCGGTTCTCAGACGCGCTCACAAAATCGAGCTGATCAGCTGAGACTCCAACAGATGACATAATCTTTGGCATCCATTCGGCACGAGAACCTGAAGGCCGTTCTGGAACGTTGCCGGTCGTCAGCGCACGCCCAGCAGCGACGAGTCCGTGTCTCGGTTGCGGCTCCCCAGATGAGACGGATGTTCGGGAGCGACGGCCCGTAAACCCGCCGCCTACGAAGAGCGTCTGTATTGTGGAGGCCGTCAGTTACGGGAATCGCTGACTAGTCGGCTGAGCCGTGTTTGGGGCATCCGATCAGACGACAGCGCGTCGTGATGGTCTTGGCGGGTGCAGCGGCGCTGTGGTGTGCCGCGCTGCTGGCAGTTGCCTGCACGGCGCCAGCCGGGGTGGCGCGGGCCGCCGCTGGGGCAGCCGCCCGGGTCGGCTCCTGGCGTGCGGCGATCGAGGTGCCCGGTACAGGCGCGCTGAACAAGGGCGGAGATGCCGTCGTCAATTCGCTGTCGTGCGGCTCGGCGGGCAATTGCGCCGCCGTCGGGCACTACACCGACGGCTCGGGTCACCAACAAGCGTTCGTGGCCAGCGAAACCAACGGCACCTGGCACGCGGCGATCGAGGTGCCGGGCACGGCCGCGCTGAACAAGGGCGGCAGGGCCGACGTCTTGTCGGTGTCATGCCCCTCGGCGGGCAACTGCGCGGCCGGCGGGCGCTTTACCGATGGCTCGGGCCACATCCAGGCGTTCGTGGCCAGCGAGACCAACGGAACCTGGCACGCGGCGATCGAGGTACCCGGCACGGCCACGCTGAACAAGCGCGGGGATGCATGGGTTCATTCGCTGTCCTGCGCCCCGGCGGGCAACTGCGCAGCCGGCGGGTCCTACAAGGACGGCTCTCGTCACATGCAGGCGTTCGTGGCCAGCGAAACCAACGGCACCTGGCACGCGGCGATCGAGGTACCCGGCACGGCCCTCGGCGGGCAACTGCGCGGCCGGCGGGTTCTACTACGATGGCGGGGGCTTTCAGGCGTTCGTGGCCGGCGAGGCCAACGGCACCTGGCACGCGGCGATCGAGGTGCCCGGAACGGCCACGCTGAACCAGGGCGGCAGTGCCAGGGTCGCTGCGGTGTCATGCCCCTCAGTGGGCAACTGCACGGCCGGCGGGTTCTTTGACGATGGCGACCGTCAGGCTCAGCCGTTCGTGGCCAGCGAGACCAACGGCACCTGGCACGCGGCGATCGATGTGCCGGGCATTAATGATATCGACGGTGGCTTTGTCCAGTCACTGTCGTGCGCCTCGGCGGGCAACTGCGCGGCCGGCGGGTTCTACTACGATGGCGGGGGCTTTCAGGCGTTCGTGGCCGGCGAGGCCAACGGCACCTGGCCGAGGTACCCGGCACGGCCCCGCCGAACCCTAACGGCGGCGGTGCCGATGTCTCGTCGGTGTCGTGCGGCTCGGCGGGCAACTGCCTGGCCGGCGGGTCCTACACGGACGGCTCGGGTCACGGACAGGCGTTCGTGGCCAGCGAAACCAACGGCACCTGGCACGCGGCGATCGAAGTGCCAGGCACGGCCACCCTAAACAAAGGCGGCAGTGCCAGTGTCCTCTCGGTGTCGTGCGCCTCGGCGGGCAGCTGCGCGGCCGGCGGGTCCTACACGGACCGCTCTGGTCACTCTCAAGCGTTCGTGGCCAGCCAGACCTAACTAGAACGACGGCGTGCGCACACTCCCCGCGTCCAATTTGCTGGTCGTCTCTTGAGACAGCGCCGGTGTTGGCAGGGCAGGATGCCCAGCACGAGCTTTCGGCCGCCGCGACCTTCCGTTCGTCGAGGCCGCGGCCTCGGCTGCTTACAGACCCCGCTGCGATCTTGTGCAGGCCCGCGGCTAAGCGATGTGACGATTGAGTCTGGGCGCGTACGTCGGCGACACTTGGTGACCCCAATTCGCTTGGAGTTGCCTCCCCCATTGTCTCCGGCCTGACCTGGCATGAACTTGCCAGTGATCCTTGAGAGACCGGTGTTCCGAGCGCCACCTGATAAGAAAGATGTTCCCGGCGAACGTGGCAGGGCGAGGTCAGGCGGCCTCGCCGTTTGCATTCTGGTGCGGGTGGTCCCGACACCACCTGTTACCTGAGATCCCGCGCACGACGCCGCCTGCCCGTATCGCGGTGATCAGCCAGACTTGGCTCAATCCGTCCGGAAGGCACGGCGCCTCGCCGGGCAATGGCCCGCCAAATGACAGTCCGTCATAGACGGGGAAGCTGAAGGCAGACGGTCTTATGACCAGTACGAGGTGACGCTCAGGCAAACCCGTCGCGGCCAGCTTGTCGAGCTTCAACCGCATCTTGGGAGTGCGCAGCACCTCAGCCAGCTCATCGGCCAGTGACACCATTCCCAAACCGCAGAAGCCGCCGAACGGCGCAAGGACGAAGTAGACGCGCGAGTCGACGCGGTCTGTGCCACCACCTGGCCCTGCAATCACATCTGCGCGAACCCCCTGCGCGAGCAAGGCATCCGCCTCCGCTTCTCGGACGGACCCGTACAGCTCGCGCAGATGCCCCAGATCGCTGTCCTCGCACCAGCGCAGTGCCGTCTCAATCTTGCGAATATCAGCCGGATGGAAGTTCCTCGGGACCTCGACCAGCCATCTGCGCCTCAGCCCGGCGATTGTCTTGCAATGCCCCCTGGCCGCCAGATACTGCAGAATCGGGGCCTCGTCTTCCGGGCCGACGGAAGACACCTCCAGTGCAGCGGCCCGGCCGTCCGGGTAGTGCGCGATCGCGTCGACGGCACGCTGCCGCCCGCCGATGTCATGCGGCTCAACTGTCGCGCCCAGCACCTCCCCGGCGACAGCGAATGCGAACCGCTCCTCACTGCGCAGCTCGTTCACTGGGGGAACTGAAGGGGTGGCAGGCCGACGACGTCTAGCAGTACGCACTCCTGGCCGCAGTCCTGTACGTCCGCGCCGCGGACCGGGCGGGCGTGTCCGTGGCGCAGTTCTGCCAGGAGCTGGCCGGAGGACTCGGGCCAGCGGCCAGGCTGACCTGGTCGTGTGCTCGTGCGACTGGGCCGGCCGAGCGGTCCTCACCTGCATCCTTGTCTGGCCACGGTGCTGAGCAGGTGCTGCACCGGCGCCAGCAGGGCAGCATCACCTGTGTGGCATTGGACCACATCACTGACCGTGACCATGCCACCCGAGCCCGATCGCGCACTCCGCCGATTACGAGCGGTTGGGCCGGCTGTCGGGTTTGCCGGTCGCAGGAGCGCAGAGTATCCATTCTGGTGGCTGGTCTTCAGATTTCTCAGACCTTCCCGGATCCCAGGATGGATTCGGAGCTCTTACGCGGTGTTCACCAGCTGATTCTGGCTTCTACCGGCCTGTGGTCGCTGCCGTTGGCCGGCAGCACCCAGGAGCTGTCCGGATCCACGCCTCTAACCAGGATCTGGTCGATCCGCACTACCGGGAAGGACGCCGGCCAGGTGAAGCCGAAGCCGTCCCCTGCCATCTCCTGGGCCGATTGCATCTGCGAGGTGACGTCGGCGAGCGCTCGGTCGTCTATGGTGCCGTTCAGGTCGCCCAGCAGTACCACCCGCTTACTCGGATCGGCGGCGATGGCCTTGCCGAGCGCCTGGACCCCTCTGTCCCGCGAGGCCGTCCAAAAACCAGCCTTGGGATTCACCCGTACGGACCCCGGGTGGGCCACATAGACCGTCAGCGGCCCGTGGTCCGTAGCCACCGTGGTGCGCAGCGCCCGGTCCGCGGCCATCTTCTTGTCGGCCGGTATGGTGTCCGCCAGAGGCCCGTAGTCCATGATGTCGATCGGTTGGGTGTCCGACAGCGGCAGTTTGCTCCACAGCCCGACTGTGCCCTGCAGCGTGTGGTACGGGTATGCCTTCGCCAGCCCCTTCTCGTATGTGCCCGCGGCCTGCGGGGTCAGTTCTACCAGCGCCAGGACGTCCGCGCCGGAGGCGGCCAGGTCGCGGGTGGTGCCGGCCGGGTCGGGGTTGCCGGCGTTGACGTTTTCGCTGGCCACGGTGAGGAAGCCCCCAGGGCGGGACTTGTCGCTGAGCTCCTCGCCGAAGAGGTTCAGCCACACCACGGCCGGCAGCAGCAGCGCGGCCAGCGCGGAGGCGGAGCGGCGCCGCAGCGCCCCGGCCAGCAGCACCGGGATGATCAGGCCAAGCCACGGCAGGAAGGTCTCCGCCAGGCTGCCGAGGTTCCATCGCCAGTCCGGGATTTCAGCGTGCAGCAGCATGACCAGGGCTAGGAGCAGGGCCAGCGCCGCGAGCACCAGCCCGCGCTTCCATGGCTCCGGCCGGGAGCCGATTCGGATCGCCCGGCGGATGCCCGCGCGCCAAGTCCCAAGGCGGACATCCCAGCGGCTGGCGCCGTCCTGTCTGGTCTCCGGCGTGTCCACCTGCGTCATCGTTGTCTCCAGTTTCATTTCGTCGTAGTGAGAGTGAGCTGTTGCTGTTCGGGGCGCGTCTGGCATGCCTCACAGCAGGAGGCGTGTTTCCGGCGGGAGGGCGGTTGCGCACCCGAGCCGTACAGCGGGGGTCGCGATCCGCGAGGCCCCGCCCGGCCGGGCTAGCCGAGCGCAGGCGAGTACTTCTGGTCCCCGCGCGCTCGGCCTGGCCCTTGAGGAGGGCCTTCGGGGTTATCGCGCGAGCCGGGCTGCGCGTGCTTTCCGGCTTTGTTGCCGCTGGATTGCTGTGCGCTTTGGCCAGCAAGGGCCCGGCCCAGTGCCATCACAAGCTGGCGGCCTGCCTGCAGCGCGTTGGGCAGCATGGTCGCCATCGTGCCGGGCTGGCCGAACGTGGCAGCGACGATGAGAGTGTGGTGTCCCCGCGCCTGCTGCCAGGCGGCCAGCAGGATGCAGCCGCCGGCGGCGGTATCAGACCCTGTCTTCAGGCCAGTGATCCCGTCCTGGCCGAGCAAAGCGTTGGTGTTGCGGACAATCCCGGTCACCGGGATGACGGCGCTATGCAGTGCCACGATGTGCGCCAGTGCGGGTTGGCTCATCGCGGCCATGCCCAGGCGGACCTGGTCGGCTGCGGTGCTGGTCGTGGACGCGGACAGCCCTGAGGGGTCGGTGTAGTGGGTGTCGGTCATCCCCAGCCGGCGGGCGGTGGTGTTCATCTGGGCGGTGAACGCCGCCTGGCTGCCGGCGTCCCAGCGAGCGAGGATCCACGCCATGTTGTCCGCTGATGGCAGCAGCAGCGCTTCAAGGGCCTGCCGTTCGGTGAGCTGTTCCCCCGCGGTGACGGCCACGAGCGAATCGCCGTTGCGCGCCTGGGCCGCGTATGCGGCGGCCTCGCCCGGCTGGACCACGATGGGCGGGCCCGGTTCACCTGCGCCGAGCGGATGGTCGCGGAGAATGATGTAGGCGGTCATCACCTTGGCGACGCTCGCGATGGGCACCGGCTGGCTGGCGCCCGGGCCCGGCAGGACGCCGATGCCGCTGATGCCAGCGGCCGAGACTCCCGATGCTGGCCACGCGATCGCTCCCAGCGACCGGCTGCGTGGCGCGACCGGGCCTTGCCGGGCTGTTCCGGGCTGAGGAGGCGATGTTGCCGATGACGATGCTGACTGATAGACGAGGTTTCCGAAGATCGCAGCGGTAATGACGACCAGGCCGACGGCGATGGACCCGAGAGTCCTGCGGGTCGTTGTTCGTTTTGATGCGGCTCGAGTCATGCCGCCAGTCAAGGCAGCGTGGTGTTGCCAGCACGTATGCGGTTTTCGATACGCCGACGATATGCTCCCGGCTCGTAGCATCGAGAGCATGCGTGTGCTGATCGTCGAGGATGAGCCCTACATGGCAGAAGCCATCCGCGATGGGCTGCGCCTGGAAGCGATCGCCGCCGACATTGCCGGTGACGGCGACACAGGTCTGGAACTGCTGAGCATCAACGCCTACGACATCGCCGTCCTCGACCGCGACATTCCCGGGCCCTCCGGTGATGAGATCGCCAAACGCATCGTCGCCTCCGGGAGCGGCATGCCAATCCTCATGCTCACCGCTGCCGACCGGCTCGACGACAAGACCTCCGGGTTCGAGCTCGGCGCCGACGACTACCTCACCAAGCCGTTTGAATTGCAAGAGCTCGTGCTCCGCCTCAGAGCGCTCGACCGCAGGCGCGCGCACAACAGGCCGCCCGTGCGGGAGATCGCCGGCCTGCGTCTGGATCCGTTCCGCCGCGAGGTCTACCGCGACGGCCGCTACGTCGCGCTCACCCGTAAGCAGTTCGCCGTGCTCGACGTCCTCGTCGCCGCCGAAGGCGGCGTGATCAGCTCCGAAGAGCTGCTGGAACGGGCATGGGATGAGAACGCCGACCCGTTCACCAACGCCGTACGCATCACCGTCTCGGCACTGCGCAAACGACTCGGAGAACCCTGGATCATTGCCACCGTGGCTGGGGTCGGGTACCGCATCAGCACTCAACCAGACACCGGCCATGAGGAAGGACAGAGTGGATAGAGCCCCTGGTTTGAGCGTTCGCCTCAAACTCACCCTCAGCTATGGCGGCTTGCTCATGCTCGCAGGCGCCTTGCTGCTCGCCGCCGTGCGGGTATTCCTCCTGCGTCGTGTCGCCCCCGGTTCGAATATCATGTTCTCGTTCCTCCTGCGCGATTTCGTTGCGACCGCGGCTATCGTGCTGGCGTTCCTGCTGGTACTTGGTCTGCTGGGAGGGTGGCTGCTCGCTGGCCGGATGCTCGCCCCCCTGACTCGCATCACCTACGCCACACACATGGCCGCGACCGGATCGCTCTCCCACCGAATCCGGCTGCCGGGCCGCAGAGATGAGTTCCGCGAACTCGCCGACAGCTTCGATGCCATGCTCGCCCGGCTCGAAGCACACGACGCTGAACAGCAGAGATTCGCCGCCAACGCCTCCCACGAACTGCGCACCCCGCTATCGATCACAAAAACACTTCTCGACGTCGCGCGCCACGAACCGGCACGATGCACCGGCGAGCTCATCGAACGCCTCCACACCGTCAACGCCCGGGCGATCGAGCTCACCGAAGCATTGCTCATGCTCAGCCGTGCCGACCAGCGGTCCTTCACCCTGGAACATGTCGACCTGTCCCTGATCGCCGAAGAAGCCACCGAAATGCTCCTCGCCTTCGCAGAAAAGCGCGGCGTCGCCCTCGAGACCGCCGGCGACGTCGCACCCACCAATGGCTCCCACGCGCTCCTGCTGCAGATGACGACAAACCTCGTGCACAACGCGATCGTCCACAACCTGCCTGAACAGGGCACCGTGTGGGCCAGTACCAGCGTCCGCCCCAAGAGCGTGATGCTCACTATCGAGAACACCGGCGAGCAGCTCACACCACAACTGGTCTCGACACTCACCGAACCGTTTCAGCGCGGTACCCAACGCATACGCACTGACCATGCAGGTGTCGGCCTCGGCCTGGCGATCGTCAAGAGCATCACCCAAGCGCACGACGGAACACTCACCATCACCCCGCGCACTGAAGGCGGGCTCCACGTCACGGTGCAACTGCCGGCCACACCAACGCACACCGGCAGATCACGTGCCTGTACCTGGTCACCGGGTCCCTTGACCCCACCGGGAAAGGCCAGGTGAGATGGACGATGCGGTGAAAGCCCGTCGGGAACGCATTCGCCATCACCTTCGGCGACCGGATTCCCGGCCGCCGAAAACTACTAACCAGCCGGCCGGAAACACCGTTGGCGAGATACTCCCTCTAAGTCTCGTAGAGTCCGGTGAAGGCGACCAGATTGGCGATTATTGTAGCCAGCGCGGTCCAGCTAAGGCACAACTCGATGCGCCCCGAACGACTTCCCTTTTGTTGTCAAGTGATCTTCGCCGCGGCTGATGATGACCGTTCGGGCGGGCGTAGGCTGGCCGCGGGCCTGGGAGTGGCTGGTCCGAAGAGCTGGCGTTCGGGGTGTGAGCTGGCCGCGCTGGATACAGAGTCGTTCCCCGGTTGCCCTCCCGGGCCCTTAGCCGGCTGGGCGTTGCTGGGGCGTCGGGCGTCGGCGAGCAGTTGCCTGTAGATGGTGTTGCTGAGGCGCCGTTTGAGGGCGCGGAGCGCTTCGAGCGGGGTCTTGCCTTCCTTGATCTTGCGGTCGTAGTAGGCGCGGCCGTCGGTGTAGCTGTACCGGATCTGGGTGACCGCGGCCATGTGGATCGCGTGGTTCATGCGCCGGTTACCGCGCCGCGATAGCCGGTAGACCTTCCGGTTCCCCGACGAGACCTCGATCGGGGCGGTGCCGTTATAGGCGGCGAACCGGTCAGCGCTGGGAAACCGGGAGATGTCGCCGGCGTCGTCGATGATGGTGGCCGCGATGACGGGTCCGACGCCGAAGATGCCGGTCAGCGATGTGCCGCTGGCGCGGACGGCGGCGGTGATGGTGGCCCGGGCCTGGCGCAGCTGGTCATCAATCCGGCGCAGGTCAGCGAGCTGGGCCAGAGCGAGCTCGTGCCGGGCGCCGGCGACGGCCCCGCCCGGGATCATGGAGTTCAGCATCGCGGTGGCGGCGGGCGTGGTGATCCTCTTGGACACGCCGCCGGGAATGATCTCGCACAAGGTGGCGTGCAGGCGGCACGCGGCCTGGCAGCGCAGCCGGGCCAAGTCACGGTGCCGCTTGGACCACATCTTCAGCACGACGGCATGGAAGTCCCCCCGATAGTCCCACGGGGCTATTCGAGAATGTTCGAATTAATGCTTCTATCTGAGCCGCCTGTCGGAATCGAACCGACGACCTGTTCATTACGAGAAACACGCGCCACAGCACCAGACGCGCTAGCTGCACCGATTGCACGCCGAAACCCCAGATTGCACACGATGCACCCGTTGCACACTCCGCCCGGTCCATGACCCGTTCCATGGATCCGCCGAGCGGGCCGCCTGACCCGATAACCGTCTGTAGCCAGCAGCTCCCCCCGCTGCCGCCAAGCAGTATCAGCCGGCCTTCGCGGTCAGCTGAGACACCCGCTGAGTACTTGGCCGACCCTTCCCTTGACCCCAGCCGGCCGCGGCCGGGTCCAGTGGACCATGCGGTGGAAGCCCGTGCTCAACGCTTCTGCCATCGCCTCTTAGGTACAAGTTCGTGCCCGATGGCGGCCCCGAGTTCTGTCTTGCTGGTCGGCGGCGGCGATCGTGCCGGCGCCGGACATCATGCGGCATCATGACGCCGTGGGCTACTCGCTCTATGCGCCGGCGGCCAGGGAGGCGGCGATCCGGGTCGCCCAGGCTAGCTCGGGCATCAGTCCTATCGAGTTGACGCAGGGCGTCTGGCTGCTGCCGATCTCCCAGGCCATGCGATCTGGTCGTGGCGGCGCTGGCGTCCGGCCGTTCGGCGATATGTTCTGGTGCTTGACGTCCGCCGTCGAATCACTCGCCTGTCGGGCTTCGACGGCGGCTCGTGGCGTACCTGGAGGCGGAGATCTTCGGCGGAGACGGCACTCAGGCAGCCGTTGCATGGCGCGACGGCAACCTCTGCCTGGGGCCGGTCAGCACCGAGCTGTGGATGCAGGACAGGCGGGACAACGCCCAGTGGCCGTTCAACCTGGTTCTGCGAGAGCTCGGCGTGAGCCGCGGGGATGCGTTCGACTAGTTCGACGCCGCCGGGCTGTACCGGCACCGCAGCACCGACGAGTGGGCACAGGCAGCCGAGAGCTAGCCGAGTCCATGGCCAAGCAGGACCGGACCTTGCCCGCGCCGCCGCGGCGCCCAGGCACCTGCCGATGTCTGACGGCCAGACAAACTTTGACGCCTACCTGCGCCGACAAGACAGGCTCCCCATCGGCCCCGCTAGCCCCGCCACCCCATTCCCCAGATCTGCCAGTTGACCTGGTGCAGCAGCTCGCGAACGAGAATCTGGACAGCTTCATCAAGAAGAGCTACTACGACCGCGACGCCGAGACTCGCCGCGGCCCAGCTGGGATCTCTCGCACCTCAAGAAGCGCTAGGCATCAGGACCCTGGTACCCGCTGGCGGCATATCGTTAGCGAGAACCAAGGACTTTGGACACTCGCCACCGAAGGACCACGAAAGAAGGGTGCCAGCATGTGGCTTCGCGGTTCGGCGCGGTCCGAGGAGGCCTGATGCGGGTCAATCTGAGCGACGTGGGTCTATGGTTCGACGTCTCAGGGCCGTCTTTTATCCATGACGGAGCGACGGTAATCGAACGCCCGACCCTCGTAGCCGTCCATGGCGGACCCGGCGCGCGGACCACATCAACCTCAAGGAAGGTCTAGCACCGCTGGCTGACCATTTGCAGATCCTCTATTACGATCAGCGCGGACATGGTCGCAGCGATCACAGCGCCCCCGAGTTCTGGAACCAGCGGACCTGGGCCAAGGACCTCAAAGAATTGTGCGACGCGCTCGGCCTGGTCAGGCCAGTCACGCTCGGCAGCAGCTTCGGCGGCCGCGTGGTCCTCACTTACGCCGGACTGTTCCCCGGCCACGCCAGCGGCATCATCTTGGCCAATACGGCGCGGGCGCGCGGACGACCGGCGCAGTGTAGAGATGTTCCGCCGAATCGGCGGCCCTGAAGCGGCAGCTGCCGCCGAACGCGATTTGGCCGAGAAGAGCGCGGAATCACGTACCGAGTTCCGCCGCATCTGCGGTCCGCTCTATAGCAGCAAGCCGTGGTCCGCTGAAGAACTGCATCGGCAGCGAGCCCGGTCGATCCAGGCAATTGATGTCAACCTGCATTTCTTCCGCGATGAGGCCGCGAATTTCAGCCCGTGGAGCTTGCTCGACCGCGTGAGAGGCCCGGTGCTCATCCTGGCTGGCGAGGACGATCCTGTGTGCCCGCTCCCAGACATCGAGGAGCTGGCAAGAAGACTTCCAGCGAACACGACCAGCCTTGTGCGCCTGCACGGTGCCCGGCACGCAATCTTCCGCGACTGGCCCGACCTGGCCTTTCCCGCGATCGAAGAGTTCGTATGCAGAATCGCGGAATCATGAAGAGGTGCGGACCATCCGTCGAGCGCGTCACCGTCCAGCGGCGGGCAGCGAGACCAGCGTGATCATGGTCACCGGGCGTTCCACGGTTCCGCCAAGCCGGCCGGCCTGATCTCGTCACTGCCGGTAACCAGCCGCCCGCTGCTCCCTCACCGCCGCCCAAGAAGATCAGCTAGCTGTCGCGGTCAGCCGGGACAGCCGCTGAGTATCTGCTCACCCGATCCCTTGACCCGGCCGATACCACGGTTCCGTGCCTCGCTCCTGAGCGCGCCGGGATCAGGGAGCCGCTGAGGCGACGCGGGGATGATCGCGCCAGGCGGGCATTGTGATCATGTAACCAGGGCCTGGCGCTCGATCTCCTCGCGCGGCGTGCCAGCGCTGCGCCGCGCCTGCGGGCGACAGTAAGGGTGCTACACGACAGCTTCACTTGCCGGACAGTTGTTGCTACAATGTAGTACATGGTAGCACCGACAAACGTGCGCTTCCCTGACGCGGTCGACCAGGGTCTGGCTGACTACGCACGCCAGGCAGGCGCAAAGAAATCAACGGTCGTCGTGAATGCAGTGCGCGAGTGGCTGCGGATGCAGACGCATGCGGGCATCATCTTCGTGCCGACCATCACCGGCGAGCGGCGGGCTGCGCTGGTTGTGGGACCGCAGGTATGGACCGTGGCCGAAGCTTGGCTGCAGCACGACAAGGCTGAACGAACCACCGCGGTGCTCGCCGAAACCCTCGGCCTGAGCGCGGCTGACATCGAGGCGGCCCTGGCGTACTGGGCCGACTACAAAGACGAGATCGATGAGCTGATCGGCCGCCATCGCGCCAGCCAGGACGAGGCACTGGCCGCGTGGGAGCGCCGGAGGCATCTCGATGCCGTCTGACTTCACTCGGGTCCGGTTCCTGCTGGACGAGCACTATCCTGGCTGGCTTGCCGAGGACCTGACCGCCGACGGCTACGACACCGTCGCCTTGACAGCCCACCGCCCTGAACTACGCGGGGCCGACGACGGGCGCGTCCTGGCCGCGGCCGTCGCGGAGGGGCGGGTCGTCGTGACCGAAGACGTCAGCACCTTCAGCGCGGCGATCGCGCTCGTGCCCGACCATCTCGGCGTCGTCTACTGCCATCACTCCCGCTACCCGCGCACACGCGCCGGCCTGGAAAGGCTCCGCAAGGCCCTCGGCGCCCTCGCCGCCGAGCCCCCCGCCGGCCTCGGAGAGCACCCGGTCATATGGTGGCTCTCCGGCGGACCCGGCTGAAGGCACATCATGAGCTACGGCTCAGCGGCATGTGCGGCGTGCTGATCGACATGATGACGGCCGACGGGCCGGGGACACCTGGGGGAGGCTCGATCTGGCCACACATGATCTCCATCCTGAGGTCGCCTTCTGACCGACGAGCCGCCTGGCTAAACAGCTCTTGCCAGACATCGCGTCCAGCACTCTGCGTTACCAGGGCTAGCTCATGACCACCGACTGCGTACCCTGCAGCTCGTTCCACGAATCGTTCCACGGAGATTGACAAGTCGTTGAAATTTAAATCGATAAACGTTTCTGAGCAGCAACAAAGAGAGCCGCCTGTCGGAATCGAACCGACGACCTGTTCATTACGAGAGGCACGGCCGGGCGCCCTGAGCGCACTGCCTGCCCAGATAGCACAGCCGGGCGCTCAGGATGCCCAGATTGCACCCAGTCAGCGCCGTGCCCGTTCCACGACTCGTTCCACGAGCCGACCTGCGTTTCAGGGGGAAGGGTAACTGTTAGTAGCTGAGTTGACTGGGCGAGCAGCAGCTATCAAGGGCAGGCCTGGGCGTCACTGATGGTGAGTGTCCGCCGTGTGTTTATCCCGTGCGATGGCCGCATATCGCCGAATCGGAATGTCCACTGATTTGGTTAGTCATTCGGCGGCGGAGACGCGCAGATCGGCCTGTTAGGGATTTGGCGGCCCGATTATTTCGTCGCGCTGGCACTCCGCGTAGCGACCGACATCCCGGACTGTGCGCGTCGGCAGGACGCGGTGAACTCGCGCGAGTGCGGCGTGTCGTGCCGATACCGAGATTGGGTCGGTCGTGACCGTCGCTGATCAGGCGCCGAAGACGAGCCGCAGGGCCGGGTCTGGGTTCAGCGCCGTTGAGACGTTGGCGGCGCCGACGACAAGGACGATGACTGTGAGCAGGGTAAATGCGGTGGCGAGCAGTCGCAACAGGGCCTTCGCGCGCGGAACTGCTCGCCCAGCCGTGGGGGCCGGGCGCCACATCAGCACGCTCAGGCCGCTGACCCGGCGCATGCCCAAGAAGAAAGCCCTGGTCGCCACCGGCAACTCCATGCTGGCCATCATCCACGCCCTGCTGTCCGACCCCGCCGCCCGCTACACCGACCTCGGCGCCGACTACTACGAACAACGCATGCACGCCCGCCGCCAGGCCCGCAACCACGTCCGCAGCCTCGATCGCCTCGGCTACAAAGTCACCCTCCATGCCCCAGCAACGCAGCCAGTCTCCCAGCGACTCCAGCTCGCGCCGGGTGGTGCCGAAGCTGCGGGTCTCCTGCTGGCGGCGACCCGCCGTGGTGTCACTGGGCACCCGGATGGTGACCTCGACCCCGGCCTTGGCGATATCCAGGCCGGCGACCCGCTCGGCGAACAGCGGCTCATCCTGCACGTCTTGCATCAAAGACTCCTACGATGGGGAGGGCGGTTACGGCCGCGGTCGTTCGCAGGAGCCAGGGGCAAGCGGGAAATCTGGTCCGCGGGCTCGAAGCACCATTCAGCGGACCTGAAGATCGGCTCCCGGCGTCAGACTCATTAACGGGGTCAGGCCCGCCAAGAAACAACGACGTCAGCGAACGACCGCGGCCACAGCCTCCCAGCCCAGCCACGCCCGCGCAGCCAACCGCACCATCAGCGCGTCAGCGCCCGGCGCAGCCGGGCCCCGGGTCACGACGGGACAGCCACGCAAAATTTTCACGCCGCTACGGCGTACCCCAGGGCCAGCACGACTCATTAGGCGTCCGTTGCTCGACACCTGAGACACGCGCCGTTCAGCACTGACGCTTCAGACCGGCGATGTGTCTCAAAGCCTGCAGGCGATTGCTGACGTTTCCTGAGCTTGAGATTTAACCCGTTTCCTGCTTCGCGGTGGCCGCCTTGGGGTGCTTGCCGACGTCGTGGCGTGCCGCTGGCCGGCGGTTCTTCGAGCC
>WNFL01267699.1_pt1 | contig 15264 bp, 9 predicted proteins | sample 5400361 | NCBI WGS metagenome assembly WNFL01 (sample SAMN13153351, study PRJNA577476) | soil metagenome | isolation source: 40 cm soil on Douglas fir-dominated hillslope | place: USA:California | collected 2013-09-17
GCCGGGGTCGCGCCGCCGAGCGTCACGTGATTCCCGCCTCCGGTGCCGGTGTGTGCGCCGTCGAGCATGAACTTCTCGCTGCGCAGGCGCGCGAGCTTCGCGTCTTCGTAGAGACTCGTCGTATTCGCCACGAGCTCGCGCCAGTTCGCGACCGGGGCGACGTTGACCTCGATGACGCCTGGATCCGGAGTGACCTCGAGCTTCGCGACCCGCGGATCCGGCGGCGGGGCATAGCCCTCCAGCCGCACCGGCAGATGCAGCGCGGCGGCGGTCTCCTCGATCCCGAGGGCGAGCGCGAGAAACTCCTCCAGCCGCGCGACCGGCGGCAAGAAGACGTTCAGTATGCCGTCGCGCGGCTCGACGCACAGGGTCGTGCGCACCACCCAGGGCGCCGACTCCCCGAGCCGGGGCCGCCCCTGTGGCTGGCGCGGATCTCGCGAGGGCACCGGCGCGACCGCCAGGTGTTGCTGCTGCGTGCGCCGAGCCAGCGGCGCGCGCGCCTCGAACGGATCCACCTCCGCCAGGAACGGAGCCTCGCCCTGCGCCACCCACGGCAGCGAGTCCAGCGGGAGGCGATAGCCCATCGGCGAGTCACCCGGCAGCAGATAGAGCCGCTCGCGGCGCAGGAACCACGCCCCGGAGCGCCACTGCACCGCATCGCCGTCGCCAAACACCCGCTTCGGCTGCAGCGGCAGCGCGTAGCCGACGACGGCGCCGAGCCCCTGATCGAGCACGCGCGCGAGCCGCGCGCGCTCCTCGGCGTCCTCGAGCTTCGAGTCGTGCGGGTCGACGTTCGTGGGCAGGCGGCGCTCGCGCCACAGGTAGTACCACGCGTCCTCGTAGGCGGGCAGCGCGAAGCCCGGGTCGACGTCGAGGCGCTTCGCGAGCGCGGTCACGAAGTCCTGCGCCTGCGCCGGGCCGAAGTCGTACGACTCGCGCGCGTCGGCGAGCAACGCCGGATCGTTCCAGATCGGCTGGCCGTCGCGGCGCCAGTAACTCCCGTAGGCCCAACGGGGCAGTGACTCGCCCGGATACCACTTGCCCTGGCCGAAGTGCAAGAGCCCCCCCGGCGAGAGCCGCGCGTGCATCCGGCGCAGCAGATCCTCGGCGCGCTCCGCCTTGCGCCCGCCGAGCGCGGTCATGTTCCACTCCGGCGCGTCGGGATCGTCGATCGAGACGAACGTCGGCTCGCCGCCCTGCGTGAGGCGCACGTCGCCGAGCTCGAGCCGCTCGTCGACCACGCGCCCGAGCGCGTCGATCGCGGCCCACTGCGCGTCGCCGTATGGCCGAGTGACTCGCGGGTCCTCGTGGATGCGCTCGACGGAGAGCGCGAACGAGAACGCCACCTCGCATTCGTCCACGGCGCCCGTGATCGGCGCGGCGCTCGACGGATCGGGGGTGCACGCGAGCGGGATGTGGCCCTCGCCGCAGAGCAGACCCGACGTCGCATCGAGGCCGATCCAACCGGCGCCGGGCACGTACGCCTCCGCCCACGCGTGCAGATCGGCGAAGTCGTTCGTCGGGCCGGGCGGGCCGTCGAGGGGCTGTTCGTCCGGGGCGAGCTGAATGAGATACCCGCTCGCGAAGCGCGCCGCGAAGCCGAGGTGGCGCAGCGCCTGCACCACGAGCCACGCGGAATCCCGGCACGAGCCCGAGCCCTTCTCGAGTGTCTCCTCAGGCATCTGTACGCCCGGGTCCATGCGAATCACGTAGCCGACCGACGCCTGCGCCTGTCGATTCAGCTCGACCAGGAAGTCGATCGTGCTCCTGTGCTCGCGCGGCACACCGGCGAGGAACGCGTGCAGGCGCGGCCCCACCGCGGCGCCCTCGCGATACGGCGCCAGATCCTTGGCGAGCTGCGGCTCGTAGGCGAAGGGCCATTCCTCGGCCGAGGGATCGATGAAGAAGTTGAACGGATTCAGCACCTCGAGATCCGCGATCAGGTCCACCTGTACGTGCAGGAGCGACGCAGGCTTCTGAAACACGGCGCGCGCGAGGAAGTTCCCGAAGGGGTCCTGCTGCCAGTTGAGCCAGTGCTCGGGCGGGTCGACGACGAGCGAATAGGACGGGATCGGCGTTCGCGCGTGCGGCGCCGGCCGCAGTCGAATGAGCTGCGGCGAGAGCGTGACCGGGCGATCGTACTGGTAGGTCGTGCGGTGCTGGAGAGCGACCCGGATGGACATCGCGCACACCTCCTCCAGTGGATCCGCGATGCAGGAAGCGCGCCCGGGAATCCGCCGCATTTCGCCCGCGCGAGGCGCGCGTCTGCCTCGACGCTGATCGCACGCCGCCTCGAATCTCGGCGACAATCGCGCGATGGCGACGGAGAAGACGGTGCGAACCTTGGCCCTCGCGCTGCCCGAGACCTCGGAGAAGCCCTGCTACGGGACTCCCGGCTTCTACGTGAAGAAGAAACTATTCGCGCGCCTGTTGCCAGACCGGCAGACGCTCGCGGTGCGCGTCGACCTGGAGGAGCGCGAGGCGCTGCTGACTGTCGCTCCCGAGGTGTTCTTCCTCACGCCACACTACGAAGGCTGGCCGATGGTGCTGATCCGTCTGGCGCGCGTCGAGCGCGCCGATCTCGAAGAGCGCCTGGTCGAGGCGTGGCGCTTCATGGCCCCGGCGAAGCTGCTCGCGGAGTTCGACGCGAGTCACTGACGGGTGCTTCAGCGGCGACCGCAGTCCAGCGGTGTGCCTTTGCGCTGCGCGTAGATGTACGCCTCGGGCGCGCGCATGCGCGGATCGTCCGCCGCGAGCGGCGTCGCGCGCACGGGGTGCTCGATGCACCAGTTGATCATGTCGCGCAGCAGCACCACGCGCCCGAGCTGCACCCGGTACTTCGGATAGGTCTCGGGGTGCGTGTTGGCGGCGTCGGGGTGACACATGTCGCACGAAACGCCGATCGTGCTGCCGAGCTCGGCGCCGCTGTGGAACACCTTCGGGCGCCGACGCTGGAAGCATCCGCCACCTAGGTCTTGCCGGCCACACGCGAGAACGTCAATGACTCCACCGTTGCGCGGCCCGCTGGCCCGCGGCGTTGTAGTTTCGCCAATTGGCCTTCGCCTTCACTGGGCGGGTGCCTTCTGTGCGCGCCGCGCGCCCGAGCCGGCTCGGCACGAGCGATGCTAGGTGCAGGGGGCATGAAGCAGACCTTCGACTTGTTCGCAATCGATTCGGCCGCCGAAGAGACCGTCAGCGAAGTCCGCGCCGTGAAATCGGACCCAGCAGCGGCTCTCGTCCTGAACAGCGACGGCGTCTTCATGAACGGAAACGTCGCGCTCGCCGAAACCCAGAGCCGCTTGGAGCGATCCAGCCGGCGCTCGCGCTAGGGTACGAGCCGGGTCGAGGCTCCGCAGATCTGCTGCGGCGGCGGCTCCGCCAGCATGAGCGCGCGCTTGAAGTGCGCGACGTCGAGGATGCTCCCCCGGCCGTTCACGTCCAGGTAGCGGAGGTGCCGCTCCGCCCCCGGGGTCGCGACGCCGGTGAGATACTGCCGCAGGCGCGTGTAGTCGGCCGTGTTCACCACGCCGCTGCCTTCGAGGTTGGCGCACTGACACGCGTCGCCGATCGCATCCGGGGTCGACGAGTTCCAGCCGCCGCCGTCGATCTGAGTGGCGTTCGGCTCGTACGGGCAGTTGTCGGCCGAGTCGGCGGCGCCGTCGCCATCCGAGTCCAGCACGCCCAGGCCAGAGTCGATCCAGGTGCGCAGCAGCGAGACCGCGAGCGGATCGGGGATCTGAGTGCCCTTCGCCATGCGCAAGGTCGGGTCCGTCGAGGCGACCCGCTGCCAGAGCACGCTCTGCGCACTCGAACCGACCTTGATGCGCAGCGCGCCGGAGATCCCGAGGTCGCCCGAGGTGGGCGCGACACCGATCAGGTTCATCTCGCCGAGCAGCGGCTCGTAGCGCATGTTCATGCCGCCCGGGGCCGGGCCGCCGGGCTGGTGACAGTGCGCGCAGTTCGCGGCGAGATACGAGCGAGCGCGCGCGCCGAGCGTCTCCGCGGCGTTGTTGGGGTCGGCGATCGCAGGATAGAACGACGGCGCCTCGATCGGCTGCGCGAACATCCCCAGGCACGAGCCGAACGCGTGTAGCTGATTGTCACTGCCTCCGGCGTAGGTGAAAGCACGGTTGAGCTGGCGCGTGCGCATGCCCAGCACGCGACCCGACGCGTTCGTGTGACAGCCGAGACACTCGGAGGGCGACGGGTAGTGCCAGGTCTGCGTCGTCGTTCCGCCGCCGGTGTCGATCGTGAACGGCTCGTTCAGCGCCGCCGTGAGCAGCGTCGCGTCGGTTTGCCCGCTGTTCCAGCGATAGGTGTAGCCCACCCAGCGGTCGACCTGGCGCAGCAGCAGGCGTGTCTCGATGCGTCGGGTCGCGGTCGGCGAGACCCGGAGGTCGAAGTGCTTCACCAGGACCGTGCCCACCGGGAAGGTCCACGGGTCGTCGGGAGAGAAGCCGGCCACCTGGCCGGAGGGGAGCGCGATCCAACGGCGCTTCAGCGCGCCGTCGGACCAGAGCGGCGAGATCACGTCGTACTCCACGAGCCCGGGCTTGGGCGTGAGCGCGGCCGTGTCGCTGAACAGGCCCGTCCCCGACAGGGTCGTCGGGAACTGCTGTCCCCCCGAGCCCTGCGTCGTCTGCAGGCGATAGAAGCCGCCGGCGCGAGACACGATCACCAGCTCGGCGAGCGGATCCTCGGCGAACGACACCGGATTGGTCATGTTGGCGATCAGCGTCGACGCGTGATTGGCCGGGTTGTACGCCCAAACCTTGCCGCTCACGTAGTCGGCGTAGATGTAGGCGCCGTAGAGCTCCGGGAAGGTGTCGCCGCGATACACGTAGCCGCCGGTCACTGCGAAGCCCCCGGTGGAGTCGTGCGGATACTCGATCACGGGCGGCGTCGACGAAATCGCATTGCACTGGTTGGGCGGGAAGTCGTGCGTGCCCTCGCCGTATGCCCAGCCGAAGTTCTTGCCGGCGGTCGCGCCCGCGGGGACGAAGTCGACCTCCTCCCATGCGCCCTGTCCGACGTCGCCGATCCACAGATCCCCGGTCATGCGGTCGAACGTGAAACGCCAGGGATTGCGCAGACCGTAGTCCCAGATCTCGGCGCGCTTAGTTCGGATCGATCCTCAGGATCTCGCCCAGCAACCTCGACAGATCCTGTCCGTTGTACGTGCCCCCGTCGCCGACCGAGACATAGAGCATCCCGTCGGGACCGAATACGAGCTGCCCACCATTGTGGAATGCGGCGTCGTCCGGCATCTCGATGATCGGCCGGCGGGTCGCGGGGTCGGCTTGGTTCGGGTTCGAGGCGCTGCGCGTGTAGCGCACGACCTTCGTGCAGTAGTTGCCGGCCTGACAGCGCGCCCCGGGCGAGACGTAGTCCACGTAGATGAAGTGATTCGCGGCGTAGTTCGGATCGAATACGACGCTCAGCAGGCCCTGCTCCTGCGCGTCGTACTGGATCTCGCCGGCGGTGAGATCCAGGAACACCGCCGTGGAGCTTCCGTTCGGGTCGGTGGGCATCACGCGGACCAGCCCGCTCTGCTCGGTCGCGAGTGCGAATCCGGATCCGTCGGGCGCATAGGCGAGCGACGTCGGGTTCGCGAGCGTCAGGTTCGGGTAGATCCGCACCGCGGTCATGGGCGCCGGATCCGGCAAGCTGTCCAACGGCAGATTGTGCCCTGCGAACTGGACGCGTGGCCCGCTCGGACACGTCTGCGCGCGAACGCGGTCTGCGGCCGCGAGAGCGAGCACGGTCAAGGCGCAAGCCGAAGCAAGACGGAGCATTCGCGGCAGGGGGGCCACCTCGCTTCGCAGCCTAGACGGCCTCGCGAGACGCGGCAATCGGGCGGTTCTAATTCGCCACTTTTGTGAAGCGAAGCCCACCGCGCGACTCGTCTGCAATTTGCGTGCAACTCGACGGCAGCAGTCCGGCGAGTCGAATGGCGTGGTAGGATGCCGGCGATCAGCAACTCTCGGGATCATCCCGCCGTGATCGCTGCATCGACGCAAAGAGCCGCCGCGCTCGAGTCAGGGGTGCATCGCCTCCCTCCGCAACGGTCCGACGGGCGCGGTTCGCGCGCACGCAGCTCCGCTGGGCGCGGAGGTTGCACAGAGATGCGGCCGGGGTGACGCGATGATACCGGTGAATTTCGACGCAAAGATCGGAGACGCGGAGCGACGCCAGCGGCTTTACGCCGGCGAGGTCTTCGTGTACTCGCCGAGCGCCACGGGAAGAGCGCTGTGCGAGTTCGCGCACTCGATGACTCGAGACGCGTTCCATCCGCTCGACCCGCGCATGGCCCAGCACTCACTGCCGGTCGAGCGCTATGCCGGCATCCTCGCCGAGCTGAAGCCGGCCTTCATCCACCACCCGGAGTCCAAGCGACTGATTCGCGAGCTGCTCGCGGCCTTCGGCTGTGACTCGAAAGAGACGTTCTTCGACGTCCCCCGGCTGCGCACCTCGACCTCGAGCGGGTTTCTGACCACGGGAATCGCATACGCCTTCCATCCGCATCGCGACACCTGGTACTCGGCTCCGCCGTGCCAGCTCAACTGGTGGCTGCCGGTGTACGACCTCGCGCCCAACGACGGACTGGCGTTTCACCCGACTTACTGGAGCCGCGCCGTGAAGAACGGCTCGCGGCGCTACAACTACGCCGAGTGGAATCGCACCAGCCGCAAGCTGGCGGCGCAGCAGATCGGCGAGGATACGCGCGATCAGCCCAAGCCGGACGAACCGATGGACCTCGACGGCGAGATTCGTCCGCTGTGCCAGGCGGGCGGGCTGATTCTCTTCTCCGGCGCGCAGATGCACTCGTCGGTGCCGAACACGTCGGGCCGCACGCGTCTCTCCGTCGATTTCCGCACGGTGAACCTGCGCGACGTCGAGGAGCAGCGCGGCGCGCCCAACGTCGACTCCGCCTGCACCGGCACCACGATGGCCGACTATCTGTGCTGCGAGGACTTGGAACACGTCCCGCAAGCGCTCGTCGACCGCTACGAAGCGGGTATTCAGACCCTGTCCGAGACGCCGACCGACGCTCGTCGATGATCGGTGGAGATGTGATGAGGGTCGATCCCGCTTCTCGAGTGACTCGTCCGTGCGCCCTGCTCGCGCTTCTGCTCGCCTTCGGCACAGCGGCGCGCAGCGAGGCGCAGACGTTCGACGACCCGGGCTTCGCCGCGCAGACGGTGACCACGGTGGCGCCGTTCCAGGCGGACGGGATCCGGTTCGCGCCCGACGGCCGCATGTTCATCGTGCAGAAGAACGGAGTCGTCCGGATCTTCCACGACGGCGTCCTGCACGCGCAGCCGTTCATCGACCTGAGCGCGCAGGTCAACACGAACGACGATCGCGGCTTGATCGGCTTCACGCTTGATCCCGGCTTCGCGGAGAACGGCTACGTGTATCTCGGCTTCGTCTACGAGCCGAATGGAGACACGAACAACCCCGGGCCGCGCACGTCCCGCCTGATTCGAGTGACCGCGGACCCCGCGAATCCCGACGTGGCGCTCCCCGGCAGCCAGGTGATCGTCCTCGACGGGATTCCGGCGACCGGCACCTCCCACACGCTCGACACGCTGCGCTTCGCTCCCGACGGCACGCTGTTCGTGTCCAACGGCGACGGCACCACGCAGCCTTCGACGGCGGATCCGCTCGCGCTCGAGGCCCAGGACGTCAACTCGTACCGCGGGAAGATCCTGCGCATCAATCCCGACGGCTCCGCGCCCGCGCCGCCGCAGCTGCTGAACCCCTTCTATGACGGCACGAACTCGATCCGCTCGCGGGTCTGGGCGTATGGCCTGCGCAATCCCTACCGCTTCGACTTCCATCCCGTGCTCGGCGATCTGTACACGAACGACGTTGGCTGGAACACCTGGGAAGAGCTCGATCGCATCATCCCGGGCCGCAACTACGGCTGGCCGTGCTTCGAAGGGCCGCTGCCGCAGCCCGCCTACCAGTCGACGTTCCCGGGCACCTGCTCGCCCCTGCCGCAGAGCGCGACGGTCGCACCGCTCGTCACCTACGACCGCTCCGTCGGCTCGGCCGCGGTCGGCGGCTGCTTCTACACCGGGAACGTCTACCCGGTGCAGTATCTCAACAACTTCTTCTGGGCCGACTACACCGGCAATTTCATCCGCCGCCTGGTCCTCGACTCCGCCGGCAACCTGGTCTCGAACATCCGCTTCGCGACCAACGTGGGCGCGCCCACGGCGATGGAGGTCGGGCCCGACGGCCTCTTGTACGTGGCCGACTTCGTCTCCGGAAACGTGAAGCGAATCGTCTTCAACGGCCCGGTCGCCAACGCGACCGCCGCGCCCACCTCGGGCTACTCGCCGCTCGTGGTCCAGTTCACCGGCAGCGGCTCGACCGACGGCCTCGGGCGCCCGCTCGCCTACCACTGGGACTTCGGCGACGGTCAGGTCGCGAATCAGGCGGACATCCAACACAATTACGTGTCGACCACGGTGCGCACGTTCAACGCGCAGCTCACCGTGACCAACACCGCGAGTCAGTCCGCGTCGGAGGTCGTGCCCGTCACGGTGGGCAGCACTCCGCCGGTGCCGGTGATCACCACGCCCTCGGGCGGCGGCGGCGTTCAGCCGGGCGACACCGTCGCATACCAGGGATCCGCGACGGATCCGGACGAGGGCACGCTGCCCGCGAGCGCGCTCTCGTGGACGATCCTGCTGCACCACAACACGCACCTGCACCGCTTCGCCGGCAGCACCGGCACGTCCGGCAGCTTCGTCGCGCAGGAGCACGGCGTCGGGACTTACTCGTACGAGATCGTGCTCACCGCGACCGACGCGAGCGGACTGAAGGCCTCCGTCAGCACCTTGGTGCCCGTGCTCCCCGACACGATCCCGCCGTCGGCTCCCGGGAACCTGACGGCCGTGGCGCTGGGCTCGAGCGCCGCGCAGCTCGTCTGGACCGCCGCGACCGACAACGGCGCCGTCGACAACTACCACATCGAGCGCTGCGCCGGCGTCGGTTGCTCCTCGTTCTTCGAGGTCGGCACCGCTCCCGAGCTGAGTTACGTCGACATCGGGCTGATTCCGTCGACGACTTACGGCTATCGCGTGCGCGCGATGGACACCAACGGAAATCTCGGCCCCTATACCGCGACCGCCACCACGACGACCGGAAGCGCGACTCAGAACCCCCCGGGCCTGGTCGCGGCCTACAGCTTCGACGCCGGCTCGGGCGCGGTGCTCGCGGACTCGTCGGGGCTCGGGAACAACGGAGGGATCAACGGCGCGACCTGGACCCTCGGGCACGACGGCCAGGCGCTGGCGTTCGACGGCCTGAGCAACGTCGTGGTCGTGAACGACAGCACCTCCCTGCACCTGACCACCGGAATGACGCTGGAGGCCTGGATCCGCCCCACGCAGGTGCTCTCGAACTGGCGCGCGGTCCTGCAGAAGCAGACGGATGCGTACTTCCTGAACGGCAACACCGCCAGCAATCACGTCGGCGGCGGCGGCACCTTCAACGGCGTCTGCTGCACCGTGGTGGAGAGCAGCGCCGGAATTCCGGTCAATCAGTGGTCTCACATCGCGACGACCTACGACGGCACCACGCTCCGGATGTTCGTGAACGGAGCCGAGGTCGGGTCACTCCCGCGCACGGGAAGCCTCGAGGTCAACACCTCGCCGCTGCGCATCGGCGGAGACACCTACCCCAACGAGTTCTTCGCCGGCCTGATCGACAACCTGCGCATCTACAACCGCGCGCTCTCGCTCGCGGAGATCCTCGCGGACATGGCGACTCCGGTCGGCGGCACCGCGCCGCCGGACACGACGCCGCCCGTGCGCTCGGCGGGAGCGCCGACGGGCGTGCTGCCGGCGGGAACCACGCAGGCGACGCTCTCGCTCACGACGAACGAATCGGCCACGTGCCGCTACGGAACCACGCCGGGCACGTCCTATGCGTCGCTGCCCAACGCGTTCGCGACGAGCGGCGGGGCAACGCACTCGACCGTGGTGAGCGGTCTCGCGAACGGCCAGAGCTATGGCTACTTCGTGCGCTGCCGCGACACCGCGGGCAACGCCAACCCCGACGACCTGTCCATCGCGTTCTCGGTGGCGACGCCGAGTGATACGACACCGCCCACGGTGTCTCTGACGGCTCCCGCGCCCGGAACCGTGACGGGGGTCATCACGCTCAGCGCGTCGGCGAGCGACGCGGGTGGAGTGGCGGGCGTGCAGTTCCTGCTGGATGGCACGCCGCTGGGCTCGGAAGTCCTGGTGGCTCCGTACACGCTCACCTGGAACTCCGCCGCGGTGTCGAACGGCACGCACACGCTGGCCGCGCGCGCGAGAGACACCTCGGGCAATCCCGCCACCTCGCCCACCGTGACCGTGACGGTGAGCAACGTGACGCCCCCACCGCCGACGGGACTGGTGGCGGCGTACAGCTTCGATGCGGGCTCGGGCAACGTGCTTGCCGACCTGTCGGGCAATGGCAACGACGGAACGATCAATGGCGCGAGCTGGACCGCGGGTCACGACGGCCAGGCGCTCTCGTTCAACGGCACCAGCAACGTCGTCGTGGTGAATGACAGCGCCTCCCTGGATCTCACGACCGGAATGACCTTCGAGGCCTGGGTGCGCCCGACGCAGACACTCTCGAACTGGAAGGCGATCCTGCAGAAGCAGGTGGACGCGTACTTCCTGAACGGCAACACCGGTACCGACCACGTCGGCGCCGGCGGCACCTTCAACGGCACCTGCTGCACGGTCGTCGAAGGCGCCACGGGACTGCCGGTGAATCAGTGGACTCACCTGGCGAGCACCTACGACGGGGCGACCCTGCGCATCTATTTGAACGGCGTCCAGGTCGGGTCGATTCCGCAGACGGGGAGCCTCGAGGTCAACGCCTCGCCGCTGCGCATCGGCGGAGACACCTACCCCAACGAGTTCTTCCCGGGGCTGATCGACAACCTGCGCATCTACAACCGCGCGCTCTCGAGCGCCGAGATTCAGGCGGACATGGTGACTCCGGTCGGCGGTGGCGCGCCCCCGGACACGACCCCGCCCGTGCTCTCCGCCGGATCTCCGACGGGAGCGCTGCCGGCGGGAACCATCCAGACGTCCCTCTCCCTCACCTCGAACGAAGCCGCCACGTGTCGCTACGGGACCGTGGCAGGCACCGCGTACGCGGCGCTGCCGAACGTGTTCACGTCGACGGGGACGACCTCGCACTCGACGCTCGTCGGCGGGCTCACGAACGGCCAGAGCTACAGCTTCTTCGTGCGCTGCCAGGACGCCGCGGGCAACGCCGACACGACGGACTTCCCGATCTCGTTCTCCGTGGCGAGTGACACCACGCCGCCCGTGCGCTCCGCGGGCTCACCGACGGGCGTGCTGACCGTGGGCACGACGCAAACCACTCTCTCGCTCACGACGAACGAGTCGGCTACGTGTCGCTACGGCACGGTCGCCGGCACGGCCTTCGCATCGCTGCCGAACGTATTCTCCACCACCGGTGGAGCGACGCACTCGACGCTCGTCGGCGGCCTCGCGAACGGCCAGAGCTACAGCTTCTTCGTGCGCTGCCGCGACGCCGCGAACAACGCCAACCCCGACGACTTCGCGATCGCGTTCTCCGTGGCGAGTGACACGACGCCGCCGGTGCGCTCGGCGGGCTCGCCGTCGGGGGGGCTGCCGGTCGGCACCACCCAGGCGACCCTGTCACTCACGACGAACGAAGCGGCCACGTGTCGCTACGGCACGGTCGCGGGCACGGCGTACGCGTCGCTGCCGAACGTGTTCACGTCGACGGGCACGACCGCGCACTCGACCGTGGTGAGCGGGCTCGCGAACGGCCAGAGCTACGGCTTCTTCGTGCGCTGCCAGGACACGCCGGGCAACCCGAACACCGACGACTTCGCGATCGCGTTCTCGATCGCGAGCCCGGGCGACACCACGCCGCCCGTGCTCTCGGCGGGTTCGCCGAGCGGCGTGTTGGCGCCCGGAACGACGCAGGCGACCCTGGCGCTCGCGAGCGATGAAACCGCCACGTGTCGCTACGGAACGGTCGCGGGCACCGCGTACGCATCGCTGCCGAACCTGTTCTCCACGACCGGGGGAATCGCGCACTCGACCCTCGTGACCGGCCTCGCGAACGGACACAGCTACAGCTTCTTCGTGCGCTGCCAGGACACGGCGGGCAACCCGAACACGAGTGACTTCTCGATCGCGTTCTCCGTGGCCACCGACACGACGCCACCCACCGTGGCAGTCACTGCCCCGCTCGCGGGAAACGTGACCGGCGTGATCTCTGTCTTCGCCGCGGCGAACGACGCGAGCGGAATCGGCGGCGTGCAGTTCCTTCTGGACGGCGCGAACCTCGGCGCTGAAGACATCAAGGCTCCGTTCATGCTCTCGTGGAACTCCGCGAGCGTCGCGAACGGCCCGCACACCCTGTCCGCGCGCGCCCGCGACCGCGCGGGCAATTCCGCGACCTCGAGCTCTGTGCCGGTCACCGTCAGCAACGCCGTGGTGCCGCCCGTGGGTCTGGTCGCGGCGTACGGCTTCAACGCGGGCTCGGGGTCCGTGCTCGCGGATTCGTCGGGCAACGGGAACGACGGCGCAATCAATGGCGCGACCTGGGCGACGGGACACGACGGCCAGGCGCTCTCCTTCGACGGCATCGGCAACCTCGTCGTCGTGAACGACAGCGCCTCGTTGCACCTGACCACGGGAATGACTCTGGAAGCCTGGGTTCGCCCCACGCAGGCGCTTTCGAACTGGAAGGCGGTCCTGCAGAAGGAATTGGACGCGTACTTCCTGAACGCGAACACCGCGGGCAACCACGTCGGCTCGGGCGGCACCTTCAACAACGACTGCTGCACGGTCGTCGAGGGCCCCTCGGGACTCGCGGCGAGTCAGTGGACTCACCTCGCCAGCACATACGACGGGACCACGCTGCGGCTGTACGCGAACGGGACCCTCGTCGCGTCGCTGCCGCGGACCGGCACCCTCGAGGTCAACGGCTCGCCCCTGCGCATCGGCGGCGACACCTACCCCGGCGAATTCTTCCCCGGACTGATCGACAACCTGCGCATCTACAACCGCGCGCTCACGGCCGCGGAGATCCAGCAGGACATGATCACCCCAGTAGGTCCGTGACTCCGCAGATCCCGTCTCTGTCCGGCGAGACCGTGCTCGTCACCGGAGCGAGCGGTTTCATCGGGACGAATCTGTGCGCGCGCCTGGCCGCGAATCGCGCCGAGGTCCACGCCGTGTCTCGCGCGCCTCGCCCGCACGTTCCCCCCGGGGTGCGCACCTGGCAGTCGGACCTTGCCGAATCCGGCGACGTGAAGCGGATCTTCCAGGAGGTGAAGCCGACCTTGGTGTTTCACCTCGCCGGGCACGTCCAGGGCTCGCGCGCGCTCGACCAGGTCGAGCCGGCCCTGATCGGGAATCTGCTGACCGCCGTGCACATGCTGACGGCCGCCGTCGAGTCGGGCTGCGAGCGCATTCTGCTCACCGGCTCCCAGGACGAGCCCGATCCCGGCGAGGCCTGCGCGACGGAGTTCGTCCCGCCGTCTCCCTACGCGGCGGCGAAGCTCGCGAGCAGCTCCTACACACGGATGTTTCACGCGTTGTACGAGTGCCCGGTCAGCGTCGCGCGGATCTTCATGGGCTACGGGCCCGCGCAGCGCGATCTGGCCAAGCTGGTGCCGTACGTGATCCTCTCCCTGCTTCGCGGCCAGGCGCCGCGCGTCGGGACCGGCGCCCGGCCCATGGACTGGATCTACGCCGACGACATCGTCGACGGGCTTCTGCTGACCGCCAAGGCCCCGGGAGCGGTGGGCCGAACGGTGCATCTGGGCACGGGACGCCTCCACACGGCGCGGCAGGCGGTCGAGAGCATCGTGCGGTTGATGGGCAGCCCGGCGTCGCCGGAGTTCGGCGCGGTTCCGGACCGCCGGGCGGAGAAGGCGCGACACGCGAATGTCGAAGAGACCCAGGCCACGCTCGGCTGGCAGCCGGCCGTGGCTCTGGACGAGGGACTGGAGCGCACGATTGCCTGGTACCGAGAGCAGTTCGAGCGCGGGCAGCTCTGAGCGCCCAGACTCTGCCATGGAGCCGCGATGATTTTCGAGGAAACCGGACTCGCGGGAGCGCTGCTGATCGAGCCGGAGCGCATGGCCGACTCTCGGGGCTTCTTCGCGCGCACCTTCTGCGCGCGTGACTTCGCCGAGCGCGGGCTCGCCTCGGTGTTCGTGCAGAGCAGTGTCTCGTTCAACCTGCGCGCGGGCACGCTGCGCGGGATGCACTTCCAGATGCCCCCCCACCGCGAGGTGAAGCTGGTGCGCTGCACGGCGGGGGCGATCTGGGACGCGATCGTGGATCTGCGCACCGGCTCGCCCACGCGGCTGCGCTGGTTCGGGAGCGAGCTCAGCGCCGAGAACCGGCGCATGCTGTACATCCCGGAGGGCTTCGCGCACGGCTTCATCACGCTCCAGCCGAACAGCGAGGTGTTCTACGAGATGACCGAGTTCTTCGCGCCGCAAGCGGCGCGCGGGCTGCGCTGGAACGACCCGGCGTTCGCGATCGCCTGGCCTAAGGAGCCGCAGGTGATCGCGGAGCGCGACGCGAGCTACCCCGATCTCGACCTGCGCGCGCTCGCGGAGGTCGGCTCGTGACTCCCGCGGCGCCCGAGGGACTGGAGCGCGAGATGCTCGAGCTCGTGGCGGCGCTCTACCCGATCTGCCGGAGCATCACCGGCGACGGCGTGCGCGAGACACTCCGGCTCGTCGGCGAGAAGCTTCCGCTCGAGCGGCACGAGGTCCCCAGCGGCACGCAAGTCCTCGACTGGACCGTGCCCGACGAGTGGAACGTGCGCGACGCCTGGATCAAGAATCGCGCCGGCGAGCGCGTCGTCGACTTCCGGCGCTGCAACCTGCACCTGGTGAGCTACAGCGAGCCGCTGTCGCCGCGCTGGATCCCGCGCGCCGAGCTGCTGGAGCACCTGCACTCGCTTCCAGGGCACCCGGACCGGATCCCGTACCGCACCTCCTACTACAAGCGCAGCTGGGGCTTCTGCGTCTCGGAGAAGCAGCTCGAGTCACTCAGCGATCGGGAGTACGAGGTCTGCATCGACGCCACGCTCGCGCCCGGTCACTTGACCTACGGCGAATATTTCCTCGCCGGCGAACGCCCGGAGGAGATCCTGATCTCGGCGCACGTCTGCCATCCGTCGCTCGCCGACGACAACCTCTCGGGCATCGCGGTGGCG
>WNFL01055709.1_pt2 | contig 15261 bp, 8 predicted proteins | sample 5400361 | NCBI WGS metagenome assembly WNFL01 (sample SAMN13153351, study PRJNA577476) | soil metagenome | isolation source: 40 cm soil on Douglas fir-dominated hillslope | place: USA:California | collected 2013-09-17
GCGAACTCAGTAAGCCTGCCGTGAGTATCGATTTTGTAATTTTCATGGTTCCTGGTCCTCCCGAATAACTGCCTGCTATAGACCGTTTGCAAGGTTTGCGCATTCCGAGAAAGATGCAGGCCATAACGGCAAGGGTTGTTTGAAATCAGTGTAACGAAGTGTAGGGACTGGGAATGTAACTAATTGTAAAGAATGGCGGTTAGACGCATCCGTAGGTTAGGTTGGTACGTCTATATGATAGTTCGGGGGTGGTGTGTCACCCGGATTTGCGCACAGTGGAAGCGTGACGCTGACTTGTTACAGGATCGGAAAGGAATGACCTTCGACATGAATCTCAATGCCAGGAATGCGGCAGTGCCGGCCGGGCTCATTTGTGCTCTTCTAGCGGCAGTGATTCTTGCGGGTTGTAACAACACAAATTCGAGCGCTACGTCCTCGGCACGGGCGGCGGCTCCGTCGACGGTGCCCGTAGCGGTCGCGGCGGCGCGTCGAATGGACTTTCCCGTGTACTTGAGTGGGCTGGGTTCGGTGACGCCGTCTAACTCCGTTTCGATCAAGAGCCGGGTGGACGGCGAGCTTACCGAGGTGACTTTCAAGGAAGGGCAGCAGGTTCAGAGAGGGCAACTCCTGGCGGTGATTGACCCGAGGCCGTTTGAGGTGCAGTTGGCGCAGGCGCAGGCGACGCTGTTCAAGGATCAGGCGCAGTTGCGGGACGCCAAGCTGAATTTCCAGCGCTTTAAGGATTTGCTGAAGGAGTCAGGAGCGGTCTCGCAGCAGCAGGTAGATACGCAAGGCGCGCTGGTGGACCAGCTTGACGGAGCGACGCGGAACGACGAGGCGGCAATCGCCAGCGCCAAGCTGCAAATTACGTATTGCCATATCACGGCGCCGATTACCGGGCGGATTGGGCTGCGGCTGGTGGATGTGGGCAACATTGTGCACGCAGCGGATGCGAACCCCATGCTCATCATCACGCAATTGCAGCCGATTGCGGTTCTGTTTTCGCTTCCGGAAGATCAGCTTCCGACAGTGGCGCAGCATATGAAGTCCGGCACTTTGACCGTGGAAGCCTATAGCCGGGATGATCAGATCAAATTAGCAACTGGCCAACTCGGGACGATCGACAACCAGATCGATCAAACAACGGGCACCGGGCGCCTGAAGGCTATGTTCCAAAATCAGGATAGCTCGCTTTGGCCGAATCAATTCGTAAATGCCAGGCTGTTGCTGGAGTCCAAGAAGAACGCGATTGTGGTCCCGTCGGCAGCGATCCAACGGGGACCGCAGGGGACGTTTGCCTACGTAGTGAAAGCGGACAAGACAGCAGAGATTCGTCCGGTGACGGTGGCGCTGGCACAGGGGAACCTGAGCGCGATTGGACAGGGTCTGGCTGAGGGAGAGATTGTCGTTACCGATGGACAGGACAAACTCAAGGCGGGCATGACGGTGGATGCGACCGCAGCGATTGGAGGGCGGTGGGGCGTGCAAGGAGGAGCTGCGCCCGACGTCTCGGCGACGCCAGGTGCTAATGGCCCGGGATCGCCGGCTCCCAATGGTGCACAACAGCCTGGGGCGGGCGCGAACCGGACGCAAGGTCATCGCGGGAAGGCGCGATGAATCCGTCGCGCATCTTTATTGAGCGGCCGGTTGCGACTACTTTGCTGATGATCGGCCTGATGTTGGTGGGGCTGGTGGCGTACCGGCAACTGCCGGTCTCGGCGCTGCCGGAAGTGGATTACCCCACGATTCAGGTAGCGACGTTTTATCCGGGTGCCTCGCCCGACGTGATGGCGTCTTCAGTGACGGCTCCCATGGAGCGGCAGTTTGGGCAGGTCCCCGGGCTGAGCCAGATGACCTCGACGAGCTCGTTTGGCAGTTCGATCATTACGCTGCAGTTCGCACTGGATCAGAACATTGACGTGGCCGAGCAGCAGGTGCAAGCGGCCATCAACGCCGCGGGAACGTATCTGCCGCGCGATCTTCCGAACCCGCCAATTTACAGCAAGGTCAACCCCGCCGATTCGCCCATCCTCACGCTAGCTTTGACTTCGGACACGCTGGAGCTTTCCAAGATCGAAGACCTGGCGGATACAGCGCTGGCGCAGAAGATTTCGCAGTTACCCGGTGTGGGGCTGGTGTCGATTAGCGGGGGACAGAAGCCGGCGGTGCGCATTCAGGCCAACCCGACGTCTCTGGCTGCTTATGGGATGAGCCTGGAAGATGTGCGGACGGCTCTGGGACTAGCCAATGTGGACCAGGCAAAAGGCGTGATCGACGGCCCGCGACAATCCTTCACCATCGGCGCCAACGACCAGTTAAATTCCAGCGTGGACTACCGCCCACTGGTGGTGGCGTACCGCAAAGGTGCTCCCGTGCGGCTGTCGGATGTAGCGACCGTAATCGATGGCACGGAGAACAACAAGCAAGCCGCGTGGATGAACCTGAATCCGGCAGTGATTGTGAATGTGCAGCGGCAGCCGGGAGCAAACATTATCTCCGTGGCGGACAGCATTAAGAAGCTGCTTCCCCAGTTGCAGCACTCGTTGCCGTCGTCGGTCAACGTGATGATTCTGAGCGACCGCACGGAAACCATTCGCGCTTCCGTGAAAGACGTTCAGTTTGAATTGATGCTGACTGTAGTGTTGGTGGTCATGGTCATGTTCCTGTTTCTGCGGAATCTGGCGGCGACGATCATCCCTAGCATTGCCGTTCCGCTCTCGCTGGTGGGCACGCTCGGAGTGATGTACGTGCTGGGCTATAGCCTGAACAACTTGACGCTCATGGCGCTGACGATCTCAACGGGCTTTGTGGTGGATGATGCCATCGTCATGATTGAGAACATCGACCGCTTTCTCGAGGAAGGGGACTCGCCCCTGGAAGCGGCGCTCAAAGGCTCGAAGCAAATTGGCTTCACAATTGTTTCGCTGACGGTTTCACTGATTGCGGTCCTGATCCCGCTTCTGTTCATGGGAGACATCGTCGGCCGTTTGTTCCGTGAGTTTGCGGTGACGCTGGCGGTGACCATTCTAGTTTCCGCAGTGGTTTCGCTCACCCTGACGCCGATGATGTGCTCGCTCTTGCTGAAGTCCGCCAAAGACAAAAAGGTGCGCATTGTGCAGTTCTATGGACGCATGCTTCGCATCGTGCTGCGGCACAGAACCACAACGCTGGTCGTGACCGTTGCGACGCTGATTTTTACTTTGGGTTTGTATATTTACATCCCGAAGGGGTTCTTTCCGGTGCAGGACACCGGCGCGATCTTGGGCATTTCGGAAGGCCCGGCTTCCGTATCGTTCGCGGCGATGGCGGAGCGGCAGCAAGCGCTGGCGCAGGTAATTCTGAAAGATCCCGACGTGGCGAGCTTGTCTTCGTTCATCGGAGTGGACGGGACCAACGTCACGCCTAACAGCGGACGTATCCAGATCAACCTGAAGCCGCGCGACCAGCGTTCGGTCACCGCGTCGGATGTTATCCGGCGCTTGCAGACGCAACTGACGCAGGTCGAAGGCATCACTCTCTACATGCAACCTGTGCAGGATCTGACCGTGGAAGACCGCGTGAGCCGCACGCAGTATCAGTACTCTCTCGAGGACGCCAGCGCGGACGAACTCAACACGTGGGTGCCGAAGCTGGTGGCCAAGTTACAAGCCTTGCCGGAATTGCGCGACGTGGCAACCGATCAGCAAAATGGCGGCTTGCTGGCAGACCTGGTTGTCGACCGCGATACGGCTTCGCGCCTGGGAATCTTGCCGCAGGCGATTGACGACACGCTCTACGACGCGTTCGGGCAGCGGCAAGTCTCCACGATTTTCACGCAGTTGAATCAATACCACGTGGTACTGGAAGTCGCGCCGAACTTCCAGCAGAGTCCGGAAGCGCTGAAAGATATTTATGTGAAGTCGAATACCGGCGTGCAGGTGACGCTGGCGTCGTTTGCTCACTTCGAGACCCATCACACCCCGCTAACGATCAACCATCAGGGACAGTTTCCGGTGGTGACGCTTTCCTTCAACCTGGCGCCTGGAGTCTCGTTGGGCGATGCGACGAAAGTCATTGACGACGCCGAGCGCGAGATCAATCTGCCGGTCAGCATCCACGCCAGTTTTCAGGGTACTGCGGCAGCGTTCCGGAATTCGTTGAGTTCGGAGCCTCTGCTAATTCTGGCGGCGATTGTTACGGTCTACATCGTGCTCGGTGTCTTGTACGAGAGCTACATTCATCCGATCACGATTCTCTCCACGCTACCGTCGGCGGGCGTGGGCGCGATTCTGGCTCTGATCCTGACGCGGAATGATCTGAGTATTGTCGGACTCATTGGCATCATTTTGCTGATCGGCATTGTGAAGAAGAACGCAATCATGATGATTGACTTTGCCATTGAGGCGGAGCGCGTCGAGAAGAAGACTCCGGAAGAGGCCATCTACCAGGCGTGCCTGTTGCGACTGCGGCCCATTCTGATGACCACGATGGCGGCTTTATTGGGCGGGTTGCCTCTGGCGCTGGGAACGGGCACAGGGTCGGAACTGCGGCACCCGCTGGGCATCACGATTGTTGGCGGCCTGCTCCTCAGCCAATTGCTGACGCTGTTCACGACGCCGGTGGTGTATCTGGCTTTCGACAGTCTCGCCGGCAAGTTTGCGCGGTTCCGGGTTGGAAACGTCATTTCCGAACCCCTGGCGGAATAGCGATGAATATTTCGGCTCCATTCATCAAGCGTCCAGTGGGCACGACCCTGCTGACCCTGGCGTTGCTGCTGGCGGGAGCGTTAGCGTTCAAATATTTGCCAGTGGCGCCCCTCCCGCAGGTGGAGTTTCCTGTGATTTCCGTCCAGGCCGGCCTGCCTGGCGCTAGTCCGGAGACGATGGCTTCGGCGGTGGCGACGCCGCTGGAGAGGCAATTCGGGCCCGGCATTACGCAGATGACCTCGACGAGCCAGCTAGGCTCAAGCAATGTGGTTTTACAGTTTGATCTGGGACGAAACATCGATGCGGCGGGGCGCGACGTGCAGGCCGCAATCAACGCGGCGCGCGGGCAACTGCCGACGAACCTGCCAAACAATCCTTCTTACCGCAAAGTGAATCCGGCGGATGCGCCCGTGATTATCCTGGCGCTGACGTCGGACACAATTCCGCGACCCAAAATCTATGACGTGGCGGATACTGTTCTAGCTCAGAAACTGGCGCAAGTTGAAGGCGTGGGGCAGGTTTTCGTTGGAGGCGGAGCACGACCCGCCGTGCGCGCGGAGCTGAACCCGACGTTGCTCAATAAACTTGGGATTGGTTTGGATACCGTGCGCACGGCCCTGGGTTCTGCCAATGCCAATCGCCCTAAAGGACAAATTTCCGGGCCCGTCAACGCTTGGACGATCCGGGCCAATGACCAGATTTACACGGCGGACGACTACCGCAAGGTAATTGTCGGGACTAGCCCCAGGGGAGTGGTGCGGCTGGGTGATGTCGGCGATGTGCAGGACTCCGTAGAGGATATTCGCAACGGGGGCCTTGCCAATGGCAAGCCGGCGGTGCTGATTATTCTCTCGCGCCAGCCGGGCGCCAACATCATCGAGACGGCTGACCGGATTTATGCCCAGCTTCCTCTCCTGCGGGCATCGATTTCGCCGGCGATTGATGTCAGCGTGGTCATGGATCGTACGACGACGATCCGGGCGTCGGTGGCTGATACCGAGCGAACGTTGTTGCTCTCCATTGTGCTGGTCGTGTTTGTAGTGTTTGTATTTTTGCGCAGCCTGCGTGCGACGCTCATTCCCAGCGTGTCGGTACCGCTTTCGCTGATTGGGACGTTTGCGGTCATGTGGCTGCTGGGCTACAGCGTGGACAACCTCTCCTTGATGGCACTAGCAATTTCCACGGGCTTTGTGGTGGATGACGCGATTGTCGTGCTGGAGAACGTCACGCGCTACATAGAAATTGGGATGGATCCAGTGCAGGCGGCGTACCGGGGTGCGCGAGAGATTGGGTTTACTGTGCTCTCCATGAGCACGTCATTGGTCGCGGTGTTCATTCCAATTTTGTTAATGGCGGGAATTGTAGGCCGCCTGTTTCGCGAATTCGCGGTGACGCTGAGTGTGGCGATAGGGGTATCGCTGCTGGTGTCGCTGACGACTACGCCAATGCTGTGTGCGAAGTTTTTGCGTCCGGATTCCGAGCGGAAGCACGGCAACATTTATGGGACGACGGAACGTGCGTTCCGCGGGATGTTGCACCTCTACGAACGCTGTCTGCGCTGGGTTCTGCGGCATCAGCCTCTCACTTTTGGTGTGACGATTGCGACAGCCGTCCTGAGCGTGTACCTCTATGTGATCGTGCCCAAGGGCTTTTTCCCGCAGCAGGATACGGGGCGCATTGGCGGATCGGTGCAGGCGGCGCAGGATATTTCCTTCGCGGCGCTGAGCGCCAAGATGCAGCAATTCGTGGACATTGTGGGCAAAGACCCGGCGGTTGAGACCGTGGTGGGCTTTGCCGGTGGCGGCGGTACGTCCAACACTGGACGCATGTTTATTACGCTCAAACCGCTGGCGCAGCGCAAACTGAGCGCCGATATGGTGATTGCACGCTTGCGCGGGAAGCTTGCCGTGGTGCCTGGAGCGAACTTGTTCTTGCAAGCAGCACAGGATTTGCAGATTGGCGGCCGCCAAGGTAATGCGCAATTTCAGTACACACTGCAGGCGGAGAACCTTGACGATTTGAACCACTGGGCGCCTTTGGTGTTGCAAAAGCTAAGATCGGTTCCGGAATTGAAGGACGTGAACACGGACCAGCAGAACCGCGGGTTGGAGTCCTACGTTGAGATTGATCGGCCGACGGCCGCACGTTTGGGCGTGGCGCCCAACGACATCGACAACGCGCTATACGACGCTTTTGGCCAGCGCCAGGTTTCGACCATGTATCGCCAGCTCAACCAGTACCACGTGGTGATGGAAGTGGCTCCGGAGCAGCAAAAAAGCACGGATGCGCTACAGGCGACATACGTCCGATCGTCCAACGGCGGGATGGTACCGCTGGCTGCGATGGTGCATTTCACTCCTTCCAACACGCCGCTGGCAGTGAATCACCAGGGCCAGTTGCCGTCGGTGACACTCTCGTTCAACGTCGCGCCGGGCGTGGCGCTGGGAGACGCCACGATGTTGGTGGATGCTGCGATGCGCTCGATCGGCGTGCCTTCCAGCGTGCGCGGCAGCTTCCAGGGAACCGCAGCGGCATTCCAGGCTTCGTCGTCGACACAGGGCATTTTAATTCTGGCGGCGTTATTGACGGTCTACATTGTGCTGGGCATTTTGTACGAGAGCTATATTCATCCGATTACGATTCTTTCCACTCTACCCTCGGCGGGGGTGGGCGCACTTTTGGCGTTGTTAATTACGAAAAGCGATCTCAACGTGATCGCGCTGATCGGAATTTTGCTGCTGATTGGTATCGTGAAGAAAAACGCCATCATGATGATTGACTTTGCACTGCACGTGGAGCGCACCGAGGGGAAGAATTCGACCGAGGCCATTTATGAAGCTTGCGTCATGCGCTTCCGGCCCATCATGATGACGACGATGGCGGCCTTGCTGGGTGGTTTGCCGCTGGCGCTCGGCACTGGCGTAGGGGCGGAACTGCGACGGCCGTTGGGGATCACCATTGTGGGCGGTCTAATTCTGAGCCAGATGCTGACCCTCTTCACCACGCCAGTGGTGTATGTCTATCTTGACCGCTTGAGCCTTTGGATGCGGCGGTGGCGCGGCGCGAGAGCAGGCAGGCGCGTGCCTGCGGCGGGCCCCGAGGGCGCCGGTTTCGCGCGCTGAAGAACTCGCTAGCCCCACACCCCGTTACCGACATGGCCCCTTGCATGCTCTGCAGCGTAGAGTTCCAGGGAAACGAGTGCTAGTCTCGAAAGCGGACTACCGAAGCTTTCCCATGGTTACCCTTGCGTCCCCAACCAGCACAGCGGCCCGGCCTCACAGCAAATGGCTGGATGTGCCTTGGCTGGTGTTCCTCTTGGGACTGGCCGTTCTTCCTCCGTTCTGGGAATGGCACAAACAACTGACTCTGTTCGCAATCGGCGCCGTTCAGTTGTCGGAGTCCTGGCTGGTGGCACGGTGGCCGCGCCAAGGGCCGGCTTACGCCGTGATCTTGAAAATAATACTGGCCACGCTGCTGATTGACCACACCGGCGAACTCAGCATCAACAGCAGCTACTACCCCATCTACTTCGTGCCGGTGATTACGGCAGCGCTGTACTTTGGGCCTGTCGTCACTTTGCTGTGGACGCTGCTGGCTTCCGCCGCCTACTCGTCGTACCTCTATCCCGCCCTCGATGAGTATTCAATCGATGCCTCCGGATACACAGTGCTCGCCATCCGAATTTTCTTTTTCTTCCTGGTGGGTATGGTAGTAAACCGGGTGGTGGTGGCGTATCGGGAGCAGAGCAACAGCTATCAGCAGTTGGCCGAGCAACTGACGGAGACGAATCGAGAATTGGAACGGGCCCATGCTGAAACCCGGCGGTCCGAACGGTTGGCGGCTTTGGGGCAGCTCACGGCGGGGCTGGCCCATGAGATTCGCAATCCGTTGGGGATTATCAAAGGTTCGGCCGAGATGCTGAATCAGAAGCTGGAGAGCGCGAATCCATTGGCTGCGGAGCTTTCCGGGTATATTTCGAGTGAAGTCAACCGGCTGAGCGCGCTAGTCAGCCGGTTTCTGGATTTTGCGCGGCCTTTACAAGCCGAAACGCGGCCCATGGACATTACCGAGATCCTGGAGAGGGCGCTGCGGCCGGTCGAGGAGCAGTGGCGCGGCGGCAAGGTTACGGTGGAGCGGGTGTATCAAGAGGACTTGCCGCTGGTGCCTCTCGATGCCACGCTATGCGAACAAGTCTTCGTAAATCTGGTACAAAATGCGTTCGAGGCGATGGGTGAGGAAGGCGGCGTCCTGCGATTGGAAGTCGCTCGGCGTGAAATAGAAGACCGCCACGGGGTGGAAGTCAGGATCCAGGATAGCGGTCCCGGCGTTGCTCCAGAGTTCCGCGATCAAATCTTCAATCCCTTTGTCACCACAAAAAGTTCCGGTGTAGGACTCGGACTGTCCATCGTCTCGCAAATCATGGACGAGCACCACGGATCGATTCGCTTGTTGGATACCTCCGGGCCAGGCGCGGGGTTCGGTCTGTTTTTTCCGCTGTCGTAGAGAAGAAGCATCCAATAAAAAAATGCCGACTGTCCTGATTATCGAAGACGAAGCCAAGATGCGCCGATTGCTCGAGTTGAGCCTAGGGGAAGACGGCTTTACGACTCTTTCCGCGGCGGACGCCGAGACCGGCTTGAAATTCCTGCGCGAGGAAACCGTGGATTTGGTGGTTACGGACCTCAAGCTTCCGGGAATGGGCGGCCTGGAGTTCCTGCAATCGGCCAAACGGCTGAACAGCGCCCTTCCAGTCGTGGTGATGACAGCTTTCGGTACGGTGGAGACGGCCGTTGAAGCGATGAAAGCCGGGGCGAGCGACTACGTGCTCAAACCCTTCGCCCTCTCCGAGATGTTGATGGTGATTCACAAAGAGCTGGATGTGAGCAAGCTGCGCGAGGAGAACCGGTCACTGCGGGAAGCTCTGGGACGGCGCTACACGCATCCCAACATCGTTGCCCAAAGCGCGAAGATGCAAGAGGCTCTGGCTCTTGTGGAACGCGTGGCGCAGACCAACTCCACCGTCCTCATTGGCGGGGAGACTGGCGTGGGGAAGGATCTCATCGCCCGCGCCATCCACGAGAAATCGCGGCGCGCTTCTTTTCCGTTCATCAAAATTAACAGCACGGCGATCCCGGAAACTCTGATCGAGAGCGAGCTTTTCGGCTACGAAAAAGGCGCATTCACCGGCGCAACCAACAACAAGCCCGGCAAGAAGCCCGGCAAGTTCGAGTTGGCCGATAAAGGGACCTTGTTTCTGGACGAGATTGGAGATATTCCGCTGGCCACGCAAGTGAAACTGCTGCGCGTGCTGCAGGGTCATGAGTTCGAACGGCTGGGCGGGACTAAAACGCTGAAAGTGGATGTCCGCCTGATCGCGGCCACGAACCGGGATCTGCGCGCCGCGCTTGAAGCAGGAACTTTTCGTGAAGATCTCTATTATCGGCTGAATGTTGTTCCCATCGACGTTGCACCACTGCGCGAACGGCGAGAAGATATTCCGAAACTGGTTCACCTGTTCCTCGGTCGATTCTCAGCCGAGTCCGGCAAAACCGTGACCGGGATTTCGCCCGACGCCATGCGCGTTCTCGTGAACTACCACTGGCCGGGCAATGTGCGCGAACTGCAAAATATCATGGAGCGCGCGTGTGCGCTATCCGAGAGGCCGTTGCTTGAGGTGTCCGATATTCGCCTCGATCCGGATTGGGCTAAACCCGCGCAAGCCGCGGGAGGCTTCCTTCCCGATGGCTTCACGCTGGAGCAGTGGGAAGACGAGATGATTCGCGAGGCCCTCGAGCGGAGCCACGGGAATAAGAGCCAGGCGGCGCGCCTGCTAGGCCTGTCGCGCAATGCACTGCGGTATCGGCTGTCGAAGATTGGCATCGCTGATGAATCAGAACCGAACGGCGGACAAGAAAACTCATCGGGTGGTTGAAATGCACCGCCCCTTGGTGGAACACGGCCACCGATGTCGAGAAAGCCACTTTCCAGCCGAACCACCTCAGAGCTTTGCCTTTTGTAATCAATCACTTCCCAGACGCGTGTAAGCGGTTGTTTGGCCTCGCACCTGCAATGCTTTCACTGCCGAGCCAAAGACGAAACGACCGGCTCCGCCAGCGAGGTGGGCTATGAAAAGCACGACTCTTACGAAATTGACGATAGCGGCGATTGCACTCTTTGGAGCCGCGAGCTTGATGGCGCAAGTGGAAAGCGGCCATGGCGTCGCTCGCATCAGCTTGATCCACGGTGATGTTTCGACGCAGCGTGGAGACTCGGGCGATACTGCGGCGGCGGCCTTGAATGCGCCCGTAGTTACTGGCGACAAAATCTCCACCGGCGACAATTCCCGCGCGGAACTGCAGCTTGATTACGCCAATATTCTCCGCCTCGGCGCGCATTCGCAGGCGAATATTGCCAGCCTGACGGATAAGGAAATTCAACTTCAAGTCAGCCAGGGCTCGGCCACCTATACGGCCTTCAAGACCAGCGAAATTCGTCCGGAAGTGGACACGGCAAACCTCTCGGTTCGTCCCTCCAAAGGCGACGTGAGTTTCCGGGTCGAGGTAGTTTCTCAGGACGAAACGGAAGTGACCGTCCGCAAAGGCGAGGTTGAGGTCTCCACGCCGTCGGGCAGCACGCAGGTGCGCAAGGGCGAGATGGTGGTTGTTCGCGGAAGCGGCGGGGACGCGCAATACAAAGTGGAGGATGCGCGTAACCGGGATGATTGGGACAAATGGAACGATGACCGCGATCGCTTGATCCGCAACGCCGAGAGCGTGAATCACACCAGCCCTTACTACACTGGCTCGCAGGATCTCGACGCCTATGGACATTGGACGACTGTCCCCGAGTATGGATCGGTCTGGGTGCCGGCGGTGTCTGTGGATTGGGTTCCGTATCGTGACGGCCGCTGGGTTTGGGAACCGTACTACGGATGGACGTGGGTTTCCTATGAGCCGTGGGGCTGGGCGCCGTATCACTACGGCCGATGGTTCTATTCCGGCGCGTCGTGGGTATGGTGGCCGGGACCGGTTGGAGGCTACGGCTACGGCCGCGGCTATTATCGGCCGATCTGGGCTCCCGCGTACGTTTCGTTCTTTGGTTTCGGCGGCGGCGTAGGGGTGGGCGTGGGTTTCGGTTCTTTCGGTTGGCTGCCGATTGGACCGTGTGATTCGTTCCGTCCGTGGTACGGAGGGTATGGGTCGCGGTTTAATCAGGTGAACGTCACCAATATCACAAATATCTACAACTACGGCGGTCGTGGCGATCGCTTCCGGGGCGAGAGGCCGCTCTATCAGGGACGGGGTGCGCGGTATTCCAACCTGCGCCTGGCAGGAACGGATCCGCACATTCGCGGAGCCATTTCGTCGGTGCCGGCGGAGCACTTCGGTAGCGGACGCATAGCGCCGAGGGGCATCGACCCCGGATCGTTCCGTGAGGCCCGGCTGATGACCGGAAATCTTCCGGTAGTGCCGACGCGGGCTAGTTTGAGTGCCTCCAACCGGTTCGCTGCTCCCGACACGTTCCGGGGCGCGCAGCCACAACGCTTCTTCGGAACTAATCGGCCAGCAGCGTCACCGCAAGCCTTTGACCGGCAAGCCGCGCAAGTACAGCAGTCGATTCAGCGGGATGGACACTTTACGCCGATCCGCAGTGGCGAAACCTCAGGTAACAGGAATCTTCCTGCAGCAGCCTCGTCCGGCAACAATCCGGCTGCGAACCGCGCTGCGGAGAACCCGAGCCTGCAAGGTCGGGGAATCGGCAGCCAAGGTCAGGGAAATGCGAATCCGGAACACGGATCGTTGTCGCCACGGCAAGGCCCGATGAATCAGCCGAACCGCCTCCCTGACACGAGAGCGGGTGGCGCTGACCAGCAGGGATGGCACCGCTTTTCCGGGCCTGGGGGTGGTTCGGCGGGTGGTCCGACAAACGGGCAGGCAGCCAATCGCGGCGGCGCGGTGGATACTCGCAACGGCCCGATGAGAAGCGTCCCCATGAACAGCGGCCCGATGAATCGCGGGCAGGCGACGCAGCCGGAATCGAGAGGGTCCATGCACGACCTTCCCGTGCACGGTACAGGAGCCGGTGGCCCGAGCAACAGCGGCGGATGGCAGCGCTTTCCGGATTCCTCGAATCGTGGGGCTGAGCCGACGGATCGCGGGAACGCGGGCAACAACGGCCGTCCCAGTAACGGGGGCGGCGGATGGGATCGCGGACCCCGCCCGGAAGCGCCTCGCCAGGTGAGTCCGGCGGATCGTGGTTCGGCTTCAAGGGGCGACTATGGACGCGGAGCGGGACGGCCCACTCTGGATATGAGGCAGCCCGTCGTTACGCCTCGATCCTCGCCGAGCCCCTCATATGAACCTCGCGGCGGCGGGCGCAGCGAAGCACCTCGGCCCTCGTCGGGGGGCGGGGGACGTAGTGAATCGCCACGGCCTTCAGGCGGTGGTGGTCATAGCGGCGGACGTCCCTCGGGTGGTGAGCGCCACCGGTAGAACCCCGGTTTCGAAACCACAAATCAAAAGCCCATCGTCTTGACGGTGGGCTTTTACCATTTACGAACATTTACATGGGTTGACCGACTCTTTACAGCCCTGCACTTTCGGTGATGTTTTCATGGAGTAGGAGCAGCGTTTTTTGCGGATCAATTCTGGGTGTTAGAACGGTCTGTCAAAGAAGGAAGGGGATCATGGATTTAGACATCGTTGTCCAACTGTTTCTTGGCGTTCTGTGGTTGCTGGGTTGTCTGATCTTCGTGACGTTTCTCCTCGAGTTCCGTGAAGATAGGTTGGCCCATCCGAATTACCCGAGCACCACGATTCCGGCAAAGCCAGCATCCAATCAGCAAGCGGAAGAAAGCAGGAGCGAAAAGATTGTTGGCGAGCAGGCTCAAATCCTTTTGGAAGCGAACGCGGATACGCGCGAGCGCAGTCTTTACACCAGCGTCGGGGGCGGGAATGGCGGATGAATCGGCTCAGTGTGGCGGTGTGCATACATCCTCAGCAATGACGTTGATCTTCTTGTTAATGTTGCTAGTGGTGGCGCAGTCCGCGGTGGCTCAGCAGGACCCGACGATTTCCGTCAACGTGAAAGTGGTGAGCCTGCCGGTCACGGTCCGGGATAAACACGGCAAGATTATTCACGATCTGACCGTAGGGGACTTCGACCTGCTGGAGGACGGCCACCCGCAAACCATTCGCTATTTCACACAGGAAACGAACCTGCCCCTCACTCTTGGCCTGCTTGTGGACACCAGCATGAGCCAGAGAAATGTTCTGGACGAAGAGCGCAATGCCAGCAGGACGTTTCTGGATCAAATGCTGACCAACCCGAAGGATGGAGCGTTCCTGATTCATTTTGATCGGGATGTGGAACTATTGCAGGATCTCACCTCGAACCGGGAGAAGTTGCAAAAGGGGTTGGAGTCACTGCAAACACCGGGGAGTGACCGCGACCGCGGCGGCGATAGTTCCGAGTCGCCGGATTCTCGCGGAGGCCGCATGCGGCACGGTGGCGGTACGCTCCTCTACGACGCGATTTTCCTGGCTTCGAACGAATTGATGAAAAAGCAGCAAGGCCGCAAGGCGCTCATCATCCTGTCGGATGGGTTAGACCGTGGGAGCAAGGAATCGTTGGAGAGTGCCGTGGAGTCAGCGCAACGGGCTGATACGGTGATTTATTCCATTCTGTTCGCAGATCGCCATGAAGCGAACCGCGACTTTGGTCATGAACGTGGCGGTGGTGGAGGCATGGGGCGCCGCGGCGGGGGATGGCCGAGCGGAGGAGGAGGCTGGCCCGGAGGGGGCGGTCCGGGCGGCGGGGGTCGAGGGGGACAAGGCCGCTCGGAAGAATCGCGTCCAGACGGCAAGAAAATTTTGGAGCGCCTGTCCAAGGAAACTGGCGGCCGCCTGTACGAGGTTTCCAAAAAGCAGGCGATCGATCAAATTTACGACAGCATCGCAGAAGAGTTACGCACGCAGTACAGCCTTGGCTACACGCCGGACAAGCGCAATTTCCAGGCCGGCTACCACAAGATTCAATTGACAGTGAAACGCAAGGATCTGAGCGTACAGACTCGAGAAGGCTACTACGCGGAGGAGTGATCGGGCTTCGGTGCTTCCGATGCCCTTGATAGACTGTGGAGTCCTCGATGAGGATGGTGGCATGGCCGCTCGCAGCCAGGAAAGCATCCGTTCCGAATGGGACTCCTCGACCTGGGAATTGTCGTTGTTTACCTGATTGGCATTACGCTTTTTGGCCTTCGCTTTCGCAAGAAGCAGCGCTCGCTCAAAGACTACTTCCTCGCCGACAAGAGCATTCCCTGGTGGGCCATTTCGCTTTCAATTGTTGCGGCGGAAACCAGCACACTCACCGTCATCAGCATCCCCGGTCTGGCTTACGAAACCAATTTTGCGTTCCTCCAACTGGTCCTGGGATACCTGGTTGGGCGCGCTGTGATCAGTTTTGCGTTCATCCCGCACTACTTTCGCGGAGACCTGTTCACTGCATATCAGCTGATCGAGCGCCGCTTCGGACGGAACCTGCGATCTTTGACCGCTGGCCTATTTTTAATCACGCG
>WNFL01033200.1_pt1 | contig 15259 bp, 17 predicted proteins | sample 5400361 | NCBI WGS metagenome assembly WNFL01 (sample SAMN13153351, study PRJNA577476) | soil metagenome | isolation source: 40 cm soil on Douglas fir-dominated hillslope | place: USA:California | collected 2013-09-17
GATGATGAGCCGCGCGGCGTATGTTTTGGGTTCCAGGGATTGACGGTCGGCCCGGGATGGCGCCATGCAAATTCCGTCGAAACCGTTTTGCCAAAAATCGTCGCGCCAAGATTGCGCAACCGTTCGACGACCCACGCATCGGCGTCGGGAATGCAATCCTTGTAAACCGGCGAGCCGTTTGTGGTCGGCATATCCGCGGTCGCGATGATGTCCTTGATTCCCACCGGAATGCCGGACAGCGGCCCCGGCTTGCGCGCAACATCGACCGGCAGATATTCGAACGCCTGAAGGATCGGCTCGACCGCTTCGGCCTTCTCGCGACAGGTGGTTGCGTATTCATCCCCTGCGGCGTCATTGCCCTTGAACAGGCGCAACAATTCGAGAACGCCGGCGACGGAATTGCCAGCGGAGCGGAAAGCCCTGACAAAAGTCCCGGACAACAAGCTCTCGCGTGAAAGTACAGGCCGGCGCGGCAGTCGACCGCCGCGTCGCCCCAGTCCGCGGGTTTACTTCATCGCCAGTGCCGGTTCGATGAATTTCTTCACCACGAAAGTCTTGTAGTCCGGCTGAGCCGCCAGATTACCAAGCGCAATCTGGGTGTCCATGGAAACCTTCAGCGCATCGGCGGTGATATCCACGCTCGGCGGATAGACGCCGTCAGCGAGCATGCGTTTCACCGCGACTTCCACCACCGCGGCAAAAATGGTTCGTCGAGCAGCAGGATGTCCGGATCCATGATGAGGGTGCGGATCAACGCCACGCGCTGGCGCATTCCGCCGGACAGTGTTCTCGGGTACGCGGTTTCAAAACCGGAGAGGCCAAAACCTTTCAGATATTCGCGGGCCTTGCCTTCAGCTTCATCGCGATCGACGCCGCGGGTCTCCAGTCCAAGCAGGACGTTGCCCAGCACCGTGCGCCATGGAAACAGCAGGTCTTTCTGCATCATGTAGCCGACGCGGCCGCGCAAGCTTTCGATCTCTTCGCCCCGATAGTGCATGGAGCCGGAATCGGGTTCGAGCAGGCCGGCGATGATGTTGAAGATCGTTGTCTTGCCGCAGCCGCTGGGGCCGATGATGCTGACGAAGTCGCGGTCGTTGATGTCAAAGCTGAGGTCGTCGAGCACCCGAACCTCCCCGGCCTTGCCGTGAAAGGATTTTCGAACGTTCCGAATGCTGAGTTGGGTTGAAATCTGCTGCATCGCAATACCACACGCAACTTGTATGCCACCAGCCTGACGAAAAAAGGCTATTGTATTTCAGTGCGTTGAAAGGAGCCCGGAGCACTCTTGCCGCCGCTTTAGGCAAGCTTGACCCGCCCGCCGCGAAATTATGCAATGTAGCCCCACGCGTTGGATTCAAGGCCGGCATTTTCCGAATTCGGTTGCGGGTGGGCTGAATTCGGGGTTGGTGTCCTGACACTTGGATTTGATGACTTGCCGGGCGAAATCGCGGGTAATGAGTAACGATGTCAAGCGAGCCTGGAAGCGTTAGTCGGCGCGATCTGTTGTCCCTGATCGGCGCGGTTTCTGGCAGCGCTGCGATGTATCACGCAATGACCAGCCTGGGGTTCGCGTCCGACTCCGGATACAAAGGTCCGATTAGGCTCGACGGCGATCCGAAGGGCGCTTCTGTACTCATCCTCGGCGCCGGGCTTGCTGGCATGACGGCTGCGCTGGAGTTGCGCAAGGCCGGATACAAGGTCCAGATTCTGGAGTTCAACAGCCGGGCAGGGGGCCGCAACTGGACCTTGCGGGGCGGGGATTCGTTCACCGAACTCGGTGGTTTCAAGCAAACCTGCGAGTTCGAGCAAGGGCTCTATATCAATCCCGGGCCATGGCGGATTCCCTATCACCATCGCGCGCTGCTCGATTACTGCAAGCGCCTGGGTGTTGCGCTCGAGCCGTTCATCCAGCTTAATCACAACGCCCTTCTGCACGCGACCAGGGCGTTCGGCGGCATGCCGCAACGGATTCGCGACATCAAGACGGATTTCCAGGGACAGATTTCGGAACTGCTTGCCAAGGCAACGCAGCAGGGCAAGCTGGACGAAGCTGTGTCGAAAGAGGATCGCGAGATCCTGATGCAGGCGCTGAGATCATGGGGCGCGCTGGACGGCAACTACGCGTACAAGGCCAATCTCATTTCCGCTGACTTTCGCGGCTACGCCAAGGATCCGGGCGGCGGCGCTGGTGCCGCGCCGATCGCAGGCGAGCCGATCAATCTGTCGGATATCCTCAAATCGCGGGTCTGGCGCTATCTGCAGAACTTCGCGCTTCATACATTCCAAACCACGATGTTTCAGCCGGTCGGTGGCATGGACATGATCGGCAAGGCGTTTGCCCGGGAAGTCGGCAACGTTATTCGTTACGACGCGAAGGTGACGGCGATCCGGCAGGACGACCATGGCGTTACCGTCACCTACACCGACCTCAAAACTCCGGCGACGCCGCAACAGGCCAAAGCCGACTGGTGCATCTGCACGATTCCGCTTTCCATTCTGAGCCAGCTTCCGATCGATGTGGGTGATCGCATGAAAGCCGCCATCGACGCGGTGCCCTATTCGCCGTCCGTCAAGATCGGCCTGCAGTTCAAGCGGCGTTTCTGGGAAGAGGACGAGGCGATCTACGGTGGCATCAGCTACACCGACCTGCCGATCCGGCAAATCGCCTATCCCAACACCGGGTTCAACAGCTCCGGCAGGGGCGTGCTTCTCGGCGCCTATCTTTTCGACGGTCCCAACGCCTACGAATTCACCGCGATGTCGCCGGCCGAGCGGATCGCCCGAGCGGTCGACTTCGGCGCCGGCATTCATCCGCAATACCGGGCTGAATACGAGAATGGTGTTGCCGTCGCCTGGCACCGCATGCCCTTCACATTGGGCTGCGCCGGCAACTGGACCGACAAGGCAAGGGCGGAGCACTATGAAAATCTCTGCCAGATCGACGGCAGGATCGTGCTGGCAGGCGAGCACGCGTCTTACATTCCGGCATGGCAGGAGGGAGCCATTCTATCGGCTCTCAACGCCATCACCCGGCTGCATGATCGCGTGGTCAAAACGTGATGCGACGTTTTCAGAATGTGACTCCGCAGGCGTTGTCCAGATGATGCCGAGAAACGCAAATTTTTGCGCAGCCATGACGATATCAGCAGCACTTTCGCTGTCATCGTTCATGGCATACGCGCAGAGCGCCGAGTCCTCGGCCTCCGGGCCAGCGTTGAGCATGGGCTTCAAGTTTGTTGAAATGAGCGGCGAGGAATTGTTCGCCAATGTCTGTCGGGGCTGCCACATGTCCGACGGCAAGGGTGCAGCGGGTGCCGGAACCTATCCATCGCTCGCGGGCAACAGAAATCTTGAATCGGGCGGATATCCCGTCGACATTGTCGTCAATGGACAACGCGGCATGCCCCCGTTCGGGGCGATGATGAGCGACGACCAGGTTGCCGCCGTGGTGAATTATCTGCGGACCCATTTCGGCAACAATTATCAAGACACGGTGACGGCCGAGGACGTAAAAACCGTTCGCCGATAACAACCATTCTCATCCTACATGCGGAGACGCAGATGAAGCCGAGAGCAATATTGACACTCGGAGCGCTTTTGGCAGGCACTCTGATTGTTAGTCTCAACGCCGCGCATGCCGATGTGGTCAGATATCCAATTCCGAACTCGACGTTTCCGATCGCTCAGGCCGTGCAGGTCTCGGGCAACGCCACGACCTATTACGTCAGCGGTCAGGTGCCTCCTGTCATCAGCAAGGAGGCCGACCCGTCCAGCCCTCAGGCCTATGGCGACACGAAGACCCAGACCGTTGGTGTTCTCAACAAGATCAAGGCAATCCTCGACGGTCTTGGGCTCGGCATGGCCGATGTGGTCAAGATGCAGGTGTTTCTTGTTCACGACGCGCGCGCGCCGATGGATTTCAAGGCATTCATGGAAGGCTACACGCAATTCTTTGGCGGCAGTCAGCCCAATCTGCCGGCACGGTCCGTTGTTGGCGTCGCGGCGCTCGCCAATCCCGGATTTCTGGTTGAAATCGAAGTGATTGCCGTAAAGGATAACAAATAGGGATAGCAGAGCCGCAGAATATCTGATCCGATGCCTTGCCAGCGAACGCGTTACCTGTCTGAATTCATCCAATGGGTTGCATTTGGGAGGGCGAGATGTCTGGAGAAGTCTGCCGTAGAGCCGTCACATCGCGGAATCGCGTTTGGATCACCCTCTTCGCCGTCCTGGTCTCGGTCCTCTCCGTGATGTGGGGGCCCGCGGCGGCCGAAGGGCTGAACCCGCAACAGCAGCTTGCCTTCGACATCTACAAGGAGCTTGTCGAAATCAACACCGTGACCGCGACCGGCGACACCGCGCAAGCCGCCGAGGCGATGGCGGCCCGGCTGCGCACCGCGGGATTTGCGGAGGCCGACGTCCACGCGTTCTCGCCGGCGCCGCGCAAGGGCAATCTGGTCGCCCGTCTGCGCGGCACCGGGGCACGCAAGCCGATCCTGCTGGTGGCGCATCTCGACGTCGTGCCGGCCAACCGCGAGGACTGGTCGGTCGATCCGTTCACGCTGCTTGAGAAGGACGGTTATTTCTACGCGCGCGGCAGCGGCGACGACAAATACATGGCGGCGGCCTTTGTCACCAATCTCATTCGTTACAAGCAGGAGGGTTACAAGCCCGATCGCGACATCATCATCGCGCTCGAAACCGACGAGGAAATTCTCGACCGCGACGGTCTCGGGATCCAATGGCTGCTCAAGAACCATCGTGACCTGATCGACGCCGAATTCGCATTGAACGAGGGGGGCGGCGTCGGGCTGAAGGACGGCAAGCCGATCAGGAACAGCGTCCAGACCAGCGAGAAAGTTTCGCTGAGCTATCAGCTCGAGGTGAAAAATAAGGGCGGCCACAGCTCGGTCCCGACCAAGGACAATGCGATCTATCATCTGGCGGAGGGGCTGGTGCGTCTCTCCAAATTCAGCTTTCCGCTGAAACTCAACGAGACGACGCGGGCGTACTTTGAGCGCACCGCACAATTCGAGGGCGAGCAGACCGCCGCCGATATGCGCACGGTGCTGTCCGATAAACCGGATCCGGCCGCGATGTCGTTCGTGCGGCTTGCAGCCAATCCGGTCTATAACGCCCAACTGCGCACCACCTGCGTCGCGACGATGCTGGAGGGCGGCCACGCGGTCAACGCCTTGCCGCAACTGGCGAGCGCCAAGGTCAATTGCCGGATCATGCCCGGCGAACCAGTCGACGAAGTCAAGGCAACCCTGGAACGGGTGCTCGCGGACGATCAGATCAAGGTCACGCAACTCGATCAGCCGGTCTTGAGCGCGCCGTCAGCACTGCATGAGGAGATCATGGGGTCGATCGAGAAATTGTCGCAGGAATTCTGGCCCGGCGCCGTCGTGCTTCCGACCATGAGCGCCGGTGCTACTGACGGAAGCTACCTGCGCAACGCCGGCATCCCGACCTACGGTCATTCCGGACTCGCGGGCGATATCAACGATATCCGGGCACATGGCAAGGACGAACGGATACTCGTGAAATCGTTCTACCAAGGCGACGATTATCTGTATCGACTGGTCAAAATGTTGTCCGGCGGTAGCTAGAAGATAAGCGTGCCTCTAGAGCCTTTTCCGTTTCGATAGAATCGAAACGGGAGCTCTAGATTCTTGATTTGACGCGTTTTCTTGACGCGAACCGGTCTCCACTTCGCTTGAAAACGCTTTTAGCGTGCCCGCGCCGACTTTGAGCCCCACATGCAGAGGCTTGACGGTTCGAAACCAAACTGGCGGGGCCGATGCGTGTCCTCATCCTCGATCTCGTCAACCCCGACCGAATACTCGAACACCATTCCGTCAGGGCCCTGGAAGTATAGAAAGCGGGCGCCCGAGGTCGGATGACGGCCCGGACCAAACACGATCGGCACGCGTTGTCCGGACAGGTGATAGTAGGACCGAAGCACGTCGTCGTTGCTCTCGACCTGGTGGTTGACGTGATGGATGCCTGGTCCGCGTCCTGGCGCCAGCGCGATCGTGTGATGGATTGCATTCACCCGCATGAGGGCAATGTCTCCGATCCGGTCGCTGACGCGCGCATTGCAAACCTGAGTCCAGAACTTCTCATCTCGCGCGGGATCAGTTGTGCTGAGCCCGACATGGCTGAATCCGGTGATGCCGGCATCCCGGGTGGCAAAATAGCGCCGGCCACTGCGTTCCGGCCGAACGACAAGCTCGATCTGGTTGCCGGTGGGATCCTTGAATCCAATAAATGCCTCGACCTTGCGCGAAGAGCACTCGGTCGGAGTGCCGGCGTGCACGTGGTGGCCAAGCGAGTCCAGCGTCGCCGCCGCAGCATCCAGTTTGCTCTCGTCCTCAACCTCAAATCCAACGGTCTGGTCCGCCGGGTCGCCCTCAAAGTAGCAGAGCGTGTGCGCCCGATCGTCTGACCGCAAATAGAGCGACTTCGCTGCCTGTTCGCCGATCTGCAGCCCCAGGCACCTGGTCGCAAAATTTCTCGCCTCCTCGAGGTTCGAGGTACCCAGTCGCACGTAGGTTAGGTCCTTGAGCTCGATCATGTTGCTCTCCAGTTTTGACCAATGATCATTTGCCGCGTGCGAACTGCAGTTCCGCTACATCAACGCATTCGCTCCCCCATTCGCAGAGCGAAGAAGGATGGGCCGAAAATTGCCGGGGACGGTGATGAGGATCGATATCCTTCAGGCCATAACCGTACGAAAAGACATGTCCCTCAGGCCCGGCGAACCGCAAGAAAATCTGGCCGGAGGTTGGTTCGCGTCCAGGGCCGTGCACAATCTTGATCTGCCGATCCCGAACGAAATAGTTGTTCTGCATGATGGCGTCCATGCTCTCGACGCCGTACGCAACGTAGACAAGACCGGCCCTGTCCGAAGGGTAGAGGGCAATGCGATGATGTTTTTGGTCGATGCCGAGATAGGTCACGTCGCCGGCCCGGTCAGTTACTTCGGCGCCCAGTATCGTCGTCCATAGCTTGAGATCGTCTTTCAGCGCGCGACTGCGAAGTCCGACGCTTTGCAATCCGGTAACCCCCGCGTCGCGGCTGGGGAAATAACGCTGGCCGCTTTGGGCGGGTCGCAGGACCAAATCGATCTCATTGCCGGTCGCGTCCTGAACGATAAGTGCGCGGCGTACGAATCGCCGGGCACATTCGTCCACCGTAGCCTCGCGCGCGGCAAATCCGCCAGTTGCCAGGGCCTCCGCGGCACGTTCGATGTCCGCCTCACCGGCCAGTTCGATTCCGATGCTGGATTTCTCGGCCCTGGAAGCCAGACAAAGCGTGTGGTACCGATCGTCCGATCGAAATAGGAAGCGCTCCAACTCATTTGGCACCGGCTGTAAGCCAAGGATTTCGGTCGCAAAGCTGGCCACCGCCTGTGGCTGTTGCACGGCGAGCCGAACGTAGCAAAGTTGAATCACGGGACTTCGTGGCGACGCCATGCTCATGGTTCTCACGGCTGTTTTCGAGGCTTTCTGGGAATTGAAGCTGCAATATGCTGGCGGACGATGTCGCGCCAAACGTTTAACAGGCGGGCGAACTGTTCGGGATCCTTTTCGATAAGCATTCTCACCGAGAACCCTCGAACCACGCTCAAGGTCAACGCGAGAACGTCGCTGGCGAGCTGTTTTGGAATTCCCAACGACATCAACGTATCGAGCCATGCGGCCTCGATCGAGAAACGTGTTTGTCGTGTGAACTGGTGCGTCTCACGCCTGAGACGACGGGTGCCGCCATCGCTCATCGCGATTGCAAGCTCGATGAAGAAGTAGTCGCCAAAAAAGAAATCCTGCGCGTCCAGAATAATTTCCTCGATTGGGTCGCCGCCGCTTCGAGCCGATTGTGCGCGTCGAGTGCTCTTGGTGAACGTCGTTTCATTGACATAAGTCAGCACCGCCACGACCAGCGCATGCTTACTGGGGAAATGATGGAGCAGGGCTCCGCGGGAGACGCCGGCAAGATCGGAAACCTCGATTGTCCGCAGGCCGCTAAAGCCGTTATTGCGAATAAGCTTCACGGCAGCTTCCAAAAGTTGCTTGCGCGTGGTCTCGCTACGTTCAGCCTGTGTCCTTCGCGGGGCAACCTTTGGCGCCGCCGAACTATCTCGACGCGAGTGAAGTTTCTGGCGGGGGTTCGACGCGCGAAGAACCCCGGACAGATTCCGCCCAGCTCGTTTCGGATCATCAAGTTTCGACATAGACGTTTTCTTTCACCAATTTGACGACGTAGGTTTTTAACGAGACTGTGCAAGGCATTCCCGTTGCTTTGCCGCTGGTCACGTCGAAGGTACCAAAGTGCCAGGGGCATTCGACGATATTTCCAATCAGCATCCCTTCCTCCGACAGCGACGCCTCGCCGTGGGTACACAGATCCGCGGTGGCGTAGAGAGTTCCCTCCACGTTATAGATTGCGAGATTGGTGCCGTCAGGCAGGGTCGCAAGGCGAATCTCTCCCGGGGGAAAGTCGGCAATCGAGCCAATAAGAATGTCTTGAACCATCGTCTCCGTCATAACATTGTGCTTCCACCGTTGACGCTGATGACCTGGCCGGTGACGAACGAGGCTTCCTTTGAGGCGAGATAACAGACCATCGAGGCAATCTCGTCCATCTCTCCAGCGCGCCCCATCGGCACCACATCGACGAACCTTTGCAGGGCTTTGGGCGCCTTGAGAGTGGCCTGTTGCACCTGGGGTGTATTGACGATGCACGGTGCCACGACGTTGACCGTGATTCCGTCCAGAGCGAATTCCCGGGCCAAACCCGTCGCCATCGCATGCACGCCGCCCTTTGCGGCGTTGTAGGCCGCATGATCCCACAGGCCGTTCCGCACCGAGTCGGCTCCGATATTGACGATGCGGCCATATCCCCTGGATTTCATGATGGGAACAGCATGCCAGGTGCACCAGAGTGTCGTCCACAGATTGCGGTCGATCGTTGTGCGAAGCGTATCGGGTGTGTGGTCAAGGAACGGCTTGATGATGCCGCCGCCGGCGTTGTTGACCAGGACATCAAGAGTTCCGTAGGCCTGAACCGCTGATCTGATGACCCCGCCGGCGATACTTTCCTGCGACAGGTCGCCGGCCCTTATCGTCGGCAGGTTGGATCCGGTCGCGGCGATGCTCTCGGCGACCGACCTCAGACGCTCTTCGTCGATGTCCGACAGCACCAGGCGCGCGCCGGCATCCGCAAAATGCCTGGCGATGACCGCGCCTATACCGCTTGCGGCTCCAGTGACAATGACGACCTGTCCGGAAAAACGGGAATTCATGAGGTCTCCGTTTCCGGTCAAAGCACGATACTGATACGGCCGTGCGGACGCAGGCCTTCGCTCGCGAGGAGGCAACGCTTTTCCCGGATTCGAAAGCTCTCTGTGTTCGTCGTCAGCCGATAGTTGCTGGTTCCGAAATAGAGATCGGTGGTGCCGTCCTTGGTTCGCAGCGTCTGAAACACGCAACTCACTTCCATCTCATCGTCGTTTCTGCTGCGAATCCGGACATTGCCGACCATCCGGCTGGTCTTGGAGTGAGGAAACTCGGCATGAGCGGTCCGCTTCATCAGCCGTTTGACCCGCTCCCCGAGCCGGACGCGATCGTCCGCAATGTAAAAAAGATTGGTCTCGGACGACGCGTCCGCCGGCAAGTCGGTGCAGGGCACTTCATATTTGGCATTTTCGGTGAAGAGGGTCAGCCATTCCGGCAATCGCCACTGATCGAGCAGGTCGGCCTCGTTAAACAGAAAGTCTTCCACGTCGGAACGATTTATCGCGTGCATGTCATCCTCCTCAGGCTGCAACGCCTTTGATGCTGGAGATCGGCGCGGGAAACATCTGTCTGTTCCACTGGGTCCAGAACGCGCGCATCTGCAATTCGTCATTGTGGGACGGTTTATCCTTGCCCATGCCTTTCGAGATGTCGTTCCACAACGCCTCCTTTGAATTTTCAAATCCGCGCTGGCAATGCTCCAATGCTTCAGCGTCGTCAGGCGTTGCAAATCCGCCGGGACCCAGGAACTCGAGGAAGTTGTTGAGGCGATACTTTCGGGCCCACGCCGTCTCATCGTTAGGCGCCAATGCCCATGCATTGATGATCATGTAATCGGGAGCCAGCGGAAAGTAGGTTCGGACCGTCAACGCCATGATGTCGTTGACGACGAGGTTGGGGAAAATGAAAAGATTACGGTTCTTCAGCGCAATCCTGTCGGCCCGCTCCTTTCCGTGCCGTTCAAGGAGGTTATTGTAAAGTCTGCCGATTTCGGATTTGCCGGCCTCACCCCATCCGGGGATCCATTGCGCGACCGGGCGTCCCCAGGGGGCTCCATATTCCAGAACCGCATGTCCATTGCCAAGATCATAGCCGAAACCGCCACCCATGCCGCTGGCCAGATTATCGGTCGAGCTCATCAAAATATCGAAATACGTGGCGTGCGTGGTGGCCGCGTGATAGCCATCGATGCTGTTTTCGGTCAGCAGCTTCCAGTTGGCTCGGATCGAATATTCCTGGCTACCGGCGACGATTGACATCTCGGCGTCGGTTTGATCGCAGATGACATCGAGATATTCCCTGGCTCCCGCGAGATAGTCGACGAGGGGAATGATGTCCCTGTCAAATGAGATAAAATTGAAATCCCGGTAGCTTTCATAGCGAGGTACGGCCTGCATGTTCGAAGTATCGCGGCCCTTAAAACCTTCGGGATAGGATTCTTCGCCGGGTTGACTTCGCAGCTTGCCGTCCGACCCGAAAACCCAGCCATGATAAAAACACTGGAAGGATTTGGCGTTGCCCTTTCGCTCGCGACAAACCTGCGCGCCGCGATGCGGGCAGGTATTGAGCAGCGCCCGCAACTGCCCCTTGCTGTCGCGCGTAAAAAGAATTCCTCGACCGCCGACCTTTCGGCTGATGAAATCTCCCGGCCTCGGCAGCTCTGACGAATGCCCTAAATAGAGCCACGATCGATCGAAAATTCGTTCCTTCTCGGCCTTGAAGATTTCCGGATCAACGAAATTGCGGCGCGCGACCTTGAAAATTCGTTGCGCTGGATCCACGAGCAGCGCCGGTTGTGTTTCCGCGTTCATGACGTTTCCTTTCCTATGAGGCAAGCGAGCGCTTTAGTTCAAATGCCGGATTTTCGAGATCGATGTTGCGAACCGGCTTACGCGACGCAACGAGACGCCGCAGAACCGCCATGTCGCGCGCCGAATTGACGGTGATGCCGCCGATGACTTCGCCGCCTCGAACGCTGATGGTTGTAAAACGACCCTGGCCGACGTCGCCCCTCACAATTTCTTCGCCACCGCCGGGATGTCCGACAATCTGGATGTTGGCATCGTATTGATCGGACCAGAACCAGGGCGGCGCGTCGTACGGGGTCTGCGCGCCGGCCATGTTTTTCGCGGTGGCAATGGCCTGGTTTTGCGCGTTGGCCCAGTTCTCAACACGCATCCAGCGATCGTGACAGCGGCTCCATTGTTCGGCAACGTCGCCGGCCGCATAGACGCCGTCGACGGCGGTGGCGCCGGCCTGCGTTACCTTGACGCCCTGATCGAGCGGCAGCCCGAGTTGATGCGCAATATCCGCTGACGGCTCAACGCCGACCCCGACAAGGATCATATCGGCTGGAAATGACCTTCCGTCATGCAACTCGATTCCACCTGAAGTCACCTGTTTGATCGAGGCCGCGCAAACAATGTCGACGCCCTTGGATGCGTGAAGCTGATGCGCGTATCGGCTCAGAGCCGGTGATCCGATTTGGGGAAGCAGCGTGTTGGCTCTCTCGAGAACGACGACTTTGCACCCGCGAGCGACGGCGGCGGCCGCAACTTCGAGACCGATCACCCCGCCACCGATGAGAACGACGGTCTTGCCCGGTTCCAAAGCCCGGCGCAGCGCGAGAGCGTCGTTCATGCAGCGAAGATAGCGCACGGGAAGTGCGGTGTTTTCCAGTTCGGGCAGCCGCCGCGCGCGCGTACCGGTGGCCAGCAGCAGCTGATCGAATGGCAGCTCGCGCCCGTCGGCCAAACCGACTTGGCGCCTGCTGATATCGGCTGCCACCACGCGGGAAGACGTGGAAAGCGCAACGTCGAGATCGGTCCAGGCTTTTGCAGTCCGAATGAACACCGGATTAGGCTCGGTATCGATCAGAATCGATTTCGAGAGTTGCGGACGCTCATAGGGAAGATGCCCTTCCTCACCGACCAGGGTAATTGATCCGCGATGTCCGGCCGCACGCAACGCTTCCGCCGCGCGGGCGCCGGCCTGTCCGGCACCCACGATAACGACGCGCGTTCTTGACAGGTCCATCGCGTTTGCTCCCGGGAAGCGGGCTTGCGTTGCCCTCGGCCTTTGCCTTGACGGTGCTTCAAAAGGCACCTTGACAGCAAGTTAGAAACAATCAATCCTGTTTGTAAAGTAAAATATGCGAGCGGCTGCCCCGGTGAGGGCGGTCCGGGTCACGCAAAAAGACGCTCGCAAAGAGCAACAGGGAGAACGCGGTTGGGCGCTGTGGTCGATATTCACACCCATGTTGTGCCTTCGCGACTGGCCGCCGATCCGGCGCGGGACCGGCGGTGGCCGAGTGTGGAACTATCCGGACACGACAAGGCCGCTGTCATGATCGGCGGCAAGGTGTTCCGCAAAATCGATTCGCGGTCCTGGGATGTCGAGCAGCGCCTGGCGGACATGGTCGAAGATGGCACCGATATGCAGGTGCTGTCGCCGATGCCGGAGTTGCTGTCGCATTGGCTGCCTCCGGCCGATGCGGAATTCCTCGCCGATGTCATGAATGAGCAAATCGCGGCAATGATCGCGCAGGCTCCGCAGAATTTCGCCGGCATTGGAATGGTCTGCGCGCAAGATATTCCTCGCGCGATCCTTCAACTGCAAAAGGTCAAGGCGCTGGGTTTCGCCGGGATCGAAATCGGGACTCATATCAACGGTGTAGCGCTTGGAAACGAGTCGCTTCATCCGCTTTATGAGGCGGCCGAGGATCTTGATCTCGGGATTTTCATCCACCCGCTTCATCCCGCCGGGCTGGAGCGCATCGGGGCAGCGCCTGAATTGGCGGCGACGGCCGCATTTCCGTTGGAAACGGCGCTCGCCGCGGTGTCGCTGCTTTCCGCAGAGATTACCGAACGCTTTCCTAAGCTCAAGATATTGCTGAGCCATGGCGGTGGGGCGCTGTCCTGGATATTGCCCCGAATGGATTTTGGATGGTCGATCGGCTTGCAAGGACAGATGAAGCAGCCGCCTTCCAAGGCTGCGCGGCAATTCTGGTACGACACCATTCTCTACGATCCGGCGTCGCTGCAGTTTTTGAGCCATGCGGTTGGCCTGGATCATATCGTCGTCGGATCGGACTATCCGTTTGCGATCAGACAGAAGCGACCTGGAGAGTTCGCGAAGGGCGCCCTCGGCAGCGAGGCCGTCCTGGCCGCCAACGCCTTCGATTTTCTCGGCCGTAAGTACGAGGTGAACAGGCTGGCTCCCCGCGCGCCCGTGCAACCGGGCCGGGCGCTATCGGACGGGCAGGGAGGTCGGGCCCGTGGTTGAGTGCCGGTCATTGCCACAGATGTGTCTGTTGGGCCCGATGCCGCCGCGAACCCCCGGCCGCAGCGATGCCCAGGTGCCGTCCGATGCTGCCAGAGGCGAAAGCAAATACGGCCGGATACCCTTCGTCTATTTCTATCAGGACGGAGTGATAGGCGATACCACCTTCGGCCTGCTCGATATCGAAATTGCGGTCCAGCGCCGCGCTCCAAAAAACTTCCAGTTGGAAATCTATTGCATCGGTGACGGCTATCAGAGTGGACGCGGCTCCAGCGAAGTTCAGCCGCTGGTGGTCGAGTTTCGGATCGGAAGCCACACCGTGGCTGTCGCGCAATGGCGCTATCCTCCCGTTCTCAACGGCCACATGGATGCCCTGACGTTTTCCAACGCGATCGATCTGACCGAATCCGACTTCCAGAATCTCGACGGCGCTTTTCTTCCCTCTGTTCGTGCCGAGGCGACGATATGTCTGGAATGAGCACGTCTCCCGACAAGGCCATCATGATCGATACGTACAGCGTATCCCGCCAAGTGCTGGTCGATCGAGGTCGTGCCGCAGCGACAGCGCTGGATCGGGTCGGCGTGTCCGAAGGCGACGCTATCGCGCTGCTCGTTCGTAACGATCCCTGCTATTTCGAGATCGTGCAGGCCGCGGCGCATCTCGGCGCCTATGTTGTCCCGCTTAATTGGCACAGCACGGCGGACGAGATCGGCTATATCCTGTCCGATTGCACGCCGCGTGCGCTGATCGGACATGCCGATCTGATCGACAGGGTAGCGGATGTGATACCAGCCGACCTGCCGACATTCGCCATTCCCAATTTTGGCACACGCGCGCTGGCCCCTACAACGCCGCGCCCGGCCGATCTGAAGGACTGGTCCGCGTTTCGCGATGGGTCCGCTCCGTGGGCCCGGCCCGCGCGGGCTCCGCGTGGCACGATGATCTACACTTCCGGTACTACTGGATATCCCAAAGGCGTTCGCCGCGCTCCGATGACCCCGGAACAGGTCAAGAAGAACGCCGCTCTGCTTCGCGAGATTTACGGGGTCGAGGAGGGCATGCGGGCTTTCGTCTGCGGTCCGCTTTATCACGCCTCACCCGGCGCATTTGCGCGGCAAGCTTTTCAATACGCCGACCTGACGGTGCTGCAGCATAATTTCGATCCGGAAGACGTGCTGAAGACCATCGCGGAGCACCGCATCACGCACCTGACGATGGTGCCGACCATGTTTGTCCGCCTGCTGCGGCTCGGCGAAAGCGTGCGCCAGCGCTACGACATTTCGTCAATTCGCTGGGCCACCCATACCGGAGCGACGTGTCCACCGGAGGTGAAGCGGCAGATGATCGAGTGGTGGGGACCGGTCATTCACGAGACCTACGGTGCGACGGAGACCGGTCCCGCCGTCGGATGCGATTCGACCGAGTGGCTTGCGCATCCCGGCACGGTCGGCCAGCCGATGCCGGGTACGGAAATTAGAATCTACGACGAAAATGAAAACCAGCTCGGGCCAAACGGCATCGGTGAAATCTTTCTGCGCACCGAAGCCTATTCCGATTTCACCTATCATGGGCGGCCGGACCAGCGCCAGCAGGTCGATCGCGGCGGCTTGGTGACATGCGGCGACGTCGGATATCGCGACCGGGACGGTTTTCTCTACATCTGCGACCGCAAGCGGGA
>WNFL01120049.1_pt1 | contig 15259 bp, 12 predicted proteins | sample 5400361 | NCBI WGS metagenome assembly WNFL01 (sample SAMN13153351, study PRJNA577476) | soil metagenome | isolation source: 40 cm soil on Douglas fir-dominated hillslope | place: USA:California | collected 2013-09-17
GAACAGTTCGCGTTGGTCACGATGGCGCCGCTCCAGCCGCGGCGTTCCCGCTGGCATTCGATGAGCGCAAGGTGGTCGCCGTTCACCTCCGGAATCACGAGCGGGACATCCGGCTCCATGCGGAAATTCTTGGCGTTGCTGAGCACGAATTTTCCGGCCTTGGCGAACGCCAGCTCCACCTCGCCCGCCACCACGGCGTCGAGCGCCGAGAACACTATTGGCGCGCTCACGATGCCCGGATCACACGCAATCACGCGGCGCGTCTGGAGCGCCTGCGGCGGAGGTGGACCTTCCAGCCAGCGGGTCGCCTCGACGTACTTCTTTCCCGCGGACCGCTCCGACGCCGCGAGCTCGACTATCTCGAACCACGGATGGTCGGCGAGCATGCGCACGAACATCTGACCCACCGCGCCAGTCGCGCCGAGCACTGCTACAGGCCACTTGTTCTTGCGCTTTCCTGGAATCGGCCGAGTCGTCATCTGGCAAGAAGTGTTTGGGCGATTTTTTCGTACTTGTCGACGCTGACCCTCAGCTCTTCGACATCGATGTACTCATCCGGAGTGTGAGCCACGTGAATCGAGCCCGGCCCGAACAGCAGCGGCTCGCCCCAGTTCGACAGCAGCGGAATGTCCGATGTATACGCGACTGGTCCGGTCTCGAACCCGGGCACCGTCGCGAATCGCTGGGCCGGGATGTAAGAGCCAAACTCAACATCGGCGTGCCCTTTCGCCCAGTCCAGCACCATTTGCTTGATCGGCTCGACGTCGCTCACAAGGCGGAACATGATCTCCGATTCCGCGTGCGCGGGAATGACGTTGGCCTCGGTGCCGCCCTTGATCGTTCCGATGTTGACGGTGGTTTCACCGAGCACGGAATCCCTTGGAAGCGGCAGTTTCCGCAGCGTCGGCAGTAGCTCTAGCAACGGCTCGATCGCCGATCGTCCGAGATGTGGATACGCGGAGTGCGCCTCTCGCCCGCGCGTGCGGATCGTCGCCCGCAAAGAGCCCTTGGCACCACTCGCCAATTTGCTTTCCGTCGGTTCGCCATTGATGAGGAAGCGACTGTTCGTGCGCAGATTGTTCGCGGCGCGGGCGCCGTCGGACCCCTTTTCCTCACCGACGACGAAGAGCACTCCTACGCGCTTCTCGCCGCCGCTGACGAGGCGATCCGCCGCTACCATCATCGCGGCGGCGAGTCCCTTCGCGTCGGAGGAGCCGCGCCCGAAGAGACGAGTCCCTTCCAGCCGCGGCGGGACGAATGGGGGGACGGTGTCGAGATGAGTCGAGAATGTGACGCCGCCTTCCCCCCCGGATTTCGAGGCCCAGATGTTCGCGCGTCCGCGCGTCACTTCCTGAAGGGTCACGTTCCAACCGCGCGCCACCAGCCAGCGCGACACGTAGTCGACGACGGTCCCCTCGGATCCAGTCGTCGACTCTATGGCCACGAGCTCGGCGGCGAGCGACACGACATCGGTCATGCGCGGAAGTTAGCGCGGCGCGAGGGTGGTGTCAGGACGATGCGAGCCGAATTCCCGCACCGCCAGCGAGGCGTGTGCGCTCAGGTCGTCGCGTCGAGGCGTGTGAACGCCGACTGCCGCCTGATACCGTCGATGTCGTCGATGCCCTGGACGCGCTCGACGAACATGTGCTGGACAAGACGGTTCGCTTCCTTTACGTAAGCATCGTGGTGGCGCTCGCCAATGTCTCCGATCTCCTGAAGAGTCCGGTTCCCCATCATCCTGCCTGCTTCGCGAAAAGTCTTGAAGGCGTCCTCGGATTGGCGGGCCATCACGATGTCGCCAACGAGGCGGACGTAATCGCTCTCGCGCGCCGTGTCAGCGAGGTCGGGTACCACGGCAGCCGTCATTCCGATCTCAGTGTTTGCCATCCGTGAATCGCCTACCAGCTGCGACTGATACTCCTCGAGCATGCGCTGGTGCTCACGCATGTTTGACAGGTGACGCGAGCAGAGCGCGCTGAAGCGTGGGTCGTCCGCCTGATCCTCGTGCGCCGCCAGCGCACCGAGGAACGATGCGTGCTGGATCACGGCATTGTTGACCTGGCTTTTCAGGAACGCGAGTCCCTTATCCATGGTCCCTCCGAAATTCGGGTGTCGGTAAGACGTAGCGACAAGCGAAACTTGTGCCCGAAATGACTCCTTTCTCGTACGATCTTTCTCTGCCGCCGGGTGCGTGCTAGTTCCGATTGGGAATGAGCAAGCTGCCGGCCAGTGGATCGACGGAGATTGATAGCGGAGTGCCGTCGAGCATCTCGCCGTCGGCCTGGGCCGCCATGTGTGGTATGGTTTCCACCCGGAAGTCGCGACCGGATTTGTAAAAGAGGCACGGATCCGGGCTGAAATCCTTCCTGATCATCCGCCAAAGAATTCTAAGAGCGTCGCGCGTGTTGTCCGGCGAGAAGACGCAGGCATTGAGGAGTCCGTCGTCATACACAATCCCGTCGCCGAACGCGACGAGATCGTTGAGCACCGCCCCGAGATTGGCGACCAGAACCGCCGACGCGGCGCGATCGTAAACGATCCCGTCCACCGTCAGACGCAATTTGAATTTCTTGTTGCGAAGCACCGCCTTGTAACCGCCGATGACATACGCCATGAAGCCGAAGCGCTTTTTCAGGCGTGCCGGTGCCTCGGATATCATCGTCGCGTCAAGCCCGACGCCAACGCCGATCGCGAATCGGCGTCCGTCCCCAAGTCGCCCGAGATCGATCCTCGCCTCATCGCCGTTCAGAAGGATCGGCACCGCGCGCGCGGGATTCAGTGGAATCCTGAACGTTCGCGCGACGACGTTCGCCGTGCCTCCGGCCAGCACGCCGACAGGTGGTCCCTGGTGCCCGAGGGCGCCGAGCACTTCCATCACGGTTCCATCGCCGCCAAGCGTGAAGACGGCGTCGTACTTGTGGGCGTGCGTCTTCGCGATCGTCGCCGCGTGACCAGGCGCCTCCGTCGACATTGCGTCGCACTCGACCGCGGCCTCGGCAAAAGCCTTCAGCGCCTTGCGCCGCATGCGCGCTGCGCGACGTGACGCCGGATTCACGATCAGCAGCACGCGCCCGATTCTTCTCGGCGTGAATTTCATCGCCGTCGCTGCGCTCATAGAATTTCAGGGATTGTGAACCCGCGTTTCCCGATTCTCCGGGAACGCACGAGACGGGACGGACTCTACGCTTGCACTCGGATGTCGGGGGTCTTATCCAAACGATGAGCGAATAAAGCAGGGCCCAACTCGGACCCTTCGTGCTCACAGAGCGCGGAATTTACTCGATGCTCGGGGCGGGGATCGAACCCGCATGGGAGTTTGTCCCAAGGGATTTTAAGTCCCTCGCGTCTACCGATTTCGCCACCCGAGCGAAGAACGACGAGCCAGTCATGCATCTGGTCGCAAGCAGGCACCGGCCACTTGACGAACGATTCGACACTGACCCCGAGAAGAAACGAAGCGGGAAACGGGACTCGAACCCGCGACCCCAACCTTGGCAAGGTTGTGCTCTACCAACTGAGCTATTCCCGCAAGTAATGACAAAGCTACCGGTGAAAAACGAGGCCAACAAGCAGCGCGCGCCTCTCTGGAGAGCCTCACAATTTCAAGTTGACAAAACCTCAAACGGAATGATAACGTCTCCCCGCGGCTGACGTCTCTGAGTCGGACGAATGCCCTCAATGCTCTTCCAACACCGTGCGGAGAATCTATGCGCCGTTTTTTGGTCTGCGTTTCCACTGTGGCACTGGCATTCGTCGGGGTTTTCGCCAATCCCGCGGGCGCTCAACGCGTGCTTGGCGTTGGTGATGACGCTTTGGTGCTCCCCAGAGGGGTGTTCCGATTCCGGACCCTCAGCCAGTGGACGTGGTTCAACGAGCGCTACGGCAAGGATACGCCGGGCCGTCCGGACGGGGCGCTGGAACCCCTCGGCATTGATTTCACGCTCGATACGATCGGTGTCAGGCAGTTCCCGAATCTCGCGGCTCTCCAGGGCGGACTCCAGTCGCTAACTGGAAATCCGAACTGGAATGCGACACTCGGCAACACCGTGGTGAATCTTCGCGATCACGTAGCGGCGTTCCCATTCGTGTTCGAGGTCGGACTTTCGAAACGCTTCTCGGTCGGGATGCAGGTACCCTACGTCCAGACGCAGACTTCAGCGTTCTTCAACGTCAACACGAGCGGAACGCAGGGAAACCTCGGATTTAACCCGGCCCTAGTGGTTGCAGCGGCCGCGACTCAAAACGCGACGATGAATACGCAGTTCACGACCGCGGCGAATACCCTCGAAGGTTCTCTCGCTGCCTGCCAAGCCAACCCCGCCGCGTCTCCTCAGTGTCCTGCTCTGCTCGCCAACCAGGCGAACGCGCGAGCGCTGATCGCCAACTCCAGGGCGTTCGCGGGCGGCGTCAATCAGATCTACTCGACTTCCCCGTTCATTCCAATCGTCGGCACTGACGCACAGCTGGCGATCGAAGCGCGTGTCGCCGCGTTCAGATCGCTCTACCAGAGTTTCGGCGTGAACAGCATCGCTGCGACTACCACCGGTCCATTCCCTTCGCAGAACCGGCTCTCGGTGCGGGATGCGCAGCGGATTCTCACCGATTCCGCGTTCGGAATTGTTGCCGACCCGTTGTCGTCCGTCACCAGGTCCCACCTCGGCGACATCGACATCGGCGGGAAGTTCTCGGTGTTCGATTCCTTCGGCGGCAGCACCGAGGCGAGAATGTCGCCGTCGGGCCTGAACTTCCGCACCGCGGTCGGAGTGACATTCCGCCTCCCGACCAGCCAGATCGAATCACCCGACAACTTCATCGACCTCGGTACCGGTCGTAAGGCGACGACGGTTGAAGGCAGATGGTTCAGCGATCTCCTGGTCGGAAGCCATTTCTGGGAGTCGTTCATCGTGCGCTTCAACAAGCCGTTCTCGGACACCCAGGACATGCGCATCATCGACCTGCCCAACGAAGAGCTCGCTCCACTGTACCGCAAACAGAGCGTGAGCCGACAGCTTGGCACGACGTTCGAGTTCGAGACGGCACCCCGCATCGTGGTCAACGACTACCTGGCCGTCTCCGGCTGGTACCTGTACCGTCACCACCAGCAGGATAACTACACCGGAGCATTCACCATTCCGGCGGCGATCACGGGATTCGCCGACCTCACCATCAACGCGGCTACACTCGATCTCGAGACTGAGCAGACGGAGCACAGACTCGGCGGCGGACTCTCGTACTCGAATCTCTATTCCTTCGAGCAGGGGAAGGCAAAGGTTCCGTTCGAGGTGACTTACCTGCACTGGCAGACGGTGAAAGGCGCGGGGGGCAATCAGCCGAAGTTCTTCACCGATCAGATTCAGCTTCGCTTGTACGCCAGACTGTTCGGCGGGAAGTAACGAACGGGCGGTACAACTCGACGTGGCAACTGCAACTGAACGGGTGCCAGACGTCAGTAGCGTAGTTGCCAGCGATTAGTTCACGACGCCCGGACTTACCTCGGTGGCGTTAGGGACACAAAGCAATTGCCTTTGCTCTGATTGGCGGTAGAAGAGTCCGGACGTAGTGAACTAGCAACTGGCAGCTCTGCTACTGAGCGCTGGCACCCGTTCAGTTGCAGTTGGAGCTGCGAACTGCAGCGCCACTCAGAGCGGCGCTGCCGCGCTCTCGAGCAGCTCCCTCGCGTGCGCCCGGCTCACCTTGCTTTCCGGATCTCCGCCCAGCATCCGCGCTATTTCGTTGACTCTGCTCGTTCCCTCGAGCACGGTGATGTCGGCGGTCGTGACTCCGCCCTTCGCACCCTTCGCGACGACGATGTGGTGATGCGCGCGAGCGGCGATCTGCGGCAGGTGCGAGATCGCGAAAACCTGGTGTTCTTTCGCCACGCGGCGCAGCGTGTCACCAACCTGGAGGCCTACACGTCCCCCAATTCCGGCGTCGACCTCGTCGAAGATCAGCGTCGGAACGCGATCGACACGCGCGAGAATGGTCTTCAGCGCGAGCATCACCCGCGAGAGCTCTCCTCCTGACGCGACGCGCGCCAGCGGGCGATCCTCGTGCCCGACATTGAGTGCGACGCGGAACTCGACATCCTCGGCGCCTTCCGCGGTCGACTCGTCCCGCGCGATCAGCGCGACCGAGAAACGACCATCCGGCATTCCGAGCGGCGGTAGCAGCGCGTCTACAGCCTTGGCGAGCTTTTTCGCGGCGGTGAGACGCATCTCGGAAAGCTTCTCGGCTTCGGCGGACAAACGGCGACGCGCGTCCACTTCCCGTGCGGTGAGATTGGCGAGATCGAATTGCGCGGTGTCGATCAGATCCAGCTCCTCGCGCGCGGATCGGCCAGCCTCGATCACGTTGTCCAGCGTCGGGCCGTACTTCTTGAGTAATCCAAAGAGGCGGTCGCGGCGCTGCCGCACTTCTTCGAGACGCGCAGGGTCGAGCTCCACGGACTCCGCGTAATCCTCCACGCTTCGCGCCAACTCCTGCAAGGCGTAGAAGCCCGCGTCGAACAGCTCCTGCATTCGCGCCGCTGAAGGATCGATGCGCTCGATTGATGTCAGCGGACGCTGCGCGGCACCGAGCTGACTCAGCACACTCGCGTCATCGCTGGAAAGAAGCTCGTTCAGGCTGTTGGCGAGTGTGCGTAGCTCGTCGGCGTTTTCCAGCACGCGCGCCTCGTCCTCGAGCCTGGTGTCCTCGCTGGGCGCGAGACGCGCATCCTCTATTTCCTTCGCCACGTGTCTGAGGTAGTCCGCTCTCTTCTCTGCTTCTGCGCGGCGCGACGAGAGGCTGGTGATTTCTCCGCGCACGCTGGAGAGATCAGCGTAGATGCCGCGAAGCAGGGATGCTTGCGGCTCAGCACCTCCAAACGCATCGAGGATCCCGCGCTGCGATTCGCCATCGATGAGCGTTTGCGCGTCGTGCTGGCCATGCAGACTGACGAGTTGACGCCCGATCTCGGCCAGCACCGTCGCGGTCACGGTAGCACCGTTTATCCACGAGCGTCCACGACCATTCGCCGCGATCTCGCGCTTCAGGACGAGTGTGTCGTCTTCGACATCGATCCCATGATCGTCGGCCAGCGCGGCAATTCCTTTCAGCTTCGAGACATCGAACACTCCCTCGACTGTCGCCTTGTCGGCTCCCGATCGGATCAGATCCGCGCTCCCCCTCTCGCCAAGCAGAAGTCCAAGCGCTCCGACGATGATCGACTTGCCCGCGCCCGTCTCTCCAGAGAGGACGTTGAATCCCTCGCCGAGCGGAAGCGTCACCTGTTCGATTATCGCGAAGTTCCGGATGCGCAGCTCTGTCAGCATCAGTACGGCTGGTCGTGGTCGGGCAATCCTCCCCAACCGAGTTTGACCCGCATTCGCTCGAAGAACGTCGCACCAGGAAAGCGAACGATCCGAACGGGATTGTCGGCCTTTCGCACCTTTAGCTTCTCGCCTTTGACAAAGCTGGTCCCCACCTGGCCGTCGACCGTAACCAGAAGCTCCGTCGGAGTCTCGTTTGCTTCCACCGTCACTTCGGCGTCAGCCGGGATCACCAAAGACCGTACCGCCAGAGTGTGTGGAGAGATCGGTGTGATGATGATGGACTCGACCGTCGGCACGACCACCGGTCCTCCAGCCGAGAGACTATAGGCTGTCGACCCGGTCGGTGTGGAGATCACGACGCCATCAGCGGCATAAGTGCCAATGCTTTCATCGTCGATGAAAATGTTCAGCCGCACGACGCGCGCGAACCCGCCCTTGTGGAGAACGAAATCGTTGAGCGCTCGCCACTGCTTGCGCGCCTCACCATCGGAGCCGATGGCCCGCGCCGTGAGAGCCATGCGTGGCTGTGCCACGTAGTCACCGCTCGCGAGATTCTTGAGCGCGGGCTCGAAGTCGCTGCTCTGGCAGCTCGTGAGAAACCCCAGCCGCCCGAGATTGACGCCCAGTATTGGAATGTCCCGTCCATCGAGAAACCGCGCGCCGCGAAGCAGAGTTCCGTCGCCACCCAACGTCACCAATGCGTCGAGCTGCTGCGCGTCCTCAAGTCGCGCGCCCTTTCCCGCTACCTCGTGAAGACCCTGCTCGAGCAGAGGCTCGATACCGAGTGTCGGCGCGACACGAAAGAGAGTGCGCAGAATTTCGGGCAGCTCATCGTATCCCTGATGCCCGATGACGCCAAGCCGCATCAGACGGCACGAAGGTGGGTGCCCCGCGAGCTCTCCAATCCGAACGCATCGCCCACGCGCTGCGCGATTCCGCGCGCGTCGAGCCCGAGACGCGCGAGCTGCTTCGCGCGCGGGGCTTGATCGACGAAGTCGTCCGGAACTCCATGCGCCACGACTCTCACCGACGAGTCCATCTCTGCAATCACAGCGGCCATGCGCGAGCCGAAGCCGTTGACGACCGTTCCTTCCTCGACTACCAGAATGTTGCGGTGATCGCTGACGATCTCAGAGAGAGCGCGCGCATCGTGGGGCTTGAGATATCGGCAGTTCACTACCGTCGCGCTCATGCCGCTGTCGTTGAGTATGTCGGCCGCGGCGAGCGACGGAAGAACCATCGTACCGACCGCGAGTATCGCAATGGCCTTGTCAGCGTCGCGTCCGGCGATGGTGCTGCGTCGAACGATTTCCCACGTCGCGTGCGAAACCGCTTCGATCTCCGACGCCGGCGGAACGGTGTCCGGTGTGGCGTCGCGCGGGTACCTGAGACAGAAGGGTCCCTTGTCGTACTCGAGTCCACTCCGTAGCAGCGCGATCATCTCCCTGCCGTTCTTCGGCGCGGTGACAACCATTCCGGGAACAGCGAGCATGTACGCGATGTCGTACAGACCCATGTGCGTTGGACCATCTTCGCCGACAAGTCCTGCACGATCCATCGCGAACACGACGGGCAGGTGCTGAATGGCGACATCGTGAATGACGTTGTCGTAGGCGCGCTGCAAGAAAGTCGAGTAAATGGCGCACACCGGTCGAATTCCCTCAGTGGCGAGTCCGGCCGCGAACGTCACCGCGTGTCCCTCCGCGATTCCGACATCGAAAAAGCGCTCCGGATACGCCTTCGCGAAGGCAGCGGTTCCCGTTCCACTCGGCATCGCGCCCGTAATGGCCACCACACGGGGATTTTCGCTCGCGAGCTCTACCAGCCCCTGTCCGAACGCCGCGGTGTAGGCTGAATTCGCGGAGGAAACTTTGCGCTGCTTTCCGGTGGCCGGATCGTGTCCCGGCGGAAGCGCGTGCCACTTCTCGATGTGCTCACCAGCGGGAAAGCCCTTTCCTTTTTGCGTGATGCAATGAATGAGACGGGGACCGTTCATGTCCCTTACCGCCGCGAACGTATCCATCAGCGCGTCAATGTCGTGACCGTCGATCGGCCCGAAGTACCGAAACCCGAGCTCCTCGAAGAGAACACCCGGAGTGAAGAACGTCTTCACGCTCTCCTCCCATTTTCTGACCAGCGTGCCCACTCCGGAAAGGGGGCCCGGAGCGGCATCGATCACGGCTCCGATCGCCGAGCGAACGCGGTTGTAAAGCGGATTCCGCTGAATGGAAGTGAGGTACTTCGACATCGCCCCGACGTTTGGGGCGATCGACATCTCGTTGTCGTTGAGAATGACGATGAAATCGCGCTCCGATGCACCCGCGTTGTTGAGACCTTCGTATGCGAGGCCGCAGGTCAGTGCTCCATCGCCAAGAATCGAGACGACCTTGAAGTCCTCACCATTCAGATCGCGAGCTACAGCCATTCCGTATCCCGCGGATATCGCCGTGCCCGCGTGGCCAGCGCCGAAGGTGTCGTACTCGCTTTCGGACCGCTTCAGGAATCCGGACAGCCCGTTCTCCTGGCGTAGGGTCTCGAACCTGTCAGCACGTCCAGTGAGAAACTTGTGCGGGTAGCCCTGATGTCCTACATCCCAGACGATCCGATCCTTCGGCGTATCGAACACTGCGTGCAGCGCCACAGTCAGCTCGACCACTCCCAGGCCGGCGCCGATGTGTCCACCGGTTCGCGAGCAGGTCTCGATGAGACGAACGCGCATCTCGTTGGAGACGGCGCGAAGCTCGTCGCGCGTCATCGGCTTGAGATCCGCGGGGGAATGGATTCGATCGAGGATGGACATTTCGGACGTGGTCGTCAGGACGTACGGGTTAACATGAAATTAGCAACTTGTGAAAGCTCCTGCGTCAGCAGCTTCTGCTGCGCCAGGCTGTCGAGACCGTCGGCGATGAGGGCCTGCGCTCTCTGGCGGGCACCTTCGACGCCGAGCAGCGCCGGATAGGTGCTCTTTCCGAGAGCCGCGTCCCTGCCGATGGTCTTGCCGAGGGCGCTCGTTGTCGAGGTAACATCGAGGACATCGTCCATGATCTGGAAGGCAAGTCCGACCGCGCCGCCGTAGCGCTCCAGCGCGGCAATCTGGGCTTCGCCGGCTCCGGCCGCGAGGCCGCCCATCATTATAGAGGCGACGATCAACGCTCCGGTCTTGGCAGAGTGGATTTCCTCACGGTCTTCCAACGATAGCGACAATCGTTCTCCCGCCAGATCGCGAAGCTGTCCTCCAATCATTCCGCGCGAACCTGACGCCTCGAGCAAGGTTTCCAGAAGCTTTGCTCTCGTCTCATGGGACAGCCTCATCGACCGCGCCGAGTTCCGCACCACCTTGGCCGCGAGCGGAATCATGACGACCCCGCCGAGTATCGCGGTCCGCGACCCGTAGACCTTGTGCACGGTCGGCCGGCCACGGCGCATGTCATCGTCATCCATGCACGGCAGATCGTCATGCACTAGCGAATAGGCGTGGATGACTTCAGGAGCGCACGCGAGCAGCGTCGCGTCTTGTTTCCCACCGGCAGCACGGTAGGCATACAGGAGAAGGAGCGGACGCACTCTCTTGCCCGGACTCTTCAGTCCATACCGGACGGCGTCTGCGATTCCTACGGGTAGATCGGAGACATAGCCCGCACAAATCTCGTCGAGCTGCCTCTCGATTCCCTCGCGATCCGCATCGAAGCGACGGGACACTTCCCTAGAGATCCATCTCCCGTAACTCGAAGCCCCCGTCGGACTTCTCGATGAGCATCTGCACCTTCGTCTCTGCTTTGTCGAGCTCGGCCGAGGCAGCGCGCAGCAGCTCGATGCCTTCCTCGAACAACTTGAGCGACGCGTCGAGTCCCACCTGCTCTCCTTCCAGAGCGGCCATGATTTCATCGAGGCGACGAAGGCTTTTTTCGAAGGTCATGGTGAGGCGGGAAGCGGGAAGAGGGAAGCGGGTTAACGAGTTTGATGCGATACGCCGGTCGCTGAGATCTACATGAAATATCAGCGCGCGGGTCGCGGTAGTGCAAACGCAATCACCTCATCGCTCCAGCCCCAAGCCTTGCCATCCCCGCCAGCCGCGATCACAACGTATTGCCGGCCGTCCGCTCCCAAGTATGTCATTGGAGTCGCTTTGCCACCTGCCGGCAGGGCAACCTTCCAGAGCTCACGGCCGGTTTTCAGATCGTATGCTCGGAAGTATCGATCGAGTGCCGCGCCGATGAATACCAATCCGCCGGCCGTCGTGATCGGGCCGCCAAGATTGATCGCCCCCGGGATGTCCGGCGGGACATGGATTCCGATCTTATCGAGGTTCTCCGATGTTCCGAGCGGAACGCTCCATACTATCTGTCGCGTCCGAAGGCTCACGGCTACGAGTCCTCCAAAAGGAGGCGGTGTGCACGGGGCATTCGATGGTCCAAGGTACAACTCCCGCTTGAGCACAAATGGAGTGCCGTGCATCATCGCATACTCTGTCCCGATCCGCTCGCCCACCGTCTCGTGCCCTCGCGTCGCCTCGAACTGGGCGCGCGCAATGAGCGTGATGACCGCCGCGATGCGGTTGGTCGGGACCACCACGACTTCGTTGGCTGGATCGAACGCGACGCCACCCCAGTGCGCTCCGCCCACATTCGAGGGAATAATGAGCGAGCCCCGCACGCTCGGCGGAGTGAAGGTACCGTCGTGACGGATCTCGTCAAACCGCCTTAAACACGCGTCGCGATCTGCCGCGGTCGGTCCCCATACCTGATCGCGCGTAAGAGTTTGGGGACTGAGTGACGGCAGGCCGGAGCTCAGGATCTGAGTGGGCCACGCCTCTTCACCCGGGACATCGCTCGGGGGAACTGCCCGTTCTGTCACCGGGAAGAGCGGCCTTCCCGTTTCGCGATCGAGCACGAAGAGCTGACCGGTCTTGGTCCCCTGGAGAAGCACGTCGACCGGCCGCCCTTCGACATTTATGGTGACGAGAGCGGGCGGTGATGCGTTGTCATAATCCCAAAGGTCGTGTCGGACTGTCTGAAAGTGCCACAGCACCCTTCCGGTGCCGGCCTGAATTGCCACAACCGAATTCCCGTATTCGTTGCGCCCCTTCCGCTCGCCGCCGAAATAATCCACGCTCGGCGAGCCCGTCGCGATATAGACTGTTTTGCGACCCGGATCGGCGGCGAAAACCGTCCATGAGTTGGCGGCGCCGGTGCGGTGCGCGTTGGGGCCGACTCTGCGGAACGGGATCGAATGTCCAGCGCAGGGCGCCCGTTCGCGCATCGTACCCTCGGACCTCTCCGCTCGCAGCATCGATCCTGTTGTTATCAGCGACTCCGGACCCGACCATTACCACGCCGTCTACAATTATCGGCGGAGACGTCACCTCATACTCCGAGGCAAACGCCGGCGGATTTCTCAACCCATCGCGGAGATTCACGGTTCCCCGAGCGCCGAATTCCGTGCACGGCGTACCGGTCGCAGCGTCAAGCGCGCTCAAGCGCGTGTCGATGGTGGCGACGAAAACCCTCAGCGAGCACCGTGAGCCGTTGACCACCGTGCTGTCCGCCCAGAGCGCGACGCCGCGATTCGCGAAATCGCCGAACTGCGTCGTGCGATCGATCTGCGGATCATAAACCCAGCGTTGCGTACCGGTTACCGGATCGAGCGCGAAGACTCTGCCAAGCGGCGTGCTAAGGTACATGGCGCCGCGAAATACGAGTGGCGTAACCTCGAGCGCTGTGGGGGCGCGGGTCGAAAACGCTGGTGCGCCTTCGCCAGTGTGAAACCGCCAGGCGATCTCCAGCTTCGAAACGTTGCTGGTATCGATCTGTCGGAGTGGGGAGTGGCGGTCGCCGTAAAGAGTGCGGCCGTAACTCGGCCAGTCCGACTCCTCGGCCAGGCTCTTCAGAGCGGAGACACGCCCGAACTGATCCGTGCAAGACCCGGCAACGTTGCACTGCTGAGAAATCAGGACGGTTCCCCGATGCTGGGCGCATGCGGTGCAAAAGAACACCAGGCCGACCCGCACAGGGCTCGAAATCATTGAGGGAAGATACGAGCTCGTGGCCGGTGATACAGAACTTGACTTCCGATCCAACATGATATAACCTTCAATCCGGATGAACGGATTAAGCATTTGACCACCCCGGCGCTTTTTGGCCAGATGACAGCCCTCGCTGACCCGACGAGGAGCCGACTTCTGCTCGCCCTAGAGCGGAACGAGCTGAGCGTGAACGAGCTCCGGACGGTCCTCCAGCTTCCCCAGTCGACCATTAGCAGGCACCTCAAAATGCTGAACGCTGAAGGCTGGGTTGAAGCCCGCGCGGAAGGAACGAGTCGTCACTATCGCCTCGCTTCGGATTCTCTCGATCCCGCGAGCCGTAGACTCTGGCATATCGTGCGTGACGAGGTCATGCATACGAGCGCCGCCGAACACGATTCGCGTCGTACGCAGGCCGTCCTCGCCGAGCGGAGTACGCGGTCACAGCAGTTCTTCTCGACGTCCGCGGGTCAGTGGGACAGGATGCGCGTCGAGCTGTTCGGGCGACGCGCCGACGTCGCACTTCTCGGGCTTCTCGACGAATCGTGGACAGTCGCGGATCTTGGCTGCGGCACCGGAGCCATCACGCAGTCGCTCGCGCCCTTTGTCGAGCGCGTGATTGCCGTCGACGAGTCGGGCGCGATGCTGGCCGCGGCGAGAAAACGGCTCCATGGAGTCGAGAACGTCGATATCCGAAACGGACGCCTGGAGGCGTTGCCACTCTCCGACGCGGAGGTCGATGTCGCGCTTCTTTTCCTCGTGCTGCACTACGTTACCGATCCGGCGCGGGTGATCTCTGAGGCCGTTCGAGTTCTCAAGCCGGGTGGGCGCCTTCTCGTGCTCGACATGATGCCGCACGACCGGCAGGAGCTGCGGCAAACCATGGGACATCTCTGGCAGGGATTCGACGCCGCTACCCTCGGCGGATGGATGCAAGCGGCGGGATTGGAAAGCTTTCGGTACAATGGCCTTCCGGCTGATCCCGACGCCAAAGGTCCGACGCTTTTCGCCGCCTCCGGCAAACGGAGCGCGGTAGCAGCAAAGAGCTCACGCAAGAAAGCGGATGCGGTTCCGCTCATGAAAACCGCGTAATCTCCAACAAACGCTGATTTCAAATGGAGCGCACAGTGGGCACGATCACAGAACCGATGAACGCATTCACGGCAGCAATCGAAGCAGGACGGGAGCCGTATAAGGTCAAGGATCTCGAGCTCGCCGAATACGGACGAAACGAGATCCGTCTGGCCGAGCACGAGATGCCGGGACTGATGTCGCTGCGCGCGGAGTACAAGGCCAAGCAGCCGCTCGCGGGCGCGAAGATCATGGGTTCGCTGCACATGACGGTACAGACCGCCGTCCTCATCGAGACGCTCACACAGCTCGGCGCCGACGTGCGCTGGGTGTCGTGCAACATTTTCTCGACGCAGGATCACGCCGCCGCGGCAGTGGTCGTAGGCAAGACCGGCACGGTCAGCGATCCGCAGGGCGTTCCAGTGTTCGCCTGGAAGGGTGAGACGCTCGAGGAGTACTGGTGGTGCACGGACCAGGCGCTCGTCTGGCCGGATGGCACAGGCCCCAACCTGCTGCTGGATGACGGCGGCGACGCTACGCTCCTCGTTCACAAGGGCGTGGAGTTCGAGAAGGCGGGCCGCGTTCCCGAGTTCGATCCCAACAAGGATCCCGAGGAGTACGGTGTCATCCTCGGTCTGCTGAAGCGTGAGTTCAGGAAGGATCCGCAGCGCTGGACGCGCATGTCGAAAGATCTGCGCGGCGTGTCCGAGGAGACGACCACAGGCGTGCACCGTCTCTACCAGATGATGGAAGCGGGGACCCTTCTCTTCCCCGCAATCAACGTCAACGACTCGGTTACGAAGTCAAAATTCGACAACCTGTACGGCTGTCGTCACTCGCTCACGGACGGAATTCT
>WNFL01021673.1_pt1 | contig 15255 bp, 15 predicted proteins | sample 5400361 | NCBI WGS metagenome assembly WNFL01 (sample SAMN13153351, study PRJNA577476) | soil metagenome | isolation source: 40 cm soil on Douglas fir-dominated hillslope | place: USA:California | collected 2013-09-17
GCGGGGCTTATAATATTTGAAATATGCTTGCCGTTGTGTATTACCCGTCACATCTGTGATTTTGGACGTGTATTCCGGCTATATGGCACAACGCTTGTGTAGGGGAGCCCTCGCGGTACTTCTTCTGCTCATCGATGTACTTGACCCAATAGCTTACAATCCAACGAGTAAAGTATACACGGTACACGTCCCTTTCCAACGCCCAACCGTGTTTTGCTCCTCGAACTCGAGTCGTTGATACCGGCGGGCCGAACTTTCCATACGATTAGCGGCAAGCTATCCGTAACAACACCATTAGAGCTATTTCTGGATTATGGTTTGAGCCGGAGGTGTGGGGAAATCTGAAACCAGGGCTGAAACACGGAGGGATGGCTATATAATTGGGCTTAGATTGGACCGTTTAACCTTGACATTGTTTACTCTTATCATTATCCGCTTTTATTCGCCTCTTGATAGGTTAGCAGACAGGTGCTGCACCGATTCGCCCATGATCGTTCCAATCATCGAGAAGAAGCCAGACTCTAGTCCCTCGCCGGTCGAGACTGCTGCGGGAGGTAAGTAATTTTCATTACAATCTACTGGTATGATTGTGTGCCTGACCTCTCAAATGAACCAAAGTCATTCTCGTCGTCATCCTATTTAGTGTCATCGCCATGAGCCTCTGGCAGCTTCGCTGGTACTTGAGCAAGAACGAGGACGTCAAGTACAACTCCTGGAGAGAGCGTCTTCACGTCCCTGTCTGGCTTTTCCCCTCCGTCGAACGCACTCCTCGAGCGGCGTTATTGAAACGCAAAGCGGATTCGAGCCTGACGCCTATCTTCTTCCGGACTCCACGGCCCAAATGCACAGGCCTCGCTACACATACCCTTGCTGCGTTGGCCGCAGGTCCTATCACGACCATCGCAAATCCCCACTGGCAGGCCACAGTACCAAGAGTCCAACACCTCACATCACCCAAATTGGCACATATCCCGGGCGCGCAGGAGGCGACGTATGATCCACCTCGTTTCCCCGCACTTCATCGCTCGCCGCTCTGCCGAAAGCCTTCATATGGTTCATTCGGTTCCACCACCATCTCCAAGCGCTCACCAAAAAAATCTTCGCCAATGGTGACAACATATGGTGGCCAAGGCCTCGGTATTCAGGGGCTTCGGATTAACTCGAGTTTCGAGGCTGCCACTGGCATCGGGATGGGTTCCCACTACCAGGTCCCCTCGGATCACAAACGATCTCCTGCATTGGGCAGCCCCGTCCACTTGTCGAAATGGCCGTCCCCAAAGGGCCGTGTCTTGACGCCAGAACGGACAGCAGAGAAGGAGCCTACACAAATCCGGCCTGTTCAATTGGCGACCCGGAAGCATCGTAGTAGCAGCATTACAGCGTCGGAGAAGACTTTGGAGACCATCGAATTGGATGGAGAAGGGCGAAGAATGGAGAAGAGGGCGAGATTGGATGAGAGGATGCAGGGAGTGAATCGTGTAGATGGAGATCCTTTTAGAACACCGGAATTGCGAGTTGTAAACATTGATGTATGATGTATGATATATATTTGATATATGATGTATCACCCAATTAGCGATCCTCTGTCCGACATCGCCGAACACTGGCAACCGGGCCAACCGGTACACAACAGAACCGGGAATCCGTACACTCCCGGATTGCTCCCGCATCGTTTCAATCATCGTTGCCGTTGCTTGGGCTCGACCGTGTCCTTTACCACACCAACATGGTGTATATCAAGTCACATTTTACTCGCTTTCCTGACTTCCCATCTGACACAAACGCTTGGTCGTTCTTCTTGAACCACCCGCTTGGTCTCCCTGCGCCGCTTCAGGACCATGTTATGTTCATCGATGGGCTCACAGGGTTCAAGAGGACTCGATATGAATTTATCGAGCGGGTAGAAATCGCAGCCACTGCGCTTACCACTTCCCAAGGTTGCCTTGGGCTTGAGCCTACAGACATAGTCGCGGTTCTTAGCGAGAATTGCCTGGTAAATATTGGTTCTATACCATATTCCTTAACCAAACACCAATCTTCGAGTCTCACCATCGTCTGCTCCTAGGACTATATAACCTTGATCAACGCATTGCTTTCTCAAACCGTTCCCTTTGCCCTCATTTCAGCACACGCCACGCAGCGCGAACTCAGGCACTGCCTGAAGACTTCAAATGCCAACCATGTCTTTGTTCACGCCGATTTGCTGCCTGTAGCGCTCTCCGTTTGCCATGATTTGGGGATCCCTAAAGATCACATTTACATTCTTGAGGGAAATGCGCCACATGGTTTCCGCTCTTTCGACAGAATGATCGCAAGGGCGAAGGAGCGAAATGTGCCCAGTGTGCCAATCAAGCAGGCCAAAAAAAATACTTTGGCATATTTGCTGTTCTCAAGTGGGACTACCGGCCTGCCGAAAGGTATCCAACGGGTTACATTGAATAAATGGTTGAATATTTACACTCTCTGCAGCCGTAATGATCTCCCACCGGAACATAATTTACAGCACCCTTCAGTATTACATTATGGCCGGGGTGGTTCACCGCTCTCGGGTTGTATGTATCGCATAACCGCTTTGATTCCGTTGTTTGACATCTGTCTGGAGGCACTATCATCACCAGAAGCCCCAACACCCGTTGTTCTTTCTTTCTTGCCATATTATCACACATTTGGTTTGCATACTTTCTGTTTCCGGTACGTCACATGTAGCACATGACCTTTTCCTTGCTAATGCGCTCCTAGGTCGGTCTGTAGTCGAGGTACCTACATCATTATGCCGCGCTGGAGCCTGTCTCAAGCACTCAAACTCATACGAAAGTCGGTTGACCTCTTGAAACGAGCCTCTGTCATCTATTCACCCATGTCCTACTAGGTACCAAGTCACGGCGTTCCCTCTCGTACCGTCTGTGGTGCACCAACTGGCAACCTCTCCAGCAGTAACAAAGGAACACCTCGGATCCGTCACAGGTGTCTACTGCGGAGCGGCGTATCTTCCACCTACAGTCGCAAATAGGTTGATCGCAAAAGCCGGGGGTGCGTTCGAAGTTTGGAACGGATACGGATTGACAGAAGTGGTACGTCCTCTCCCCCTCCCCGTTCTGTTCCCGTTGAAGGGCTTCAAGTTGGAGAGAACAGACTGTAGCCGCGATCGGTTGCCCGAGACCTGGCACGTTCCCACCCCCGTTCCCACAAGAAACACTGCCTTTCAACACTACTGGCATCCTCGTGTCTGGAATGGACGCTCGAATCGTACGCGAGGATGGAACAGAGGCCGACTATGGTGAAATCGGAGAGTTGTGGTTGACCGGAGAAAATGTCGCCCTTGGTTATTGGGCAAATCCAAAGGCGACGTCGGAGACGTTCTTCGAGGATGAACAGGGCAGAAGGTGGCTGAAGACCGGCGATGCCTTCAGAGTAGACAAGGCGGGATTCTTTTTCTTCGAGGATAGGATGAAAGTACGTTCACTCTCCCCTTTCCCATGAGGTTTCTATTTTACGACTCAAGACTCGTAATCAAGGATACTCTCAAAGTTAATGGGATGCAAGTCTCACCTTCAGAGATCGAGGTCGCTCTACTGGACCATCCAGACCGTCTCGTTAACGATGCTGCCGTAGCTGGCGTCACGCTCAAAGGTATGGGTGGACAAGGGGAGAAGGTCCCAAGAGCCTGGGTGGTACTCTCTCCCCGAGGTCGTAAAACCGGCAAGAAAAGGACCACGGAAGAGTTGGAAGCGTGGACGAAGCAGACGCTCAGCAAGTACAAATGGCTCAAAGGAGGAATCGAATACGTCGATGAGGTAGCGTAGTCTATCCAGCCGCCCGGTTTCTATACACGGCTATGCTGACTGTGTTTGCACCCCTAGATTCCCAAATCCTTGAATGGTAAAGTGTTGAGGAGAAACCTTGTTGACGAATATGAGAAGAAGCACAAGGGCGAGCGAGCGAAACTCTAAGAGGGTGAATCCCCGAGGAAAGAGTCTTGGCATCTCGTCTAGCATTGAGAAGGGTCGTACAGGAAACAACAGCGTTGCTACTTAACTATGGATACCCGCACGAGATAGACAAACACACGACCAAAGATATATAGATACAAAGTATGCTGGAAGAGGATTGGTCAACCTCCCCCATTTAGAGGGACCAACATAGTGGATATAACGGAAAGGAAATAGACTTGGCGTGAACGAGTAGATATCAGCGAACACAACATGAGCACCTTACGAAGGATGAGACTGGTGTCCGTTAGATAGCAACGAGGAAGAATCAGAAAGAGGGGCGTTAGATCGGGGAGGGCTTTGCGCGTATAAATCCAAAAGACTGTTATTGGATATCGTAGAGTCCGTCTTCGGCTTGGAGCTACCGGCGGCGTTGTCGGGAGTGAGAGAGGATGGTTGGGCGTGCGATGCGTGCGATGCGGGCAATGCGGTGACAGAGGACGAAGCGAGCGGTAGAGGTTGGTTCGTGGAATGGCCTCGAGAGATGCTTGGAGAGGGGGAGAGAACTGCACGTACTGAGCGGGAGCGCTCACGTGGACCCCGGACGACACCCACGCCTGGTCTTATTGATCCTGCCCGGGGACTAGTGGTCAGACCAGACATCGTTGATGCAACACTGCCTCTACTGGAGAAGGGCGTATCGATATTCGTTTGAGGAAGAGCGTTAGCAGAGGTAGGGGGAGAGACAGGTGTCATGAGTTCGATGGGTGGGACTTTCGGGGACAACATGCGAAGCACAGGTACTGTTACATGAGACTCAGATGATGTGTCGGGTTCTGGCTGCTCAAGTACTGGTGGGGGAGGTCCGAAAACATAGTCGACGGCAGGGGCATAACCATCATTTTGACTCATACTCCCGCTTGTGTTATGCGATCTCCCGCTTGTGCCGTGAGAGCCAGTGTTTTGATGGCTCATCGATGCAATAGATGCTCCCGATCCTGAAGGCTCGCGATCATGTGCTTTAGCTCGTGGCCCTCTTCTTGAGACACCTCTCATTGATTTGGTTGCACTCAAGCCAAATGTATCAGTCGTACCTTGCGAGTGGATGGAGGAGTCCGAGGCGTGGCCAGGTTGCCAGCCAGACTCGTTCGCTTCCGAGCTGATGCGAGGAGACGCCTCATGGACAGTAACAACGGTAGGATCTGCTTGAGGGTTTTGCTCTTCGACGAGTGCAGGGCTCTCATTCGTCTCGTGAATCGACGGGCGCGCCGCCATTATAAGATCTTCGAAAGAAATCGGTGCCAATTCACGAATAGGAGGCACTGATGGCGGTGTCGATGGAGAGCGCTGCTCGTCTCTAGGGGGTGAGTTCAACCGTAAAGGCTGCCATGGCAATCTCCCGCTAGAATCGAATGTGGAGTATTGGGACGACGCAGAATGGATCACAGTATCAAGTCGGAGAGGAGTGGCAGCTGGGCTTGGAGTCCACGGTACGAGCGGAGACATACGGTTGGCAAGAGCCACGGGTATCGCGGCTAATTGTCCTTCGACTGTCGAGGTGCCCCTTGAAGATGCATCCGAGGAGTCTCCCTGCTGTTCCTTGACGTCCATAGGGAGTCGCGGCATGGGAGGCGGCGAGTAATCAGGCGATTTTCGCTTCCTCACGCTCTCAGTGGCAGTAGCGTTTGACCCACTCCTGGATCGGGCGCGGATTCTCTCCTCAGGACTGGACATTTGATGTATCGTATCCCATCTCGCCAGTTCTGGTACGTTTGTGGGTGGTAAACGTATTGCCACCTCAGCAGTCTTGATCACGGCGCGCTCCAACGTCTCATTGTCGTCGTCGGTAGCGTAGCTAGCGTAGCTGTTCGAGCTCTCCCGATAGGCAACGCCGCTCTCCCGTCTGTGTTGAGTCAAGCTCTCCGCACTCCCGCTTGACTGATCCGTCTGCCTCTGAGTCGAAGCACCGTTGTCTTTGAGGCTTCCAGCAAGGATCATTGGGATGCCCGACAACAGACTAACATCCCTCTCAGCCCTTTCCCCGCGAATGTCTGTCCAAGACCCCGATTGCTTCTGTTCGGCTTCGGGAATATCGAAGAAGTCGGGTGTGATTGGCTTCCTGGCCCTCACTTGCGAATCTGCCATCATTAATCCACCCTTGCTCCCCTTGCTGATGGCCCCATTCGGGGAACCAGAAGGCGAACCTCCCGCCATTGATCGAGCGGGGGCCATCGAAACCATCGGGAAAACCACTCCATGGTTCTTCACCTCGACATCGGTCGCAGTCGCGACGACATTGGATAAAGTAGATTTGGTCCGGGGCCTCGGCGATCTGCTTTCCATGGCAGGCGGGGAAGGGTCCGACTTTGTATGCTGCAGTGGCGGCGCTCCAGGGGGGAGAGGGAATTCCCACGAGGAGGGTGTTGGCCCCCCGGTAGAAGGCGTGATACTCGCTGGGGAGAGGGACTTGACGGGCGAATTCGAATCGGTAGTGGGCTCCTTCTTATCTCCGTGAGTGGCATGCGACAGCGCTCTGGAAGAGGGCAGTGGCGAGTCCATTGAGAACTGATGGGACCGGCTGCTTATGGAGGAGTGCCATGTATGTGACCGATCGGCCACCTCTGTCGTCGTTGTCATCGGCCGTGGTCTTACTTGATAGCTAGACGACGCATCGGACGGTTGCGACTTCAGAGGAGTATCTGTCCTCACCGCGGCCCTAATAGGCGGAGAGATGGGAGGAGCCTGTGCAGAATTGTCTTGAGGTGCACTAGGTGGTTGATTGTGGCTGCGGCTGGCAGAATTGGGGTCGCCAAAAGATGCTCCTTTGATATTCTCTACAGCTGAAAACATTGGCGGTGGGTGTGAGGGAGGGGGGAAAGGTGGAGGGACTATTATAGGAGCAAGGGGTTTGGTCTTTGGCGGTTCAGGAGGGGGCTGTAAATTCAAATGAATATGGGGTTGTGATTGTGATTGATGCTGTGGTTGCGGCTCAAGAGGGGCTTGTAATTCCAACCGTGGTCGTGGAGTATCGGAGCTGCTGGTAGGAATGTTCGGTAGCGTACCATGATTCATCTTGTTCAGGTTCAGCGCATCGGAGTGGGCGGCGGGATGATCAACCTCCTCCTCATCACTCGTTCTAACCGGAAAGTAGCCGCCAGACCTGGCGTGCCCGTTGGGTATAGGAGAGGAAGGTCGAGGGGGGTGGTCAGCGTACGTGGTGTCATGGACATTGAAATGTGAGTCAGTCGAAGAAGGGACAGTAGACGGAGATGTGACGATGATTCGAGGACACATCCGCGCTCTGCTGGACGAGGTGGCACTGCCGCAAGTTGGGTATAGCGCCGATGATGATCCCGTGTCTCTTCTTGGGTGGCTCGAGTTTTGGGCTTGCGAAGTGATCGGCTCGAGGTTTAGCTGGCCTTGCTCGGGTTCACTATCTCGTCGAGAACGGATGTTGAACTCCGCTGCGGCAGTGTCTTGTTCCCCTCGAACAGGTGTGTACCTCAAGTTTGGTCTCCTCCGAAGGAAGTAGACGATGCACAGCAGCAGAAAGCCCGTGCCAAATATAGCACCAAGAATTGCAGCAACGAGTTGCGCTCTCGAATATGGTGTTACATCCTCCGCTGGCACAGTCTCTGAACCAAAATCTACACGAAGATATGGTCAGCGGGCAGGGTCCATTGAGCCGTATTCTATACCTTCATATGTCACCTGGAAAACTTCGAGTGTAATTGGCCCAGTTGCGTTGAAGCGATCGTCGAGCATGTTTGTGAGAATGATTGTGTGGTTTGCTATACCGAGGTTCGAGTGAGAGAGTAGGACTGTCTGCACAATCACTGTCAGCGCTTGTGGAGGTGAACATCGGGCATCGTTAAGCTGGATTGGGGGAAGGAATTGATAGAGAGCAAGTAAGAAATGACATACCGAGGGGGCATCAGGCCTGACTTGTTTGGCGCCAGAGACGATTATTTCAAGGTGGTCGGTTGGGTCTGTTCCACCAGCTTTGCAGTCGATGCAAAGACCCCACTTTCCCATCTGTGAAGGATACCCAATCCAACGAAAGTTGTCCCCTGGTCCTTTAAACGTGGTTCAAGTTAGCGTGGGCGGGTTCGGGGATCAATAGACGCGTGCTGGCAAAGTCGATACGCACGAGTGAAAGTGAAGATAGCTTGAGCGCCTTCGACATTCGTGAACGCGTACTGAGGAGTAACCTTGTCCTCCGGGTCGACAAAGCTCCACGCGCCAGCAGGAAGCAGTTGGACTTGGGGACTCGATGGACCGAAGGTGTGGTTCTGAATGATTGCATTGACTCCTCCTAGAAGGGCTGCCCATACCAAAGCTAGAGAACGAAGGTACATCGAGCGCGAGTTCAGCCCTCCAGGTGCCCCAGAGAGGGCGGCAAACCAGAAGACGAATAAAAATATGATGGGGCGACCTTCAGAGCAGTAGTATTCGACAAAGCAGGCGTCAAAATGAAAGCCTCAAGCACATGAGGCACCGGAATATGGTCGATGGGGGTGGTGTTACGGGTGGCCGTGGTGGTTGGGTTCAAATGGCGTCGGCCGTGCCTACTGGCTGGGCTGCTGGGCTGCTGGGCTGCTAGGCTGCTAGGCTACAGGGCGGCATTGAACCACCGTGCCGCAGTTCCTCAACAAAAAACAGCAGCGCATGCGCACGTGCTGCTGCTGCTGCTGCTGCTGCTGCTGCTGCTGATGCATGCTGTGGAGGAGGTAGCTTTATTATAATAAATTATTATAATTATCCTCACAAGTTGCAAAGTTGTGCTTGCAAATTTAATTACTATTTACTGTTTACTGTTTACTATTTATTGTATACTTGTAACAAGCCGGTCAGGAATCTGCACACCATCCCGTCCCAATCTCCTAGACAGACAGAACGGTGTCTCAAGGTGTCTATTGCTTGAGAGCTACCGTTCAAAATGCAAGTCGCCTGTTCGTGACACAAAGGTACTTGACGTTGCATTTGTAATTCAGGGTCTATCCAAAGACGGCATAATTTCTTGTAAATATCTCACGCCCACATCTAATTAATATTACGTGGACCTGGTTGTTGGTACTCAATCGCTAAATAGGCCCTTTGGGTGTAATATCGGCGTTAGGACTTGTGCTACGCAGCGCAGGTGGGTGCGTCTTCAAACCATGGGAAGTAACAAATTGTGTACATCAAATTCCTCGCAGCAAGCAGGCAGCAACCGATAACTATTCCCCGGCCATACAATTCAATAAATAAGCGAGATAGCTCCACAAGAATCACAGAGCGAAGTAATCCTCAACTCTAACCTCCGCTCCGCACCGCGCCACTGAACAGCTTCGGCTGTCGAGGGCATGTCGCCTAGATACCCGGCCTGCCCGCAGAGCCCGGAATTAGCATCATCACCATCTCGCGCCTCGAATTTGTATAGAGAGAAATGATTGGCAAGAGTAGCAGGGGTACATTTCCTAACCAGAGGGCAGTAAACGTTAAGCGTTAAGGTGATGAAGCAATACAATTTTTTTGGTGGTTGATGAGGTCGCCTCCAGCATAGAAGCGGTGATTGCTATGTAGATGTAGAAGTTGAGCACGAAAGGGAAACACGTGCCAATTAGAGAAGACAGACTCACCATTGCCCTCCATTGACCGGTGCGCATAAGAAGGGTCGGTGATCAAAATGATTATGTCTTTGGTGCTTCAATGCGTCTTCCAGCGAGCAAGGAGCAAAGCCATGGCATGCTTCAAAACGACATAGGTATGTGGTATTTATTCTCTCCAAAAAGACAGAATAACAAGAGACACGCGATATCCCGTATTCCTGGGCGAGGGCCGGGCAATCGGGATCCCCAATAAGAGGTTCGTGGTCGTGACTTTTGAGCCACTCGGATTTGTTGTAAGTGCTTTCGAGTATCTTGAGGTCCCTCAACATTGTTTGCCTATCCATGTTGTATGCAAGGCAGTAAGGAGTACTGGTGAGATGGGTGAGCGTAGGTCTGCCAAGAATAAGGAATGGACCAATTGCAGCTAATTGGGTGCCGTGCTGTCTTGGGGGGGCGAACACTGCAGGATCTTCCAGACGATGACCTTCCGCCTTACCTTTATAGCACCCAAGATTTAAGAAGCACAGAACTGGGGCACATTCTTCAGTCCGAGACAGTCTGCCGCTTCCCACGAGCGAGGCCGGTGCTCTTCGTGCAGCTAGTACACAATATTGCAGCGGTGCGCCCGCGGATCCATATACCAAGCGATGAGGTTGGATATCTCTTTGTGAGCTAGTTCAATTCATGGCAGGTGTGAATAGATCGAGGTTGCCTGAGACATGCAAAGTATCTGGATCGAGCATGGAAGGCGTACCCACGTGTTGTCCATGAGCCACACATCACCACTTAACATCGCACAGATGCCACACCTATTCATCGGCTTCGGGCGATAGTAGCCTATCAGTACCTGCCCCCTCATTGCGTGCTTGGGATTCGGAGTTGGCTCTCCATTTGCCTCAACTCGCTCAAAAGCACATAGAATATATAAACTCTTGCAGGTTGCCGTTAAATGTAATCCGTGAGTCTCCTACAGATGGAAAACTAAAGTATGGTGGTCTGGACTTCATTTACAATTAATATTAATGAACTGGCAGAGCGGTACATATGGTAGCGCTAGATGGAATAGGATCAACATGTAAATACACTTTCTTCATGCTAAACCACTGGGATCCCAAAAGTATCATGGGCACAGGGATCGATATATGACAGTCCAAATGGCACTACGCGTACAGTAAGTTGGTAAAGGGTTTTACTCCACTCCATCATACAAGTATACTCCATTGGACGTTCAGGTGGTGACTGTCTCATGATGTGCCGAAAAATTCAGAGTATTTGCGACCGAAAAGCCGAAGCCCTAAGTAACCCTATCCGACCATATGGGTGAGACTGCGTACGGAAAGAGGTCGTAGAAGAGAAGCGAGGGAACTGAGACAGGTCCTTGTACACAGTCAGTCTTTCGGTCCCGGAACATAACTAGGCGGGTAAATCTTAGAGGTTGCCCCATATCTCTTTGTTCATATTCAGTCCAGAGTGGGGTGTATATATTGGCCCACGAACGCGGTACAGGTTGAATTACTCTCTGAGGCGCCCGGGGCTCATCGTGGTTCATAAAGAATCACATTCACGGTATCACCTTCAACAAAGAATGAGACTGGCAATAATACTCACTTGTCATACAGTATTTGAATAAAAACCAGTGTTAACACTTTACGTGATAGCCAGTTCCACTACTGCCTGGGTTGGAATCACATCTTTGTGAAAACTAATCACAGATGCATGAGTCTGCCCGCGTTCCAGCCAGCCAGCAGTCAGTCTCAAAATTGCATCCTGAAGAGCGAAAAGGACCATAAGCAATAGTAAGGGGATATACGCTCGTTCTAGAATGTCCGATATAGCCGCAAGGCGAGCCGAATGTGGGGAAGGAGCCAGGGCGCATGGACTGTTGTGTGGGGACCGCGTACATGGAGGTAAGATTCGAGGCTGACACTCACATTAAATACGAGAGGCGTGTACTTGGTCTAGTCAAAATGACTTGACCACGCTGACTGTAGGAAGAGAAATGGCTGGCCAGATCGGATATCGAACCCCCGGTCTCCCTATATCTGGTAAGGGCGCGCTAACTGCTGCACTACCCAGCCGGTAAGCGGATGAATCATCAACTTCAACACTGACGTAGATCGGTACTGGGGTGGGACCTCATATCACGGAGCAGAGAATATTGAGGCCAGAGAGCATAAAGCATTGATTTAGGCATCACGATTCTGATCCTGCCCTTGTATGGTCCAACTTTGTGTACTGCTTCTCACGTATCCATATCGTGATTTTCAACAGGAGGGAGATTCATGCACAACCTGGTGTGGCGGTCCATCGTTAGTCCCATCCCTTGTATAATTGCTGAGACTCCTGTGAGTAGCAACGGATGTAGCGATCTCTATGCCTGTAGTTTTGGCATCCCGGGTACCAAAAGCACCTGGATTGTGGTATTCAAACTGGGGATGACTAGTGGGAAGGGTTGGGTGAAAGGTAGTACGGGTGTAGAATCGGCAGAAATAACACCGCGTCACATTTACGAGAGATGAGTTACCACACAAGAACACTGGGGATGCTTTCCTGGGCGAGCCCATTTGCATCTCTACTGTATAGTATGCCCAAAAGCACTCAGCCACCCCTTTCTCTGTGTACGTCTAATACCTGCGTTGTCGGAAGAATAGGGGCTTTCAAATGTGATACAATGGTGCCACTCGACGTTAGCACTCACGCAAGAGGGAGCTTCCAGAAGGCATGCCCTAGTCTAGGGACTTAGGTTGTCTACTAATCATCAAACGTAACGAAAGCTTTGAACCTTTCGGAGAACGTAAGAAGGGGACGAAGAACGAAAGAAGTCGCAACCTTCCTGTCTTCGGTAGCTCGGAGAATATGCTCCCGACTCACTTCGACCGTCAACACGTCAACACCTCTAGCGCGTAGTCACCACATGGCTGGTTAATTACGGACAGTTCCGCATACGGGCATCCCTGACCGAAATTCGTCGAGTTGCCAGACGCGACTGTCGTGACACGAGCATTACGCGCCAGGCGCCGTGTCATACGATGTCCCCAACCCCACGGATTTGATGACGGCTGTCAACCTGGGCGGTTAATTAGCTCCTGAACCTATCCGATGCTTCTGGCCAAGGGAGTGAGGTGGCACCGGAACAAGAAAGGCTGGATGGTTCGTTCAAGTGTGCAACCGCGCCTGTCTCTTGATGAAACAGTGCCCCGTCCTATCCCAGATAGAGCAACTCACATTTACTTCCTTTGTAGTTCCTTGCAGACAGTTGTCGTAGCATTCGGTTCCGTTCCACGGGGCCGTCTGTGACGCGTGGCAGATGTCGAGGCCGCCCGACGACACAAGCCACTCAGACACTAGCCCAGGGAAAAGCACGGGTCAACCCGGTCAATATCCTTTCAGGAAACCTCGAAAATAACTACCGACAAACAAAATTTATTCTACCTATTCCTTTTCGTGCAGAAAACACGGTGCGGCGTCCGGACTCACTCCCGAGGGCGCTGCTGCACCCACCATTTTCGTTAGGATAATTTGTTCATTTTTTCCTTCGAAGACCATGTAGGTCTGAATTTGTCAAGTCCACGGACAATACCGAGCGCCACTTGGAGACTTGACCCTAGATCACGTCTTCTCTACCCCCTTTGACCCATATCTAACTAGGTGAGAAATGAGCAAAGCGCCCGTTCCCAGCAAATAGACTGATGGCAAATATCTGACACCTCTCTGCGCTGTCAGGCCAGATGCACTTGCCGTGCTAGAGCTCGGCTGGTACCATCACTATGAACACGTTCAACCATGAATAGTGTTTTACCCTGCAGGGTGCTCACCCCCTGACCTGGCTTCGGTGTTGTATGCTTCCAGAGGCAAACACGACCTCCATGCGGGATTGTGACTGTCATTATGGCACCTTCCGAATATCGACATTAACGTCATCACATTTGAAAGTCTATTGCCGCTATCGGCAATGTATTCCTCGACCTCTGAGTGCGTCCTCCGTCAGCGCCGCATTTTAGGCTTTACACTGAACCTGAAACTAAATATAGCAGCCTTTGTTCATCCGTGAGAGTTGTGGATACTCCTAATTGTCTCCCAAGGGTCAGTTCCCTGGCAGATACCCGTGAATTTGGCACGAGAGACGACAGTATTCCTAGTTACACATTTGAATAAGCCTCGGGTATACCATGCTTTCCCAGTCGAGCCACATCATAGACCTGTTCTCTATGGTGGTCCTCCGGGGTGGATGGTTTAAAAGCCTACATGGGAACCCTCCCTCCTATCAACTACTGGCGTTTCCTGACTCCACCTCACAAGGTAGGTTTATTGTCATTCCTGTTTTTAAAGCTGACTCATGTATCCAAGACTTTGTTGACTGGCGGCCAATGGCTGACCCACAAGCTACAAAGGACCTCGAGTCTCTGGAAAAAGTGTATAGAAATTCCTTATGGCTCAGACGTGACGCACCTGAGCCTCTTATCGGCGACCAAGATTGTCCTCACCTTGCTCAGACATACGGGTTACTCCGTCGCTCGTGTCTGACTGTATTCCTGGATGCGCAAAGCAATAGTAACGTGAAATGCCGATTTGAGAGGTGCTTCTCCTTCACCTTTAGCACCGTCGACAATGCACTCAAACATTTACGAGAGTATCATTTTGGTAACCGACCATTCGTCTGTGTACCCACGAGTGGAATAGCGTGGTGAGTGAAATCTTCTAGGCAGACGAGAGCTTTAATGATGTTTTCCTTTTTGCCTTTTTTCCTTTTTTTGAACGAACGCCTACCGACCGGACCGCACTAAAGCGGGAAGCGCTTCTTCTCACAAGTTGACTTACAGCGGCACCAAAAGCGGTGCTGATAGTAATGGAATAACATTATCAATTTGCGTAATCAGAATCCTTGCTCCGCCTCCTCCATGGGTCCTCTTTCAGTTTTCCTCTGACCCTTACTCCCGATTATACTTCCGTGCTTTCATACATTTCCTCTCCTCTCACTTACTGAAATAATAGTGGCGCGAACCTTTGGGCGGTTTTCTGTTTTTAATTGCATAATAGCCTACCCCGTCAATCTGGTGGCGCCCACATCCGGCACCGACGGACCAACCGCAAAGCTTCCGACGTCCGATGCGTCAGAATTCATATAATACTCTATAGGCCATTTACGTCTATTTAGACAATTGCCGGCGGTGTTATACGGTACATCCATTCGCTCGCAGGAGGCTGGAGGTTGCTGGCAATCATGGCATGAGACTCCTGAGCTGATGATCTACATATTTTGTCATTGAAAATTGGAATAGAAATTGGGTCGATTCTATTAACCAACTGTGGCTCTTACTAAGACAAGATATCCTCCACCAATCCAACAATTTTGCAACGATTGACCCATTCACACATTTAATTAGCTCTCCAACCTCTCCAACATTAGGGAGAAGTGCATGGGTACCAACTGAGCAGGTCAATCATCCAACTGTTTCTGCCTGCCATCCCACCCATCTCATGATGGAACAGTGCCCTGACCTGTCACTGATAGAGAAACCCACATTTCCTGATTTGACTTTGCTCCGTGCCATGACGTGCGACAGATGTGAAAGCGCTTCCCTGCTTCTCCTTTGCACGAAACACCCAACAACCATTTGGAGTACTGTAGGTGGCTAGTCACTCAGCCACCATTTGCCCTTTGACCCATTGAGGCCAGACATCCATGTGACTAGTATTGGGGCATGAATATAATAATATATTATTACTTTTTGCTC
>WNFL01388315.1_pt3 | contig 15255 bp, 16 predicted proteins | sample 5400361 | NCBI WGS metagenome assembly WNFL01 (sample SAMN13153351, study PRJNA577476) | soil metagenome | isolation source: 40 cm soil on Douglas fir-dominated hillslope | place: USA:California | collected 2013-09-17
CAACGGGAGCACGACGTACACCCTCGCCCCCGCGAGCTACACCGTCGATCTCGGCGACATCGCCACGAACTGCACGGTGAGCGGCGGCACCTCCCGCACGGTGACAGTGACCGCGGGCCAAGCGACGCAGGCGCCGTTCACAGTGGACTGCCCCACGCCACCACCGCCCACGGGTGATCTCATCGTCGGCGCTACAACGACGGGCGGCACGCCCGACCCGAACGGCTACACCGTGACGGTCGACGGCGCCCAACTCCGCACCATCGGCAATAACGGGAGCACGCCATACACCGGCCTTACCCCCGGCTCCCACGTCGTCGTGCTCGGCGATATCGCATCGAACTGCACGGTGAGTGGCGGTGCGTCCCACACGGTGACGGTAGTGGCCGGGCAGACAACCACGGAAACGTTTGCGGTGGATTGTCCGACGCCGCCGCCGCCGAACCAAGCGCCGAGAGTGAACGCCGGCCCCGATCAGAACGCGTTGCTCTCGGCGCTCTTCACGCTGGGGGCGTCGTTCAGCGACCCCGATAACGGGCCGTGGTCGTTCACAATCGACTGGGGCGACGGAACGTCGTCCAGCGGGAACGCGTCGAGCCCGGGCGCGATCAACGGGACGCACACGTATCTGCTGCCCGGGAGCTATCGCATTGGCGTGACGGTGCGTGACAGCCGCGGTGCGACGGGTTCGGACGAGATGATCCTCACGGTGACCCTGTAGTGAGCGCGCGCCGATGACTTGCCCGCACTGCCACGCCGGATTCCTGCCGGATGGCGCCCGCCGCTGTCCCCTGTGCGGTCAGCTGCGCAGCGGCCCCCAGAAGGCGGTCTCCGTGGAGGTCCCGCCCGACGACAACTATGGCGCGGTCGACGAAATCGTCAGAGCCGACCTGGGCAGCCAGTTCCGGATCGAACGCCCGTTGAAGCATGGACGCGCGTCCCATGTCTATCTCGTGCACGACGCATCGCGGCGCGGCGGACGCGAAGCGGCGCTGAAGGTTGTCGTGCTTCCACCCGGTGTGACGTCTACGGACACGGCACGATTTCAGGTCGCGGCGCACACCGCGGCCGGGCTCGATCACCCTCATATCGCGCAACCGTACCGTCACGGCACGACCGAGGCGCTGTGGTGGTGCGCCATGGACTACGTCCCGGCGCCGTCCCTGGCGGAACGGCTCGCGGCCGGCTTGGGACACCCACTCGATGTGCCGCTGACGTGGCGTATCGCGCTGCAGGTTGCGAGCGCGCTGGACTACGCGCATCGCCGCGGGATCGTGCACGGCGCGCTCAACCCCTCGGACGTCTTGCTCGACGACGCCGGCTGGGTACGCGTGGTAGATACGGGACTGGCCGCGGCGACGAGGACCGCCGCGGAGACGGGCGACGACCCGGCAGCGACGTACCTCGCACCGGAGTCCTTCACCAACGGTCCGCCCATCGGCCCGCTCGCGGACCAGTACAGCCTCGCCGTCATTGTACGGACGTGCCTGACGGGAGAGCCGCCTCGAGGCGGTGCGGTACCGTTGGCGGGACTGCCACCGGAGGCCGGGGCGCGCGCCGCTCAGGCGCTGCAGCGCGCACTGGCGCAGGCGCCCGGCCACCGTTTTGCGGGCGTGGTCGATTTTGTTGCCGCCCTCACGGGCGGAGCACCGCAAACGCCGTTGGGCTTTTCGCCCCGCTCACCGGCCCGTGGCGCGCCGCGTCCGGTCCTGTTGTTCGATCCGGAGGATGCGCCGCCCCCGCGCCGGCGCGTTTACCGACTCGGCGTAGCCCTGGCCATCGCGGTGAGCATGGGGGCGCTGTGGCTCGCGGCCCAGGCGGGGACGCACAACCGTGTCGAACCGATCCGGCCACCCGAGCCGGTGGTGCTGGCCCCGAAGCCGGCGCCGCTCTTGGTGCCCCAGGAAGCGCCACTCGCGCCGGCCCCATCCCCGGCCCCGCCCCCTGCCCCAACTCGGACCGCAGTAGTGCCGCCGCGGCGGCGGCCCGTCCCCGCGGTGCGCGAGCCCGGGTATCTGTCGGTGAGCTCGCGCCCGTGGGCGCTGCTCTCGATCGACGGCCGGTTGATCGGGAACACGCCCAGAATCAACGTGCGCCTGCCCGCAGGAGTGCACCAGCTCCGGCTGCAGCGCGCGGGGTTCAGGACCTATGAGGCCGCGGTCGAGGTGAAGCCGGGGGAGACGCTATCCATCACGGGTGTCACTCTAACGGAGACCGCGCGGTGAGCTTCTTGCGGTTGACCCGCGTTGTGACGATCGCGGCGATCGCGGTCGCGGGAGCGGCGACCAGCGTGGTCGCGCAAGACACGACGGCGCTGGTCGCGCGAGCCGTGAGCGCCTATGAGGGCCTCGAGCTCGACGCCGCCGCGGGGATGCTCCGCCGTGCCCTGACACCGCCGCTCGCCGACAGTCTCACGAACGTCGAGCATGCCCGCGCGTTGAGTTACCTCGGGGCCATCGAGCTGCTCCGGGAGCACCGCGATTCGGCGGTGGCCGTCTTCCGCCGCCTCGTGCTGTTCGATCCCCGGTACCGCGCCGATACGTTCGTCTTCCCGCCGGAGGTGACCCGTTTATTCGACGACGTGCGCGCCAAGACCAAGGTGGTGTCGATCCGCGTGCCCGACGATACGGTGATCCCCGTGCAGCAGGGGTGGCTCCCGGTCCGCTTATTCCCGAGCTCGCCCCACGATGTGACGGTCGCGATTGCGCGCGAGGACGGCCGCCCGCTGCGCACGTTGTACGTCGGGCCGGTGGGCGACAGCCTCAACATGCGCTGGGACGGCCGCGACTCATCCGGGGCCGTCGCGCCGCGCGGGCGGCTATGGTTGACGGTCGCGTCGCGCGTCGGCGGGGTCACGGCTCGTCTGGCGCAACTGCCCCTCGCCCTCGACGTGGTGCTCGACACCGTCCCATATCCCGCGCTGCCTGCGTCGGAGGCGTTCCCTGAGCGTGCGCACCAGCCCAGCCGCGTTCGCTCGCTCGCGGGCGGGCTCTTGATCGGCGTCGCCGCGGTCTCCCTGCCGCAGATCGTCGCGCCGGGCGAGCGCTCGAGCGGTACCAGGCTCGCGGTCGGCGGCGTGCTCGCCGTGAGCGGCCTCATCGGCTACCTGTCACGATCGCCCGGTGGCGAAGTCCCGCTCGCGGACACCGGCGCGGCCAACCGGGCTCGTCGCGCCGACTGGCAGCGTCGAACGGATGCGATCATTGCGGAAAACGCGCGCCGCCGACGCGCCACGTCGTTCCACATCCGCGCGGGGGGACAAGCGGTGGTCATCGAGCAGGGAGAGCGCGCACCATGACGCGCCGCGCGCACTGGGTGGGACTGCACCTGGCGATCGTCGGCGCGGCCGGATCACTGGCCGCGCAGTCGCCCCTCGTGTCGGGCGGCGCGACGGTGGTGAGCGTCCGCGCGCAGAGCGACGACAGCGCGCGCGTGGGCGGAACGGTGTTGGGCGGCCTCGCCACGCTGCGGTTCGGACGCCTCGACGTGGAGGGCCGGTACCTGCAGGGAGTGCTACAGCCTCAGGACGGCCTGTCACCTCGGCGGGACTTCGTCCAGGGTCAGCTCGCGCTAGGGTTCCACGCCACGCCCTGGCTCGTCGCGCAGACCGCGGCGCGCGCGCGCGCCTACGTCACGCCCGCCGGCACCGAGCGGTGGGTCGTCTGGCTGGCGGGCGCGCGCGTCGAGACGCCACTCGTCGGGACGACGGTGCGCGGAGAGCTCGGCCTGTGGACCGCGCTGGCGTTGAGCGCGAACGTCGGGTCGACCCAGGGTCGCGAGGGCCGGGGCGGCGACGCCGGCGTCACACTGCAGCTGCCCAGTCGACCGTGGTGGTTCCGGTTGGGGTATGGGATCGACAGGAACACCGTCTCGGGCGCGGGACGGCGCGAGACGGTGGAGGAATTCACCGTGACGGTGGGCGTGCAGCGGCGCTAGACGGCACCCTTCCAGGGATCCGAGGAAGCCGGCGGGCGCGCGGCAGCCTCGTGGTCGTGGCGCTCGACGTGCTCGACGTGCTCGACGTGCTCCACGCGCTTGACCTGCGCGACGTGCTTCACGCGCGTGACGGACTCGACGGGCTCATCGTCCGTCGGCGGGTCGTCTAGGGGCGAGTCCTCGTAGACGATTGGCGGGGTGCAGGTGCAGGTGCCCGCTTGGGGCAGCGCGACCTGCGCGCTGGAGCGGGGCGGCCGATACTCAATCGTCGCGCGGTCGCGAACGACGCCGCCGCAGAAGTGGCAGTGGATCGTATGCACAGGCACCTCCCACGAGTCGCGGGCGCGGGCGGGCGCGGGAATAGCATTCACTTTTGTACCGCGTTTCGGCAATACCGCCTCCCAACCCGAGCATTTGCAGCGAGTTGAGAGTGGCCACATGGTCCCGGAAACACGACGCCCCGGGGAGGATCCCCCCGGGGCGTTGCGCGTGATAGCGGCGGTCGGACTCGAACCGACGACCCGCGGATTATGATTCCGCTGCTCTAACCAGCTGAGCTACGCCGCCCTAGACTGCCCGAGGAAAATAAGGCGGGCGCCCCCGTATCCCAAGCCCCCGGCCTAGCGGCCCTTCTCGTTCGCTTCCGCCGCCACGATGTACGTCACCGTATCCCACGCGTTGTGAATCCCGATGCCCAAGAGCAGCAGCGAGACGCCGCCGAGGCCGAACAGCGCCCAGGTCTGGTCGTGGGAGAGCCCTGCAGCGCACACGAACATCGTCGTGTAGGCGACGAGGGGGAGGATGAGGTGCCACACCCAATCCTCCAACACCATCTTGTAGCCAGTCTGACGCCGCATACGCCGCAACACGACCAGCACATAGACCACGCCCGCCAGGCCGCTCAGGCCGATGAGGTGGGCCGGATCCTGCATGCGCTGCCACGGCGCGCTGATGATCGCCGCCACCAGCAGCACCGCCAGGAAATGAATGACGTTGGGGGTGCCAAAGGCGTTGATGTTCGCGGGGGCCCGCTGGATGCGCGAGCCGGCGACCAGCGTGATGACCACGAACATCAGCCCGGTCAGCCCCCCGGCCGAGGAGCCGACGATGACGTAGAAGCTCTCCCAGGGCGAGAGCATTACCTCCCCGCGCGAGACCAGGCGCGCGGCGACCGGCCCTTCGGCAGGCGCAACCCGCCCATCCGCAGCAGTTGCGGCCCCTCTTCCCGCCGCGAACTGCCGGTCAGCGTGGTCGCCGCGGAGATGCTGAGGGTGTAGGGCCCGGTCGCGCCCGCGGCGTGACTAGCGGCGAACAAGACGTACGTGCCAGTCGTGGCCACCGGGTAGACGAGGTAGGCGTTTTGCACCCCGGCGGAGCTGTCGTTGTTGGACGCCACGGCGGTGCCCCCGCCGGTGTGCAGGAACAGCGCGGCGTCGAACGCCGTCGATTGCTGCGACACGGTCAAGACGCTCCCCGCGACGAGCTGCAGCCCCACCACGTCGGCGTAGTGCGGCCCACCCGTTGTGTCTACGCAGTCGGTCGAGGTGAGGCTGTCGGTCACGACCGCACCGCGCGTCACCCACAGCACCTGACAACCGGCCAGCTGTACCTGACTTGCGACCGCCGACAGGCTGTACGCACCCACGAAACCGGTGTCGAACGAGCTGGGCGCAATTATGTAATTGCCCGCGCCAACCATAGCGGTGAGCCGGGAGTTCTTATTCAGCGTATCGATGTCGTCGGCAAAGCCAAACAAGGTGCCTGCGGCCTGATACAACTCGAGGTACGTGTCGAAGGTCCCAGCCGTCTCTGTGAGCGTGACGCCCTGCGGGCCCGACGGCACCGCCAACTCGTAGAAGTCCGTGTACCAAGAACCGATCCGGCAGTCCGTCGTGACGAGCGCCCCGTTTACGCTATCTCCCAAGGCGATCGCCGGGTGGTCGCACGCTCGGACCAGGAACTGTGCGGGCGGAAGCCCGGTCACCGCGGCCTGAACGTTCACGAGCCCGGGCGTGGCCCCGAGCGCGACCGTAGCGGACGCCAACCCCTGGGAATCGGTGACCGTCGTGGTCGGCCCGACCGTCGCCGTACCGCCCGTCACCGTCCACGTCACCGCCACATCGCGCAAGGGCTGGCTGTTCGAGCCCGTCACGCGAGCGACCAAGGGATTGATTAAGGAGTCGCCCGTGAAGGCCGATTGGTTGTCCCCGCTGGTCGCAGCGACCGTTTGGGGAACGACCACGGATGTGCTCGGGTCCTTGCTGCAAGTGACGCCGAACGCCGCGATCGACACGGCGGCCGCCGCTCGGAGCCGACCAAAAATCCGCATAGCGAAACCTCTTGTCACCGCGGGACTACCCGATACAGTAACTCGCCGTCCCGGATCATGCCGAACTCCTCCCGGGCGACTCGCTCCTGCACGATGGGATTCGTTTCCAGATCCTTGGCCGCTTTCGCGAGCGAATCGACTTCCGCTGTGAGGGCCGCCACCTTGTCCCGTTCGTCGGCCAGCTGGCGGCGCATCGTGAGCCAGTCCGCCGTGCTGTACTCCCCGCCCCACGCGGCCATCGCCAGCAAGACAAACGCGCCGGCGAGCCCGGCGATCCGTGTGCGGGTCACAACCCGTAGAGATGACGGCCGGGATAGTGGGCCACGTCACCCAACTCCTCGGCGATGCGGAGCAGCTGGTTGTACTTGGCGACCCGATCGGTGCGCGACGCGCTGCCGGTCTTGATCTGCCCCACACCGGTCCCCACCGCTAAGTCGGCGATGAACGTGTCCTCGGTCTCGCCCGAGCGGTGTGAGATCACGGCGCCGTAGCCGTTGCCGCGGGCCAGCTCGATGCACTGGAGCGTCTCGGTGAGGGTCCCGATCTGGTTCACCTTGATGAGGATCGCATTCGCGACCCCTTCCTCGATGCCGCGCGCCAGGCGCTCGGCGTTGGTGCAGAACAGGTCATCGCCCACCAACTGCACGCGCTCGTGGAGCGCGGTGGTGAGCCTCGCCCATCCGCCCCAATCGTCCTCGGCGAGCCCGTCCTCGATCGACACGATCGGATAGCGGTCACACCATCCCTTGTAGAGCGCGATCATCTCTTCGGATGACTTCGTGCCGCCTTTGCTCTTCTTGAAGGTGTAGTTCCCGTCGGCGTACAGCTCGGAGGCCGCGACGTCGAGCGCGATCGCGACGTCCTTCCCTGCTTCGAACCCCGCGGCCTGGATGGCGGCCATGATCACTTCCAGCGCCGCTTCATCGTTGGGCAGGTCGGGCGCGAAGCCGCCTTCGTCGCCGACCGCCGTCGAGAGGCCGCGCTTCGCCAGCACTTTCTTCAGGGCGTGGAAGACCTCGACGCCGATGCGCAGCCCGTCGGGGAACGTATCGGCGCCAATCGGGACGACCATGAACTCCTGCGAGTCCACGGTGTTGGCCGCGTGCGCGCCGCCATTCAGGATGTTCATCATCGGCACCGGCAGGACGTGCGCCACAGGGCCACCGAGATACCGGTACAGCGGCAACCCCGCCTCCTGGGCGCCGGCTCGCGCCACGGCGAGCGACACGGACAAGATCGCGTTGGCGCCGAGGTGGCTCTTGTTGGGCGTGCCGTCGGCGTCGAGCATGGCGTAGTCGACAGCGATCTGGTCCTCGGCCGGCATCCCTTCGAGCCGCGGCCCGATGACTTCGTTGACGTTCTTCACCGCCTCGAGGACGCCTTTGCCCCCGAAGCGCTTCTGGTCGCCGTCGCGCAACTCGACGGCCTCGTGCTCACCGGTGGACGCGCCGCTCGGCACGGCCGCTCGGCCGGCGGCGCCGCTCGCCAGGGTGACATCGGCCTCGATCGTCGGATTGCCCCGGCTGTCGAGGATCTCACGGGCGTGAACGGAAATGATCGTGCTCATGGTGGCCCAACCCTAGCGGCCGCGGCGTCGCCCGTCAACGCACGTTGCTGTAACGCGACGATCGCGGCGCGCACGCGCTCCCGCAGCGCCTCGCGGTCGCCCGCGGTGAGGCCGGCGGTGGGAATGGGCGCCCCCACCAGCAGCCGGATCGGGCGGGGGCGCAGCCGCCACGCGCCCTTGGGCAGGATCTCGAAGGTGTGGTGCACGTACACCGGCACGATGGGCACCTGCGCCGCGATGGCGAGCGCGAACGGCGCGTTCTTGAAGGGGAGCAGCTCGCCGGTGCGACTGCGCGTGCCTTCGGGAAAGACGACGGGCGAGAAACCGCGCTTGATGATGCGTGCCGCATCGTCATACGCCTCGAAGGCGCGCGCCTTGACGGCACGGTCGATCGGAATGTGGCCGGCCGCCCGCATCGCCTGGCCGAGGATGGGAATGCGGAACAGCTCGCGTTTCGCGACGAAGCGCACCGAGCCGGGGAGCGTCGCAAACAGGGCCCAAATGTCGAACATCGACGAATGATTGGACGCGTAGATCACCGGCTCCCCAGCCGGAATTCGCTCCAGTCCAACGGCGTGGACCGGCGTGCCGGCCGCGTGCAGGATCTGGCGCGCCCAGTCGGTGCCGGCCCAGTCGTACACGCCGCCCACTTTGTGCCGCACCCGGAAGATCCCCCCCAGGATCGCCCCCGACGCGTGATAGACCGTCGACACGAAGAGGACGAGGTAATACCAGAGGACGCGAATCATGACGAGGCGAAGTGGTCGTAGCCGGCGGGAAGCGCCACGGGCGTGTTGCCCTCGAGCAGGCGCACGCCTCCACCGCGGATGCACTCTCCGATGCGCGTCAGCTCGAAGTCCGGCTGCGCGCTGAACGAGGCCGGGAGCGTGACGAGCAGCTCGAACTCCTCGCCGCTCGCGGCGGCGGCGAGGGGCGAGACACCGTCCCAGCACGGCAGTCGCTCGAGTGCAATCTCGAGACCGACGCCGGACGACTCGGCCAGGTGGCCGGCGTCGGCGGCGAGACCATCCGAGATGTCGATCATCGCGGTCGCGCCGTGCGCGGCGAGCCAGCGCCCGGCGGCGATGCGCGGCTCGGGATGCGAGTAGCGGCGCCCCAACGGCCCGCCGGGCCGGGTGCGCGACTGGTAGCCGGCGAGCGCGAGCCCCGCGCCTCCCAAGCGGCCGGTCACCCATACCCCGTCTCCGGCGTGCGCCCCCGCGCGTCGTACCGGCCGCTCGGCGGTGCCGAGCACGCATACGTCCACGAGGTACGTATCCGAGCGCACGAGATCGCCGCCGAGCACCTTCGCGCCGACACTCTGCGCCGCGTCGCCCACACCGCTCATGATCTCCGCTCCGTGCTCCGTGCTCCCGGCTCCCGGCAACCCGAGCGACACGAGCACGCCAACGGGAGCGGCGCCTTCTGCCGCGAGGTCGGAGAGGGCAGCCGCCGCTGAGCGCCAACCGATCTCCTCGAACGTGAGCCAGTCGGTGCGAAAGTGGACGCCTTCGAGGGAGCAATCGATGCTCACCGCGAGCGTGGTCCCGCCGAGCGGAACGAGCGCGCAGTCGTCGCCCAAGTCACGCGCCCGGTTGCCGAGCCGCGCGAAGATCTCGCGCAGCCGGTCGAACTCGCCGGTGTTCTTCGGGCTCATCGGGCGAGGGCGGCGCGGCGGTTGAAGCGCACCAAGCCACTGTCGGTAGCGACCCACAGGTAGGTGTCGTCCGCCAGGAGGTCGCGCACGCGGTCCGGCAAGGTGACGGGGACGGTCAGGGTGCGGATGCGCGGCACACCGAGCTCGACGAGTGCGAGCCCCTGCGACCCGCCGATCCACACGCCGCCATCGGGATCGGGCGCGAGGACATTCGGGAGGCCGAGGGCGGGGGGCAGCGGCAGCCGCGACCACGAGGCGCCCCCCCCGCCCGGGGTCGTGGTGCGCCACGCCAGCTCGCGCTCGGTGACCATCACGATGGTGTCCCGCATGTGCGTGAGTGCGATGATCATCACGCGGAGCGACGGGCGGTCGGCGAGCTCAGCCGGCTCCGTGGGCACGTCCTCGCCGGGCAGCAGGCGACGCACGCCCTTCAGCGTCCCGACCCACAGTGTGTCACCCACCGCGAGCGCACACATCGCGATGAGCTCGTGCGGTCCCACGGGCTCGACGCGATCGTCGTCGGTGATCACGAAGAGCCCGCTCGTCGTGCCGACCCAGACGCCATCCGGGGCCGGCGCGAGGCTCGTCGGCCGCTCCACGTCGAAGTGGCGGCTGCGGAGCGTGTTGGGGTCGATGCGCAACACCCCTTCCTCGGTCGCGAGCCACAGCGCGCCGCGCGCCGTGATCATGCGGCGCGCCTGGAAAAACGTGAACCCGAGCGCGGCGCCGCCTCCTTCGCTCGTCCGTGTCGCCGAGAGATCGGCGGCGATCCACGTGAGCCCGTGGCGCTCGGCAACGTCGTGATGAGCGCTCGTCGCCGCCCAGATACCTCCCGCAGCCGGCGCGATGGCACCGATGCCGGTGGCGATGAGGCCGTACGGCAGCGCCTCCCACGCGCCCGTCTGGGCATCCACGCGCACCAGCCCGATCCCGTTCGTCCCGAAGAAGACCTCGGGCCGGTCGGGGGTGCTCGCCGCGGCGGTGAACTGGTAACTCCGCAGCCGGGGATCAGTCAGGATCAGAGCGCGGATCGCGTCGGCGGCCGGGGCGCGGGCGAGCGCGCCTTCGACGGTCAGCCCCTGCGCCTGCCCCGGCGGCGGCGGCGCGCCGCGCGTCCACATACGCGCGTCCACGTCGTAGCGCACCCACCCGTCGAAGCCGCCGATGTTGAGCCAGACGGCGTTGCCGGTTTGATCGGCCACGGCGGTGCGCACGCGTGCCGTCGGGTAGCCGTCGAGCGTCGTGACCGGAAGTTTCCAGGCCCGCGCCACGCGATCATAGATGAGCAATCCGTGGTGCGTGGCGGCGAAGACGAGCCAGGGGGAGGCCGCGACTGCGTCGATGTAGGAGAAGTCCGAGATGAGAACCCGTTCGTCGGGACGCCACTGGGCGGACAACAACGCCACGAGCGCGAGACAAACTGTCTTCACGCCACCTCCGGCGCTTCTAGGACAGCCAAGACCGGCGGAAGCGCGGGCCGCACGTCGCGCCACGCGCGCCACACGTCGGGCAACGCGGCGAGGACATCGGCGGGGCGCAGGCTGCGCGCCGTCCATTGCCGCGCGCCGATGTCCGCGGCGCGACCCAGGGCGTGGGCGCCGAGCGCAGCAGCTTCGGCGGGCGCGATGCCGCGCGCGAGAAAGGCCCCGACGAAGCCGGCGAGCAAATCGCCGCTGCCGCCCGTGGCGAGGCCGGGGTTGCCGCTCGCGACGACATGGATCGGGCCGCGCATGTCGGCGATGACTGTCGGCACGCCCTTCAAGAGGATGGTGGCCTTGAACCGCGACGCGGCTTTACCGGCGGCTCCCCACCGATCGTTCGCCGCTTCGTCGGCGAGCGCGTCGCCGGCGAGGGCCCGGAACTCGCCGACGTGGGGCGTGCAGACCAGGGGTCGCTCCGCCGGGCCCTTGAACAGATGCAACGCGTCCGCATCGAGCACGGTCGGCACCGCGCGGCGCGCCAGCACCACCGCCAGAAACCGCTCGCGGGACGGCTCGCGCCCGAGTCCCGGCCCGCACACGATCGCGTCGGCCCAGTCGATCGCCTCCAAGACGCCCGGTTCGGGCTCGGCGCCGAGAGCCGACTCGACGGTCAGCACGTCGGGAAGGCTCGCGCGCGCCGCCGCGATCGTCTCCTTGGCGGCGACGAGCTTCACGAGACCGGCGCCCGCCGCGAGCGCGGCGCGCGCCGCATGCAGGGCGGCTCCGGTCATGCCGTCGGCGCCACCCACCACGCACACTCTGCCGCGGTCGCCCTTGTGCATCGTCGGCTGGAGGCGCGGCAGGCGCGCGGCGGCCCACGTGTCGGTCACGAGCAGCGGGCAGGCGGGATCGGGGGGCGGGAACCCGATGTCCACTACGACCACCTTTCCGCACCACTCGCGCGCCAGCAAATGGCCGCGGCGGGGACCGCCGAACGTCACCGTGACGTGCGCACGGACCGGGCCGTGGGCCTCGCCGCTCGTCAGGTCGAGTCCGGTCGGTCCGTCCACCGCGAGAATCGGCGCGCCGTAGGCGGCGAGCCGTTCGCCGAGCGCCAGCACATCACCCTTGGCGGGGCCGGCGGCGCCGGTGCCGAGCAGCGCGTCCACCGCGACGGCGGCCTGGGGCCACGCCTCGTCGCGCGTCAGCTCCCGCACGCCGTCGACGCGCGCCAGCGCGCGATTGTCGATCGCGTCGTCGGTCTTGGGATCGGCCGCCGCGACCCACACGGGGACACCGGCGGCATGGAGCGCGCGGGCCATGACCCACCCGTCGCCGCCGTTGTTGCCGGCCCCCGCCGCGATGAGGACACCCCCGCCCGTCTTCTCCTGGGCCGCGGGAAACTCCGCCAGCAACACCTGCGCCACCGCGCGGCCCGCCGTCTCCATCAGGACGCGGCTCGGCACGCGGTACTGGGTGCGCGCCATGGAATCCCAGGCGGCCGCTTCGGCGGCCGACAAGACGGGAATCAGACTCACGGGATCAGCACGCCTCCATAGCCCACCACCTGCGAGTCATCGGTTACCCCTGGCGACACCCACCCCGAGTGCCGGTAGTCCACCACGTCGGCCCGCGTCGCTCCCAGTGCGCGCGCGGCGGCGATCACGACGGCGGCCGGCCCGCGGCCGCACATCGAGATGCGCTCACGCCGGCAGCGCGCCAGCAGCTCGGCGCCGTCGAGCGCCTTCACCGCCTCGAGCGCCCGCGCGTCCTTCTGCGCCGTGACGGCAGCGGGCTCGTAGTGGTTCAAATCGCTCGACGCGAGCAGCAGCACTGGTTCCTTCGCTTCGACCACGACACGCGCCAACGCGGTGCCGAGCTGATGGGCCGGCTCCCACCGATCCCACGCGAGGACGAGCGGCACGATGCGCGCGTCGGACCGCAGCACCTGGAGAAACGGCAGCAGGACCTCGACCGCGTGCTCGGCGCGGTGCGCCTCGTGATCCACGCCGACGAGCGGGGAGGCCGCACGCAGCGCGGCGGCACACGTCGCGTCCACGGGCACGTCGCCCAGCGGCGTCCGGAACGCGCCCTCCTCCCACAGCGAGGCGCCACCCGGCGCGCGGCAGACGCCGGTGTGATTCGGCGCGAGGATGACGACGAGGGCCGGGAGCGCGACCCGCGCAAAGACGGCGGCGGCCGTCGGGCCCGAATAAACGTAGCCAGCGTGAGGCGCCATAACGGCGCGAACCGGCGCGGGGGCCGACGTGCCGAGATCGGCCCTCGCCGCCGCGAGCAGGCCGGTGACTGCCGCCGCCAACTCGGCGCGGGCGCCGGGGTAGAAGCGCCCGCTCACAACGGGCGCGCGCGTCGCTATTTGAGACTCTGCCCGATCGTGCGACCGAAGGAAATCTCGCCGTTGTCGATGCGGATGTTGAACCCGCAATCCGGGTTGCTGCACACCCAGGCCTTGTAGGTGATCGGTGCGCCGTCACGGCCGTAGTCCGACAACGGGATCAGCAAACCTTGCTGGCACTTCTTGCAGGCGGGCCACTCACGGGCGTCCATCGTGTCTGGCGGGCACCCCCCTTCTCCCTACCCCGAGAATGAAACCCCGGGCCAGCGGTAGCCGGCCCGGAAGACCTCGTCGAAGTCGTACACGCGATCGAAGTCCTCGATCCGGTCGGCGGGCTGCCGCGCCAGGAGCGCTACGTCGATCAGCAGAAACACGATGCGTCCGAAGTCTTCGGTGGACGAGATGCCCCAGTGGGCCAGCACCGTGGCCGCGAGCAGGCCGAACTGCTCCTGCGCGAAGTCCCGGCACGCCCACGCCAGCTCGCTGCCCGAGAGATGGCGGCGCGCCGGGAGGCGCGTCTGCGCGAACTCGAGCGCCGCCAGCACGAACAGATAGGCCCGCTCGTGATAGCGCTCGTCGCGCGTCCGGACCGCGGCGAGCGCCGCGTCGAGCGTGGCGAAGTCGCGAGGCTCGCTCATGTCCGCGCTCCCGGCGGTGTGCGCTCAGCGCTCACCCGCACGCCGCCCGACAGGCGTCCACGCTCTTCCGGCGCGAGCAACGCCAGCTCCAGGACTTCGTCGATTGTGTCCACCTGCCTGATGTCGAGCAGCCGCAGTACCTCGTCCGGAAGATCCACCAGGTCGCTCTTGTTGCGCGCCGGGACCAGCACCGTGGTGACGCCGGCGCGCGCCGCCGCGGTCAGCTTCTCCTTGAGCCCGCCGATCGGGAGCACGCGGCCCCGCAGCGTCAACTCGCCCGTCATCGCCAGATCGTGGCGCGACGGCCGGTTGCAGAGCAGCGACGCCAACGCCGTCGCGATCGTGATCCCCGCCGACGGTCCGTCCTTCGGCACGGCGCCGGCAGGCACGTGGAGGTGCACGTCGGTCTGCGTGAACGACTCCAAGGGGATGCCCAGCGCGCCCGCGCGAGCCCGCAGCAGGCTCCACGCCGCCTGCGCCGATTCCTTCATCACGTCGCCCAGCTGGCCGGTCAGGGTGATCTGGCCCTTGCCCGCCATCCGGATCGCCTCGATGAACATGATGTCGCCGCCGACCGGCGTCCACGCCAGTCCCGTGGCCACGCCCACTTCCGGAGCGCGACCCGCGACCTCGCTCTGTACCCGGGGCTGCCCGGCGTACTTCTCGAGGTTCTTGACCGAGATCTTCACGCCCGTCGACTTCTTCTCCACGACTTCCAGCGCGGCCTTGCGCAGGACGCCCTGGATCTCGCGCTCCAGCTGGCGCACGCCGGCTTCCCGGGTGTACTCGGCGATGAGCCGCTCCATCGCCCCGTCGGCCACCGCCGCGCGCTCGATGCCGAGGCCGGTCTCCTTCAGCTGGCGCGGCAGCAGGTAGCGCCGCGCGATCTGCAGCTTCTCGGCGGGCGTGTAGCCGATCAGCGTCAGCACCTCCATCCGGTCGAGCAATGGGTCCGGGATCGGGGCGAGGCTGTTGGCGGTCGCGATGAACATCACGCCCGAGAGATCGAACGGCACCTCGAGGTAATGATCGACGAACGTCGTGTTCTGCGCCGGGTCGAGCACCTCGAGCAGGGCGGCGGTGGGATCGCCGCGCACGTCGGCGCCCATCTTGTCCACCTCGTCGAGCATCAACACCGGGTTGCGGGTCTCACAGCGTTGCAGCGCGTGGAGGATACGCCCGGGGATCGCACCGACGTAGGTGCGGCGGTGGCCGCGCACTTCGGCCTCGTCGCGCACGCCGCCGAGCGAGACGCGCGTGAACTTGCGCCCCAACGCTTCCGCGACGCTCTGGCCCAGGGAGGTCTTGCCCACGCCCGGCGGTCCCACGAAGCAGAGGATGCTCCCCTTCG
>WNFL01021787.1_pt3 | contig 15254 bp, 12 predicted proteins | sample 5400361 | NCBI WGS metagenome assembly WNFL01 (sample SAMN13153351, study PRJNA577476) | soil metagenome | isolation source: 40 cm soil on Douglas fir-dominated hillslope | place: USA:California | collected 2013-09-17
TCACATTGAGCCAATAAATGCGATGGACATGCCGTCTACCCACCCGCGGTCGAGAAAACCATATAGGCTATCTGTGTCGTCACCTCCGTGAAGTCAGATACCGTAACGATGCTTCCCTTCCCATCCCGGTTCCACTTGGTGAAATATCCAAGGATAATGTCGATTGTCGATTCCCAGACGAGGACGTTGTTGCTCTCGGTGAAACTTGGTGCCACAATTCTTCGGTGCTTTCGCCACTCATCGTGCTCAGTGGAAGCAATACTTCGACCAAATACCGCGAATTCCTGACTGGCTTTGAGGTTCTGAGTAACTTTAGGGAATGCCACACGGCTTTGGAAGATAGCCTAAACGGATAAATTGAGCACAAAGGCGACCACTTGCAGGCCAGTCCTACCTTGGTGGCTGTAGCATCGGCTAGTAATAGTTGTGGGTCATTGCCCGGGAACAGTGACCTGAGGTGAACAATATCAGACTTGGATGCCGCGAAAATGCCTAGACATGGACTGTGAGCTGTGTATGAAAGTGACAGTGTGGGAAGAAGCTGACGTTCATACACATTCTCCCAACCAAAGTCTTTTCCGTCTGAGATCCATGGAATGCGAGGAAGCAGGCGACTGAGGACATCGAGTGGAGAAAGAAGTAGGGAGTAGGCTGGAAGATTCCCAAACGCCTGCCAGACCTGCTTTATTCGCCGAATACGACGGAGGAAGAATAGACAGAGCAACAAAGGTCCAAATAGGAGAATTTTCTGATCAGTCAACATTATATGATGGTGGGAATGGGGATTTGTGCGCGCAAGCAGGCTCCCTATATACCATTCTGCATATTGGTGCAACTCTGATACCTGCAGAAGTGAGACATGAGCTCGTCAGGAGTAAGATCCGAACGCAAGCCCGAAGCGATTGCATCCCGCAGCAGGCCGCCCGGAGGCGACATGGATCACGACTGCTATTGGAAACTATATGCAATCACTATGCATTGTGGGGTGCAGAAAGCGAAATTCAAGCACAAGGTTTGAGTCTCCGAATGTGCGAAATAAATGTAGAGAGAAGCAGGGAATAGGCTGTTGTTCCGTTCATAGGCGATTTACGGAAGTACCAAAAATCGAAGCGAAGTGAACAGCTTCGGCGTGCGATCCGCCCAACCCAACCCTTGTCATTGGTCAGTTTCTTCAGACCGTCATTGGAAGGCCTGTCAGGGCTTGTACTCGGGGAGGAAGACGGACGTCGCGTCACGGATAATCCTTCCAGAATCGCTCAAGAAGCGGAGGTGCCATGACCGCCACGAATGTCACGTGAAATCTCACTATCTGGACGGTACGATGTCAATATTTCTTTGTTTTTCCATTCCGTCATGGGTTGATTGAGTGGATGCAGAGCTTGAGTGGAACGGTGAATTCATAATCAACCACCGTCTACACGAAGGTTAATACACATTATGATAACTCAATAAATATTTGCATTGGAATAAGCAAATTTAACCCCCCAAAATCCTGGGTCGCTCTTAAGTTTCCACATCTTTTCCTACCATCCGTGTCCGGCTGTAAGGACTCGCTTGCGGCTAATTCATTTACCATTACATATTACTTCCCACTCCTATTTAACCCTGTCGCTTGCGAATCCTGTATCCATATATTCGATTTTACTCCTCTACCACAAAATTCTTACCACGCACGTTCAACAAGTACACGCTTGTCTCCTTGGATAAACAGGGATTCGATTGTACTCGGACGTCACCGTCAGAAACAAGGTCGAAGAAGAATCGGATCCTTACACCGGCCATTACGGAAACCTGGATGATAACTCCCTTCCCTGTTCCCGGCTCGTTTCTGCCTTCGTGAAAATCTCCTGTTTATTGTATTCTACTTCAAAATTACCCGTCTCTCACGGCCCATCAGTCCGCCACCAGGGAGAAGTAACATTAATATTCGCAATCCATATGATGGACCCGCCAGCGTACGGCCTCGAATTCCAAAGAAAAGTGGTTACCGTCGGGGTTCACTCCTGAAAATAACGATAAAGCATATGCTCTCATGCAAACTTTGGGACACTCAACGATTTCAATATTCCAGTCTTCGTCCTGGTTCAGTTCGGAGTAAGGAAACTGGGCCCCTTGGTCTGTTAGGAGAGACTCGGGACCATCGAATTATTCTTGACCATCCGGTGCAACATTTATGTTCCATGCCCTGGCCTTCGCTATTTTGCAAGTCACTTCCGCCGCGTTACGGGAATTATCCTCATCTTAACGGCTAAGTCAACGAGTCACCAATCTTGTTACAACATTGATATGTATTCCTACCCCGATGGGCTTAAAGGTACGGCGGTACATCACTGGCCTCCACTGGTCTTCATCTCTTCCTTACCCACCTCCATGTCCCGACGGATCCTTGAAGCGACTGTGATCTTCCTGCTCCTTTTCGCCTAAATAAGTACCACCCATCTGCGCCTGCGAATATAGCAGTAGAGAAACGCGACCTCACATATGGCTTCCCGTATGGCTCCACTAAGATCCGAGGTGTTAACCTGGGGTGAGTGGCTTCATCCTCTATTGGGATCGAATTCTCAACCATTTGCAGGGGGTGGCTTGTGCTTGAAGTATGTTGTTTAGTTTCACGTGCTGAGTGGTTGCTTTTTGGGGGTTACACTCACGTGAATCTATCCAGATGTGGATAACGCCGAGCTTATTCGACGGAGCGAATAACCCCGCCGTTGTCGATGAGTGGACGTTCTGCCAGTATGTAGTGGTCATCCCTTTCTTTTCCGCTGGCTCTGTAACCTGGATCCTAGGCATCAAGATCACGACACCGCGCATCCAAACTAGTGGACCACTGGAACACATGGATCACCGAAAATGACTTTTGGACAATAAAGGCTGCCCGGTTGCACCATGTTCGGCTTCCCATCGGGTACTGGGCCTTCGACATTTCCCAAGGTCATTGGAAGGCTATGTGACCGAGACATCTGTAATACTGACACCGGAGGCAGGTGAGCCTTACCACCAAGGCCAGATAGAGTATCTAAACCGGTGAGAGACTCACTACTGTGGTTGTGAGCGCATTACTTAGAATTCATCCAGCGCGATTCAATGGGGAAGGTATTCTTGATCCCATCAATGTACGGCCGTGTATGGCTTGGTGAGCTTACGTGATATAAAACTCCCAGGAAGACTGGTATCAATATTATCATTGACCTCCACGGAGCGCCTGGTTCTCAGGTGCGTAATTTCGAATTTCTCGGGCTCTGTTGTCGTTGCTGATTACCGTTTGTGCATCACAGAACGGGTTTGACAACAGGTTGGTGACATCCCCTTTCGTACTTCTGAAATACCACTTGCTAAATCTCATGTCATAAAGTCAATCACCCTCTTTGGCATTCCAGCAGCGATAATATCGCGCGGACAAACGCAATAATCAAACAACTTGCCTCCACCTACTCAAGTTATCTTGACGTTGTCACCGCCATTGCTCCCCTTAACGAGTGAGAACGCCCCCCTCAATTATATAATAGTGATTAGCAACTGCGTTTCATATTCCTTCTAAAAAAGGCCCGCCGGATTCTATGGTAGTGATGTGCTTTCTGTTACTCGGCAATACTGGCTAGATAGGTGAGCGACGAACTCCCTCTGATCGTTCTTCCTTCTTACCGGCTCAACCTCCACGGTGCATTTTATCTCAACCACCGTGCGCAATCCCGTGAAATAAACTAGTTATGGGAATATTCGCTATCCCTACGGAACGTCTCAGCAAGGGCCCCTTGTGGAGGTCATTTCCGACGCATTCCAAGGGTTGTCATACTGGTCGGACTTTATGCCTTCGCCATCCTATGAAGGGGTTATGATAGATGCGCATGAGTACCAAATCGCGACACCTGCGGAGAACGCCATGTCCTGGGACCAACATATTTCAACAGCATGCTCGAAGAGGGAGCAATACGCCAGCTTCCATCATCTTTGGACACTGGTCGGCGAATGGACACTTGCTTTTACAGATTGCGCTAGATATGGGAATGCTCGTGATTACGGCGCTCGCTATGAAGGTAAATACCCCGGGTCGTGATACATCGGAAGCTGCACGCCGTGGACTGGGGACGGAAAGGCTTTCAGTGACGAGTACAAGACCTTCTTGCGTAAGTTTTGGGAAGCACAAGTCACAGGTGAGCACGCCTTGCTCCATCATCTCTCGAGAGGTGAGACTAATACGTCCGGCAACATGGGAGGCCGGGGGTGGGTGGATCTACTGGACGTGGAGGGTTGAGGATGCAGACGAATGGAGTTATCAAGCTGGTCTCAATTTTGGATGGATCCCATGGGACCCTAAGCGGTTAGAATCATTCAAATGGCTTTGGGTCGATAATACCACGTCCGCCTTGGTTGGCCAGAGACCTTCCGATAACTCCCGCACCATGAACTATATACCACTTGATGCCAGACGCCGAGCGATAAGATAGATCCACAGCAAAATCACAGCTCGTGTTACACGTCTACATACACGAGTCCTTGCGAAGCACAAGGACAATAGAGGTGGACAGATGGAGCAATGGAAGTAAAGGCAAATTAAAAGTAAAGACATCAGACGCTTGAAGGGCTATTCCAAAAATCGCAAAGACCCAGTCCTCGATCTCACGGTCGAATGTAAGGGTTAGGTTGCCACCTATCCACAGGCGAATCAGGCTCCTCGGGGACGGATATGCCCCGCATTCCAGCAGGAACGACTGAAGCATATGGATCCACAAAGGACCACTGGTCTCCAATGCTTATGTCGTCTGCAACGCTTTCCTCTTGTTCTTCCACCGATATACTCAGCACAGAATATGCGACCGGTCGTACAACTGGTTGCCTTCTACTGGTGACACGGTTCAAACTCTTCACTTGTCCCACCATATGGTCCTCTCCTCCTGTATGCCCAACCTCATCGTGTGTTCTCGCAGTCTTGGTGGCAGTCTTCCATGCAGCTTCCAAATCGACGTTGGCACCGATAACTGGGTCCTCCTTCTGCGCCCATGGAAAGTCCGTATTTATGTTCCCTTGCGGACGGCGACGCGCGACCACACCAGGCGACGTTACTGTCTGGTCTTGTTCTTGCTCCCAGATTTTCTGATCCTTGATCGCCCCGGGTGTGGCAACGTCAGAGTAAGGCGGTGCGACACCCTTCCTTCCCCTTTCCATAACTAAATATGATTCCATTTCGAGGGCGCGATCCGCCATCCGTCCCATAGGTCGATCTTCAGATAGGGGTACATCGTATCCCGGATCGTAGACTGAGTCGATAGCATCACGGAATGACATGCCCGTGGGCGATGTCGAGAGAACCCTTGATGTTCCCATCGTTTGAGTTGCAGTCGAGATCGAGTTACTAGCGATACTGTTCTTCGCACGAAGAGCGGCCCCTGTACTGGATAGAACATCATTCGGCGTCCAGTTCTTCCTCGATCGCTGGCGCGTACGCTGGTCCTCTATTGAAGTCGTTGGGATTGGCAGTGGGCGCGTGTGAAGTGGGGCCGGACTGGTGATGGACTGGGCCACCAGACCTGGAGATGCCGTTGGCGCGGGTTTTCGCCGGGCACTGTTGGAGCGTCTACTGGACTGCTTGCTGTTTCCAGAAGATGAGCGATCGAGACCAGGAGGGTGTCCATCTTCGTCGTGCCGACTCTGTGACCCCTGCTCCGGTTTCAGCGCCCCATTCTCCCCAGCGTGCGCAACGGAATCGTCAGGTGGACTCGGGAATTTATTGGCGAGGGCCCGAACATCAGCTATAGGATCGAAGCCCATAGTGGCTACCGGGCCTTGGTCCACCCGTCTCTGGACCTGCGTTTCAGCACGGCGACGGCGAAGAGGTTGGAGTGATTGTGTATCGGCGTCATCAAATGGATTGGGGATGGGCTGAGCGTAGGCACTCATCGCTCTACGCTTGAAGACGTCCTTCCTGACACTCTCTACGGTGTTGCTCTCTGCAGTGACGCTCTCCATAGGAGTGTCCGGTTCGGTGTCGGTCGGCGTGACATTCTTCAAACCCGCAAGCATAGTCCTCGGGCTGGGCATTTGAAGCGCTGAGAACCTCAACACGAGTGTTGGCGCACGGAGACCATCATAATGCAATGTGACCCGAGCTTGCTCGTCTGACTGCAGCTGGACCCGTACCGGCCGTGGACGTGCGATTGGAACGAAGTCGGTGAGGACATCGCCATCGGCAGACACGATAATGGGTATGGAGGACCTCTTGTCCTCATAGTCGCCTGCGCTCCGGCGAGGGTCTGTTTTCACCAGTTTGGAAGGAGGAAGCGTTGGTTTCACCTTTGGTGTGTCTTGGAGATTACGCGGAGCAGGGGATTGGCGCCCAAAAGTCGGAAGAGGAGGACTGTTGACACGATCGCGGACAGAGTCCATCAGTGGTATTCGACGAGGCGGAAGACCTTCAATTGAATCAAGGCTGGCAGCCCTGAAGAGCGTAAAACCATCCAGTTGGTCCATTCTGTGTGGTCGGATTAGTCAAATTATTGGTTGGAAGTTTAGCTTCTTACCCTTTCAGTATACCAATGAATAGGCAGATCCTACCCAATAATCGACACAAACGTCGAGCAAACACTAGTTCCCACCCATTGGGGATGAACGCCAGTAGAGTTTCTATGGCACCCAGCTTGATTCCTGCGGCCAGCCAACCGGTGCCCTTGATGGTCATGGCGTCTTTGTTTGGCCTACGGCTGAGAGACTCGTCGCGTTCCATGAAGAAATGACGAGCGAGACGGAACCCTGTTAAGAAAAAAGTGCTTGCTTGATAAATGATGAAGACCGCCAACGCAATGCTATTGAGAAGGCTCCATAATACTCTGGCCCGATCACTTGTAAAGTCGACCCGAAAGCGGTATGCTGAATCAGCAGGGGAAGTTTCTACCAACAGTTTTAGATTGTAGTACAACAAAGGTCAATGACAACTTACTGTAGGAGAAGCCAAGAAAAGCGGCGATTTCGGTCGAAATTGTAACGAGAGGAATGCAAAGTAAGAGAATCACCGACAAGCCGCTGCGATACCGCATTGGAAGGATGGGAAGTAAGTCTCCTTTGGCGTAAGAGAAGAGGAAAATCATGAAAAGGAGTAAGGGCACAGCTGATGCTCCTGCAAGGATACGGTCGTAAACCTCGAAAGAGAGAAGGGAAGGGAAGAAATCCATGTTTAACCGAGGGACGAATTCGGCGATATTGAGAAGAGCGAAAAGCCATGAATCGCTAATAAGGAACCAAGGTGTCCTGCCAAAGAAAGAGGATTATGAGTAAAGGTTCCACTTTGCGGACCACACCCGGACACTCGGACACTGGGGTGGAAGCGGTAATGTGTGGTGTTCACTCGGACTCGAACGGGGGCTTCCTGGAAATTGACAGAGCAAAACAAACTCCAGTAGGGAAGGGAGTATGACAGACAAAAGAGGCGATATCTGCGATCCTGTCGCGGACGCTGGTCGCCTCAGCTGTGCAACGCCTCTATCCCCGAGAATGAAGAGGTAGCGCTCACCTTCCGCGGCCTCGCTGGGTCCAGACGAGGATAGAAAGACAGAGTGCTTCAACACAAGGTGGTGCAAGGAGACCGACGGCTTGAAGAGTGGAAACACCGAAGCATCTGATGGCAAGCGGAAGCGAGAGGCAGACGCCGTTGTTCATCTACCACCAACGCCGAGCAAGATATTCGCCGAATGCCGATGCGGGTTGTTCTCTTTGGGGATAATTGAAGGGTGAAACTTGATGGGAAATTCGATGGAAAATATAAGATGTGTTTGTTCCCTTCCATGCAACGACAAACGAAAAGGAGTGGAAGGCAGGCTCAGCCTGCTGCAGATGGGACGGCACTGGCGTCCTTGCTAAGAGGCCGTCGTTACTGGTCTGGTGGTAGTGGTCAAGTCCAAGCCAAGTGAAGCGTTTGGGGACGCGGCGGGAACTGCCATGATTAACGCCCTGACAACAACCGCTGACAACTGACAAAATGGTGAAGCCAGAGACGGCTCAACAAAGACAGAGCCAGTCTCCTCTCTGCCACGACAACGCGGTACCTTAAACGGGTAATTCTCATGAGAAACTACAAAAGGCTTCTAGTTCACGTTTTAGTTTATTCCTTGCCCTGATATTCCGGAATTCCGGATTCCGTCACTCCCCCATTCGTACAACTGCTTCCTTTGGCATCTGCACAGGATCACAAACATCCGCCGCAGCATTCTCGACCGATTAATTGCACTTGTTGTCCTCCATGACGGCCCATTGGTCGGTGGCGACCGTGAATCGCAACCGCTTTAGGGCGGACGGACGGACGTCGTCGGCATGGTCTCTGGAGGCAGGCTAGATGAGCAGGCAGATCAACAAGTCAATACCACGCAAGGGTTTACGTGCAATGGAACGCAGCCTGGAACGCAGCCAGGCGTCTGGACACACGAGGTCTCGCTGTTACAAGTTTCCCAGTGATCCCCTAAAAGTCAAACTCAGTAAGAATATTTGAAATAAATGAGGATCAATCCTTTACCTCTGCGGAGCAATAAGCATGTCGCGTACGTACACCTCCTATTCCTCAAGTAGTGACGAGACAACGCTGCTTTCAATACTCATTCGATTTTATTTGCCGTCCACCTCGTGCGACCGACGATTGGCACAGCCTTGCTTGACAATTTGACATCCGTCGGATATGCCTGTGACCTTCTTTTTTTCTAGAACATTTTCCAAAAATTGCTGCCAGTTTGCACACAGCACACCTCACCGTCAGACCTCCCTGCGAAGCGACAACCTGGCCAACCTATTGCACTCATATCAAATATTCATGGACAAACGGCCAAAACTACATGCGGCTTGAAAAAGCTGAATAGTCGCAGGCGTAGTACTGCTGCAGACTTCTACGCACGATGAACCAAACGGTGGGATAAACTAGCCGCAGACCCACAGCTTGGACTCATATTGTCAATCTCGCCCGGCTGTCTCCTTGGCTTCAGCATCGCCACATATTTATTTATCAAAGATCCCGGTCAAAGGCAGCCTCTCTATTACCGGACTCCGGCCCATCAAGGCAGAGGAGGGAGAGCAGATATATTGAAGCTATGATGAAACTCGAAGATGGAAAGCGAGGTCCCGGAACCGCCCACGCGCCTATACTATAATGAGGCCAGTCTTCACCTCTAGGTGATTCCGCCAAGGTATGCCCAGCGTTGGCCAACCTTCAACGTCGTTTCTTACTATATCTCGCTCCAGCAAACATTTCTTGCTTTCTTCACCCAGGCGGTTTTTATTTTTTTATTTCTTATTTCTTCTTTTGACTCAACACTAACGTCTCATCCTATCGCAATAACTACTGTATCCTCCAGGGCAGCAATTGTTGCTATCTTTGTCTCGCTCCTCCCTCTCACCAGGCTGGCCCCATCTTACATCGAGCCTGCCCATGAATATGCCCCGCACCAGCCAAGGCAGTGCCTACTCTGATGTCAATCGGACTGCTTACCGCTTTGGCTGATGTCATCAATAGCGAGAATACGATCACTTTTCTCTTCGTCGCCAAGTATGCACTGGAAACGCCAGAAGTCGCTGACTTGGGTAACCACCATCGCCCTCGAACCAACACAAACATCTCCTTCGACCAACTCAACTGGGTGTCTGCCCGCACTGTGAACGCCATTTGTGCTATCTTCGGCCGTGATGACCTCTCCTTTGCCTCAGGAGCCTTGTTCCTCCATACCAAGTGTACACCTGACCTTGCCACTGGTCTTGCCACTGGTAAATCCTGGAGAGCAAACATGACCATTTGCGTCGGTATAAGCGATGGGCCGGAGAGGCCCAGGGGCTACGGAAATGCTCTCCGTACCTCTGGTCCTACAGCCTCTTTGTGATCACTTCTCTATCATGGGTTCCGTTCTAGTCGGCATTGACGGTTATTATTGGATTACGAATGTACTGCCCTTTGCGTGGATGATACTGTAACAGATGTCTTGATTGACATCAAGGAGGTTCGATCACTTGAGGCGGAGGAGAGCCCCTGATTCAAATCACCCTCACTTGGTATGCAATTCAAGACCAGCAGTGCCAATATGCGTCTGTGCTCCCCCAAGATAGTGACGAGACACTAGTATTGCATTGGCGAGTGCGATCACTCGAGAAAGTACCACCGAGTACGTATCCAGTACCAAAGGATAGGACAGGACGGACTCAACTGTGGCCACAGACGTGAGCCCTTACGTGAACACGAACATATGGATACGCACCGTGGCAGCATCTAAACACAAGAATTTCAAACGCCAACAGGGTCCAAACGCACCTGCAGTAAATATATATACTAGTTACCATATGATTTATCAAACAATTTGTGAATGCAATTTACGGTGAGTGAACATCCCACTCTCCAGGTCTCCGCAAATAGATATATACACTGCATTATGTTGACTATTTGTGACTAGATACGTGATTAGGAGTCAAATTTGAGTTAAACGAGCCCCGAAATCCGCATTAGCCATATGGAGTCGCATTTCCTGCGATACGAACCACAAGATACAGGTAGACGTTTAGGTGGGGAGACTGTGGCCGATATCTCGTGCATTTGCTCTCGTAAGAACCCAAAAACCTGAATGGATGACGGATCGGAGCGGCCACATTCCTATTCCTGATTATTGGCTGGGCTAACATGCGTCGATCTAACAATAGGAGATACGGAGAGAATTAAATGGCTGACAACTAAACAATTGTCCCCTGACCGTTCGCCTACGCGACGCGTTCCGATCCCTGCCTGCACCCGCCGTGCGACATTTGGAAGTTCGTATAGAACATCCAGCTTTCCAAAGGACTTGATCCTGAGTGGACAGTGAATCAGATAGCCCATCGGGTAAATAGAGGAAAGGGATATTCAGTTCCGCAAGAACCAAGGATACAAATGCACCCGCTCCATGACCGTCATTCCCGTTAATACCAATAATAACGCAGTGAATGAAGCTGGCGCTATAGACACTCGGAAGAGGAGGTGGACATCCTCGTTCTGACCAGAGAGCGACAGTGAGGGGGTCGGGTGAAAGGCGGAGGCTGTCATATAATCAATGGAGGGCCGAACGTCTTGGCACAAACTGGCCGTACAGAGACTAAACATTCCTTGTAAAGGTCAAAATACGAAGCGACAGTGGTTGTTCAACTGTACAGCTATATCACGTCAGGCAATGCCCACACGAATGGAAGTCGACGGCGCAATAAGTTTAAACTTTGCGGTAGGCTGGGTCCTTCAACTCACTAAATTCGTGCACTTTTACGAAACTCATTAAATACATCGTGAACGGGAAAACGAAACAAGTCCATGACAGTTAGCTAGCAAATTAACACGCGGAGGGTATGACATGTTGCCTCCAATCAATCAGCTCCGTTGTTGGTGGGCTCCACAATCTGGGTATGGATGATGAACCCCCCAAAAAAGTATCCCTGACAATAAGTGAGTCGAAAGCTAGCGTTGCGGTTGCGAGGTTGATGATCGGTAGCTCGTAATCAGACCAATGATGTTGGTTACCACAACGAGTCCGCCAAGCAAACGTTGACGGTTAAGGTAGGGTCCAGTAACCTAGCCTGTTAGGGGTAATCTATTAGCCAAACTCAATTTTGATACCGTTGAAGTGGTGCTAGGGACGGTTGTGATGTCGCCTACATGGAGCAAGCGACCCCTGACAATCCAATAGGCACGATCATTTACGGCCAGGTCCGAGTAATAACGTCATAGTTCTTCACAGCAAAAACATCGTCGCTACCCAATGTGGAGGAGCCTCGGTCAAGTCATGAATCAATGGCCAGGTCCGCGGTCCATTGAAAATTGGTTCACCAGTCACTGATATAAGGTAGATACTGACACTAGATCATTTCCCGAATATTTTTGTAAATATCCACAAAGACGTGCTAACCACAGCTGCACCAACCAGCCGGTCTAGTTGGAGGAATCATCAACTCCAACAGAACCTGTAACTGGTAGCACAGTCAATGTTTGACCAAGGGTTAGCTGGGTGGGACTGATGGGCTGCAATCTAGCCTTTGTGACTCCTTAATTGTCCAGCAACCCTGATGTCGTGGATGACAGCTACCTACACTCATACAGCGCTTGTTACAATCTGCTCGATCGATCAACGTACTTTAGACGCGAGGTCTGATCCTCCCGGCCTTTACCATACACAATATCACTAATTTGGTGCCCTGGAAACCAGTCGACCATTCAAAGACCGTGGAATGAACGTGCCATCTGGAATGAAACCATTGGCTTCAAGCTGATACTGAACCACTTCTCCCAACTCAAAGGTGGACCTGCGGACATGAAACTCAGACCGAGTTCAAGGACCAACCAATATAATTGAAGCATAGATCTATTTCTGTGTTCGCCCTACATGGGACCCGATCGCCTGTACCCATGCGATCGACGCCGCGTTTTGGGCAATCCCCTCCACTTTGAAGGACCAGAGGTCGAACTAAGACGTGTAACGCCGCCCTGCGTCTTCTCGTTTTCACCTCGTACATAAGTTGAATGTGCAGGCCGAAGTATTGAGTCTGAAAATGTGGCTCGCTACACTGAAGGGTGATCCTCGGGTGTGACGTGGGCAATAGGAAATGATCTACCACGGGTAGAAGGTTCATCTTTTGGTGACGCGGCAATCGAAAAATGCCCTGTGGTGGATGAATCAATTGGACGATGCGACTCCCGTGGGCCAAGAAAGTAAGTAACCGTGGGCATTGTACATGCTCAGACCAGCCTTACGCATAGGTATTGAAAAGATGAGTGCAAACAATATTGTAAAGACAGTACTAGTCGAGAAGCGTAGCGAGACTCAAACTCATCGCGGACCTCCTCTCAAGCTTCGTATAGGCTTTTCCACAGTCCCACATCAGAACGTTTGTGCCTGAGATCTCCAGCAGCCCTTGAAAACGAAAACGACATCGTTCGGCAAAGCAAGTCCTCTGATTGGACAACAAACGTTGACCCTCCATATTTCTCTTCTGATGTTAAAATCGACGGCGAGGGCGTCAACAGCGACGAGTAATACCCCAAATATTAGCAATATAAACTAGCTGCTGATTGTCCCCGTTCTCGCGCAGACACGGTGGCCCGACGCCTTCGTCACTCCGTTCGCTCTTCCACATGCACCGTCACGAGTCGCCGGTTCGCGACCGAGGCTCCGCCTGTCCGCCGTTATGGTGGCTTGAAGGACCAGGACCGAATATTCACAAATGCTTACTGTCGACATGACCACGGCATCAAGGGTGCCAAGGTTCGCCCTCAAAGCTCTTCTTTCAGAGATTCGATGCTTATTCTCAAATCTCACGGATAACGTTAGGCTCGTGGGGATTGGCATAGGACCAAGGATATACTGTCAAAGGGCGATAGTTGGATTATTCAAACCATCAAAGACTCTGGTCTCCGCGGTCGAGGAGGTGCCGGCTTCCCTTCAGGTCTCAAATGGAGCTTCATGAACAAGCCGAACTGGCAGCAAGACCCTCGGTGGGTTTTCTAGCTCCCTACGGTTTTGTTGGCGTCTGACGAGTACTACGTCCAGACCTCGATACCTCGTCGTGAATGCTGATGAAGGTGAACCAGGAACATGCAAAGACCGTGAAATCATGCGTGGTGATCCCCACAAACTCATCGAAGGTTGCCTGGTCGCTGGTCGAGGAATGAACGCCAGTGCTGCCTATATCTACATTCGAGGGGAGTTCTACCAAGAGGCAGAGCACATACAACAGGCCATCAATGAAGCATACGCCAACGGCCTCATCGGCAAGAACGCCTGCGACTCAGGTTACGACTTTGACGTCTACGTCCATCGTGGTGCTGGCGCGTATATCTGTGGAGAGGAGACCGCCCTCATAGAGAGTATCGAGGGCAAACAGGGCAAGCCACGATTGAAGCCACCCTTCCCGGCTGATGTAGGCCTCTTCGGCTGCCCTACCACCGTCGCGAACGTCGAAACTGTCGCGGTCGCCCCTACCATTTGCCGCAGAGGTGGACCGTGGTTCGCCGGCTTTGGACGTCAGCGAAACGAAGGTACCAAACTCTTCTGCATCTCCGGTCACGTCAACAACCCGTGCGTCGTCGAAGAGGAAATGAGTATTCCGCTCAAGGATTTGATCGAGAAGCACTGTGGCGGTGTTATCGGTGGATGGGATAACCTGCTTGGTATCATTCCTGGTGGAAGCTCTGTGCCCATTTTGCCGAGGAAGCAATGTGAGGAAGTTTTGTGAGTTGCACAAATTCCTGTTTAGTGTGCTTGTTCACTGACCCTTACCAGAATGGACTATGACTCCTTGAAGGATGCACAGTCTGGTCTCGGAACGGGTGCCGTTATCGTCATGAACCAGAGTACTGATGTCGTCGCCGCTATTGCTCGATTCTCCAAGGTATGAGCTTGCCTGGAATGCTTTGATATACGTCCTAACATCCGACCAGTTCTACAAGCACGAGTCGTGCGGTCAGTGCACGCCATGCCGTGAGGGAACGACTTGGATGATGAACATGATGAACCGCTTTGTTGAGGGCCGTGGTCACCAGCGGGAGATCGACATGCTCTTGGAGATCACGTATGTACCACTTTCATTTCCTTCAACTCGTCTCGTCTCGTCTTGTCTCGTACGTACCGACCTAAATTCTTTCACAGAAAACAAGTCGAAGGGCGAACGATTTGCGCGCTTGGAGATGCCGCGGCGTGGCCCATCCAAGGTTTGATGAGGCATTTCCGTCCTGAGGTCGAGCGTAGGATTTCGGAATTCCGAGCGCAGAATGGCCCCGTCATGTTTGGCGGTCGTTTGCTGAGCCAGGTCGAAGATAGCACGTTGGCGTTGGCGGACAACCTTGGGGCCAATTTGGAAGAGGTCGTGCCAAAGTTGCTGGAGCGCCCTGCGCCTCTACAGTAGAGCTTTTACCGCCAACAGGTTGGAGAGAGTAGACAACTGTGTATAGAAGCTTTCCTCTATGTAAAACATGTATCAGAGATACACAAATAGCAGGAGATCTTTATGGGGGGGAAGGGGAATACTAAAGGGACGACAACCGCATTACTGTATATTGCTCTCTCTCGCATACCACAAAACTCTGTTTTCATCCAAAATTCAAAGTCCATCCGAGCACTGCCGTTGACGCGAGCGAACGAAGCGCTGTATCCTCACCTCAGTTCTTCGCTCCACAGGATTTATGGTGCAAAAGTTCTGTAGAAACCCCGAGAGGTTTTCAAACGAACAAAGCTGTTGAAGAAGCCATATCCCCATTCACCGAGCAACCAATGAAACGCCGATGC
>WNFL01401987.1_pt1 | contig 15249 bp, 11 predicted proteins | sample 5400361 | NCBI WGS metagenome assembly WNFL01 (sample SAMN13153351, study PRJNA577476) | soil metagenome | isolation source: 40 cm soil on Douglas fir-dominated hillslope | place: USA:California | collected 2013-09-17
CTCTCTCCCCTGTCTTTCCTGGCCCGAACGGCAGAGGTCTACCAGGACAGGATCGCCGTAATCCACGGAGAGGATCAAGCGACCTGGGGCGATATCTATCGGCGTTGCCGCAGACTGGCCTCCGCACTGGTCCGGCGCGGCATCGGCGTCGGCGACACCGTGGCGGTCATGGCGCCGAATGTGCCGGCGATGTTCGAGGCGCACTTCGGCGTGCCGATGACCGGAGCCGTGCTGAATACCCTGAACACACGGCTCGACGCAGAGGCCATCGCCTTCATGCTGAATCACGGCGAGGCGAAGGCATTGCTCACCGACCGGGAATTCTCTCGGACGATTGCTGCAGCACTGCGTGGGGTCAAGCGGGACGTGCTGGTAATCGACATCGATGATCCGCTCGGTAGCGGCGGAGATCTGCTGGGGGAAAGCGAGTACGAGGCCTTCCTTGATAGCGGCGACGCCGATTTTGCATGGACTTTGCCGGGGGACGAATGGAACGCAATCGCGTTGTCCTATACATCCGGCACCACCGGCAGCCCCAAGGGCGTGGTTACCCATCACCGCGGCGCCTATCTGAACGCGGTAGGAAACATCGTGACCTGGGCGATGCCGCATTTCCCGGTCTATTTGTGGACGTTGCCGATGTTCCATTGCAATGGCTGGTGCTTCCCGTGGACGCTTGCTGCCCTGGCCGGTACCAGTGTTTGCCTGCGCAGGGTGGAAGCCAAACCGGTGTTCGACCTGATCCGCCGTCACAAGGTGACCCATTTTTGCGGAGCGCCGGTGGTGCATAACATGCTGATCAATGCGCCCGCCGAAATGCGTGCCGGCATAGGCCACAAGGTGTCGGCGATGATCGCCGGCGCAGCGCCGCCGCAGGCGGTCATAGAGGGCACTGAGCGCATAGGCGTGGATCTGACCCACGTTTACGGGCTAACCGAGGTGTATGGCCCTGCCTCGGTGTGCGCGAAGCATCCCGAATGGGGGGCTTTGCCGCCCGCGAAACGCGCGGAACTCAACGGCAGGCAGGGCGTGCGCTACGAAATGCAGGAGAGCATGGACGTGCTCGACCCGAAGACGATGCAGCCGGTAGCTCGCGATGGGCAGACCATGGGCGAGATTTTCTTCCGCGGCAACATCACCATGAAGGGTTACCTCAAAAATCCGCAGGCGACCGCGGAAGCCTTCGCGGGTGGCTGGTTCCATACCGGCGACCTGGCGGTGATCGATGCCCACGGCTACGTCAAGATCAAGGACCGCTCCAAGGACATCATCATCTCCGGCGGCGAAAACGTTTCGACGCTGGAAGTCGAGGATGTGCTCTACAGCCATCCTTATGTTCTGGAGGCGGCGGTGGTGGCAAAGCCGGACGAAAAATGGGGCGAGACGCCGTGCGCCTTTGTCACGCTGAAGACCGGCGCGCCCGCGGTCACCGGGCAGGAGATCATCGCCTTCTGCCGCGAGCGGTTGGCCCATTTCAAATGTCCGCGCAAGGTGGTATTCGGTCCGTTGCCGAAGACTTCGACCGGCAAGATCCAGAAAAACGTCCTGCGCGAACAAGCTAAAACTACGTAAACGTTCTTCGCCGCAGCAGCTTCAGCTCCAAGTGTTCCCTTGAGTGTTTCACCTTAAGGCGCAAAGAACGCTAGAGAAGAACGGAAGCGAAGAATCCCGACTGGATCGAAATGCGCATCCGAGGTACCAACATCAATCCGCATGGCATTCAGTTTCGCATTTCTTTGCGTCCTCTGCGCCTCTGCGGTAATAGTTTTTCGCTTCGCTGCGGTAGAATCCTCATTCTTTCCCATCAACGAAGGTTTGCGAGATGAAGGTACTGGTCCCGGTCAAGCGGGTGGTGGACTACAACGTCAAGGTGCGCGTGAAGGCGGATGGGTCAGGCGTGGAGACCGCCAACGTGAAAATGTCGATGAATCCGTTCGACGAAATCGCGGTGGAGGAGGCGATACGCCTGAAGGAAGCCGGCGTCGCGACGGAGATCGTAGCGGTGTCGATCGGCACCGCGCAATCCCAGGAGACGTTGCGCACGGCGCTCGCGATCGGCGCGGACCGCGCCATCCTTGTCGAGACCGGCGTGGAAATCCAGCCGCTGGCGGTCGCGAAGCTGCTCAAGGCGATCGCCGCCAGGGAGCAGCCGGGTCTGGTGATCATGGGCAAGCAGGCCATCGACGACGATTCCAACCAGACCGGGCAGATGCTGGCCGCGCTGCTGAACTGGTCGCAGGCCACGTTTGCATCGAAGCTTAAAGTCAGCGGCGACGCCGCGGAAGTCACGCGCGAAGTCGACGGCGGGCTGGAAACGATATCGATCAAGCTGCCGGCAGTAGTGACGACCGATCTGCGCCTGAACGAACCGCGTTACGTGACGCTTCCGAACATCATGAAGGCGAAAAAGAAGCCGCTGGAAACACTGACCCCGGAAGCGCTGGGCGTCGACGTCGCGCCGCGTCTGAAAACGCTGAAGGTGCAGGAGCCGCCGAAGCGCAGCGCGGGCAAGATAGTCAAGAGCGTGCAGGAGCTTGTCGAAAAACTCAGGAACGAGGCAAAGGTCATCTGATGGCCATTCTGGTTATTGCCGAACACGACAACGCCGTGATCAAGCCAGCGCTTCTCAACACGTTCGCCGCCGCGCAGAAAATCGGTGGCGAAATCGACATACTGGTCGCAGGGCACCAATGCACTTCCGCCGCGCAAGCGGCAGCCGCGATTCCCGGCGTAAAAAAAGTTCTGGTGGCCGATGCGCCGCATTATGCCCATGCCCTGGCGGAAAGCCTGAGCACGCTGATCGTGTCCATCGCCAGGAACTACAGCCACGTGCTTGCGCCATCCACGAGTGCGGGCAAGAACGTGCTGCCGCGGGTAGCTGCACTGCTGGACGTGGCGCAGATTTCCGACATCATCAAGGTCGAATCGGCTGACATTTTCGTGCGGCCGATCTATGCGGGCAATGCGCTTGCGACCGTGCAATCGGACGACGCCATCAAGGTGATTACGGTGCGCTCCACAGGATTCGATGCCGTGCCGGCGACGGGCGGTTCCGCTACGACCGAGAATGTCCCTGCGGGCGCGGAGAGCGACCTGTCTTCGATGATCGGGCAGGAACTCACCAAATCGGCGCGCCCGGAACTCACGTCGGCGCGCGCGATCGTGTCGGGCGGACGCGGCATGGGAAACGGCGAGAACTTCAGGATCCTCGAGGCGCTTGCCGACAAGCTTGGCGCAGCGGTCGGGGCGTCGCGGGCTTCGTGCCCAACGACTATCAGGTCGGGCAGACCGGCAAGATCGTCGCGCCCGAGCTGTACATCGCGGTCGGCATTTCCGGGGCGATCCAGCACCTCGCGGGCATGAAGGACAGCAAGGTCATCGTGGCAATAAACAAGGACGCCGAGGCGCCGATTTTCCAGGTAGCCGACTACGGCCTCGTCGCCGACCTGTTCCAGGCCGTACCCGAACTGACTGCCGCACTGAATTGATCAGATCCAACAAACGCAACTCTTTCACCACGAAGGCACGAAGACACAAAGAAGTGCAGGGCACCAAGTGCACTCAATGCAACAGAACGGTTCCGGGAATACGAGCAAGCGCCGGACCTCGAGGTTGGCTCGTCCTCTTGATTTTCTTCGTGTCTTCGTGTCTTTGTGGTGAGCCAAACGATACTGGCCTATAGGAATTCAAGACATGTCCACATACGCAGCGCCGATCCGCGACATGAAATTCGCGGTCAAGGAATTGGTCGGTCTCGACGATATCGCCGGGTTGCCGGGGTGTGAGGATCTCACGCCCGATGTAGTCGATGCCGTGCTCGAAGAGGCGGGCAAATTCGCCACCGGCGTTCTCGATCCGCTCAACCGGCCGGGCGATGCCACCGGCGCGAAACTGAACAACAACGTGGTGACGTCGGCCCCGGGATTCGCCGAGGCCTTCAGGCAGTTCTCGCAAGGCGGCTGGACCGGGTTGAATTGCGATCCGCAATACGGAGGCCAGGGATTGCCGCACATCATTTCCGCGCAGACCTCGGAGATGTGGAACTCGGCCAACATGTCGTTCTGCCTGTGTCCGATGCTCACGGCAGGCGTGGTCGCCTCCCTGATGCGTCATGGCTCGGACGCGCAGAAAGACACCTATCTGCCGAACCTGGTCACCGGCAAATGGACCGGGACCATGAATCTCACCGAACCACAGGCGGGTTCGGATCTTTCCGCGGTGCGCGCTCGAGCCGTACCCGAAGGCGACCACTTCCGGATTCACGGCACAAAGATCTTCATCACCTGGGGCGAGCACGACATGGCGGAGAACATCATTCACATGGTGCTCGCACGCACGCCGGATGCGCCGGAAGGCGTCAAGGGCATTTCGCTGTTTGTCGTGCCGAAGTACCTGGTCAATGCCGACAGCACCCTGGGAAAACGCAACGACGTCAAATGCGTCTCCCTCGAGCACAAGCTCGGCATCCACGGCAGCCCGACCTGCGTGATGGCCTACGGCGACGCCGACGGGGCCGTCGGCTATCTGGTCGGCGAGGAGAATCGCGGTCTGGAATACATGTTCACGATGATGAATTTCGCGCGCCTCGAAGTCGGCATCGAGGGGGTGGCGATCGCCGAGCGCGCTTACCAGCATGCGCTCGACTACGCCAAGAACCGCGTTCAGGGCAGGGAAATCGGGGTCAAGAACGGGGATCGCGTCAGCATCATTCATCATCCGGACGTGCGCCGCATGCTGATGAGCATGAAGGCGCAGACCGAGGCGATGCGCGCACTGGCCACGCTGGCGTCCGCCCATCTCGACAAGGCATTGCTGCATCCGGACAAGGCGGAGCGCGCCAGGAATCAGGCCATGTTCGATTTACTGACACCGGTGGTAAAAGGCTGGTGTACCGAACAGTCAATCGAAATTGCGTCGACGGGTGTGCAGATTCACGGTGGCATGGGTTTTGTCGAGGAAACCGGCGCAGCACAGTATCTGCGCGACGCGCGCATCACGACGATCTACGAAGGCACCACCGGCATCCAGGCCAATGATCTGGTCGGCCGCAAAGTGGCCTACGAGAAAGGCGCTACCATCAGGCTCCTTCTCGAACAGATGCGAGGCTTCGACGCGGAGCTTGCAAAGGTCGGCCATCCCGGCCTCGCCGTGATCCGGCGCTCGCTGGCGGAAGGCGTGGCCGCACTGTCCGAAGCGACCGACTGGCTGCTCGCGACTTTCCCCGGCAATATGAAAGCGGCTTCGGCTGGAGCCGTACCGTTTTTGAAACTGTTCGGCACGGTGGCCGGCTGCTGGCAGATGGCGCGCGCCGCGCTGATCGCGAAAAACAGGTTGGACGAAAACAACGAGGATTACGATTTTTACCGCGCCAAGATTGGCACCGCGCGTTTTTATGGGCTCGAGCAGCGTACTGGCGCTCGAAGAAGCTCAGTTCTGACACGACGCGGCGAACGCCGCGCACAAAGCGGTGAGATGAGACACCACCCGACATGCCGGACCAGGAACTGACCTGGCGCCTGCACTTCATGTTCGGAACGTTGTCCTACACCATGGCTGGCAACGGCGCGCTGAAACTGGTCGCGACCTCATAGACGAATCGGAAAGAGGAGGAAGAATCTGAATGCCGTTCTCTGGGTGGCCGCGGCTGCGGCGCTATTGTGGATACTGGGTTACGTTCGCGCCGGCGCCGCGGCGTGGGCCATCGGCAGTGGCGCTTACCTGGGCGCATTGACGCTGTGGTCCGGTGCGGGCGGCGCTGCCAAGGCAACGCTGTGGACACTGTTCCTGATCGTGGCCGCGCTGCTGATGGTTCCGCAGTTGCGCCGCGCGCTGGTGAGCGACCCCCTGCTGGGCTGGTTTCGCAAGGCGCTGCCGCAGGTGTCGCAAACGGAACAGGAGGCGCTCGATGCGGGCACCGTCTGGTGGGACGGCGAATTGTTCAGTGGCCAGCCGGACTGGAACAAATTGTTCGGCACGCCGAAGCCGCGCCTGACCCCTGACGAACAGGCCTTTCTGGATGGGCCGGTGGAAGAACTCTGTCGCATGTGCGATGACTGGGAGATCACGCACGAACTGAACGACCTGCCGCCGGAAGTCTGGCAGTTCATCAAGGATCGTGGTTTCCTCGGCATGATCATTCCGCGCCAGTATGGCGGCATGGGATTTTCCGCTTATGCACACTCGCAGGTCGTGCAGAAGCTGGCAACGCGTAGCGCCACGGCCTGCGTCTCGGTAATGGTTCCGAATTCGCTCGGGCCGGCCGAGTTGCTTCTGCACTACGGCACCGACGAGCAGAAGAATCACTATTTGCCGCGCCTGGCAAAAGGCCTGGAGATGCCTTGCTTCGCACTGACCGGGCCGGAGGCCGGGTCGGACGCAGGATCGATTCCTGACTTCGGTGTGGTGTGCAAGGGATTGCACGAAGGCCGCGAAGTGGTCGGTATCAGACTGACCTGGGAAAAACGTTACATCACGCTTGGGCCGGTCGCGACGTTGCTCGGCCTTGCATTCAAGCTTCACGATCCTGATGGCTTGCTCGGGACTAAGGAGGACATCGGCATCACGCTGGCGCTGATTCCGACCAAACATCCTGGCGTGAACATCGGCCGTCGCCACTTTCCGCTGAACGCCTCGTTCATGAACGGGCCGAACTGGGGCAAGGACGTCTTCATTCCGATGGACTGGGTCATCGGCGGCCACGAATTTGCCGGACAGGGTTGGCGCATGCTGATGGAATGCCTTGCCGCCGGGCGTTCGATTTCCCTGCCGTCTTCCAGCGCCGGTGCGGCGAAGCTGGCTCTGCGCACCACCAGCGCGTACAGCAGGGTGCGCAGCCAGTTCAAGATCTCCATCGGCAAATTCGAGGGCATCGAGGAAGTGCTGGCCCGCATCGCCGGCAATACGTACGCGATCGACGCTGCGCGCACCATGACGGCTGGTTCGATCGATCTGGGCGAAAAACCTTCGGTGATCTCGGCCATCGTCAAATACCACTGCACCGAACGCGGTCGCCAAGTGATCAATGACGCGATGGACGTGCATGGCGGCAAAGGCATCTGTCTCGGACCGAACAACTATCTCGGCCGCGCCTATCAGCAAATTCCCATCGGCATCACGGTGGAAGGCGCGAACATCCTGACCCGCAGCATGATGATTTTCGGGCAGGGCGCGATTCGCTGCCATCCCTATGTGTTGAGGGAAATCGCGGCGACGCGTAATGCGGATCCCAAGCAGGCCGGCAGCGAATTCGACGACGCGTTCTGGGACCACGTGCGCTTTGTGCTCTGCAACGCGGCCAGATCATTATGGCAGGGCGTGACCGGCGCGCGCCTGGTCGGCGTACCCGGCGCACTTGAGTTGCGTTCCTATACGCGGCAACTCACGCGGTTGTGCGCGGGCTTCGCTTTCTCGGCCGACGTGTCGATGTTATTCCTCGGCGGTGACCTGAAGCGCCGCGAAAAGCTGTCCGCCCGTCTGGGCGATATTCTCAGTCAGCTCTACATCGCGTCCACGGTTCTGAAACGCTACGAAGACGATGGCCGGCCGCGGGCCGATCTGCCGCTGGTGAAGTGGGCGGTCGAAGATTGCCTGAACCGCATTCAGGACGCGTTCTATGGCGTGTTCGAGAATTTCCCGAGCCGGATCACCGGCTGGATGTTGCGCATGGCGGTTTTTCCGCTGGGAAAATCGTTTACGGCGCCGAGGGATCATCTGGGACACCAGATCGCGAAGCTGCTGCTCGAAGCTACGCCGACGCGCGAGCGGCTGACCTCCAACGTATTCGTGCTGCGGCACGAAGACGATCCGGTCGGACGCCTGGAACTGGCCATGCAGGCGGCGCCGGCCGGCGAAGCGACGGAAGCCAAGATCCGCAGTGCGATGAGGGCGGGCGTGATTGCCGGATTGACCGAGCAGGCGCGCGTTGCGGCGGCCGTCGAGAAGGGCATTATCAGCACCGGGGAGGCGGCCCAGTTCCAGCAGTTCAGTGCGCTGCGCCGCGGCTGCATCATGGTGGACGATTTCCCGCACGATATCGGCCGCATGCAGACGGCGCGGGAGCCGGCGAGTGTGACGATGCTGGGTAGCGCGGTATCGCAGAAGACGGCGGCATGAGCGATGCCGTAAAACTATCGGTGGCAAGCGGCATCGCCACCATTTCGCTCAATCGTCCGCACGTGATGAACGCGATGGACGGCGAGATGATGCGGCAGCTGCGTCCCGTCACCGAAGCGGTGGAGAAAGATTCCTCCGTCCGCACAGTCGTGCTGCGCGGCGAGGGGGCCGCGTTCATGGCGGGCGGAGACGTTGCAGTCTTCCATCAGCATCTTGCTGAACTTCCGGAACTGATCGTGACCTGGGGACGCGAAATGCATGCCGCTTTCCTGGCGTTGCGGCGCATGGGCAAGCCGGTGCTGGCCAGCGTGCATGGCGCAGTCGCCGGCGCGGGATTCAGCCTGATGTGCGCTGCCGATCTTGCGATCGCAGCCGTCGATACCCGCTTCACGCTGGCGTACGCGAACATCGGAGCCAGCCCGGACGGCGGCAGCACCTATTTTCTGCCGCGCCTGGTCGGATACAAGAAAACCATGGAAATGATCATGCTGCCCGACCGTTTCGATGCCGAGACGGCGCGCCTGCACGGGCTGGTGAACTGGGTGGTGCCGAACGAAGAGCTCCCTGCGGAGACCATGCGCATAGCGCAGCGTCTTGCCGCCGGACCGACGCGCGCTTTTGCGGAAGCCAAGCGGCTGGTCAATCAATCCCTCCATCCGCTCGACGCACAAATGGAGGAGGAACTGCAGGCGTTTTCCCGCTGCGCGCGCGGTGCCGATTTTAAGGAGGGTGTGACCGCGTTCGTCGAAAAACGAAAGCCTGTCTTCAAGGGCGTTTGATACACATTGAGCGCCGAGGATGGTCAGGGAAACAAACCATCGAGCGAAAAACGGACGATTTCGGGCTTGTTTAAATTGTAATAATTAAACTTGATCCAGTAGTCCGGGCGACCGATGGCTGTCGAAATTTCTACACACCCGCCGTGTTCCTGTCGCTAAGTGTCGGAGGCTCCACGTTTCCGGCCAGGTGATCGTTGCCTGGCGACACCTCCATTCAAAGTTCCATTCCGGTTTTACTACTGAATTGCAAGGCTTTCTGGCTTTACGAGCCGTTTGTACCTGCTTTCAGGCATGCAACCTGCTGATAACGTACGGGGGGACGAGGTTTGTTCACGGAAAAATCCTGAAGAACGGACACAGCGATGGCATATGTTGATATCAAAGCCGGAATGATCGCGTTTGCGAAAGTCATTCAATGGTTCGCAATGAGCAAACGCATGCTGCTTATCGTATCGCCGTTCCTGGCGATCGTCGCGGTACTGGTCTGGCTTGCCATTGTCAGCATGGACATCCTGGCTGCGGGTCGGGCATACGTCGAAGGTGAGAGTCTGTGGTCGAAGAGCCAGAAAGAAGCGGTATTCCACCTATTGCGGTTTGCGGAAACCGGTTCCGAATCGCATTTCGTCAGCTATAAGAATGCGATCATGGTACCGATGGGTTTCCGCAGGGCTCGCCTTGAGCTTGAAAAGCCCGATCCGAACTACTCCATCGTGCGCGCCGGATTCCTCCAAGGCGGAACCCACCCGGATGACATCCCGGATGTAATCAGCCTGTACGAGCGTTTTCACCGTGTGAGCTACATGAAGAACGTGCTCGATATCTGGAAAACGGGCGATGAGTTCATGGCGAGGCTCGATGTGGCATCCGAGCAACTCCATGCATACCAGATGTCCGGTGGCATGGACTTGCCTGGGCGCGATACCGCATTGACTCGCATTATCCAGATCAACGAAGAACTAAGGCCGTGGCAGAACCGGTTTTCCAACACATTGGGAGAGGCCACGCGCTGGATCCGGTCCGTGTTGCTGCTGGTGATCCTCACGGTCGCGGGAATTCTGATTCCCTTCGGCATTTTTCTTACGCAGCGCATGGTAAGTCAGGTCGATCACGCGGAACGCGAACTCAAGGAACTCAAACTGAAGCAGGAATACTCGGTGAAGCTTGCCTACCATGCCAGCCACGACCCGCTCACCAATCTGGTCAACCGCCTTGAATTCGAAAAGCGCCTCGCGCTGGCTCTACACACTGCGGCCAGTCAGGGGCGGCAGCACAGTGTCATGTACCTGGATCTCGATCAGTTCAAAATCGTCAACGACACCTGTGGACACGCGGCCGGGGATCAATTATTGCGGCAGGTGGGCGCATTGCTCCGAGAGCAAGTGCGCGAAGGCGATTCTCTTGCCCGTCTGGGCGGCGACGAGTTTGGCGTATTGCTTGAAAACTGCCCCATGCAGGAGGCAATTGGCATCGCCGACAAGCTGCGCCAATGCATAGCTGATTTTCGCTTTGTCAGCGAAGGCAAGGCGTTCACCATCGGCGCTAGCGTTGGCGTGGTTCAGGTCTCGGATGGGATGCTCAATCTTACCGACATACTCAGCGCCGCCGATTCCGCCTGTTACACCGCGAAGGAGAAGGGGCGCAACCGCGTTCAATTCTATCGGCCGCACGACAGTGAGGTTTCCCTGCGTCGGGGCGAGCTGGAATGGGTGCCCCGGCTGCAACAAGCGCTCGCGGAAGGACGCTTCGTGCTTTACTCCCAGCAGATCATTTCGATCGGGGGGCAATTGCCCCAGACGAGCCATCACGAGCTGCTCGTGCGCATGCTCGACGAGCATGACAAGGTCATTCCCCCGATGGCGTTCATCCCTGCCGCGGAGCGCTACAGCCTCATGCCCATGATAGACCAGTGGGTTGTTCAAAACGCATTCGCCGCAATCAGTTCCTTGGGCCCGGACTGCGGAACATATGCAATCAATATTTCGGGCACATCAATCGGGGACGAGCGCTTCCTTGAATTCGTTCGAGAACAGTTCCGGAACTATCTCATGCCCCCCCGGAGCGTTTGTTTCGAGATCACGGAAACCGCCGCGATTGCCAACTTTGACAAGGCAGCGCGTTTCTTTGGCGAAATGAAGTCGCTTGGCTGCCTGTTCTCGTTGGACGATTTCGGGGCCGGAATGTCTTCTTTCGGCTACCTCAAGCATTTACCCGTGGACTTCATCAAGATCGACGGCAGTTTCGTCAAGGACGTAGCGCATGACCCGGTTGCCGTTGCGATGGTGCGGGCCATCAACGACGTAGGGCATGTGATGGGCAAAAGAACAATCGGCGAGTTTGTGGACGGAGAGATTGTGCTCGATGCATTGCGCGAGATTGGCGTGGACTTCGCACAAGGCAACTGGATATCTCCTCCCACTCCGTTCCCGGCAAAGCGGCCCGCGACAACGCTTCCAGTACGCACCGGGACACAATCAGTTCTGCAACAGGTACGGGCGGCTGTCGGGGAATCAATTCTTAATTCCATAACATGAAGGAACAGGCTATGAACATGAATGACAAGGCGGTTCGGGAAATGACTTCGCACCCCCGGTGGGTCTCCTCGTTGTACGAGTTTGTGGCTCCCCATTGGGAAAATCTGGTCAACGGGCAATGGGCGCAGTCGGTCTCATCGGCGCGTTTGAGTGTCGAACAGATGCAAGGATGGATTCTCCAGATCTATCCATTCATCTATGATTTCCCCAAGTTTCTCGCCGAGGGCTTGATCAAGGTGGAGGATGACTTTTCCAGAACATTTCTGATTGAAAATATCCGTATCGAACGGGCGCACGCCGAACATTGGATATGGATGGGTGAGGGATTCGGCCTGGATCGGCAGCAAATGCTGGATCTCGCCGAAGGCGAGTCCCCCATCCTGCGAGACGTGCAATCGCTTACTGATTGGATTTGGCGAGTCAACACCAAGGGGTCTCTTGCCGAAGCCGTGGCCGCAACGAGCTTTGCCATCGAAGGCGTTGCGGGTGCGCTCGCGAGAAAAATCGCCACGGGTTTCGAGTCCTACCGGGATAGGCCGGGCGTGAACATGAACCCCAGGACCTATAAGTGGATCCGGGAGCACTGTCACTACGACGACGAGCACCCTAAATTCGCATTGGAGATCGTCAAACACTATGCCATTACCGAGCGAATGCAGCGCCAGGTCATGTTCGCGGCCAAGCGCAGCCTGGAACTACTCGAATTGGCGCTGTTGAGCTCGACGCAGATGGCGCCAACCAAGAAGCGGTGACCCGGGGCCACGTGCGCGAAATTGCGTGGGTACAAGTCGACACCACCTGGCGTCGACCATAGCATAGGAGGTCCAATTCCGGCCAGGAGCGCGCTGCGGCGGCGACTTCTGGTCTGGGGGGAGTTTTCTTCCTGCACGGCGCGGGGATCACCGCCAGGAATTGGTTTCGGCGCTCCACGTCGGAGGGCTCTTGACCGGGGGGCGACTTGGTCAGACACTGTCTCTCGGATCATGCCGCATCTATTCCAAATTTGCGCACGCCTCTTTCGATTAATTCGGGTCGTCAGCGGTAATTGTTGCTATGGAAAATGTCGAATCTGAAGAATAAGACGATATTCATCACCGGCGCGACGCGCGGAATCGGGCGCGAAATCGCGTTGCGCTTCGCTCGCGATGGCGCCAACATCGTGGTGACCGGCAAGACCGCGGAGCCCAATCCCAAAGTTGCGGGCACCATCCATTCGACCGCGCGTGACGTCGAGGAGGCCGGCGGTCGGGCATTGCCGCTGCAACTGGACGTTCGCGACGAAAATGCGGTGGCGGCTGCGGTGAAAACGGCGGTGGAAAAATTCGGCGGGATTGACATCCTGGTGAACAACGCCAGCGCGATCAGCATCACCGGTACCGTGGCGACGCCTGCGAAGCGTTATGACCTGATGAATGTTCCTCATCTGGCCAAATCGGGCAATGCCCACATTCTCACGCTGTCGCCACCGCTCAACATGAACCAGAAATGGTTCAAGGAACATGTCGCCTATACGATGGCCAAGTACGGAATGAGCATGTGCACGCTCGGAATGTCCGCCGAGTTTGCCGCGCATGGCATCGCCGTAAATTCGTTGTGGCCGCGCACGACCATTGCGACCGCCGCGGTCGCGGTCTATTTTCCTCAGGCGCTGGCGGGAAGCCGCAAGCCCGCGATCATGGCCGATGCGGCCCATGCGATCGTCGTGCGCGACAGCCGGGCCGTCACCGGCTACTTCTTCATCGATGAAGAAGTGCTGCGCGGGCAGGGGGTCACGGATTTCGAGCAGTACGCGGTCACGCCGGGAGCGAAGCTTTACACCGACATCTTTCTCGACTGATCCGCTCGCAAGAAGAAAACGAATGGAGGAATTGACATGACGCAGAAAGGCGATGTCATCGCCCCGGAAATCGCGAAAACCCTGGATGGTTTGTTCCAGGAACGCGTGCGCCGCTCCGCTGCCGTCCTTGCATACAAGAATTTCGACGAACCAGGCGTCTGGAGGGATTACACCTGGGGTGACGTCGAGAAACTGGTGTCGCGCTGGCAGGCGGGGTTCGAAGCCGACGGACTGCAATCGGGCGATCGAGTTGCGATCATGGTGCGCAACAGCGTCAACTGGGTCGTGTTCGATCAGGCCGCGATGGGACTCGATCTGGTGACGGTGCCACTCTACACCTCTGACCGTCCCGAGAACATTGCCTATATTCTGCAGGACTCGGGCGCCAGGCTGCTGGTCATCGAGAATCCCGATCAGTGGGAATCGTTCGCCGAAGTGCTCGATCAGCTCTCCGGGCTGAAACGGGTGCTGTGCATCAAGCCTCTCTCCGGGCCCTCACCCGACCCACGCTTGAAAAGCATCGTCGACTGGCTGCCGAAAACGGCAGGCGTCGTCCGGCACGTCAACCAGGACGGCACAAAACTGGCGAGCATCATCTACACGTCGGGCACGACCGGGCGTCCCAAGGGAGTGATGCTCTCGCATCGCAACATGCTCGGGAACTGCTTTGCGACCCTGCAGTGCCTGGCGATTTATCCGGATGATCTCCTGCTGTCGTTCCTGCCGCTCTCGCATACGCTGGAGCGCACATGCGGTTACTACGGTATCGTCATGGCGGGCGCGCAGACCGCGTTCGCGCGTTCGGTGCAGCAGCTCGCAGAGGACTTGCAGTCCATACGGCCGACTCTGCTGATCTCCGTGCCGCGGATTTACGAACGCGTCTACAGTGCCATCAAGCACAAGCTGGTTGAGGGACCTGCCCCTCGCAAGAAGCTCTTCGAAGCCGCAGTCGCCGTAGGCTGGGCGCGATTCGAGCATCAGCAGGGTCGTGGACCCTGGAAATCCAGTTTCCTGCTGTGGCCCGTTCTCAAAAAACTGGTCGCCTCGAAAGTCATGGCGCGGCTCGGCGGGCGGCTGCGTGCCGCGACCTGCGGCGGTGCGGCGCTGTCGCCCGAAATTGCCCAGCTATTTATCGGACTGGGTCTGCCAGTCATCCAGGGCTATGGCCTGACCGAAACCAGTCCGGTCGTGAGCACCAATCGCATCGAGGACAACGTTCCGGCCAGCATCGGCAAGCCGATTCCCGGCGTGCAGGTCAAGCTGGGCGACAAGGATGCACTGCTCGTCAAAGGCCCGAATGTCATGCTGGGCTACTGGAACCTTCCGGACGCGACCAAGGCGATGTTTACCGCGGACGGCTGGCTCAATACCGGCGACACTGCACGCTTCGACGAGGCGGGTCACCTGTATATTACGGGCCGCTTGAAGGAAATCATCGTGATGTCCAACGGCGAGAAAATTCCCCCGGTGGACATGGAGACCGCCATCCTGCGGGACAGCTTGTTCGAGCAAGTCCTGGTCCTGGGCGAGGCCAGGCCATTTCTGACGGCGTTCGTCGTGATCAATCAGGATCAATGGACGAAACTCGCAGACCAGAACGGGATGCCTCCAGCGGTGAACGGCATCATGCGCAGCGAACCGGCGCAAAAGCTTGTGCTCGACCGGGTACAACGACAGATCAAGTCGTTTCCCGGTTATGCGCAAGTTCATCGGGTGGCGGTGTTGGCGGAACCGTGGACAGTCGAGAACGGCCTGCTGACCCCCACCATGAAATTGAAACGCCTGAAGGTGATTGAGTCGTACAAGAAGGAGTTCGACGAGCTTTATGCCGGACACTGACCACAAGCGGTCACGGGAAGAAACGGCGACGCTGCCGGCGGCACGCGAGCCCGCGCTGCGTGTCGTGCCGATGCCTTCGGATGCCAATTACACTGGCGATATCTTCGGCGGCTGGATCATGTCTCAGGTCGATATAGCCGGCAGCATTCCG
>WNFL01023887.1_pt1 | contig 15244 bp, 11 predicted proteins | sample 5400361 | NCBI WGS metagenome assembly WNFL01 (sample SAMN13153351, study PRJNA577476) | soil metagenome | isolation source: 40 cm soil on Douglas fir-dominated hillslope | place: USA:California | collected 2013-09-17
CGTCTTAAGAGAAGTCGGCGATGGATTGCGGCTCGATGGCGACCTTCTTGCCGCGATACTCAAGGGCCTTGTTGGCGTAGGTGGCCGGCAAGCCCGGATACCCGACCATCCGCCACGACACTTTGTTGCGGTTGCCGCCGTAGATCGGATCGGCGAAAAAACCCTCCATGGCCGACTGGTAGAGCGCCTCGAAAAGCTGCTTGGCGTTGAAATCCGCAAACTCGACCTTGCCGGTCTCCATGGCCTTGAGCGCGGTGTCGCGCTCGGCGGGCGAGAGCCGATCGAAATCCTTGCCGTAGGTCTTGCGAGTCCAGGCATTGGCGGCCTTGATGCCGGCCGCGAAATATTCGCGCGGCGTCAGCGGCAATTGATAGCCTTGCTCCGGTTTGCCCTGCAGGAACGGGCCGCTGCGGTAGAGGCGTGCGCCACCGCCCCAGGCGCCCGCAAGCTGGCGGTCCATATAGGTGACAAGACCGCAGTCAGTGCCGGACGGCGACAGCTTGTCAGCCGGGACAAAGGTATCGTAGGCCGCCGAGAAAAACGCCGCCTCGATCGCGGTCAGCGTGAGATAGGCCTCGCTTGCGGTGGTTTCCGTGGCGGCCTCGGCCACCATGGTCTGCGCCTGCGCGGGCTCCGGGCGCCCGCCCAATACGGTTGCGGCAGCGGCGCCGGCTGCACCGGCGCCCTTCAAAAATCCACGCCGGGGAATTGCATCTTCCGCCATGTCATCCTCCCTGGATCGCCACGCAATCGGCGCCGTTTGTGCGGGAGTATCGGCTGTTTGAAAGCGGCCTGCAAGCAGGCTCGCCTGTGCCCTGGTAGGAATGATCGTTGCCCCGCGGCACTCAGTGCATGAAGTTGTCGAGCACTGGCAGGCTCAGCACGATTGCGACGGCGATCAACGCAAAGCATATCCGCCGGAAGGTGATTTCGTTCGCGAGCCCGAACATGCGAGCGCCGGCGTAAAGCCCAACCCCATAAATGGGACCGGTGACCAATGCCAATCCGACAACCGAAGGGGTCAAGAGGCCGCCGGCGAGATAGACTGAGGTGGTAATCACGGTCGATATCGCAAAGTAAAGAACGATGTTCGCGCGCACGATTTCAGCCGCAACGGGACGGCTGAGCCAGTAGGCGACGATCGGGGGCCCACCGATTTGCGCGGCTCCGCCCAGCAGGCCGGCCGCTGCGCCGACGATTACGGTGGTCGCAAGTGCGGGCTTGCCGCGATAGCGCCAGCCCGACATCAAGAGCGCGAGGAGGAGTGTACCAAACAACGCGACGGCCCACCGAATCCACAATGGATCGGATTTGATCAGAACCCAGGCACCGAGCGGTATGCCGGCGAGGGCACCTATCGACATTGTCCCGACATCACGCCTATCCGCATGTCGCCAGGCGCCAGGGATCAGCCCGGCCGCGGCGACGCCATCGATGATCAGCAGGAGCGGTGCGGCGGCCTGCGGTCCGATCGCGGTGCTAGCAAGCGGCACGAAAATGAGTGCGCTGCCGAAGCCGGAAAAACCGCGCGCCAGGGCAGCGACGAAAGCCGATATTGTAAGCAGCAAAAGCGCGCTGCCTGAATTGTCATGGATGCCAAGGTCAAACATCTGGATGGGGATGACGGAGCCGTCGTTTGAGGGAACGGATATGCATACGCCGACAGCATCGCGCGGGGAATACCGCTAGACGGGCTTTTGTTGGATTGAATCTCTCGATGGCACCTGCGCCGCTTCCCTACGGTCGTAACGGCCGGTATGATAAGAGCCAACGTCAGATGGGCCCCCGGGAGGAATGAATGATGAGGACGCCGTTTTCGCCGACCGCCGTTGCCTGCTGCCTTTCGTTGACGGGCGTGGTTCTCTTCAATGCGCCAGCGGTGCAGGCCCGGGTCACCAAGGTCGTGATCGCCAAGACGGAATCGCCGACCTTCGGCGGCAAGAGCTTCGGCGCAGTCGGACCATATGAACGCATCACCGGGCAGATCATCGGCGAGGTCGATCCAAAGGACCCGGCGAATGCGATCATCATCGATGTCGGCTTGGCGCCGAAAAATCCCAACGGCACCGTGGCATATTCCACCGACTTCCAGATTCTGCGGCCGGTCGACCGTACCAGGGGCAACAAGCGGCTCATCTACGAGATCACCAATCGGGGCCGCACCAACGTGCTGGGGACGCTCAACGACAGCAAAACCGAAAATGATGTCGAATCCTCAGGCGACGCCGGTAACGGCTTCCTGATGCGTCAGGGTTATGTGGTGCTGGAGAGCGGCTGGGATTTCTCGGCGCCGCGCAACGGCAAGCTGTTCACCGCGACCGTTCCGGTTGCGAAGAATCCTGACGGCTCCTCCATCACCGGCCTCAACACCGAGGAATTCGTCATCGACAAGGCGGCGACGCCGGCGCAGCAGCGGCTCACTTATCCGGCCGCAAGCGCCGATAAATCGAAGGCGAGCCTTACGGTTCGCAAGAACTACGCCGATGCGCCTGTCCCAGTGCCGGCTGCCGAGTGGGACTACGTCGATGCGAAGTCGAACGCGGTCAAGCTGACTTCGGGCAATTTCGGCGGGCCGGGTTCGTTCGGACCGACCGCACTCTACGAATTCACCTATGAGGCGAAGGACCCGGTGGTGGCCGGGCTGGGTCTTGCGGCCATCCGCGACATGGCGACGTTCCTGCGCAATGCCGAGACCGACGACGCGGGGACGCCGAACCCGCTCGCCGGCGATGTGCAATTGATCTACTCGTTCTGCTCCTCCCAGCCGTGTCGTACCATGCACGACTATGTGCAGCTCGGCTTCAACCAGCCGGAGCGAGCAGCCACCGCGGCGCCGAAGGTGTTCGACGGCATCCTCAATTGGAAAGCGGGGGGCAGCGGCCTGTTCCTGAACTATCGCTTCTCCCAGCCGGTACGCACCCACCGCCACCATATCGGGCGCTGGACGCCCGAATACCAGTTCCCGTTTGCCGACGTGAAGGTCACCGACACGGTCACCGGCAAGACCGACTGGCGGCTGCGCCGCTGCGAGGAAAGCGGCACCTGCCCGAAAACCTTCGAGGCGAACTCATCCAACGAATATTGGGCCAAGGCGTCTTCGATCATGCAGACGGACAGCCAGGGCCGTGACCTCGATCTCAACGGCGCCGCCAACGTGCGCTACTACCTGCTTGCCAGCCTGCCGCACGGCGGCGGCAACGGGCCGGGCATCTGCGCGCAGCCACGCAACCCGCTGCGCCCCAACGCGGCGCTGCGGGCCCTGCTCACCGACCTTGATGCGTGGGTGACGGCCGGCACGGCGCCGCCCTCAAACCAGATGCCGCGCGTGGCCGACGGCACACTGGTGCCGCCGCTGCCGCAGGAGGGCTATGGTTTCCCGCGCATCCCGGGCGTGGTCTACAACGGCACGCACCACACCGGCGACCTGTGGGATTTCGGTCCCGGCTTCGATAAGGGCTTCATCTCGGTGCTGCCGCCTAAGCTCGTCGGGACGCCCTATCCGGTCTTCGTCCCCAAAGCGGATGCCGACGGCAACGACATCGCCGGCATCCGTATGCCCGAGGTCGAGGTTCCGGTCGCGAGCTATACGGGCTGGGCGTTGCGGGCCGATGGGCTCGACGGCTGCGACGCCAGCGGCCAGAAGCTCGATTTCGCCAAGACCAAGGCCGCGCGGCTCGCGTCCGGGGATCCGCGGCCGTCGCTGGAGGAGCGCTATGCCGATCACGCCGCCTACGCGGAGCGGGTCAGTCGCGCAGCGCAGGCCCTTAAGGCCGAACGCTTCCTGCTCGAGGAGGATGCGCAGGCTTACGTGGCGGCCGCCCAGGCGGCGAGCGTGCCGTAGCGGAGCGCGCATGCCGGGACCGCGGGCGTCCCGCCCGCTCTTGACCTGGAGACAAAAAGGTCTTGGAAACAAAAAGAGCGGGCGGGACGTCCGCGGTCCGGCCTATCGCCACCCCAGGCATTCCGCTAGCCCGCGCCCCATGATCCATTCGAGGTCGTCGGCCGGGAGAAAATCCAGCTCCTCGGTGACATGCGTCACCGTCTGCCGGTAGCTGCATGACGCCGGCACGCGGGTGATGTCGCTGCCCCAGAACGCGCGCTGCGGCCCAAACGCCGCGATCACGCGGCGCAGCGGCTCGCGCAGGTTCCGGAACGGGTAGGGCGCGGTGGAAAAGCACGGCAGTGCCGAGACCTTGACGGAAACGTTCGCAAAGCGGGCAAGCGCGATCATGCGCTCGGCCCCCGCGATGGTTTCGTCATCCATGGTGGCGCGGGCAAATCCCATATGGTCGACAATGATGGTGAGCGCCGGATGCCGCTGCGCAATCTCAGCCACGACCGCGAGCCGCTCGGGCGCGTGCACCATCACGGGAATGCGGTGTTCTTCCGCCTCGGCCCAGAACCAGTCAGCGGTGCCGTCGTCGATCCAAGGCCGGTCGGCGTCGCGATGGAAGGTCAGGCGCACGCCCAGCATGCCGGGCTGGCTTTTCCATCGTGCGAGCAAATTGGACCCACCGCCCTGCAAGGACACGCGTCCCATGATGGCGAAGCGGTCGGGATGCTGCTGGACCGCCTCGATCACGTAGTCGTTGCGGTCCCGGTCGAACGACGGCGGCACGAGGATCGCCCGATCGACGCCGGCGACGTCCATGGCGGCGATGAGTTCCTGGTAGCTGAAGGGCGTGCGGTCGAGACCGGCTTCGCCAAGCGGCCGGTCCGGCCGGTGGGGAGGCCAGACGTGGATCTGGGAGTCGATGACCATGACGTGTGCGTCACTTCGTTTTGCGGTCGGGTCGCATGTCATACGCGGACTTGACCTGTATATCCATCCGGATCGCATTCAAGATCGCAGCATCGTGAAAAGCGACCGAAGGATGATGTAGCGGCGACTCTTGTGGTCGCCCCTACAGCACCGACGCGCGGGCCGGAGCAGCATGCTGGGCGCGATCATCGGGAGGGCAGCGCTTCGAGACCGCCGCCGTTCGGCCGCGGGATCGATCTGAGTGTTCCCGCGACGCGCATAGCTTGCCGGAGTAAATGCGGCTGCCTCGGGCCGCCGTCTGGACTCTCGGTTCCGGCGGCTTGCGATTGGCGCCAGGGAGGGCTGCCACTTCGCCAGCGGGTGGCGGCCTCGCGCCGACGCCTGAAGCCGGCGGCGCATTTATCGCGTCATTGAATTTGCGCCATGCCAGCGCCGGCATGTCGGCGCCTGACACGCCTGTCATCTGGCTGTTGTCGTCGTTGCCAAACCAGATGCCCGTCGTAACGTGATCAGTGAACCCGATGAACCACGCGTCCCGGTTTCCTTGCGACGTTCCCGTCTTTCCGGCGCTCCACAGATCGCGAAGCCGTGCATGTTGCCCGGTCCCTTCCGTCACCACGGCGCGCAGCATCTCGCGCATGGCTTCAACCGTTCTCTTGTCCAGGACCGGCGGCTTCAGCGCGGGATCGTGGCGGTAAATCACCCGCCCCGAGGAATTGAGCGCGATCCGGGCCGCGTAGGGCCGGACCGGTCGTCCCTCGTTCATGAACGGAACGTAGGCTGAGGTCAGTTCCAGGAGCGTCACTTCGGAGGTGCCGAGGACCAGGCTTGGATCCCGTCCCAACGGCGACCTTATGCCGAGTTCGTGGGCCTCGTTCGACACGGCATCGATGCCGACCTCGCGGCCGAGCAGGGTCGCGACCGTGTTTCGCGAACGCGCAAATGCCTTCATCAGCGTGATCGGGCCGAGAAACTGATGATCGGCATTGGCCGGCGTCCAGTCGCCGACGGAGATCGGCGCATCTGGTCGGACGGAATTGGGCTTAAGTCCCGCTTTGATGGACGCAACATAGACGAACAGCTTGAACGCCGAGCCCGGTTGCCGCATCGCCTGGGTGGCGCGGTCGAATTGGCTCACCGCGAAATCGGCGCCGCCCACGAGCGCACTGACCTGCCCATCGCCATCGAGCGCCACGAGCGCGCCCTGGCTGACATGCCGGTCCTCGTTGCGGGCGATCAACGCCTTGATCGCGGTGTCGCCTTGGAACTGATGCCACACGTCGAGCCCCACCACGAATCTTACTCGACCGTCCACTGGGTGCGCCTCAGCGATTTGAGCAAGCTCGGTACGTGCCCAGGCGAGATAGTAGCCAGCCGCGACAGTGATCGGCGACGATGACCCACTTTGAATCGTCTGCCGCAGGGCGCGGGAATATTCGTTTTCGCCGATCAGGTTTTGATTGAGCATTTTGTTCAAGATGACTCTTGCCTGCTGATCGGCGGCGCTAGGATTGACGGTTGGGTTGTACGCGCTGGTCGCCCGCAGCGTGCCGACCAGCATAGCGGCCTCGTAAAGATTGAGGTCTTTGACCGGCTTGCCGAAATACTTCCGTGCCGCCTGTTCGACCCCGATGGCGGCCGACCCCGCGGTCGCGCCGAAATCCATCTGATTGAGGTAGGCGGTGAGGATCTCCTCTTTGGTCATCGCGCGCTCGACCCGTCTGGCGATGATGGCCTCGCGAGCCTTGCGCACCACGCCGGGAAAGCCGGAGCGCGCGTTTCCGGTGATGAGATTCTTGACCAGTTGCTGCGTCAGGGTCGAGCCGCCCTGGATCGAGCCGCCCGACATGATGGACACGAACGATCGTGCAAGGCCGATCCAGTCAATGCCGCGGTGGATGTAGAACCGGGTGTCCTCCTGGGCGAGCAGCGCTTGCTTCAAGACTTGCGGGATCTGATTGGCGCCGAGCCACAGCCCGCATCGGCACATCGCGTGTTGGGCGAACTCGTCCCGTACGCCCGGCTTGAGGTAGCGGGCATCGACCTGGATTTGTGGACTTGTCAGGATGACGGGCAAGTCGCGCTCGGACGGTGCATGGCGGGCGAGCGCCATGGTCAGGCCGCCGATCAGGCCGAACGCGGCGGCCGCGACCGTCAGATTGGCCTGGACGAAGCGGTGGAGTGGGCGTTGCGTGGACATTGCCGGGCCTCGCATTGAACTTTGCCGCAACGGGCATTTGGGGCGCCTGCCATCCTGGCGACCAGGGCGCCGCCCAGGACCCCAGTGATCATCGCAATCCAGAAGGCGGTGAATTTCGCCATCTCGGCCGGGATGTAGGCGGCCCAGTTGAGGTAGCCCTCGACGCCGTCAACCGCGATGCCGCCGATGATGACGCCGGCGATCAGTCCGATTACTGCCGCCCGCGAAAACGGATGCGAGAAGACCGCGGCGCCGACGATGAGGCCGCTGGGGAATCCGATGAACAGTTGGTTCATGATGGTCATCTCCGTTTGGCGAACTCTTCCATCACTGCGGTCGGGTGAAATGGATCACGGCCAATACGCCGGCGAGCGCCAGCGCAAGGCCGAGCCAGAAATGGGGGTAGTTCAGGATCTCGGCGGACAACTTGGCCGCCAGAGCGGCGAAGTCCGGCCCTCGGGGCTGTTCGTTGACGACGAAGTTGATCAGGGCCGCGGCCGCCGTCGCGGCAATCAGGTCACGAAGCAGGGGTGTCCAGCGCAGAAGGGCCCAGAACGTCAGACCCGATGCAAAGCCGATAATCAGTTGTTCCTGTGGCAACATGTTTTGGCCTCCCAATTGGGTTTCACCATATGGGTCGACCTCGCGAGTGCCGCGCGGCATACGCCGTCTAGCCGCGATGTTCCGCTGCTACCGAGTGATTCTGGCGGGCTGTTAGCCGGTGCGCGGAGCCGGAACTCGGTTAATCGAGCCGGGAACTGACTTTACCTTTGCAAATATTTTTATATACGAAGGCTAACATATATTGACGAGAACGTCAAATCAGTTCTAAGAAGATTTATGACTTACAAGAACGTTAGATCAGTTTTTGTAATTTTCATGACGATCGAGCGTGAACTCGATGGTATTGATATTCATTGAATATTTACCAGCTTTGAAAGAAAGTACCTCAGATTTTCAGCAGGTTTTTTGATTCGCTCTGAGTTGCTGCTCATCCGGGCCGTTTGGAGGCGGGCCTTTGCATGATCTCGGTGGCATCTCATGAGAGCATCTTGGAATCGCTCGAAAAAATTCGGCAGTTCGTCTCTTCCGATCCCGCCGACAGGCCCGCTCAATTTGTGCTCGATCTGGCCCGCGCCTGGAAGGAGAGGGGCGGCACGGTCGCAGGCAAGCCGCGTCATAGCGACCGCTATCTTGACGACCTTCTGCGCGGGCTAGGCACGCCGGTGAGATCTCTGACGCCCAAGCTTGCTGGCAGGACCCATTTGAGGGCTGCAGATGCCGGCGTGCTGGTCCACCTGTTTCTGTCCCATTGGGACTATATCGGCGACCCCAACAGCGGCGAGACCAGCGCGAGATCGGCGGACCTGTACGCGCCGCTACTTGCGGACGCGGAGATCGAGGCCGTTTGCGGCTACGTCGAGAATCGAATTTTCTCGGTCGGGCCGGAAGCCAGAAATGGAGTCGAAGCAGCAACTGAGTTGTCCCTGCCTGGACAAGATACAAATGACGTGGTTGCGGCAGAGTTCCAAAAATCGGTCGCCCTTTTCGCGGTAGGCGCTGGCCAAACCTTACTCGTTCCTCGGCCCGAATTGGCGTTGGTCCTATTCAGAGATGTGATGAATCGATTGTGGGCTCTGGACGAGGCCGACGACGAAGGGCGAATCCTTGTTTGGGCGCTGGACTTGGGCAGGCAAGATTTTGAGGATCTCGAATCCAGATTGAGGTTCATGAATGTCGAAGCCTTAATCTCAAGATTCAAAGCGCTAAAGCAATTCAAGGAGAGCGCGACGGAAGCCAGGTGGAACTGGCTGCGCTCACGAACCTTAATCGTACTGCATGACACGCGCAGTGGCCGACCCGAAGTGCCTTGGCTTCCGGCCTTCGATCCTCATCATGTTTTGTTCAGCGCAATTCCTCCGAGATGGGCCGGTACACGTGAATTTCACACGCTATACGGCAACGAGCGGCTGCATGAAACCAGCTACTCGATCTTTCTAAGGAAATCAGGCGAGAACGCCCTTGCGCGTGGGCCACTATCGAATGAAATCTCATCGCCTGTTCGTCAAAAGTACGAGCTTCGATACTTCGGCCATGCAGTGCTCACTGATGAAAAAGGCGGTCGCCAACCGAGGGGCCTGCAACTGATTGACCCGGGCCGCAGCTACACGGAAGCTCTGGGAACTGTCTTTGTCGCGGCCATCCATGTGCTCGGCCTGCGAAGCGCGCCCGCAGAGCTATCGATTGATGGGATGAAAATCGATCCCGCCCACGCGATAGAAAAATTGCGTCACCATGGATTTCGGCTGATGGGTCTGGATGAGTTCATGAGGCTTTAGGCGAAGCCCAGCCGGTCGTCCAGGGCACGTTCGAGAGGCTCTTGAAGAGGGAAGTCCGAAGTAGGAACGCTGTCGAAGCGCCGCTGTGACCGAATTGCAACGCTGTGGAAAAAAGATCTCGATTGAAACAGATTCGCAAATTAGTTGCCAAAGGATCAGATGCAAATCCATTGCAAACTTAGCGTGAACTGGTAGTGGCTTTCGCAGGGCCTACCTTGCGCCGAGGGGGCCTGTTGAAATGAAGGGCGCCTAAATGGAAGCAGGACCCGTCCTGGATCGACGGGTCCTGCCGGAAGGAGACCAACGATGGAAACTTTCGTGTTAGCACTCCTTCGTCTCGTGAAGGCAGCTGTACAGCTGTACTTCTGCTTGTGTCACCTGCTCGCCAAGTAAGGCAGTCTCAATGGAGACCCGATTGCCGCTTGCCATCGGGTCTCCTCTTTTTCCAGCTTCTCCGACGCGCGATTTGCTTACTTCGGCTCAGCATATACGATAGCTTCATCAGAGACGACCGCACCCGAGGGTATCTCAGCGAGGGTGCTTTTTAATTTGACAGATATGGACTTGAGACCTTCACGTATTCGCCTTCACCCCTCCGTATAGAGATTTGATCACGGCCGGCAATGCCTTTTCGTCTCAATTCTCACGGAGTGTTGCGGAGTGTTGCAGGGAAACACAATCGGATAGGCTAGTTGGGCGTTCCGAAGAGCTCCTAAAGCGTTGAAATATAATTGCTAAATTTTCTGGCCTCAGCAAAAATAAAGTAACGACACCAGTGTCGCTGGGATGCAACACTTTTCCAAAAATTCTAGCTTTCGCCTCACCCGCCCATAATCTAACCCTTTCCTTCTCCGAGAGGAACGGTCCCTCCGTGAAAATGCGCAATGCGCTGTCGGTGGGTCGCATTGGCGAAGAGTTCATCATCAAGGGGGCTGGCGCTCCGCTAAGCAGGATTCGGCCGGCTGGCCAACGGATGGGCAACCAAAACAGCTATCGCCGACGTGATCCGGAACCTCGATCCGTTGGGCAGCCCGGGAATCTGCCCGGGGCTTGGGAACGTCGCGAGGATGCCGGCCCTCCCGGCGGCCAGCCGGAGCCAGTCTGGCATGCCCGGACATTTTGATGTGGCCACAACGCAACACACTGAGAAAAAGCCTTAATCGGAACCGGATTCCCGAGCTTTTTGTTCAAGGATTTGATGCGACTCGTCGCGTGAATTGGTAGTGGCTTTCCCGCGGTACGGAAGTATACAAGGAGAGAGGCAGAAATGGCCAACGGGGGGTTGCACCCGCTACCGGAAGCTGAGCCGGATGCTACGGGTAATTTTCTTACGTTCGTGGTGCCGGCGTTGAAAGGGTGTAATCTTCGATGCTCCTTTTGCTTGGTCCGGCAGCGTCGCGAAATCACTGAAACCCGCCTCCAGCCCGAAGATTTTGCACGCTTCGTCCGCGAGGCGGCCGAGCGGGCGCCGATCTATGCCATCGGGATCCAGGGGTATGAGCCGCTTTTGCCAGAGTCCCTGCCTTATACCCAGGCAATACTCGCCACTGGCCGATTTCTGGGGCTGCGCACGACCTTCGTCACGAACGGCGTGAAACTCGGCGATGCCGTTGATCTGCTGAAAACGCCGCCGCCGAGATTCACGACCGGATCCGTGGTGTTGCCGGCTCATGGGCGGCGGCAGTTGCGGGCATCAAGCGGGCAATCGAGGCCTTGGCCCCACGGACCAGGCTGGTGGTGTCGTCCGTTCTGTTGCCTTCCAGGCGGCATTATCTGGACGCGATGCCCGTTCGCCTTCGCGAGATTGGGATCGACCGGTGGATCATAAACCCGCTGGTCCGAGTCGGGGCTGATCAGACTGGAGGGACGGTCGGCGATCGCGCAAAACTGTTCCGCGATCTCTTGATCCTTCAAGAGGCGGCGGATCGTGCCGGAGTCCGACTGACGGTGGACGATGAGTTCGGCTGTCTTGGGCACGATGCTGCCAGCATTTCTCGGCCTTCGCTTCGACGGCTCCATGTCCGGACGCTGCCGCCGAACGTTGAAATTTTCCGTCTATCGCCTGGCGGTCAATGCTCGACCGGGGACGGCATCCTGCGGCAGGTGACGGCCGAGACACCGCGTTGGCAGCCAGCCGTCATGCATGCCGGCGATTTTCTCGAAAAGATCAGAGAGCCAGCGGATTTGCTTCGACGTCAGACCGCCCTGAGCCGTTCCTGATCTCCTGTTTGCGCTGTCATCGTCCGCGAAAGCGGACGATCCAGTAACCACCGCGCTTCCGATGGAAGCTTAAGTCCGGTGAGTACTGGATGTTCCGCTTTCGCGCGGCATGACGCGACGAACGATCGCCTCTACCCCCTCCCATTCCACTTAGCCGACAGCGCCGCCCGGCGAATTTCCTCCCCGTGCAGATAGACCCGGTTGATCCGCCGGGTATTGGCGATATCGTCGAGCGGGTTGGCGTCGAGCACGATGAAGTCCGCGCTCTTGCCGGCCGCGATGGTGCCGAGGTCGGTGAGCCCGAGATTTTCCGCCGAGTTGCGGGTTCCGATCACCAGCGCCTGCATCGGGGTGAGCCCCACTTTGGTCACCAGCAGCTCCAGCTCGACGTGGGAGCCGAGCCCGAAGAATTGGCCGCCCGTCACGCCGCCGGTGTCGGTGCCGAGCCCGATGCGGGCGCCGGCGGCGTAGAGCTTGGCGGTGTTGCGCAGGTTGGTGGCCGCCATGGTGCGCCCTCGCTGCACGGCCTGCGGATCGGCTTTCGGGTCCGGTGAAAGCTGTTCGCCGAGTTGCTGCAGGCTCTCCGCCGTGAAGGCCTCGCGCAATGCCGGGTCGTCGACCCAGGCGGGCCTGACGGTGAAAATCGCGCGCCGCTCGCCCCACAGCGTCTCCAGGAAGAACACGCTGGGCCGCGCCTTGACGAGCGCCAGAAACTCCTCGTCCACATCCCGGTCGCGCACCATGTGGGCGAAGCCGTCGAGGCCGGCGCGCAGCAGGTCCTTGGCGTCGGCAAGCTCTGTGGTGTGCGCCATGACGCGCAGACTGTGCTTGTGTGCCTCATCGATGATCGCCCGATAGAGGTTGGGCTTGAGCTTCTCCACGGTGCCGTTGCGATCGTCCACCCAGATCTTCACCAGGTCGGCCTTGTGGGCAGCCAATTCCTGCACGTATTTGCGCGCCTGCGCCTCTTCGGTGACCCCGTAGGCGGAATCCCGCATGGGCCCGCCCGGCCCCGCATTGGGCATGCCGAAGCCGCTGCCGGTGGTGAGATAGCGCGCGCCCGTATGCGCCTCGGCGCGCACCCGGTAGGGCAGGTCGCCGCGCCCGGTGCCGGTTTCGAGGACCGCGGCGACGCCGTACCAGGCGTAGCGGTCGAGCATATCGATGAGGTTTTCGCGGGTGTAATTGTCCGCCGTAAAGCTCGTGCCGCGGCGATAGCCCATGTGCACGTGATCATCGACCAGCGCCGGCATCACGGTCTTGCCGGTGACGTCGACCCGCGCCGCGCCCGCCGGGGCCGCGACCTCGCCGCGGCGGCCAACCGCCGTGATGCGATTACCGGTGACGACGATGGCGGCATTCTCGATCGGCGGGCTGCCGTCGCCGGTGATGACCAGCGCCCCTTCGAACACCGTCACGGTGCCGGGAGTCTGACCTTGAACCGCGGAAGCACCCGCCGCCAACCACAATGCGATGATGACGAGACCGGACAGGGCCCATTTTATTTGCGCCATTGCGTATTCCTCCGCGGGTTTTTGTCTCGGTTGTAGCCCGGATGGAGGGCCGCCTCTTGCGACCCGTAATCCGGGACCGACCCATCCATGTAACGATGCTGTATTTGGAAACGCCGGCCCGGATTGCGCAACTGCCCGCTCCCTACCCTCCCCGCACGCCGGGAAGGTAGGGAAGGGGGGCAGTTGCTTCATCCGGGCTACACGCCCCACCCAATCACTTCAACACGTCGCTCGCATCCGCGGCGACGATCAGTGCCTTGGCGTCCGGCTCCAGCAGAAAGCCTTCCGCGACCGCCTTACGGGCGGCGGCTTCGACCGCAGCGACGTAGCCGGCGTGGTTGACGTAGCGTTCCTCCAGCGACGGGCGCGGGTCCTCGTTCGCGGTGCGCTCGGCCTTGGTCTTGGCGAAAGGAACCATGCCGCCCGCATAGTTGCAGATGTGGCCCTTGTGGAAGCCCGCTGCGGTGATGTTCCAGCCGAGATAGGTGCCGAGCGGCGCATCGCGTAGGACCACCGGCACGCCGCCGAGCTCGTTGCCGTCGGCATCGACCCGCGGCACCTTCAGCTTGATGACGTGCTTGATGCGGGGCGGCACCACGGTCTGCACGCCGGAGCCGTCCATATAGTTGAACTCGGGCCCGAAGTCGTAATCGAGCGCTGGATTGATGAGGCCGCTCGGCGCGTGCGGCGGCAGACCCGGCAGAGCCGGGAATCCCATCGCCTCGGCGGTGCCGTCGACCAATGTCCCGGCCGCGAGCGTCGGGTAGCGGCTCGGCGGCGGCGCCACGGCCTTCATGACCCAATTGCGGAAATGGGCCCGGATGGCATTCACGGTCTGGGTGTGCGGCACCGGGTTGTTGGGCAGCGCGCCGGTGCCCCAGCCAGCGCTGGGGCACGATGGCGGCGCCGACGTCGCCGTGCTGAAGCCGCCCGGGCCGCCGCCATGCTGCGTGCTCGGGATATAGTAGCGGCGCACATTGTCGGGCAGCGGCAGGTCGGTGTCACCCGCAGAGCCGACCCATTCGGGCGTGAGCTTGAGGCCCCACACTTCCGCGGCCCCGAAATGCTCGATGATCTTCGGGCAGGTGTGGCTCGCGTTGCAGCGATCGAGGATGCCGGCGGCTGCAAGGCCGCGGACCGGATCGGGCGCAGCTCCCCACCATTGCGGGCCTTCGCTTCCGGCCTCATAGAGCTTGAGCACGCCGTCCGGCACCGCAAAGCGATAGTTCAGCGCGATTCGCCGTCCGGCAATGATCGGCCAGGCACCGTCATAAACCTGCCGGCCGGCTTCGTCCTGGTTGAACCCCAGGTGGATGAAGCCACGCACGAAATTGCCGGACTGCGAAACCCCGCGGGTGATCGCCCACGACACGCCGCCGGCGATCGGATTGGGCGTGCCGGCATCATCCTGCGCGGCGTTGCGGAAGAACGAGGCGACGTCGCGGAAAGCCGCAAAGCCGACGCCGAGCACCGGCGGATCCTTGGCGGTGAACGTCACCTGATAGAGAAGATTCGGATCGAAGCCATTCTTCAGGCAGATCTGGGTCGGATCGGGCGTTCCGGGGAACGGATTTTGCGCGCTGCACTTCGCGAACGCCCAGTCGGCAGGCGCAATTTGTGCGGTCGCCCCGATGGTGCCGTCGATCGTCTCGGAAGCGTGCGTCGCAAGATTAGCTTCCTTGGTGTCCAGGCTCGCCGGGCGATAGGGCATCGGGTTGCTGTGCATGATCATCGGCCGGGAGTCTTTGCCGGCCGCATTCATGATGCGCGCCATGACGCGGCCGGTGACGGCCGAGCCGTCCGGATTCTTCGCGGTCGGCACCATGACGTAATCGTTGTTCGGTCCCGGCGCCGTTCCGCCCGAGCTGTCGCCCTGCCAACCGCTGGAAAGCCCGATATCGCCGTTGCCGCGTTCGATCGGCACGATCGTGATCCGGCCGGCGCGGTTGGGCACGTCGTGCCACATCAGGTGGCTCGCCTTCGACATGTCGACCGGCTTTACGATCTGGAAGGTCGCGGTGTATTCCACCATCCCGCGGGCATTGCGGGGCGCGAGCTTGATGTCCTGGATGACGGCGTTGTGCGGGTCGTTGGGATCAAGCTCGCCGAACGCCTTTCCGGCCAGCGTTTCATATTGACCGGCGTTGCCGAAGCTCGCCCCGTCGAAGGCGGGCGAGGCTTTTTTCTCGATCGCGATCCGGGTGACGCG
>WNFL01401048.1_pt2 | contig 15244 bp, 11 predicted proteins | sample 5400361 | NCBI WGS metagenome assembly WNFL01 (sample SAMN13153351, study PRJNA577476) | soil metagenome | isolation source: 40 cm soil on Douglas fir-dominated hillslope | place: USA:California | collected 2013-09-17
CCCGCCTGCACATCCGACGTGACGGTGGAAAGCGTCACCGGGGAGGACCAGTTCGCACCGCCGTCGGTGGAGGCTGCACCGGCGATGTTATAAGAGTCACCGCTGGAACGGTTGAACCAGCTCGCGTACACGGTTCCGTTCCTGGCGGCAATCCAGGGGAAGAAGTGGTCGCCAGCGCCGCCGCCGATGGTGACCGGGCTTGACCAGCTGGCCCCTCCGTCGGCCGAGCGCATGTAGACCACGTCGGCGTTGGTGCCGTTCCAGTTGGACCACACCACCTGCAGTGTCGACCCGTCCAGCGCCAGGGCCGGGAAACTGTCGTCGCGGAAGGTCGCGCCTGGCAGCGGGCTGGGAATGTCGCTGACCGGGGCGATGAGCTTGGTGGTGAACGTGGCGCCGCCATCATTGGAGACGGCGAAGGCCACCGAGTCGGTGCTGCCGTGGAACGTTTCGAACGTCACATACACGGTGCCCGTCTTGCTGACTACCACAGTCGAGCCTTGGTCATTAGTGAAGACGTTAGAGACCCGATGTGGCGCCGACCAGGTGAGGCCGCCATCAGTGGTCTTGGAGATGACGATCGCTGAGCTGCTGCCCTTGAACAGGGTCCAGGTGACGTAGGCGGTCTTCCCGGTCGGGTCGCTGGGGTCGGCGCCGATCCATTCTTTGTCGTTGAAGATGCTTGTGCCCTGGTTGGCGGTGGTCTGGACCACGAAGTGGGTGGACCAGGTCTTGCCGCCATTGGTGGAGCGGCTCACCGCGACCGCGTTCGCGGCGTCGGTGCGGTCGAACGCGATGTTGGCGTACCAGAACGTACCCTTCGGCCCGGACACGACCGCGGGGTCGCCGGCGGACTCATAGGGGCCCGGGGCGGCCGCATCGGCACGGACCAGCCCGGGCAAGAACCCGGCCGACCAGGAAGTGCCACCGTTGGTCGACCGGTAGAAGCCGCCGGAGGAGTCATAACGGTTCTCGCTGGGCTCATACAGCCGGTAGTCGTTGGCCCCGGCGACCAGCGTCGAACCGCTCGAGGCGATGGTCGTCTCGTTCTGGGCGGTGTTCTTTCCTGGGTTGCAGGTGTTGACGCTGACCCCATTGATCATGGCTTGCTGGGTTACGTCATGATTGCCGATCACGTTGATGTTCGGCCCGGCGGTGGGACCAGCCGCCGACGGCGTGGCGCGGCGGTAGGTCCGTCCGCTGGTTACCGGCGTCGTCGCCACCCTGGGCCCGTGGCTTTGGGCCGGGAGCCCAGACAGAGCGAATGGAGTATGCGGCGAACTCGACGCCGTCGCCACGGTCGCCGATGCCACGACGGCACCGCCCGCAGCCGGGATCGCAGCCGCGAGCAGGAGGGCAGGGGTCAGGACAGTCTTCGAAAATCTCCTCAGCATGGCCTCTCCTTGCCGATTGAGACACGGAAGCACATTGGTGCACGGAAGCGTGTGGCTGAATGGACTTTAATGGACGGTACTCCGGCGCCGGCTCGCCGACCAGAGGGTAGCCGGGTGTGGCCGGGAGCGTGCTCGTCGATTACTGCGGTCTCAGGCGGGCCGAAACGGTGCGGAGGCTATGACATGGACGTGCTGGTCTCCGGAAACGCGCGCGTCAAAGAACTCCGCGGGCCAGCCGTCACAGCCCTAGCTGCCGTAGTCATGACCGTCTCAACGACGATCACGCGCAGTCCGGCCTCGGCAGGCCGGCCCGCCGCGACCGCCCAGCCCGGCCACCTCATCAATGGCCCGTTCCCGCCCCGGCAGCGACGTCATACTCACCGGCAGCGGGCGAAGGTCGCGGGCGCCCGCCGGGGGCGGCGCCGCGGCTGCGGCCTGGCCGCCCGCGGCGGCGAACCGCTCACTCAGCAGCACCGCCAGGTCATCACGCACCAGCCGACCCAGCTCGGCCGGGCTGCGGAAATAACGGTAGGAGGCCAAGGACTCCTCCTTGATCCGGGCCAGCAGATCAGCCCGCCGCGGCTCCCGGTCGGGCGCCGGCGCCTTGACATACAGCAGCCGCGGCAGTCCGCCCGACAGGTCAAACTCCTCCTCCAGGCCCGACACCCGCTCGCCCGGGACCAGCTGCCCGTACCGCTGCCAATACAAACCGATGAACACATCGGCCTGCGCCAGGTACGCCCGGTACACCTCGGTCGGCGGATACGGCCGCGCCCCACCTCGAACATCACCGGGGTCAGCCGCAGCGCCGAAACAGCACGCGACACCGCCCGCCGCTCCTCGGCCAGCTCACCCAGCGCGGAACTCACGAACACCCGCAGACGCCGGTCCGGCGTCCGGATGACCACCTCATCCCGCGGCTCCTGGCTCACCGATCGCCCCTGATCAGGCCCACCACGCGAGTCTGCAACCAGCCACCCCGGCCAGCAAGCCCGGCGCAGGTACCCCAATCCGTCAGCCAGCACCGGCGGCCGGCGGCGACCAAGTGCTCAACGCGCAGCTACCCGACCGTAGGCACTGAAAGTCAGCCAAGCGCAGCGCGCCGCTACACAGAACCGAGCGGATCTGTACCCTTGCGGAAGCTTCGAGGAACGCTTCTCCTGCGCGCTCCGATTCGGCGCTCGGGACCCCTGACGGGGATCCTTCGCCTCACCATCCGTGATCGGCCCTGGCCTGGGTCGCCGCACGCATCTCCGCCGATATGCGCGCAACTTCCGGTCTGCCGGAGCGCCGTCAGGACCGCGCCGAACAGGACGATCTGGAGTCCAGGCCGCTACGTGTGCTGCGTGGACATCAACTGCTTCGCCGGTACGCGCCTTGGCGCGCCGTGGAGCGGGCGTAGGCACCGGTCACGGTGGCCAGCTCGCCACCTGCTGGCCATTGACCCACGCATCCGGCTTGCCGACGACCCCGTTGACGATCCGCTTGACGTCCTAGCCGGATAGCAGATTCGCGGTCAAGCCGGTCCGGAACCACCATGGCACGCTGAACTGTCTGGTCTTGTCCAGGCCGATCCTGTTCATGTAGCCAGCGCGGTGATGGGTCCGGTCAGCCGATGCGCCGGATGGCGTCGAGCATCAGGTTCCAGAAGCCGTCGAAGTCGAGCCTTGTCGCTACGAGCGCGTTGGGTTGGCGGCCGAACCGGTTGTCGAAGTCGACGGAGGTCATGCCGCTTGTTGTGGTCCCGTGCGTCTCGACGGTGACGTAGGTCGCGACGCACTCGACCAGCCCGGGGTCGATGATGCGGGCGATGGCGCACGGGTCGTGGACGGGCGGGGAGTCGAAGCCGGACGTCACCTTGTAGGTGCTCGTGAAGAAGTTCATGAGCTCGACCGTGATGGCGGCGAGAGGCGTTCCCAGCGCGCCGATCCGCTCGATAACCTCCGGCGTGGCCCGGGCCTGGTGGGTCAGATCGAGACCGACCATCGTGATCGGCCAGCCTGCCTCGAAGACGATCGCCGCTGCTTCGGGGTCGACGAAGATGTTGAACTCGGCAGCGGGCGTCGAGTTGCCGCGCGTCTGCGCGCCGCCCATGAGCACGACCTCCCGGACGGCGGTGGCGAGCCGCGGCTGCTTGCGCAGGGCGATCGCGATGTTCGTCAGCGGGGCGATCGGGACGAGCGTGATCTCGCCCGGTGACCCCATCACGAGGTCGATGATCAGGTCCACTGCGTGGACGTCGGCGAGCGGCGTCGCCGGGTCTGCGAAGCGCGGGCCGTCGAGTCCCGACTCGCCGTGGGTCTCGGGGGCGGTGACCAGCGGCCGCAGCAGCGGACGGTCGCAGCCGGCCGCCACGGGCACGCCAGTAATGTTGGCCACGCTGCACACGCGGCGGGCGTTCAGGGTCGTCTTCTCCAACGTCTGGTTTCCCGCAACGGTCGTGATCGCGCAGAGCTCGATTTCGGGATTCCCATGAGCCAGCAGGATCGCCATTGCGTCGTCGTGACCGGGGTCGCAGTCGATGATGATCTTGCGTGGCATCTTTGTCTCCTGACTGCTCAGACGGGCGAGGCGGGGTAGTGCGGACGGCGTGCCTGGGGGATGGTGCGCCGCGTGAGACTGGTCCGGTCGTTGCGGGCAGGCGAGGTCGCCAGACGCCCGGCCCTGCATGCTCGTTCAGCTGCATCTCAAACGGCGGCCGGAAACCGCATTGGAGACGACGCCGGAAGCCAGCGCCGCAGGGGTCAGGTCTTGGCAGCGTTCCAAAAGAACAGGCCCGTAATTGCCGGGTAGACACCGGTGACGTTCTTCCGTGTCGCGGTCAGCCAGTCGTAGAAGTAGGCGTAGATGATCGGTGTCTCGTCCAGGAGCAGCTGCTCGATCTGCGCGGCCAGCCGCCGCTGAGTGCTGAGGTCCGGGGTGGCGATGAACTCTTTCGAGAGCTTGTCGTAGGTGGGGTTGTTAAACCGGGCGGCGTTCCACGCCCCTTGCCCGCTCTTGGCATTGATGGACTGCAGCGGTGCCTGGAGGTAGATGTTCGGCACGGCGCGAGCGCCGTAGTCGACAAGGCTCATCTGGCCGTCCAGCCAGTCCGATTTCCCGAAGACGGCCTGGCCGTAGTACTTCGACGAGCTCTCGACGGTGAGCTTGATATCGACGCCGATCTGGCTCGCGGACTGCTGGATGATCTGGGCGAAATGGGGGAGCTCCCCGAGCGTTAGGGTCAGCAGCGGTGCCGAGAAGCCGTTCGGGACCCCGCCTTTGGCGAGGAGCTCCTTGGCGAGCTTCAGGTTCTTCGCCCGCTGGGGGACCGCCGGCGGGCCGACGGTCGCGGGGAAGGCCGGAGCGAAGGGGCTGTCGTTGCCGGCGCCCGCGTACCCCTTGAAGAGCGCCTGGACGATGGCCGGGCGGTCGAGGGTGTAGGCGATCGCCTGGCGCACGTACTTGTTCGTGAAGGGCGGCATGTCGTTGCGCATCGAGAGCTCACGGTGGTAGCTCGCCTTCAGCCTGATGACGTTGAAGCCGCCGGTCACGAGCTGCGGGCTCCCGGCAACAGAGAAGCCGTCGTTGGTGTCGATGGCGCCCGCCTCAAGGGCGGCCGTCATCGCCCCCTCGCTCGCATAGAAGGTGAACTCGAGCTTCGCGGGCTTCGCCGGCGTGCCCCAATAATGCGGGTTGCGGACGAACGTCGCCCCCGTCTGGGGTGAGTAGCTCGTCTTCATGAACCTGCCCGTCCCAATGAAGGACGTCTGGTACTCGCCGAAGTCATAGCCGTTCGGGACGATAATCATGTTGTAGTTGTCATTGGAGAACGCGTCGATGAAGCCGCCATTGGCCCGCTCGAGATGGAAGGCGACCGTGGTGTCGTCGACCTTCACGACGCCGTCCGGCACCAGGGTCCCCCCGAAGATCGACAGCGCGTTCGAGGAGCTCTTCGGGTTGGACTGGGACTTGAAGCTGTAGACGACGTCGTCAACGGTCATCAGCTTGCCGTTACTGAACTTCACCCCCTGGCGGATCTTAAAGGTCCACACGGTGGCGTCGGAGTTAGGCTTCCAGCTCTGCGCGAGCCACGGGTGGTACTTCAGGTGGTGGTCGGTGAAGACGAGGAATTCGCCGACCTGATCGATGCACTCGATGCCTCCCTGGTCAGCGATGGTGATCGGGTTGATGGCCGCCGCCGGCGTGACGACGCCGACTTTGATCGTGGCGCCGCTCTTGCCCGCGGGCGCCGAGGTGGCCGTGGTGGGCGCCGGGGAACTCCCGCAGGCCGCAAGGACGCCGCCAAGCAGCGGCAGCGACAGCCCGACGGCGGTGCCGCGCCGGAGGAAGTCCCTCCTGGACAGGCGCCCGGCCACGAACTCATCGATGACGTGCTCCTGGATCGGCCCCCGGCCTCTGCGGAGATCGTCGAGCCGTCCGTGATCAATGTCCATACCGCCGCCCCTATCCATAACAGCTCCCGGGAGTGCCTTATTTTCCCCGCAGCGGTCCTCCTCCTCTCCATCCCGCTCCGCCTGTGCGTTTGCGGTCAGGGGCGGTCGTTGTGTCATGGCCAGAGCGGTGCGCCGGTGCCTGGCCCGGATGGGTTCCTGCGCATGTTTCCGCACGGGATCTCCGGCAACTGACAGCTGGCTACGGGTGGAATCGATTCCACTCTCGCCCGCGGGACCTTGTCAAGGGCGCTGTCAAAATCGTTACTGTCAGGGTTATCTCTGCCTGAGCCTGCCCATCGATTATGTTCAAGCCATGACCTCACCCGCACTGGAATCGATTCCGGTACCCCCGCGTCTTCGCGACGTCGCAGCAGCGGCAGGCGTGTCTATGTCGACCGCGTCGCGCGTCCTGTCGGGCGCACCAGGAGCATCTCCCAGGTCGGTGGCCGCCGTCGTGGCGGCTTCCAAGCGGCTCGGCTACCGGCCCAACCTCATCGCCCGGGGGCTGCGGGCGCGCACGACCGGCCTGGTCGGCATCATCATCCCGGGCATCGGGAACCCGTTCTTCGCCGAGCTAGTCGAAGCGCTCGAGTCGGTGCTCTACGACGCGAGCCTTGACATGATCCTCAGCGATTCGCGGGGCACGGACACCGATGAGGCCCGGCGGCTACAGACCCTGCTCGACCGGCAGGTGGACGGATTGATCATGATCCCAGCAGGCCACCACTCCAGTGCCCCCGCCATGCAATGGGCGCACCGTTCCGTCCCCATCGTCCAGATCGACCGGCAGGTGGACGGCCTTCCCGCCGACTACGTCGGGGTCGACAACGCCCTGGGAATTCGGCTGACACTGGAACATCTGGCCGGGCAGGGCGCCAGCACCCTTGCCTTCGTGTCCGACGACACCGCCAGCTCGACCGGACGCAGCCGTTTTGACGCCTTCCGGCTGACCGTGCCCCGCGTACCTGGTCTGGAAATGGGTAAGACGCTGCTCGGCTCATTCTCGATCGGCTTCGGCAGGGACGCTGCCAAACAGCTGATGCGCCATTCGCTTATGCCAGATGCCGTGGTATGCGGGTCGGACCTGGTGGCCCTCGGCGTTGTCCGTGAATTCCGCCAATCGGGAATAGCTATTCCTGGGACGGTCAAGGTCACGGGATTCGATGGGATCCTGTTCGGGGAGTTGTGCGATCCGCCACTCACGACGGTGCTGCAGCCCGTCCAGGCGATTGCCGCCGAAGCAGTAAGGCTTCTGCAGTCACGGATGCGCGGAGACCAGGGTGCCGCCCGGCGGAGCGAGATCGCGCCATCCTTGATCGTCCGGCGCTCCTCGCTGGCTGTCCAAGCATGACGAGGCTGCAAATCCCGCGATCGCTAGCGCGAAACGGCGATCCGACGTTGCCCGATAGCAACCTCGGCCAGTGTCGCCGAGGCAGCCACGCTGGGTGTGGGCAGGTGCCGCCTTCGGCAGGGAACAAGCGGCCAACGCCACCGCCACCAACCAAACCATGCCCAGCTGCTATCCCCCGAGCTGACCGAACCCGCTCAGCGTGCTGGTGAACCCCCCGGGGGCACACCGGAATGGTTGATCTGCGCGCTGCTAGCGAATCCGGGCATTAGGTGAGCAGTAGTGCGTATTCGGCGATATGTACTACTTTGAATCTCACTACAATGAGAGCTGATTACGCTATGTGATGGAGCTGTGCATCGGTTAGTTCCTGACGAGCTGGCCTGGACTGCCGGTCTTCCAGCAGCGACCTCGGCATGCACATGCGCTTCAATAAACCCGCTAGGCGCCTGCCGTGGGATAGACGTGAGAGTCCACGCCATCCGATACGAAAAAGGCCGTGGAGTCGGTGTCTACCCGATCCAGCCTCTGCGCTGGGCGGCAGCCCCAGCGGCGAACCTACTAGAGACGCCGAGCCGTTTCATGATCGCAGTGATGTGGCGGCGGACGGTCGTGACGCTGATGCCGGCGCGGCGCGCGATCGCGGCGTCAGGCAGGCCTTCGGCCATCAGCTCCAGCAGCCGCCGCTGGGCAGGCGGCAACTGGTTCTGGCCTGCTGCCGGGCGGCCGGGCGCGGTGACCGGGGTGGCGCGGTCCCACAGCAGCTCGAAGTACTCGCGCAGATCAGCACTGCCCGCACCGGGCCCGCAACCTCAGGCCACCGCACGGCAGTGTCGATGATGCTAGGGACCTTGCCGAAGCGAAGGTCCAGCGCCGCCGGGTCCTCGGCGAGCTGATCAGTGAGTACCAGCAGGCCGCATAGAGAACAACAATTAGCGCCAGGAAACCCCAGGTCAGCCAGCATGACCGTGTTTTGAAACCCCGCAAGCGCCATTAAGGGTGATTCGGTTCCGGTTAGCCAATTCCTCGCATGCAATCCAACCATTAGATGGTCCCCATGTGGCGTGCCAAAAGGAACGGCGGGTGGTGGCGCTGATCCGGAAGCTGCGAGAGCATCGCCGTCGTCCGCGGCGACGCGCAGCGGACAAAGGGTACGCCCTCACGAAAACGATCTTGCCCAGCGCTGCCGACGGGGCTAGTGCCAGCAACGGGCGAGGCTGTATCCGATCAGATACATTTAGTTGAAGAAGCCGATGGAGCAGATCGGAGCAGCATGACGCGGTCCACGGAGTTGCTGGAGCAGGCCAGGCGCCTAGCCGGACTGTCGCGCTCGGAACTGGCGCGCAGAGCTGGCGCCTCCCGCCCGACACTCGCCGCCTACACCGCGGGAACCAAGAGCCCAAACCTAGCCACCGCCGAGCGCATCGTCCAGGCGGCAGGGTTCGATCTTGAGCTTGCCCCCCGTCCTTCCTTCCGTGAGGCGGCCGTGGGCCGCGGCCACGCAGTCTACGTGCCTTCCGTCTTGCCTCGGCTCTCGGCAGACCACGCACTTGGCCGCGTTCGCCTACCATTGCACCTGAACTGGTCTCAGCCTGACCGGGAATACGACTTATCCGACCGGCGTCAGCGCGCACGCGTCTATGAGATCGTCCTGCGCGAAGGAAGCGGCCAGGACATCTGCGACTACATCGACGGAGCGCTCCTAGTGGACCTGTGGCCGGATCTGGTCCTCCCGGCTCAGTTGCGGCGCGAATGGCAACCTCTGATTGACACCATCCGCCGAAGCGCAGCGGCTTAGATGTCTGCTGGCGGGCTCACGCCTCTTCAGGTCCAAGCCACGCGCCTGTTCTTCAGCCTGCCCGAGAGCGCCGGGTTCGCCGTCGCCGGAGACGCGGCGCTTATCGCCCACGGACTGATCCAGCGTCCAACCAGAGACGTCGATCTGTTCCTCCTGGATGCTCAAACGTCGACCGTCGCGTCGGCTGCGGCAGCTTTTGAGGAGGCTGTCGACAGCCAGGGCTGGTCGCAGAGGAGAGTGATGGACCAGCAGGACTTCGTCCGCCTTGCGGTCACTGGCGATAGTGAGAGCCTCATCATCGACCTGGGCCGGGACAGCCCAGCAGGAGAGCCAGTCGAATCCACCGACTTGGGCCCAACCCTGAGCGCGCGCGATCTCGCCGCCCGCAAGACGCTGGCTCTGTTTGGTCGGGCCGAGGCTAGGGACTTCGCCGACGTCTACGATCTCGCCCTCCGCTACGGCCGCGATCGTCTCCTCGAATGGGCCGCCTCAGATGACCCGGATTCGACAAGCAGATCTTCGCCGAAATGCTCGTCACCATCGACCGGCTCACCGACGAAGACCTGCCAGTGGATGCTCGGGGCGCCTCAGCAGTACGTGACTAGTTCCACCACTGGGCTACCGAAATCTCCGCACCCTGAGTTCTCCCCCACGCATACAAGATCGGAACTGGCACGGACTGCTGAGCGGCTCCGGCTACTCCTGCGCGCATATTTGCAGGCCACAGCCCTAGCCAACGGTCGAGGTGATTTCGCCTCCTGGGCCGTGACCACGGGTTCGAATCCTGCTGGTAGGACCTGCTTAGATACCGTGCGCCAGCGCCGCGTTCTAACTAGGCCAAGTGGGTCGCTGGCGCGGGCCCGCAACGGTCACGGCACGTTGCTTGGCTCACAAGATTCAAGCGCGCATCACCGTCTGCGTGGCCACGTGCGGCGCGCCGCACCGCCGTTAGGAGGCCAGAACCGGCTGATCGGCGGCCGGGCTAGGCCCCGCGTCGGTGTAGGCGAGGTCGTCGCGCATTTGGTCGATCACGCGTAGGACGCCTTATCCCGAGTCGGCAGCTTCGGCGTCGCTCACTAAGACGCGACAAACACAAGCTCGTCAGCCCGGAACGCTCAGGCTTGATACATCGCTGCCGGCCTGTTGACCTCCGCACAACCGGGGTCTCACGGGCGATCGTCGCGGGCTTTGAGCTCCTGCTCGATCGACGCAACGAGGTCGGGATGCCTGCTCAGCCTGCGCAGGAAATCAGTCGGGAGCCCTAGCTGGCGACTGGCTTCCTCGAGCACCGGCCGGGTCATCGCGAGCGCCCTAGCTAGCACGGCGTCCCGCTCGTAGGACTGCGGCAAACCGGCCATGTCGAGATCCGCCGGGCGACGGAATATCCCGTCCGAAGCCGGAAGCCACGCCGCGTCCCTGGCTATTTCCCCGATGGGAGACAGCATGTGCTCGCGGCGGGCGTCGGCGAATTCCCGGCGGTGAGATTTCTCGACGCCCCCCCCGATCAGGTGCCGGCTGGGAACGAGCAGCGCGTTCCAGACGAATTCCGAACGAGCATGATTCGGGTTCCTTAGCGCGTACTCCAGCCCCTCGATCTCCGCCGACGGGTCGAACCCCGCTACCCCGCGCTCGTGCCGGGCGAATTCGTTGGCAATGATCACGTAGCCGAGTTCGTCTGCGGCGCGCACGTCCAGCCGCACCGTCTCCCGGACGCCCATTCCGCGCAGCTGAGTCAGCCAGGGACCGTAGACATCGGCCGCGAGCCAGGCGTCGGGATTGTTGTCGAGATAGCACTCCAGGGCCCTCGTCCGCTGATACAGATCGCCCGGCCGCATCAGCCGTTGCTCACCGGTCGCCGCGGCCTCCCCCACCAGGAAGGTGGTCTGCCGCAGCGTCTCAAGGAAGCCGCTCCCGGCTAGCCTGAGAAGCCCCGTCGAGCGCGCGGGCGACTAGTTCGAGGTCAGCGTCGTGCCGGGCTGCGTCCAGCTTCGCGACATCTGCGTCGTGGTACCGGGGCAACACGTGGTCCAGTACCTCAGCGACGACGTCTGGCTCATCGAAGCCGAGCGCGATCAGGAACTGCCGGGCGTCAGGATGGGTCGCGATGGCCCGCCGGACCGTTGCGAACCCTGTGTCGACGGGGCCCGGAAGATAGGCCGCCGGCCTGCCTCGGGCATCGAACGGCGCCACCTGCGTGCCGTCTTCAAGCCGGATGATCGGCTTCGACCGAGATGGGCTGGCCAGATCGCCCGGATGCCTCGGCGCCTGCCACAACGCCGGATGCTGGTAAAGGAACCAGTAGAGGCTGACGATCCATTGGTTAGACCTGGCCGAGAGAAACTCGGCGGTCAGGCCAGCTTCCTCGCGCAGGTACCGCCAGAGGACGGGTGTGCGGATCTCCGAGATCGAATCAGAAACGAAGGCGATCGTGCCTTCCTCGCCGCACAGCTCGCCCAGTAGGTCTGGCGTCAGCAACTCGCGAAGGCCTGCCCCGTTGGCCAGCTTCAGCTGCCGGGCGGAACGATAGCTGCCATCAGCAGCGGGGATCATCTCCTCCTGACCGAGCGCAACGCGAGCAGACTCGAACAGGGCGCGGAACATCGTCTCCGGCCCGAAGCGGGCAGCGTCCAGTGGCAGCGCCTGCAGCACCTCGACGGTAAGAAGCCCCTCGTCCCGGAGTTCTGTCAGCACCTCCGCGAGCAGGCTGGCCGTCTCGCTGACCAGGGACTGGTTCCACTCGTCATGCTCAGGAACATTGTCCCGCGCAGGCGTCGTCCGGTACGGGCCCTGGAGGACGAATCCGAGGAACGTCTCCTTCTGCGTCGGGAAGAACACGACCAGCGGCGAGGTGTCGCGCCTGATCAGTCGGCAGGAGTCAATCTCGGCGCGCACCATGAAGGCGATCTCCACCCGCTGATCCGGCCGGCCGAGTGCCTCAAGCTGCCGTTCCCAGACGAACCATTCTTCGTCGCCACGGCCGAGCGCTTGCCCGCCGGAAAGCGAGACGCGCCGGCCGGAGTGGGCGCGCGCGGCTGACGTCCGTTCCAGCACGACGTCCGCCGTCACCAGTCCGCAGCTGCTGACCCGGTCGATGTTGCGCAGGAACAGCAGTGTCTCGACACCGATGTTGCCAAGGGCCGCGGAGATCTCCTGAACGGCGACAGCCGTGGGGACTTCGGGGCGGTCGAAAGGGAATACGAAGACGGTCCCCGCTTCGGGTTCGCCGAGCGGATCCACGGAATACGGCCGGACGTATTTCTCGATCAGGAAATTCTCGGCGCCGCTGTGGATCCGCGGGCTCTCGGTGTACGCGTAAACCGCCTTGAACCCGATGCCGAACTTGCCGATCTGGGTGAGATCATCCGCCTTGGTGCCCTGGCCGACGCCGCAGATGGCGCGGACATCGGCGATCGTGAAGTCGCGCCCGTCGTGCCTGACCTCCAGCCGATCGGCGAAAAGAGTGAACGTCAGGTCCGTCGCGCCGGCGTCCTCAGCGTTCTGGATCAGCTCAAAGATGAAATGCGTGCGTTCGCTGTAAAGCTGGCCGAGCAGTTCGAGCACGGCCGTGTCCCAGCCGTAGCGGGCGACGTTCTCCGCCCGGATCTTGTCATACTCAGCCGACACTAATGATCTCCGAGAGTCAGCATGGCCGACATCCGCGCCGAGCCCAGCGCCTGATGCGGACGCAGGCGAGCCATGGTATCGGGCACTCCTATCCGCTCAACGGAGCCGCGGCCAGCAAGGCCATCGTGTCGCAGCACCCGACGACGAGATTGAACGCATCCTTGACCTTGGCAGACCATCTGCGAGCTCCTGGTTGGGCTGCGGGCCCGGGGGTCGCGCTCCTGCCAGGGGAGCAATAGTCGGCACCACTGCCCTGAGCCCGACGCTGACCTCTCGGGATCTCGCCGCCCGGAAGACGCCGACCCTGCTCTACCGGGCCCAGCCGAAGGAATACGCCGACCTTTACGCCCCGGCCCGACGCTATGGCCGCGATCGTCTCCACGGCTGGGCCGCCGCAGACGGTCCCGGATTCAACCCGGCAGGTCTTCGGTCGCATGGTCGCCAGCGGCTGGCGCTGCCCCAGCGACGTGTGCAAGATCCGGAACCGGCACAGACTCCTTGTTCTCGTAAACATCGCCGTAACGTGCCAGGTCAGCCCCCCTTTGACCGGTCTCGGTTTCGAGAGCCTGCGGCTGGCCCCGCATATCCGGCGGAAGATGCAGGACCCGCCGGAATCAACTGTGCCCATCAGCAGGCGCAGCAGCCAGTAGGCGGGCAGGCATGAAACGGGTGGCAGCAGCACATCACCGCTTGGCCGCCACCACCCCGGCCGCTGGGCGGGGCAGCACCCTGGAAGGCTCCGCTGAGGTACAAGGCGATCGCCTCGGCCCGGCTGAGGAACGCCAAGGGCCGACGCGGCGATGTTGGCTCAATTCCCGGCAGCCCGTGGCACGGTGGGCGGCAGCCGGCCGCCATGAACCGCTGTCAGAGAAATCTTGATCACTGATGGCGCGCTAGCACGACTTCCCGCCGGTGGCTGGCCACATTTGATGTCCCCGGCCGGTGCGCCAGACTGCACCAGGACCTCGACCGCGGAGGTTGCCGTGCGCGCTGTTGCCATGGTGCTCCACATGCCGCTCCGGCAGCACTGGAAGTCCTGGCTGGCCCTGGCCACCTGGTGACCGTGGTGGGCGGGTTTGCGATGGCCACCGCAGCGACCGGTCGGCGGACCGCGGCCGCCTGACTTCGTCGCCCGCCATGACGACGACGCCGTAATCTACAGCAACCACGCCCTCGGAGTGGGGCTCCCCGGCCGGGACCACCTGTGGGGTGCCAGAAGTGTGCTCGCCCCGCGTCTCTGCGTCTGCTCTGCCTGATCTTCGTCCGGCCCGGCGGCGCGATGGTCCTGCTCTGCCGTTCAACAGCGCCGGAGGACATCGAACTGCTCGTGCTGCGGCACGAGGTAGCCGTGCTGCGCCGCACCCATCCCCGGCCCCACCTGGACTGGGCCGGCCGTGGGGTCCTCGCCGCGCTGATCCGCGTCCTGCCCCGGAGCCTGCGGACACACCGGCTGGTCAACCCGGGTACCGTGCTGCGCTGGCACCGCCACCTCGTCACCCGGAAGCGGGCCTATCCGCACCGGACGGGACGGCCGCCGGTCAGCGCCGGGATCGCCGTGCTGACCGGGCGGCTCGCCCGCGAGAATCACGGCCGGGGGTACCAGCGGATCCAGGCCGAGTTGCTGAAGCCCGGCTACCGGGTCAGCGCGTCCACGATCCGCCGGGTTCTCCAGGCATTGCGTATTCCGCCCGCGCCGGAACGTCACACCGGCACGACCTGGCGGCAGTTCCCGCACACCCAGGCGGCGACCATGCCCGCCGCCGATTTCTTCCATCTCGACGGCGCGCCGACGCTGCAGCGCCTGTACTGCCTGTTCGTCATCGAAGTCGGCTCCCGCGTCATCGAAGTCGGCTCCCGCTACGTTCGTGAAGGTCGGGATCGAGACCGAACGCGGTCCGTGGGTGCAGGCTCTGGTCGCAGCCGGGTATGAGGTGTTCCCGCTCAACCCGATGTCGGTGGCCCGGCATCGGGGGCGGCACTCCACCTCGGGCGCGAAGTCCGATGCGCGGACGCGCACCTGCTGGCCGAGATCGTCCGGCTGGACCGGGCGCATCACCGCCCGGTCGCCGGTGACTCACCACACGCGGAAGCGGTGAAGCTGGTCGCCCGGGCGCACCAGAGCCTGATGGGACCGGTCCCGGCAGGTGGTGCGGCTGCGCGCGGCGCTGCGCGAGTTCTTCCCGCCGCGCTGCAGGCGTTCAAGGACCCGGACGCCCCGGACGCCCTCGAGCTGCTCGGCCAGGCACCCGACCCGGATGCGGCCGCGGCACTCTCGCAGTCCAAGATCGCCGCCGCGCTCGGCCGGGCGAACCGGCGTGACGCCGCGGCCAGAGCCCGGCAGATCCAGGCCGTGCTGGTCACACCGCAGCTGCGCCAGCCGCCGCCGGTCCAGCCGCCTACGCGGCCATCGTGTCCGGGCAGGTCGCGCTGATCCGGACACTGAACACCCAGCTCGACGAGCTGGGCGATGTGGTGGCCAGCCATTTTGGCCAGCACCGGGACGCTGACATCTGCGCCAGCCAGCCTGGCCTCGGCGTCATGCTCAGCGCCCGGATCATGGCCGAGTTCGGCGACGACCCGCACCGCTTCGCCGACGCACGAGCACGCAAGAACTACGCCCGCACCGCGCCGATCACCCGCGCCT
>WNFL01143467.1_pt6 | contig 15240 bp, 15 predicted proteins | sample 5400361 | NCBI WGS metagenome assembly WNFL01 (sample SAMN13153351, study PRJNA577476) | soil metagenome | isolation source: 40 cm soil on Douglas fir-dominated hillslope | place: USA:California | collected 2013-09-17
CTGCTGGCTGTCTTTACGGATATCCATGCCAACCGGCAGGCGTTTGGCGCGTGCCTCGACTTTGCGCGCAAGCGGGGCGCGGAGCGGATGATTTTCCTCGGCGATTACGTCGGCTATGGCGCCGATCCGGAATGGACCGTCGAGACGGTGATGGATCTGGTCGACAGCGGTGCTGCGGCCGTGCGCGGCAATCACGACAACGCCATCGGCACCGCAGCTGAATCAATGAACGCCGACGCACAGGCTGCGATTGAGTGGACCCGCGGCCGGCTCAGCGCACCACAGCGGCGCTTTCTGGCGGAATTGCCGCTTGAGCTGGAGGAGGAGGATCGGCTCTACGTTCATTCCGAAGCCAGCAACCCCTCGAAGTGGCGTTATGTCCGCGGCACGTCGGATGCCGCGCGCAGCATCGTGGCGACATCAGCTCACGTTACGTTTTGCGGCCATATTCATCAGCCGGCGCTCTATTCGATGTCTTCAACGGCGAAGATGACGAGTTTTGTGCCGACCTCGGGCGTCCCGGTGCAATTGCTCGGGGGCAGGCGCTGGCTCGCGGTGCTCGGTTCGGTGGGGCAACCCCGCGATGGCGATCCGGCGGCCTCGTTTGCGATGTTCAATACCAACTCCCGTGAAATCACCTATTGCCGCGTGCCCTACGATGTCGAGGCGGCCGCGGCGAGGATTCGCGAAAACGGCCTGCCGCTTTGGCTCGCCGATCGGCTGCTGGCCGGGAGATGAGCGATGGCCAAGACTCTAGTTAAGCCTCCAGCTAAGCCTTCGGTTGCATCAGGCGCGGTTATCGACGGTTTCACGATCGGGGAATGTGTCCATAGCGGCGGCATGGCGACGCTGTGGAGCGTGACTCACGCCAATATCGCGGTGCCGCTGCTGATGAAAATCCCGAGGGTTTCGGAAGGAGAAGATCCGGCCGCCATTGTCAGTTTCGAGATGGAGCAGATGATCCTGCCGCGGCTGTCGGGCCCTCACGTGCCGGCATGCTTCGGCACCGGCGATTTTGCGCATCAGGCCTATGTCGTGATCGAGCGCATTCCCGGCAAAACGCTTTACAGCCGGCTTGGCGAACTGCCGCTGGATTACGAAGAAGCGAGGGGCATCGTCCAGAAAATCGCGCTGGCGCTGGCCGACCTGCATCGGCAGAACGTCATCCATCACGACATCAAGCCGAGCAGCATCATGTTCCGCCCCTCAGGCGAGGTGGTGCTGATCGATTTTGGATTGTCGCATCACAATCAGTTGCCCGATCTGCTGCAGGAAGAATTCCGCTTGCCCTATGGCACCGCGCCCTACATGGCGCCCGAGCGTCTGCTCGGCGTGCGCGACGACCCGCGCGGCGATCTTTTTTCACTGGGCGTGCTGCTGTATTTCTTCACCACCGGCGTGCGGCCGTTCGGCGAGACCGAGACCATGCGCGGCATGCGGCGGCGGCTGTGGCGCGATCCGCATCCGCCGCGCAAACTGAGAGCCGACTATCCGCCCTGGCTGCAGGAAGTCGTGCTGCGCTGTCTTGAGATCGAGCCGGTCTGGCGCCACCCCACGGCATCGCAACTGGCATTCGAACTCGGCCATCCCGGCCAGATCAAACTGACCGCGCGATCGGAGCGGGTGAAACGCGATCCCGTGAGCACGGTGCTGCGCCGCCGCTTCAATGGCGGCCTGACGCAGCCGAGAGCGAAAGCCGATCTTGCGGCGCAATTGGCTTCAGGTCCGATTGTAGCGGTCGCGCTCGATGCCGGGGAGGGGGCTGAACCGCTGAACGAGGCGCTACGCGTCACCGCTCAGCGAATCCTGGCGACATTGCCATCCGCAAGGCTCGCGTGCCTGAATGTCCTAAAACTCGGCCGCGTCACCATCGACAGGACGCTCGACGAAGAGGGCAACAACAAGCACATCGACCGGCTTGTCGCGCTCCGGCATTGGGCGTCGCCGCTCAAGCTCGATGAAAACCGGCTGACGGTCCATGTGCTTGAGGCCGTCGATCCCGCGGCGGCGATCCTGGAGTTCGCCGAAGTCAATCATGTCGATCATATCGTCATCGGCGCGCGGCAGAATTCGTTTGTGCGCGCGCTGCTCGGCAGCGTCTCCGCCAAGGTGGCGGCGGAGGCTGTCTGTACCGTTACCGTGGTACGGCCGCCGCGTAGATCCCCTCTCCGCGCGCCAGTGCCGCCGCACCCCGGATCGCAGAAATATTGGCCTTGTAGGCTTCCATCGAGCCGCCCTTGAACACGGCGGAGCCTGCGACAAAGGCATTGGCGCCGGCGGCGGCCAGCTGGCCGGAAACATCGGGGCCGACGCCGCCGTCGACTTCGATGTCGATCGGCCGTCCCGCGGTCATGGCTCTGATGTCGCCGACCTTGCCGAGTGCCGAATGAATAAAGGCCTGGCCGCCGAAGCCGGGATTGACCGACATCACCAGCACCAGATCGATCATGTCGATGACATATTCGATGGCGCTTATCGGCGTGCCCGGATTGAGCGAGACCCCGGCCTTTTTGCCGAGCGCGCGGATCGCCTGCAGCGAGCGATGCAGATGCGGGCCGGCCTCGGCATGCACCGTGATGTGATCGCAGCCGGCCTTGGCGAAGGCCTCCAGATACGGATCGCACGGCGAGATCATCAGATGCGCGTCGAAGATTTTCTTGGTGTGCGGGCGCATCGCCTTGATGACGTCGGGGCCGTAGGAAATGTTGGGCACGAAATGCCCGTCCATGACGTCGAGATGGATCCAGTCGGCGCCGGCCGCGTCGACGGCGCGGACCTCTTCGCCCAATTTGGCGAAATCCGACGCCAGGATCGACGGCGCGATGACGAGGGGGCGTGACACAAATTGCTGAGGCATGTGCGCTTTCCCGACCATTTTCTAAAGCGTGCGGACGGTTTTCGCGTAACACGCGCAACGCCCGGGGGCAATGCAGGCTAGATGGTGCAGGGAGGTCGGAAAATTCTGCCGCGACGGCATCAATTGCCGGGGACGGCAGACCGTTCGGGATACAAAAAACCCACATTTTATTGGGTTTTTCACACTGGCACGGCGTTTGCTGATCAATCGGCGTCGAAGTATCAGCCGCGCGATGCGGCATTTTTCGGAGTTCCGTCATGCTGCTCGCCCTTGGCGCCGCGTCGTCCGCAATCGACGCCCTCAAGTCGCTGACCCAAACGAAAACGTCGTCTCCGCCGGTCACCGGCTTTACCCAGAGCTCGACTAACCCGTTCGATATTTCCAGCACCACCTCGACTTCGGCGAGCTCGGCGCCGGCTTCCGGGTCAACCGGGTTTTCGCAGATATCGCCGGCGACGATGAGCGCGCTGCTGGCGGCGCAAGGCCAGTCGTCGACCGCGTCCACCACATCGACATCGACAAGCCCATCCAGCGCCCTGCAAGACCTGTTCTCGCAGATCGACGGCAACGGTGACGGCCAGATCAGCAAATCGGAATTTGAAAGCGCGCTTGGCGCCGGTGGAACCAACACCGCGCAGGCCGACGACGTGTTCAACAAGATGGACAAGAATGGCGACGGCTCGGTCAGTCTCGACGAAATGTCGTCGGCGCTGAAGGGAGCCGGCGGCAAAGGTGGGCATCACCATCATCACGTCGCCGCTTCGGACGGATCCGGCGATCCTAGCGCCACCGGCGATTCCACAAGCACAAGCGGATCAAGCTCCGATCCATTGCTGCAGGCATTGGACGGTGCAACCAGCACGTCGACAACCAACAGCGACGGCTCGACCACCACATCAATGACTTATGCCGACGGGTCAAAGGTCACGATGACATCGCCCGCGGCAACGACGTCATCCAGCAGCGCGACCTCGTCCAGCAGCGCGTCTTCATCCTACAATATCATCGAGCAGATGATTCAGCGCCAGGCGCAAGCGATTTCATCCGGAGCCACCGCATCGCTCTCGATGACCGCCTGAAACAGTTTAGCGAACCTTCTGCCGGGAACGTCGTGACCTAGCCGAAACGATCTTTCCATGCCGGCAACGCGCCGGGGAAGGGCAGCGCGGTCGCCGTGTAAACGCCGCGCGCGATGGCGCGGGCCACGACATTGGCCGCGACCATGCCGAGTTCGGTGAGGCCAATGAGGGGATCGACTGGCTTTTCGCCGGTGGCGGCCGCGAACACCACGTCGCCGTCCAGCGGCGCGTGCACCGGGTAGATCGCGCGGGCAAATCCGGTCTGCGCGATCATCGCCAGCCGCTTGGCGTGGGGCTTGGTCAGGTCGGCGTCGGTCACGCCCACCGCCAGCGTGGTGTTCTCCACCGATGTCGCGGCAGTGCCGCCCTTGATCCGCATCGCCAGCATGTCCGGTGTGAATGACGGCGGCAGCCCACGTCCGCCATATTCGCCGTCGATCTCAAACGGCGCCGCCCAGAACCACGGCCCATCGCCGACCGTGACGCTGCCCACGGCATTGACTACCGCGAGTGCGGCGACCCGGACGCCGTTCTGTGTCGCCGCCGATGCCGAGCCGATCCCGCCCTTGAAATTCGCCGTGGTCGCACCGAGCCCGGCGCCGACGCTGCCAATCGCAAAATTAGTGCTGGCCGCGGCGGCGGCCGTGTAGCCGAGATCGCGGTAGGGCGCGAAGCGGCCCCAGGCCTTGTTGCCGCCGTTCAAAAGGTCGAACATGATCGCGCCCGGCACGATGGGAATCAGCGCGCCGCGCACCGCAAAGCCGCGGCCCCGTTCGGCGAGCCAGGCCTGCACCCCGCCGCCGGCTTCAAGCCCGAACGCCGAGCCGCCGGAAAGCGCGATGGCGTCGATCCGGTCCACGGTGTTGACGAGGTCGAGCAGCGCGCCTTCGCGGGTGCCGGGCCCGCCGCCGCGTACATCGATCGCCGCCACCGCCGGCTTGTCGAACATCACCGCCGTGACGCCGGACGCCAGTGCTGAATCATCGGCGTGGCCGACGCGGACGCCTGGAATGTCGGTGAGGAGGTTTTTCATCGGATGTTCCCCAGGGAACACAGATGATCGCATCGCTGCGATCGGGTCAACCTCATCGAACTGCACGTGCCACCCTGCAAACGAAAACGCCCCGGCGAACCGGGGCGTTGAATGGCGTGACCAGGACCTAGGACCTCACGACCCCTTCGGATTGATCTCGGTGTAGTTGCCCTTGGCGTCCCATTTGTAGACGACATAGTCGATCAGTTTGATGTCGCCCTTGGCATCGAACTCCATCTTGCCGATCACGGTGTCCCACGCGCCGGCCTTGATTGTATCCATGACTTTCTTCGGATCGGTCGTGCCGGCTTTCGCCACCGCCTGCGACCAGACCTGCATCGCGGCATAGGTGTAGAGTGTGTAGCCTTCGGGATCGATGCCCTTGGCCTTGAAACGCTCGACGATGGCCTTGGCGGTCGGCTTGTTGCGCGGATCGGGGCCGAAGGTGAACAACGTGCCTTCGGCGGCGGGCCCCGTGATCGAGGCGAACTCCTTGTCGGCGAGTGCATCGCCGGCCATCAAGACGGTCTGGAGACCCTGATCGCGCATCTGGCGTACCAGCAATCCGGATTCCTGATGGTAGCCGCCGACATAGACGAGGTCGATGTTGTCGCGCTTCAGGCGCGACACGATGGCGTTAAAATCCTTGTCGCCCTTGTTGTAGGACTCGAACATCTTTTCGGTGAAGCCGGCCTTGTTGAGCGCCTTCTTGGTCTCGTCGGCGAGGCCTTTGCCGTAGGTGGTCTTGTCGTTGAGGATGGCGACGTTCTTGCCCTTGTAGAATTTGGCGATGTAATCGGCGGCGACCAGGCCCTGCTGATCGTCGCGGCCGCAAACGCGCGCGACGTTCCAAAGGTTGCGCTCCGTGAACAGCGGATTGGTCGAGGCCGGCGTGATCTGCAGCACGTTGCCGTCAGCATAGGCTTCCGAAGCTGGGATCGACGATGACGAACAATAATGTCCCGCCACGAACGGAATTTTGGAACCGGCAATCTTTTCCGCCACCGAGCGCGCCTGCTTCGGATCGCACGCATCGTCTCCGATGAACAGCGCAAGCTTCTTGCCGAGCACGCCGCCGGCGTCGTTGAGGTCCGCCACCGCCTGGTCGGCGCCGTTCTTCAACTGCCGGCCGAATGCGGATTCGCCGCCCGTCATCGGGCCGGCCACGGCGATGGTGATGTCCTGTGCCAGCGCGGTCGTCGACAGCGCCAACGATGCGCCCAATGCCAGGCCGATGAGCTTCAATGATTTCATGAGGAGTCCTCGCGGTGTCGGTACAGAAAGCGCCCGGCAGGCCGCCGGGTTGGCAAATCGCACCTATTGTCGGCTGATTTTGCCGTGAAGTCATCGGCAATTTTCAGGCAAATCCACGGTCTGTTCGCAGCATCCAGCCGCGGTGTTCAAGCCCGCCGGCCGCCTTCCAGATAGGCAGCGCGGATTTCCGGGCGCTGCAGCAGTTCATTGCCGGTTCCGCTCAGTGTGATCAGGCCATTGACCATGACATAACCGCGATGGGCCAGCCGCAGCGCATGATTGGCATTCTGCTCGACGATCAGCACGGTGAGGCCGTCCTGCCGGTTCAAGGTCCGGATTGCGTCGAAAATCTGGCGCGCGATCAGCGGGGCCAAGCCCAGCGAGGGTTCGTCCAGCATCAACAGGCGAGGGCGGCTCATCAGCGCGCGGCCGATTGCCAGCATCTGCTGCTCGCCGCCGGACAAGGTGCCGCCACGCTGGGTCATGCGCTCCTTGAGCCGCGGAAACAGCGTGAAGACCCGCTCGAGCCCGGCGACGCGTTCGGCCTCGCTGCACTCGGTGGCGTCGGCGCCCATCTGCAGGTTTTCCGCAACGCTCATGCGCGGGAAAATCCGACGGCCTTCAGGCGCCTGCGCAATGCGGAGCCGGGCGATTTCATGGGTCGGCACGTCGGTGATGTCGCGGCCGTCGAACAGGATTTCGCCTGAGCGCGCGCGCGGCTTGCCGAAGATCGTCATCATCAGGGTCGATTTGCCGGCGCCATTGGCGCCGATCAAGGTGACGATCTCGCCTGGATTGATGTCGAGATCGACGCCCTTGAGCGCCTCGATCTTGCCGTAGGCGGCGCGCAAGGACCGGATCGCGAGCAGGGGTGCTACGGATGGCGCGGTCACGTGCCGCTCTCCATCACCGCAATGGCCTCTTCCTCGTCGGCACCGAGATAGGCCGCGATGACCTTGGGATCGTCGCGGACGTCCTGCGGCGTGCCTTCGGCGATCTTCACGCCGTAATCCATCACCACCACGTGATCGGAGATTTCCATCACCACCGACATGTCATGCTCGATCAGCAAAATCGAGGTGCCTTGATCGGCGCGGATCGAGAGCAATAGCTCACTTAGTGCCGCGCTTTCGCGCGCGTTCAATCCGGCGGCCGGCTCGTCGAGGCACAGCAATGCGGGTTCGGTGCACATCGCGCGCGCGATTTCGAGACGGCGCTGGTCGCCATAGGGCAAATTGCCGGCGGCATCGTCGGCGCGGTCGAGTAGCCCGATGCGGTCGAGCCAGAGCCGTGCCAGATCAATCGCGCGTTTCTCCGCTGATCGCCAGGACGGCGCGCCGATCAGGCCGAGAAAAGTGAGACCCGAGGCGCGCATCAGCGCATTATGCTGCGCCACCATCAGGTTTTCGAGCGCGGTCATGCCGGGGAACAGCCGGATGTTCTGGAACGTGCGCGCCACCTTGGCCAATTTGGAAATGCGGAAATCGTTCAGCCGCTCGAGCTGGATGTTGCGGCCGTCAAGATGCGTCACTCGCATCGCGCCCGATGTCGGTTTGTAGAAGCCGGTGATGCAATTGAACACCGTGGTTTTGCCGGCGCCGTTCGGTCCGATCAGCGCGGTGATCTTGCCCCGCTTGGCATCAAACGACAGATCGTTGACGGCGACGATGCCGCCGAAGCGCATCGACAGATGATCGACGGTGAGAATGCAGTCGCCGCTCATCCATGCCCCTCTTTGACGAGGTCGGACGAGATGGCCTGGCTGTGCTTGAGGTACACGGTCGGCGCGCGGTGGCCGATCAGCCCGCGCGGCCGCCAGATCATCAGCAGCACCATCGCCAGCCCGAACACCAGCATGCGATACTGGTCGAGACCGCGAAACAGCTCGAAGCCGCCGATCATGGTCAGCGCGGCGAGGGCTACGCCAAGCTGCGAACCCATGCCGCCGAGTACGACAATCGCCAGCACCAGCGCCGATTCCTGGAAGGTGAAGGATTCCGGGCTGATGAAACCCTGCCTTGTCGCGAAGAAGGCGCCGGCGAAACCGCCGAACATGGCGCCGGTCGCGAACGCCGTGAGCTTTGTCGTGGTGGTGTTGATGCCGAGCGCGCGGCAGGCGACTTCGTCCTCGCGCAGTGCTTCCCAGGCGCGGCCGATCGGCAAACGTCGGAGCCGGATCGTTACCCAGTTGGTGAGCAGCGCCAGCGCCAGGATCAGGTAAAACAGAAACACGATGCGATGGGTCGGCGAGAATTCGATGCCGAGCCTTGCCGCAAGGCCGTCATCGCCCGGCGTCAGCGGAATGCCGAAGAAAGACGGCCGCGGAATTCCGCTGACGCCATTGGGGCCGCCGGTGAGGCTTTGCCAGTTGATGATGACAAGCCGGATGATCTCGCCGAATGCCAGCGTGACGATGGCGAGGTAGTCGCCGCGCAGCCGCAGCACGGGAAAGCCGAGCAGCACGCCCCACAAGGCCGCGAGGATGCCAGAAATCGGCAACAGCACCCAGAATGCCCAAGGACCGAGCTGAACAGGATCGATGTACAAGAACGGGAACACCGGAAAGAAGTGGGGCAGAGGGAGGCCGTACTTCGCCAGCAGCGCGTAGGAATACGCGCCGACCGCATAGAAGGCGACGTAACCGAGATCGAGCAGGCCGGCGAGGCCGACCACCACGTTCAGTCCCCATCCCAGCATCACATAGGTCAGCACGAGAATGCCGAGGTCGAGGATGTAACGCTGGTCGTAGAAAATCACCGGCACCAGAAACGTGAAGATCAACAGCACCGGTGCGATGGCGCGCCGCGCGACCGCGAGCGTGCTTTGCACCGACGGCGGCACGATCCTGACGGTGCCGACCGGGCCCCACCATTGCCGCAGCAACTCGACGACGATGCTGCCGCCGAATACGGCTGCAACAATAGCGGCGAGATCGCCGAACCTCGTCCAGTAGATCAACTGCCCGGTTGGGCCCGCTTCGGTGCGGATACCGATCATCAGCGAAAACAGCACCAGCGCCACCAGCGCGCTGATCAGGGCTTTCTTGAAAATGAATGCCATGTCCGGGGCGCGCGAAGCGAGCGTCGGTTTGGGCACGGGTGCTGTCACGCCGTGGTCCGTCAAACTTTTTCAACTTCGGGCCGGCCGAGCAGGCCCGTGGGAAGGAAAATCAGCACGATGATCAGGATCGAGAACGCCGCGACGTCCTTGTATTCGACCGAGAAATAGGCCGACCACATCGTCTCGATCAGGCCGATCAGAAGCCCGCCCAGCATAGCGCCGGGCAGCGAACCGATGCCGCCGAGCACCGCCGCGGTGAACGCCTTGATGCCGGCGACAAAGCCCATGAAGAAATCCACCAGGCCATAATATAAAAGGTACATCATGCCCGCGACCGCGGCGAGTGCTGCGCCAATGACAAAAGTCATGGAGATGGTGCGGTCGACGTCGACGCCGAGCAGTGCCGCCATGGTCTGGTCCTGCTCGCAGGCGCGCATGTCGCGGCCGAGCCGGGTCCGCGCCACCAGCCAGGTGAAGATCGCCAGCAGCACGATGGTGGTGATGACGACGATGATCTGTGCATTGGACAGCCGGACCACGAAACCGTCGCGCTGGAACAAAGTGTAGCCGCCGGTGATGATCGGCGGCACCGGCTTGACCCGCGCGCCCTGCGCAATTTGCGAATAATTGGTTAGCACGAATGACATGCCGATGGCCGAGAGCATCGGGGCAAGGCGGAACGAGTGCCGCAGCGGCCGGTAAGCGATGCGTTCCACCGTCCAACCATAAAGCGCTGTGATCGCCATCGATACCAGAAGCACGATCAGCAGGATTACGGGAACCACGGTGAGGCCGATCGAGACAAGAATCAGGAAGGTGATCAGTGCGATAAAGCCCCCGATCATGAAGATATCGCCATGAGCAAAATTGATCATGCCGACGATGCCATAGACCATGGTGTAGCCGATGGCGATCAGGCCATAGATCGAGCCGAGCACGATACCGTTGATGAGTTGCTGGGCGAAATAGTCCATGAGCTGCCGCTATTTGTTGCATGACGCGGCGATGGCCCCGGCAGCCGGAACGACGCGTCGTTTCATTTTCTAACAGTGGGAACCCGGTGCGGCAACAGCATGAACTGCGGCTTAAAGGGCTTGTACAGAGGTAGTTTATTACAAAGGTAGTTTATCCTTGCGTCCGCCACAGTCGCAACAAGCAAGCGCCATGCAATGATCGCAGCGGAACCGGGTTTTTCCTGAAACGAATTCCGTTTTTCCGGGTTGGTTTTTCTCGTCACGTTCAACCTGGACGTGGCGTTCAACAAGGGAGATCCCGATGTCGAACCAGAACCAGAATCCGGGCCAGCAGAATCAGAACCCGGGTCAGAATCCGGGTCAAAAGCCGGGCCAGCAGCAGCAGGGCGGCGGCCAGAAGCCCGGTCAGCAGCAGCAGGATCCGAACCGTCAGGGTCAGAACCCCAATCAGGGCCGCTAGTTCGGTTTTGAGTTAAGCGAGAGCTGGATGGTCCCGCCGAAAGGCGGGACTTTTCTTTTGGTCGCGATTCGATAAGAGAGCGGCCTCGGTCCAGCTATCCCGCATCATGGCAAATAAACAGTTTAGATGGGCCAATCGCAGTTTGGCATCGACCACCGAACAGGCCGATCTAGCCCGTCACCCTTTGAGGCTCCGCTGCCCGCCTTCACGCAAAAAGCGAGTGCGAAAACTTCTTCGCGACAGCAGATACAATTGCCCTCACGATGAGCATGCCCACCTCGGTTTCCCGAGCCTTAATCTACTTTCTGAAAAGCTTCGGCCAGCATGCTCGCAAATGACCGCAATACCGGGACGAAGCGCCTTCGCAGGTCGGCGCTGCGAACGCGGGCAGATGCTGCACTTACGCTGACTGCGGCAATAATTTCGCCGCCTGAGCCAGCCACCGGTACGGCAAGCGCGCGGAGGCCGAGCTCAAGCTCCTCGTCGCTGATGGCGTAGCCTTTTTCCCGAACGGATCTGATCTCGGCCAACAGCTCGGATGTTCTCGTCAGGGTATGAGAAGTGCGTCGGGGCAACGGTTTTCGGCCAATGCGCTCGAGAACCTCCGTGTCCGAAAATTGGCTGAGAAGTACGCGGCCGGTCGCCGAGCAATAAGCGGGAAGATGGGCTCCGACGCGGACGCCCGTCGAGACAATATGTTCTGCTTCCGCGCGCGCGATGAACAGCGCTCCATCATGATCGAGTACCGCGAGTGAAACCGACTCCGCCAAATCGTCGCGCGCGCGGGAGAGAAATGGCTGCGCCAACTGCGCGAGCTGATCGCGTCTCGAAGCAACTCCTCCCAGCCTGCGCAGACGTGTCAAAGGACGAAATTCCCGTCCGGAGTGCTCGACATAGCCGAGCTCTGTCAGCGTGATGAGACATCGGCGAGCGGAGGCGCGCGTCGTGCCCGACGCTCGCGCCGCGTCGGCGACGCTCATGACACTGTGGGCGGAAAACGCCTCGACAATCGCAAGCCCCTTTGCGAGGCCGCCCATGCCTTCGGCCTTGCGCGCGGCACTTTCGGTCTTTTGTGGCATTGAGGTACCCTTGACAGCAATTTGGAAACGGTCAAATCTGTTCGGATTAAAGCCATATGTTCGATAATCGAACACTTCGGCTTTTGAAAGTCAACAAAGTCCAGCCAGGGGAGGGGCGTTTGATCATGGCGCAACATCAAAAGATGCCGAACGAAACCGCCGGCCAGGCCTGGATGGAAGAAGGGCTGACGCGCGTACCCTACCGGGTGTTCCAGACCGAACAGGCCTACAGCTCAGAGCAGAAGCTGATCTTCCAGGGGCCGAGCTGGCACTACCTTGCGCTTGAAGTTGAGGTTCCCGAGCCCGGCGATTTCCGCACCACGAAGGTTGGCGACACTCCGGTTATCGTGACCCGCGACGCCGATGGCGAGATCTACGCGTTCGAGAACCGCTGCGCCCATCGTGGCGCTTTGATTTGTCTGGACAACCACGGCAAGGGCAAAAAGGACTTCAGCTGCGTCTATCACGCCTGGACCTACGACCGGCAGGGTAATCTGAAGGGTGTCGCGTTCAAGGATGGCGTGAAAGGAAAGGGCGGTATGCCCGATAGTTTCCGGATGGAAGACCATGGCCCTCGCAAGCTGCGGATCGCCACGCTGCACGGTCTTATCTTCGGATCGTTCTCGGAAGACGTTCCCCCGATCGAGGAATATCTCGGGGAGGAAATTTCATCCCGCATCGAACGCGTGCTGGGAGGCCGAACCCCGGTTGTCATCGGCCGTATCACGCAGGTGCTGCCCAACAACTGGAAGCTCTACATGGAGAACGTCAAGGACTCCTACCATGCGAGTATTCTGCACTTGTTCTTCACGACGTTCGAGCTGAACAAGCTTTCGCAGAAGGGCGCCATTATCGTCGACGAGAGCGGCGGCCACCACGTCAGTTATTCCGCCATCGATCGCGAAGCCGAGAAGGATGCGGAATATTCCAAGCAGCAACTGCGCTCGGAAAGCGAATACAGGCTCGCCGACCCGTCGCTCCTGCAGGGGTTCGATGAATATCACGATGGCGTCACGCTGCAGATATTGTCGGTTTTTCCCACCTTCGTTCTGCAGCAGATTCAAAACGCCATCGCGGTCCGGCAGATCGTTCCACGCGCGATCGACAAGACCGATCTCAACTGGACCTATATCGGATTCGCCGACGACACCCCCGAACAGCGATTGACCCGCGTCAAACAGGGCAATCTCGTCGGCCCCGCGGGCTATATCTCCATGGAGGATGGTTGCGTCGGCGGCTTCGTTCAGCGCGGCATCGCCGGCGCTTCGGATCAGGAGGCGGTTCTGGAAATGGGCGGCGGCGAGGCCCGCAGCAGCGAAAGCCGGGTCACGGAAGCTTCCGTTCGCGGATTCTGGAAGGCCTATCGCAGCAATATGGGCGTGTGAAGCGGGACGGAAGATGATCGATAATGTGTATCAAATGATCGCCCGTGCTCAGGCCGACTACGCCCGATGCATCGACGATGACCGACTTGAGGAGTGGCCCAATCATTTCCATGGGAAATGTATCTACAAGGTCACAACAGCGGCCAACCACCGCGAAGGTCTCGAGGCAGGAATTATCTTTGCAAACTCGCGTGGCATGCTTGCCGATCGGGTTTCGGCGCTCCGCGAAGCAAATATTTACGAGCGACAGGCGTATCGCCATATCCTGGGGCAGCCCTCGATACTTTCCGAACAGAATGGCGAAGTGCGTGCCGAAACGCCGTTTCTGGTCGCGCGGATCATGCAGGACGGCGATACCGACATCTTTGCAACCGGACGATACCTCGACCTCTACAAGATCGAGGACGGTCAGGTGAAGCTGAACGAGCGGACGGTCGTCTGCGACAGCTCGCGCATCGATACGCTTCTGGCGCTGCCGTTGTGACCCCGCCCACCATTGCGTTGACCATTGGCGATCCGAACGGCATCGGGCCGGAGATCGCGGTAAAGGCGGCCGCCAAGCTTGCGCGTGAGGGTGGCGCGGCGGCCGTTCTGATTGGCGACGAGTTTGTCGTCCGATTCTATGCGGAGGCCTGCGCGAAGGATCTGTTCCTTGAAAAGTTCGATGGATCGGACCCGAGCGGCGGTGCGTTGCAGTTCTTAGGCGTCGATGCGCTGCCCCGGGAGGACTTCCGCCCCGGAACGCCTTTGGCCGCGGGCGGGCGGGCGACCGTCGACTATGTTGCGGCGGCGATGCGATTTGTGGCGGAGGGTCACGCCACGGCGATCGTGGCCTGTCCGCATTCCGAGACCAACGTCAACGCGGCAGGCATCCCGTTTTCCGGCTATCCGGGTCTGCTGGCGCGGTTGATGAAGGTCCCGGAGGACGAGGTATTCCTGATGCTGGTCGGCGGCGGGCTGCGGATCGTTCATGTCACGCTGCATGAGCGGTTACATACGGCGCTGGCCAGGATCACACCTGAGCTGGTGGAGCGCGCGACGCGGACCGCCGAAGCCGCTCTGCAGAGGCTGCACATCAAGCGGCCGCGGATCGGATTGTTCGGTATCAATCCTCATGCCGGAGAAGGGGGGCTGTTCGGGGACGATGATAACAACATCACCGTTCCGGCGGCCAGGCGTTTGCGGGAATCGGGTCTCGATGTCGAGGGACCGCTCGGCGCCGATCTCATGCTCGGGAAGCAGGGTTTCGACGCCTTCGTCGCGATGTACCATGATCAGGGACACATTCCGGTGAAACTCCTGGCTGGCCGCAATTCGGCGGCTCTCTCCATCGGGGCTGGGCTAGTGTTTTCGAGTGTCGGCCATGGCAGCGCATTCGACATCGCGGGTCGCGGCGTCGCCGAGCCTGAGGCGGTGTTGCGATCCATCCAGCTGGTTTGCGGAGCGTCTCGCCTCGACGATGCGGCGGCATCATGACGTTTACGGTTTCTGTTGACGCCAGCGATATCGAATTCCCCTGCGAGCCCGGCGAAACGGTTCTTGATGCGGCCGAGCGCGCCGGCTATTCGCTACCCTATTCATGCAGGAAGGGTGTCTGCTCGACGTGCGAGGGAGACCTTCGCCGTGGCGAAGCCGCCGTGGGTTCGAAGCAATTGGCTGGTCCCAGCGGCAATCTTCTTCTCTGCCAGGCCAGGCCCCGGTCCAATATCCTTATTCATCCAAAGAGAATTCAGCGCCGCGATCCCGATGCGCGCAAGACGGTGACGGCCAAGGTCTATCGCATCAGTCGGCCGATTGACGATGTCTCCATCTTGCAGTTGCGTTTTCCGGCGAGCATTCGTGTGAAGTTCCTGGCCGGCCAATATCTTCGCATCAAAATGCCTGATGGCGACACCCGCAATTTCTCGATGGCGAACCCGCCGCACGAGAGCGACGGCGTGCAGTTGCATATCCGGCGCGTGCCGGGCGGACGTTTCTCGGACGGTGTGCTTGCCGGGCTCCGCCAAGGCGACACGCTCGAAGTCGAATTGCCGTACGGAGATTTCCATCTGCGCCCGGA